>NFZD01002837.1_pt1 | contig 107049 bp, 166 predicted proteins | sample 1095381 | NCBI WGS metagenome assembly NFZD01 (sample SAMN03609891, study PRJNA323583) | gut metagenome | isolation source: feces | host: Rattus norvegicus | place: Denmark: Riget | collected 2013 | reverse complement strand
AAAAAAATAAAAAATTTTAAAAAATTGCAGGAATCAAAAACAACATACCGAGTAGTCCTCCCAATACAGTATATACAATGTCTTTCTTGTCTATTGCTTCAGCCTTAATTAAATCATCATATATTTCTTTTCCTATGCCTGCTAATGTAGATACTGCAAATCCAGTACACATTGCAATAGAAGTAGGTGCATAATGAGAAATAATCCCTGCAGATATTTGCGCGGCTCCTAACCCACAAATTAAATGCAGCAACTTATCTTGGGGTATTCCTAATACTTTACTTAAATATTCTCTTAATCCATTCATAATGTTTTCTTTCTTTTAAATAATTTAGATTGTTCTGATTACTATACGCTTCTCTCTCAAAAGAGATAGATTTATATGCTTTATTGTTATCTAACTTGTTTATTATCAGTTTAATAAACCATTCAATTAAGTATAAAATATAGAACGGAATATAACCTAATTCTTTCATTTGTGCTGTGTGTATAGCTTCATGATTGACAAGCGTGTCAGATACATTAGCTTCGTCTCTTACAAATAGTATTCCAAATAGATTTATAGCTGCAAATCCTTTAAGCGGTAGCAACTTGTTGCGTATTACCTTCATTTTTTCTCAATTCATTAAATAATTCTATGCATTTGTTACGCTTATCTTCATCTTTAACTGGGGCAAATACTTTTTCTATAGATAACTCTTTTCTCCAGTTTTCCCATATAGCATGTCTTTCTTCTTTAGTAGCTATGAAAGATTCTAAATCTAAACCTGGGTTTGGATCTAAAAGTACCGATAATACTAAATTTTCTATTTCTTTATTATTCAACATATTATTCTATTTATTAGATTTTTACACGCATTTTTATATGCTCTAATTATTATTTCACACGCTTTTATAAATTTTGGATCTTTTGCTGTTTCTTTCAGTATGTGCTATGTATTTTGAACATTCTATTTCGATTTCATTTCCGGATTCATCTAATGTTGTAGTTGTGTATTTTATACTATTTTTAAATCGTTTATACTGTCTAAAAGCTCTATTTCGTTGTTCTTTGTCAGAATATCTATGTATATATTTTAACATTTGTATTGCGTTTACACTTCCTGCTAAACCTAAATTACATATATTCTCCATAAAACTCTTTACTCCTTCTTCTCCGAACTTATTTTTTAGCATGCAATATTCTTTTACACTCTACTAAAAATACTGGCTATTTTCATCATAAAATGGCTGTAGATTTACTATAAACGAAATGTTCATAGGTACTCCGTGTACGAAGAAATACTTACAATTGTCAGTTACAGTAGTACTAGACTATTTTAAAGCTAATAAATCTGCATAATATAGTATAGTCGATAATTCTGCTTCATTCATGTGTTTCTTCTATTATATCTGGTTTGGGCATTTCCGTTATCCTGTATGCTTTTATAGTCTTTTTGCCATCTAATATAGCTTTACATACTCTATGCCACCCGTCTGCTACTTGTCCGAAATCATCAAGTATAATCGGGTATTTAGTATAATCTGCTTTAAGTGTTCTATTTACTTGGAAGATAAAATCATCCATGTTGTATACATCAAAGTTAAGATCCCACAATGGTATTACTGCTAAAGGTACTTCAAATGGTTTTAATTTATTATCTTTAATATAGTTTATTAGAGTAGATACATACCACTCATCTTTACCTCTACAATATTTATTTGTAGATACATTTATATCTTCTATTGGTACTACTGGTATATTGTTCTTACTGTTCTTATTATTCATATTGTTTATACTGTATATGCTATATTATATATATTATATATTCTTTGCTACTTTCTTATAATCCCCCTTCTTCCCCCTTACTACTATAACGTAAAAAAATCAAAATGGTTGCATTTTATAAAAAATTTTTATTCAAATGAAACCGATTTCTATAAATTTGCGTTATATGTCTGTAAAACTTAAAACATAGTAGACATGACAAAGATTTTAAAAGTTATTAAGCCATTTTATGTGATGGAGATCGACGATACATTCGAGCTCTCACAGGATGGAAGTGTATATTCAAGTGTATTTAGTGAAGTATTTGACAACCAAACAGATAATGGTGTAACTACGAAGGCTACATATACTAGTGATTATACAATCTCTAAAGAATATGCTAAACAGCTTATTGAGCAAGGTTATCTTGCAGAAGTTGCTCCAAAAGAGGAGAAGCCTTTTGTAAATGTATTTGATGAAATTGATGCTTTGATTGCAAAATATACAGAAGATCTCAATAATTTAAGTAATACTAAAGGTGAGATTCCTGATGTAATTAAGCTCGAAAATACAACAGTATTGCTTAATTTGATTAAAGTTTTGAATCATCTTGCATCTCTTAAAAAGTGATAGTCATGAAAGTAGACGAAAAAATTATAGATCAGACAAAGCTTGCACAGAGTCTTTCAGAACAAATTCCTTATGAGTTTTCTCGTTATTTCTTGGTAAAACCTCTAGAACCGGTAATGGTTACTAAGGAGTTCAGTACTCCAGTAGTTAAAGAAGAAACTACTACAGAAGATGGACTTGAAGTTAAAGACTACGATGATGTAACTACTGAAACAAAAGAAGTAGAATCAGACTTTACAAGAGGTGTAGTACTTAAAGTTCCAGTAGAAGCAACTGCTCCAAAAGATGAGAAGTTTCCTCAGTTGGATATAAAACTCGGCGATATTGTAGTATATAAAGGAAGATATGCTCAATACTTTGATTTACTGAAAGATTCGCAATTAATATCTAGAATGGATATACTTTGTAAAATGAATACAAGTGACGCTGAATGATATTTGTAAAAAGGTTTCTAAAGATCTAAATGAAGATCTGGATTTAGTTACTGAAATAGGAAAGTTTCAATTTAAATTTATAACAGATGTTATGAAAGATGATACAGATATTCATGATATACTGATAAATAAATTAATTAAGTTTAAATTGAAAAAGAGATACAAAGAAAACAAACAATTAAAATACAAAGCATGAAGACACTTTATATAGACAACACATCTGGAATATATTCTAGTTGTAGCGCATACATTGTAGATGCACAAAACAATATTAAAAAGTACGATGATTTTTCATCAAATATAAAACGAATGTTTATTGCAGACGACGACATGGAGATTCGTACAATACCTACAAAGAGAAATCAGACAGTATTTAAAGCCTCCAAGGGCGATATAATTCTAACTTTCTACGATCAAGACAGCGATAAAATAGCTATAGTAAAGAATAAAGAGTGGAAAGATATGATCGCAGATGAATTGGCAAAACGAGCTGAAAGACGGGCTAGATTAGAAACAGAGGCTAAGTATTCAGATTGTGGAGATTGTAATAAATGCGAAACCATCGGACTTTAATATAGAATATACAAATATAAACGATATACATTATGAAAAAAACAAATACGAAACCGATAATTTATAACTTCAACTATTGTAATAATGTATTTGAAGCTTATGCAGTAGTACCAGTTACTAAATTTAAAAATTCAAAAGATTTTACAGATTTAGAAAGAGATACGATTGTATATTACATTGCGGGCGATAGCATTACTGATAATGTGAATCCCGGAAACAATAGCGAAACTAAAATTTTTATCAATGAGTTCGACACTCTTGATGAAATAATAAGGTTTTTATCCGACAAGAAAAAGCCAAACATCTTTAAAAGATTTTGGAATTGGATTATGAGAAAAAAGTAAACAGTCTGACTGTACTGTAAACAGTCAATTAAAATTTACCCATAACAAAGACATCCGGTAGTCTTTAAAACATCGGGACAGCGGAACTGAGTTTAAGGCTCACTAACTTGTTCAATGCAGTTATTCCGCGCAGCGTTCCTCTTGAGGCTCAACTAGGACAGAGGAAATCCAACAGATAAATGAGCTATTCGTGGTTGGACAGTAACGGCTACGTGAGGCTAGTATAGTAATATACATTAGATTGAAAAGCTGCCGTTGTGGATATACTGAATCCGCGTAATGGTGAGAATTATCCAAGCGCACCTTAAGAAAGTGCGTTTATTGCCCCTTCGCGTACTGGCTAGCGCACCTGGCTCTTTAGGTAGGAGCTTTATATAGAAATATATATTGAAAAATCTCTCTAACAAACAGAAACCTCGTAAATAGTGATATTTACTTTGGCGATGGCTTACTAAATTCTGAAAAGATAAATGGCGTAGAGACTATACGGGAGACATCTAAGTCGAAAGATATGATGATGAAATAGTCCAGACTACAACATCTCACTGAGATGGCTAGTGTAAAAGCTAGAGTAGTATGAACCCAGGGGGAGTGGGATCGATACCTACAGGGGCTACCTACAAGAATAACATTAATATTATTTATAATCTAATTAGATTAAAACAAACAAAACATGGAAGTAAAGTTTAAAAGATTAAGTGATAAGGCTGTATTGCCTATACGCGCTCATAAAGGAGACGCAGGAATTGATTTGACTTGTACAAAGATTGATCAAATATTGAATGAAGCACGACAAGTATTGTTGTGTTATCACACAGACCTTGCTGTTGAAATTCCAGAAGGTCATGTAGGATTGCTTTTCCCACGTTCTAGTGTTTGGAAGAAATCACTCGCACTGACAAACTGTGTAGGTGTAATTGACTCTGGTTACAGAGGTGAGATGATGGCAGTAATGAAGGTTACTACAGATACTATTCCTGCCGTATATCAACCAGGTGAAAGATTTTTGCAGTTAGTAATCGTTCCAATTCCTGAGGTCGAGATTACTGAGGTGGCTGAACTCAGTGAGAGCGAAAGAGGCGAGAATGGTTTCGGTTCTACTGGCAATGAAAACGTTAATAGCGCAGTAAATACATCTGAGACTAATGAACAGGCTGCAGCAGATTCTCAAGATGTAAATACAAGCGGCGATATTCATGAGAATATTGAGAAGACTGAGGTGAACGCGTAACCAAGTCTTATTTTGGAATATTGATTCCTTAGATAGGGACTAACTTAAAATGAGTTAGCCCCTTATTCTATTTATACTTAACTTTAAAATTACGTAATTTTTATGAAGAAAATGTTTAACAAAGCAGTTCTTAACGGTGCTACTGTTGTTGGCGATGGTCTAACGTATCCTAGGATTCCTAATGTATATACTGGGGACAATGAAGGAGGTTATCAGCGTGGAGATATGATGGATGTCAATGCGGTAGTAGAAATGATTAAAGAATTTACCGATACTGGCGAAATTACCATTGATGAACTGCAAAATTTAATTAATGAAGAAATACAGGAACGTGTTGAAGGAGATCAAGATCAACAACGTTATACTGATGAAAAAATAAAAGACTTAATAGGTACTAGTCCTGAAACACTAGATACTCTTAAAGAAATAGCAGATGCTTTAGGGGAAGATCCAGATTTTGCAGCCAATGTTTGGGAAAAGTTAGCAGAAGTAGATCAAACTTTAGAAGATTATAAACGTGCTTCCAATCTTCCTAAATATGTTATGGCTAGCGGGGAAGATTCAGAATTACTTCCTATTAGTTTCGTATAGGATGCGAATGGAATTCATCTCAATGTAGATCGTACAGATTTAGATACTGGAGATGTTGTATCTACTAAATTATCAAATGCAATACCGAAAGCAACTCCGTATATGCCTGGACTTATGTCCAGCTATGATAAAATAAAAACGGACAGGATTCCGTAGAAATTAGTAACTAGCGTGAGTGTGGTATAGGACGACCCTTCTGGTATTGAGATAAAGCATTATGGGAAAACACTAAACGGAGATTCTTGGAATGGCAGAACAAATATTAAACCAGCTACTTCATCGTTAGCAGGAGCAATGTCTGCTTCTGACAAGCAAAAGTTAGACTCTCTTGTAAATTATCAAGCAGGTAATGGTATAGACATTACAGGAGATACTATCAGTTGTACTCTTGATACATCTCTTTATTCTATAGTAACTGAACTTCCTGAAACAGGTCTTCCTAATAAGATTTATCTACTTCCTTCAACTGAAACAGAAGAGGGTAATATTTATACTGAATATGGTTATGTAGATAATAAATGGGAAGAACTTGGTAAGTATAAAGCAGATGTTGATTTAAGTCCTTATAGTAAGGCTTTAAATTTATCAGACTATATTATGACAGATTTAAACTTACAGTGTTATACTGAATATATAACTGTTTATACTGATAAACTATATCTTACTAATGGGCAAATACGTCAAAGTTCATTTGATATTCCAAAAGCATTAAATAATCGGGCAGGATTAATGACTGCGGAAAATTATATAAAACTTGGTCGTATAGAAGAACGTGCTCAAGTAAATAAAATTGAATCTATATCTGTTAACGGTACTCCTCTTGAGATTACTGATAAGGCTGTGAATATACCTAATGCTACTACTGAACAAGATGGTATGATGTCTAAGGCAGATAAGACTAAACTTGATTCTCTTGTAGGAAAGTGTGTAGATTGGAGTGATGATAATGCTGGTTTATTACCAATATATAACGGAGATGGTTCTGATGGAGAATGGATATATACTCATTGGATAGGAGCTGGGCAAGGTACAGATAATACTTGGAGAAAAGCTTCTGACATAATCCTTGAAAATATTACATCTGATGCTATATTGAATAATACACCTATTGCTACTACTGTAAAAGCAGGATTGATGTCAGCCTCTGATAAGACTAAGCTCAATAGTCCTATAAATTATTATTACAGAAATGCAGGAGTTGATACTAAACTAACTGATTCATCTACTGATAATACTTGCTATATAGGTTCTCCTGTATTAGAAATACTAGGAAATAAGGTAGAATTTAAAGGTGCAAAACTTTGTACTTCTAATGGAATGCCTTATATAGACTGTTCTACTTCAAAGGCTATTGCAAGTCTATTAGACGGCTTAATGTCAAAAGAGGATAAAGCTAAATTGGATAGTCAACCTACTATTAAAGCTAATGATGCAACAGGAGTAACAGATGATGATTATGTAGTAATTAAGAAGTCTGAATATCAATCAATCCTGGATAGATTAAATGCTCTTGAAGGTAACGTATAACGTTTATAGCACCAATGCTCTATTTTATAAATTGCACCGAGCTACCACTTAGGCTTAGAGACAATTTCTAGCTCGGTTAAATAGAGAAATAGATCGGTGATAAACGTATTTAACCGCAGTGTTTTAGACGTAGTGTTCGATCACAACTGCGGTACTAATGTAAATAATTTAGTACAATGAATTTAATAGACAATCCTTTAATGTAGGATGAAATGCATCCTAAAAAATTAGAAAAGTATTCTTTTGGGGTTTCGTTAGCAAGTATAGGAGTAAAGCTTTCTAACCATATTGCTAATCATTCTGTACATGTCACACAAGAAGAAAAAGACAAATGGAACAGTAAAGAAGATTTTACACAAGTATTAGAATAGCTTTACGATAAAGCAAATGTGTCAGATATTCCAACTAAGCTTTCATAGTTGGAAAACGATATACATATTGTTTCTGAGAATGATGTATATTCTAAATCAATAATAGATCAAAAATTATTAAATGTGAACGATTCGATAAATACTTTATCAGATCGTATAGATAACATCATATCAGATATAGATTTGTCAGATTATTATAATAAGTCTGAGATAGACGATATAATATCGAATTTAGAAGTATCTGGCATTGCAATGGCAGAAGCTAATACTACTACATTATTGCCAGGTGCACCAGCTACTGCTGCTGTTACGTTGGTAAACAATACATTAGCGTTTACATTCGGAATTCCACAAGGAGAAAAAGGTGAATAGGGAGAACGCGGATTACAAGGCCCAAAAGGAGATAAAGGCGATAAAGGTGATCCCGGAGCACCTGGACAATCAGGATCTATTTCTGATTCAGATTGGCAAGAAATAAATGATGAAATTGCGAATAAAGTACAACAAATAAGTGGCGATCAGTATAACGAATTAAGATCACAATTAGACAACGCTACTCAGACTATAGGTGCTGTAAATAGTACTATTAATGAAATGCAAGGTCAGATGAATCAATTTGCTACTTATACAGATGTAGATAATAAAGTAGCACATTAGATATATGAAAAATTTGATGCTTCTACCCCTAGTTATTCTACGTTAGTTAGTTCACTAACAGACAATGGTACTAGAGATGTACTATCTTGGTCTTAGATAGAATAGACTACAGATAGAATAGATCTTATAGTATCCGGCACCGGCAGCGATTATAGTAATATATATACAGCAATAAAGGTGGGATTAAAAGAAGATACTTCATTTGTAAATATAATAGCAAATCAAGTAAACGTAAGTGGAGATTTGCAAGCTAAATCCCTTAAAGCTGGAACTGGTCCGAGTATATATATAGGTAACGATTCAAGTAATAAACCTACAATTGTATTTAGCGATAAAGCAGATTATACAGATTCTACTGCTAAAAATTCTATAGTAATAGGAAATGATTCTGCAAAAACAAATGATACTTCAGTATTGATCAAATCTGACGGTAGTGGTTATTTAGCAAAGAATAATTTACAGTGGGATAGTAATGGAAATATAACTATTACTGGTAAAATACATTCTAGCAGTTTTTATTCCAAGTCAAAAAGGATAATCGGTACTACTACGGATGAAATTGTAGAAATAAACCCAGTAGAAGATGGAGCAAACATGTATATAGTTAATACTCCATCTCTTTATAATTCTCTTACTATAAAACTACCAGATTCTAGTATAAATCAAGGGTTAGAAATATATATAATAGCTCCTAAAATAACAAAAAACAATGGAATTATAATTCTTAATGCAGGAATTATGAGCGAATTGATATAGCAATCTATATATTTCCCTTCTTCTTCTTCTGGTACTGAAATGTCGAGCAGCAGTAATGTAGAAATACCTCTTAATAGAACAATTCATCTGAAAGCAACTGATCTTTCTGGAATACAACCAATGTGGTTGATTTTAAACGACACTGAAGATTTGGTAACACCTTATATTAGATCGTAACAATTTATGTTTGATATAAAAGGAAATAAAATAATACTAAATACAGATGAATTAGCTATTCCTCCATTTAAAGATTATTATAACAATTCTAAAGATAAAGCTAAAGCTTTAAATGAAATAGAATATGTAATATGGTGCAATAAGTGGAACACTCCGTATGAAGCTTATCCGGAAAACGAAAGAGCTTAGAGAGTAGCTAAAGATGTATTTAAGGACGAGAATTATAAACCAACTGCAGAATTATTAGCACTTGCAGACAGATTTAATGAGTTCCAAGAAACTCCTGGAACTAGATTATTAAGTGCTTCTAGAACTGCGGCTGAGGGATTAATAAAAGCTTTAACTGATTATTCTAAAGATCTAATGGATATAGATACTGCATTGAAAGTAACACGTATACTTAAAGATGTAGGTAATATAGTTAAATCATTGGATCTTGCAGAAAAACAAGCTAAAGCTGAACAATTAGAAACAGGTAGAGTTAAAGGTGGAGGTACCATAGGGCTCTACGAAACTATTAGATAAATATGGTTGATTTCAATAAAAAGATATATAATAGTGATAAGTTTCGTTAGGCAGCCATATTCTTTGAAAAGCATGGACAATATACATTAGCCCCAATAGGAACTACAGATTATATAAAATATTGGGATCAAGAAACATAGCGATGTTTAAATGGATATGTTGCTCCTGACGGAGATAGTATCACTGGGTATCATTATTTTTATTTAAACTACAGTCCTATTATGAAATTGTAGGAAGTAGAATATACAGATAAGTTTGGAAACAAACGTAAGCGTCGAGAACGTATATTTGGTTTTCCTAGATTTTGGGACTATGATTATTATTACTTTAACGCTATAGATGAAGCTGAAACACAAGGTAAACATATGGCGGTGTTGAAGTGTCGCGCAAGAGGATACAGCTTTAAAGGTGCATCTATGTTAGTTAGGAATTATGAACTTATTCCTGGGTCTAAAAACTTTGCAGTAGCATCTGAACAAAAGTTCTTAATTGGAGATGGTTTGTTATCTAAAGCGTGGTAGATTATGGATTTTGTAGATAAACATACAGCATGGTCTAAACAACGTCTTACAAGTACTCGTATGGAACGAGTAGCAGGTTATAAAGTAACTGACGAATTTGGTAAGTAGACAGAACAGGGTTATATGTCCAGTATTACTGGCATTACTCTTAAGAATGATCCAGAACGTCTTCGTGGTACTCGTGGTAAATTAGTACTATTTGAAGAAGGTGGTAAATTTCCAAATCTAGAAACTGCTTGGCGTGTAGAACAACCTGCAGTAGAAACAGACGATGGTGTAGCATTCGGTTTATTATGCGCGTTTGGTACAGGCGGTACTGAAGGTTCTTCCTTCGATGGTCTAAAGAATTTATTTTATAACCCAGATGCTTTTAATATACTGTCGTTTGATAATATATGGGACGACAATGCAGAAACTACCAAATGCGGATTCTTTGTTCCATCTTGGTCTAATATAGAAAGTTTATCAGAAGATGGTAAACAAAAGTTTATGGACGAATATGGAAACTCTTATAAAGAATTAGCTATAGAAGAACTTATAAGATAGCGCAATGTAATTAAAGATGGAGGAGCTACTCAATAGTCTATTGATAGATTTATATCAGAACGTCCTTTAAAGCCGCAAGAAGCTGTCTTAGAGCTTGGAAAAAACATCTTCCCTAGAAAGTTATTGATGGAACAATTAACGCGGCTTAGAACGAATAAAAAGCTGCAAAATATGAAACATATTGTCGATCTATCTTGGGACGGTACAGGTAAAGTAATAGCTACTGAAAAGAAGAGTGGAGATATAACTACTTATCATTTAAAGAAAGACGACAAGCCAGAAGGTTCAGTTGTAATATGGGAGTATCCAATAGCAGATCCTCCATTTGGATTATATATAGGAGGGTGTTTAACGCCTGGTCAAAAAGTATGTACACAGAGAGGGTTAGTAAACGTCGAAGATGTTACGTTAGACGATAAACTTATAAATAAAGACGGCAAATTTGTAGAAATACATAATTTACAACGTTACCAAAAAGTAGATGAGCTTATATATCAAGTAAGACCATCTAATTCATTTAGAACCACTACATTTACCGGAGAACATCCTATATATTCTTCAAAGACAAAAAATAATTTCGAGTTTGTAAAAATGAGCAATGTAAAATGCGGCGATTATATAAAAATACCGAATGTATATTATGATACAAACAACGAAATAAATATTCCATTTAAATGTGAAGATTTTTGGTGGTTCGTAGGTCTGTGGTTAGGAGACGGATGGTGCGAAAAAGATAAACACAAGATATATATAGCATTTGATGCAAATCAGCAAGGATATATAGAAAAATACGAAAGATTTTTAAAATATCAACTTAATAAAAAATATTATAAACGTAAAAGAAGAAATGCTATAGAAATATCATTCTGCTATAAAAAATTAAATAATTGGATTACTTCTACATTCGGAAGTCATGCAGACGGAAAACACATACCAGATGAAATTAAAAGAATATCAGAAAAGAATAAATTGAAATTATTACTTGGGTATATGGATTCAGATGGATGCGTTTACTATAATAACAAACGAAATGCTTTATCTTTAGAATATGTAAGTATTAATTTACAATTACTTGAAGATATACAAGATTTGTGCTTTGGTGTAGGCATTATATCCGGAATTAGTAAATTACGAAATGCTAAACAAACATATATTTGCGGAAGGGTTGTAAATCAAAAAGAAACATATCATTTGAGACTTAGTTCAATGCAAACTAAAAAGATATGTGATATGATGTCGCAGTATTGCGATTATTATAATATAAAATTAAATAATGCTAACAAGTATATCAATAAAGGAAGTAAAACTACAAGTAATTACTGCGAATTAGTAGAAAATAATAAATATATAATATTCAAAATAAAAGAAATAAAAATATCCAAATATACCGGAACTGTGTATAATTTTGAATGCGATACGCATACTTACATGTGCAGAAATATTCTAACGCATAATTGCGACCCGTTAACCTAAAGTCGAGCGGGTTTAAAATCGAGCAAAAACGGTGAAAGTCTAGAACAGATAACACCGTGCTAATCTTATAGATTGCGAAAGGCTATAAGACAGTGTAACGCGTAGGAAGTGAATAAATATAATCTTCCCAAGAGTGCTTGACACCGTTTGGTGATGATGTACGCTGAACTACATGGGGACATGTAGAAGTACGAATAAAAAGTCGTACGATAACACAATTGACGACCATGACGAATCTTTTACAAACTCATTAGGTTCTACTTTCATATTCAAACGAGTAAAAGCTGGAGAAGCTTGGCAAGATGTTATTGTAGCAGAATATTCTGGAAGACCAAATACTGCAGAAGAATACTATGAAAACGTTAGGAAACTATTAACGTTTTATAACGCGAGATTATTATTTGAGAATGAACGCAAAGGTATATATCCATATTTTGTAAACAAGCATTGCGATTATTTATTAGCAGATCAGCCAGATAAAGTAATATCAGAGATATTTAAAGATAGTAAAGTATCTAGAAGGAAAGGATGTCATATGACAAAATCAATTAGAGCATACGGAGAAGGATTAATATTAGAATGGTTACTAGATGAATATGAACCAGGACATCCAAACATAGAAAGAATATACAGCGAACCTTTAATAGAAGAATTAATAGAGAACGACGGTGTTAAAAACGTAGACCGTCTTATAGCATTATGTATGGTCATGATATATAGAGAAGAACTATACTAGGTAAAGGTTTCTGCTGCAAAAGAATAGAATAAATAGGTTGAACTCTTCGAGATGCCTTTATTTAGCCAATAGTGGTTCGATAAAGACGAATAGAATACCGGAGATGACATACCGCTATTTTCATTTTAAATATGGCAAATAATAATTTATATAATACTAGATTACCGCAACAAAAATTACCATTGTCTAAGAAAACAAAAAAGTGGTAGCAAGATTGCGTAAATTATATAATAGGTGAAGGCAATATAACCTCTGGCGGAAATAATTCTACAAGGTATGGAGAACTACAGACCTATTATGATTTATATAATAGTATATTCGACGAATCAGATTTCAAACGAATTACTAATCCATTTAAAGTAAAGGATGGGTTTCCAGCATCCCCTCAAGACTTTAATATAATTAGACCTAAAGTAGATTTGCTTATAGGTGAAGAAACAAAAAGACCATTGAATTTTAGAGTAGTAAGAACATCGCAAGAAGCTACATCTGAAATTCAAGAGCAAGAAAAACAATTATTGCTGCAATATATAGAAGCAACAATAATGTCTAAGATGGGCCCAGAAGAACAAGCTTAGTATCAACAATAGTTACAAAGTGGTGAAATAATGCCACCAGAAGCCATTGCTAAGTATATGGACAAAGAATATAAAGATATAGTAGAGAATACAGCATATCATACTCTTGTATACTTGAGAGAAAAGCTCAATATGGATAATGAGTTTATTAAAGGTTGGAAAGACGCATTGATCGCAGGACAAGAAGTATATTATGTTGGTATACTTAATGCAGAACCTTATATGGAACGAGTAAACCCAATGTACTTTGCATTTGATCGTAGTCCGGATCTTGAATATATAGAAGATGGAGAGTGGTGTTGTAGAAAAATGCGTATGCCAATTACTGAAGTATACGACAGATATTTTGATAAACTCGAAGAAAAAGATTTAACTAAACTAGATTCTATGATCAATGCTGTACCTGCACAAGATATGGGTCAGCATAGTCCAGTAGATGATTTTCAAGGAATTAAATTTCATTATTTTGACAATCCTCTATATGACGCCGACGGTTCTAGAAATATAAATGTATGGCACGTATGTTGGAAATCTTTTAAGAAGATATATTATGTTACTTATCAAGATGAATCTGGTCAAGTACAAGTAGATATAGTAAGTGAAAATTATCAAAAAGTAGGTACTGAAATAAGTATAGAACCAGGTTGGATCGTAGAAGTATGGGAAGGATATAGAGCTGGTGATGATTTCTTCTTTGGCATACAACCTATAGAATATCAACACGTATCTATAGATAATCCAAACTCATAGAAGCTTCCATATTGTGGAGCAGTATATAGTAATACTAATTCTAGATCTAGATCTCTCGTAAGTATATTAAAACCGTTACAATATATGTATATTGTACTTTGGTACAGGTTGGAATTGGCATTAGCTAGAGATAAAGGCAAAATAGTAAATATGGATATTACTTAGATTCCTAAGTCTATGAATATTACTCCAGATAGATGGATGCATTATCTCTCTAGTGTAGGTGTAAACTTTATAAATCCTTATGAGTGTTTTGATCCAAATACAAAAGTTTTGATGTATGACGGAAGAATAAAATGCATCAAAGATATTTAGATCGGAGATTTTGTGATGGGTCCAGACGGCCTTCCTAGATTAGTAAAAAATAAACACGAAGGTGTTGATAATATGTATCGTCTTAATGTACTTACTGGAGGAGAAGATCAAATCGTAAATAGTAAACATAAGATTTATTATAAAGAAAAAGATTACTATCACGGATAGGATTTAACAAAATTAGACACTCCTGAAAACTTAATATACGAGGATACTTCTAAACCATATAAGAAAAATATACGATATTTATAGAGAGTTGCAAACCCTGGAAATATATGGAATAGAATTCCAAAAATAGATCCTTATATAGTTGGATTATGGTTAGGAGATGGGTTTTTAAATAAACCATCGTTTATAAGTGCAGATAAAGAAATTATAGATTATCTTGATGGTTGGGCAAATCGTCATGGTATGAATTTAACAATCAATAATACAAAATCAAAAGCATTTGAAATAAGTTTAAAATAGAAAAATAATAAAGGTATTTTGCATGGAAAATTTAATAAGAATTATCTTTCTGAAAACCTTAGATATTATAATATATTTAAACATAAAGCAATACCTGATGATTTCATCTATACTTCAAAAGAAAATAGATTAAGATTGTTAGCTGGCCTTATAGACACAGATGGTTATTTTTCCAAACGAGATAGAAATTATGTATTTTCTCAATGTGAAAATAGAAAACACATTGTAGAAACTGCAGCATTTATTGCAAGATCTTTAGGATTTAAATGTACAGTACAAACAGTAAACAATGCTACTGTAAAAAAGATAGCTGGCAGTAAAAAAGAGTCCGTGTGTCAAAATACAGTCGTACTAAGAATATTAGATGGAAATGAAACGATTCCGTGCTTAATAAAACGAAAACAAGGATTTGTAAAAAAATCGAAAGGTAATTCTTTACAATCTAATTTTAAAGTATCTTACGAAGGAATTGGAAAATATTGTGGAATTGAAGTATCTGGAGATAATTTATTTTTGTTGAATGACTTTACTATAGTGCACAATTGTGGCTGGAATGTTCCAGGTCGCGAAGGTGGCAAACCAGCTTCATTTAATCAAATTACAGCACTTGATCTTACTATGTCTAATGTAATAGCAGAATACATTCAACTTATGGACAAGATAGAACAACTAGCTGGTACTATATCTGGTATTACTGATTAGAGATAGGGTGCAATATCTACATCTGAAATGGTAGGTAATGTAGAACGTTCCGTTGTACAATCTTCTCACATTACAGAGCCTTTATTCTGGGTACATAATCAAGTAAAGAGACACGTAATGAATATGCTTCTCAATACTGCAAAAGGAGCTTGGGAGGAAACAGGTAAAACTAAACTATCTTACATATTTGACAATGGGGAACGTGCTTTTTTAGATATTTCAAAGAAATTCTATTACGAAGATATGGACGTGTTTGTAAGCGATACTTCTAAAGATCTTGAGAACATACAAAAACTTCAACAGCTCATTCATCCGGCTATGCAGAATGGAGCATCATTATTAGAAGCTGCAGAAGTACTTACTAATGATAACTTTAATATACTTAAGCAAAAACTTAAGGATATGCAAACCAGACAAGAAGAACTTCAACAGCAACAGCAAGAAGCTCAAGCTCAACAAGCTCAACAGTTGCAAGAAATGCAGAATCAAGCTAAAGAACAAGAACTTATGTTGCAAGAAGCTCAGATGGATCTTCAACGTTATCAAATAGATCAAGATAACGCTACTAAAATTGCCGTAGCAGAAATTAGTGCTTATAGAGGTTCTGAAGAGAAAGACGTAGACGGAGACGGTATACCTGATCCTATTGAGATAGGCAAGCAAGCTCTTGAACAATAGAAGATCGATAGAGATACTTATACTAAACGGTATGAAGCTAAACAGAAACGTGAGATAGAAGATCAGAAAATACAACTTGCTAAAGAACAAATGAAGCATGAAACTGAACTTCAGAAGTAGAAAGATAAAGAAGCATATAGACGTGAAGAACTTAAAGCTAGCACGGCTCTTAAGAATAAAACATCAGGAGAGAAGTAATTATGAAAGGTAAATACATTAAACCGTCAGAGCTTCTTAAACTACAACAAGAAACTGGGAAATCATATTGGGATCTTATCGGGAGACCTCTCGGTAAGAAACCAAAAGATCCAGCAAAAGATGTTGTAGATGAATACGATCCGGTTTAGAGAGAAGCTTTAAGAATGTAGATAGAATCTGCATTAGATTATCCTCAATACAAAAGTGGAAAGTCTTCTAAAGTAAAGACATGGAATGACAATGATGTTGCAGATTTAATAATTGGATTTGAAGGATTTTTACCTCATGCAAAAGACATAGGCGATGGTAAAATAACAATAGGCTCTGGTCTTACTAATCCTAAATATACTAGATTTGGTACAATTACTCCAGAACAAAATAGAAGATTTGTACTTGAAGAAATAGCTGCTAGAAAAGCTAGACTCAGTAGAAACGTTCCAGGTTGGAATACGTTACCAGGTTCCGCAAAAGCTGCATTATTGAGTTATGATTACGGTTGGATGGTAGATAGAAAAACATCTCCCAAAATGATGAAAGCTTTATAGGATAGGAATTGGCTAGAAGCATCTAATCAAATGAATGCTGGATGGAATATGAAAAAATTTAAAAAAGGACTTAGAAAACGTAGAACACAAGAACGCAATCTATTTCTTTCTGATTTATATAGACCCGCTCCTTTAAAACCAATTCAAACTGTTTCACCTATGCCAGAAGCAAAAGTTCCATTTGAAGTAAATTAGATGGAAGACAACATTGCACCTATTGTAAATCAACAACAACCAATTGTTCCATATACTAGTACAGTAGAATTGCCATAGGAATATACTATTCCTGAAAATGATATGGCAAGTATAGATTTAGAAAGTACATCTAGAATAAAACCAAATGATATATTATAGTCCTACTATGATATGTTTGGATATAAGAGAGGTAAATCTGTTAAGATGAATCCATATAGTGCTGGGAATATGGTTGATTCTATATATAAAGCGTCTAGCGGAGAATAGTTTTTAGGACAACCGTCTCATAATTACGATGTAGCACAATCTGAAGAGTGGGCCAATTCTCACGGTTATTATCCAGATGAAAGTGGACATAGAGACGATAGAGTTAAAAAACCAGCACATCCTACTCATCCTTCTAGAGGTAAATGGAAATCACATTATCAATTTGATCTTTCTGAAAAAGGAATAGAAAATCCTAACTATACTATGTTTGGCGTTGTAGACAAACAACAAGATCCACAAGCTGTATTGACATATAATGGATCTACAGTACTTCCAGAAATTACAGTAACTCCTTCTGGAAATTATATTTACAATCCATATGACAATATAAATATATTGTCTAATAAGTACAAACGTGGTAAATCATTTCCTTTCTAGTTTTGGAATAGAGCAAATAATACAATGCGATTACAAAGATAATAATTATGTATATACACAATAAAGAAATAGAACATCAATCTTATTTAATAGGTTCTCACAATTCTTGGTCTTATAAAAAAGCTTTGAAGTGGTACATGAGACCATTTCAATTTATAGCAAGATGTCAAGAAGTAGATGTAGAAAAATAGTATATAGAATACGAAGTTCGAGTATTTGATCTAAGGGTTTCGTTCGATAAGAAAGGTAATGTAGTTATTTGTCACGGTCTTATGAAATATGATGCTGATGTATTTGAAGAACTAAATAAGTTAAATAATCTTTCCGCTGGCAATATTGCATACGAACAATATGAATCTAAGTCGGAAGATAAAGTTTGGTGTAGAGTATTGTTAGAAACATCTCATCCTTCTAAAGAAGAGAAAGAAATGTTCAAACAGTTCTGTCAACAAATAGAATAGATGTATCCGGATATATTGTTCTTTGGAGGATTTCTTAAGAATCCGTGGGCAAATCCTATTTATAATTTTGGAAATAAAATATCTTTAGATGATAATTATTCTTCTGTAAAATCTCCTAAGTTTATTGACGATTGGTATCCTAAATGGTATGCTTCACATTATAATAAGTATATATATGCTGCAGGTACTAATAAAGATTGTTTATTTACTGATTTTGTAAACATTAGATGATTATGGAAAGTCCTAAACGAAAATTATAGAGACGAAACGATTACCAAAGGCATAAATTGTTTCGTAAAATAAAACGTCGTAAGAAAGCTAATAGAGAATAGGAATAGAATATTGCTGAAAAGGAATTACGAAAGAAATTGAAATTACCAAAATTTAATGATGGAAATAATTCTCAAAATCAACAAATTATATATACGCAACCAACTCCACAAGATTTAGTATCGTACGTTCCGAGATCTAGAATTACATTTACTGGCGACGGTAAATTTGTTTATCAAAACGGTGAAGAAGTATCTGTACCACTAGACGAAATAGTAGTACAAACTAAAGGAGGAAGACCTCTTACTAAAGTACAAGAAGAAATAGCTAAACATAATCTTCTTAAGTAGAGAATAATAGATGAGAACGGAAATCAATTAAAAGATGCAGTATATGATCCAGAGTTAGACACTCCTTAGTATTTAAAAGAAAAACCATTAGAACAAGTATCTCCGGAATTTTATCTTCTTGCAGCGGGAGTTGGTGCAGCAAATGGTGCTATTTCAAATACAGCAAAAGGGTTTATGAATTATATATAGAATCCTCTTGTATAGAATACAACTCAAAGGACTGCGGCATCCATGATGGGTGGATTAGGAACAGATATGATGATGTAGGCAACTACTGGAAATACATGGGGATAGGCGGTAAATCAATTGTCACAGGATTATATTCCAGAATGGATTGGCGATATGACAAATCCTGGTTACTTTGCAGAATCAGCAATTACAAATAGTGGGAATAAATTATTAAATTTATTAAATTAGAAAGTAAAATATCGTCCTAAAATTTTGAAGCAAGTAGGGGATAAAGATTATTCAATTTACGGTACGAATAATGAATTTAAAAACTTTTTTTATAAAAATCATTTGTTTGCTACTAACAATAATGGATTTATCAATTCATTTATAAATCCTCCAAATAAAGAAAGAATTCCAAATAGAATTTTTGAAGAATTGGACAAATCTACTATTGGACGAATGCGAAAATATAGACCTTCGATTGAAAACTTAACAGATCGTCCTTTCATAAATTCTTATTTCAAATACGATGATTCTATTTTTGATAAAGCTGGTCAAAAAAACACGTTGGCATTTGCAATAAACGATAGCTACGAAGATCAACCTTATAAAGTTGCGATCAGAAAAAGCATATTTGGAAAAGAACTTTATGAAACGTTGAAACATGAACTGCGACACACTATAGATTATAAATATCCATTAATCAAAGAAGAAAAAAAGCTACTTGATGATGCATATGGTGATGATTTTATAAAAGCTATTGAAGAACGATACCCGGATTATAAATCAGCAGCTTTAGATATGGTAACTACCAATAGAGATGCGAGAAGTAAATATGAAAATTTTTCAATCAATGCTTAGAATTAGATCATAGATAAACTTTCTGATTCTAAAATTATAGACGCGTTATATAATAGTAATGGATATGGAAAAGCTTATGTGCAATATTTGGAGAAAAACAATTTGATCACTAAAGAAAAAATAAAAGCAATTAGGGAAGCATTGAAAAATGTAGGAATGTTTGGTATTCCATTAGGAATTGCTGGTATTAGTTAGAATAATTCAGGAAAAGATATACATATAGATAAAAATAAACGCGGTACTTTTACCAGAGCAGCCAAAGCTCACGGTATGGGGGTGCAAGAATTTGCACATAAAGTACTTAGCGCACCCAAAGGAAAATATAGTAGCAATATGAGGAAGAAAGCCAATTTTGCTCGTAATGCTAGTAAATTTAAACATTAATTATTAATTAATAATTATGGCGAGAACTAAAAAGAATAGTCCACTTGATGATGCATTGAATATGTTAGGTTATTCTAATACAGAAGAATCTACTTCTGCAACTAACATGGATTTTATGAACGAAACCACAAGTGTTGACGATTTATAGAATGTAAACAATAATGAACCAGAGGAAGAGGACGTTCTTCCTGCTGAGGATAACAATGGATCTAAAGATCCACATGAAGATACTTCTGAAATTCCAGAAGATGTATTAAATAATATTAATAAAAGTTCATCCGAAGACGATAATGAAGAAGTCAGCGAAGAGGGACATACAGAAAAAATAAATAATGATACTGTAGAACCCTGGGAAAGCCAACAAGTAGGTGCTTTTTTTGACGCCTTTGCTGATGCTTTAAATTGGGATGTAGCCGAAGATGAGAAACCAGATTCAATTCAAAGTCTTATTGACTACATTGGCGATATGGTAGAACAAAATTCAACTCCGCAGTATGCAAACGAACAAGTTGCACAACTTGATGCATATATCAAAAATGGAGGTAATTTTGAAGATTTCTATACACAGCAATCCCGAACTATATCGTACGATAATATAGACATGGAGGATGAATCCAATTAGAAAGCAGTAGTACGTGATTATATGCGACTCCAAGGTTTTGATGACGAACTAATATCTAGAAAAATAGAAAGATATGAAGATGCCGATATGCTTGGTGAAGAAGCTGAAGATGCAGTAGCTAGACTTAAAGTAATTACAGAACGTCAATTAGCTGCAGAACAAGCTCAACAAGAACAACTGCGTATGCAGTAGGAACAGCAAGCTATAGAATTTATGAATAACTTAAATTCAGGTATTCAAAATCTTGACAACATTAGAGGTATTGCCATTCCCAAAGAAGATAGAAAAGCTCTTTACGATTATATTACTAAAACAGACGCAGACGGTCTTACACAATATCAAAAGGACTTTAATGCGAATATGGTAGATAATCTAATAGAGTCTGCATATTTTACTATGAAGGGAGATACTCTACTTGGTAACGCTAAGAAGAATGGTCAAACTTCTGCTGCTAATAAACTTAGAACAATGTTAAGACATTAGGCTAAAAATCATTCGAGCTACAATGTCGGAGATGAAAGAAAACCACAAGCATGGGAAATCGCGTCAAGATACCTATGATAATATTAACTTTATTAAAATTATATGAATAATTCACTTTTAAATAATCTTCAGCTTTATAGAGGACGTCGCTTCTCTGATTTGGTTGACGAAAACATGATTTCAAACGCACTGCTTACTAAGCCACATGAGGTAAGCGGTTTGCTGTCGCTCGTATTTGGTACAAAGGACGACGGTGTTTCTACGGCTATTGACCTCATCACAGGTGGTATCGGTCGTACAATGGTAATTGAGAATCGCGAATATGAATGGTCAGTAATGATCGATAGCGAACACGCTGTAAATATTCGTTGGGCTAAATGGAATGGTCAGGAAATTACACCCGCAAACGTAGAGGAGATTACTCCTGGTATCAACCAGACTCCTATTTATATTGCTCTTGAGGAGCGTTACTTCGGCGTAGGTGCAATTCTTTCTTTTGATAATGTAAACTTCTAGGTTCGTGTAGCCGGCGTTCCTTATCAGGACGGTTCTGCTTGGGTATATGAGTGCTATGTAGTAGAAGGTTTCTCTGGCTCTTATATTCCTGGTATGTATCTTCTTCCAGGTCGTCAGGTAAGTCGTCTTGGTTCAGCATACGAGGAGTATAGCGATGAGGCAGACATCATCAACTATCAGACTCCGTTCAAGATGCGCAATCACCTTCAGAACTTGCGTCTTACTTATGATATTACTGGTGATGCATATTCTACGGTACTTGCAATCGCATTGACAGATCCTGAGACTGGTAAGAAGTCTTATTTGTGGTCTGACTATCAGTATTGGCTCGCTCTTCGTGAGTGGAAGCGTCGTGAGGAGAAAGCACTTCTGTTCTCTCACTCTGATAGAAATGCAGACGGTACATATAACTTGAAAGGTACAAACGGTCGTCCTGTAGCTACTATGGCAGGTTTGTTCGAACAGGTTGCTCCTGCCAACGTACGTTACTACACCACTCTTACTACAGAACTTCTTGAAGATTATCTCTTCGATCTCTGTTATAACTTGATCGGTACAAACGAGCGTAAGTTCATGGCTCTTACCGGAGAGATGGGCATCCGTGAGTTTGATCGCATCTTGAAGGAGAAGGCTGCTGGTTTCCAGTTGATTGACACTAAGTTTGTAACAGGTTCTGGTCAGGAGTTGACTCTCGGTGGTCAATTTACAACTTATAAGATGGTTAACGGCATTGAACTTACTGTTAAGCGTTGTGCACTGTTTGACAACATGGAGATGTTCCGTCAGCTTCATCCGATTTCAGGTAAACCGTTGATGTCTTATACATTCTTGTTCATAGACCTCGGTACTCGTGACGGTCAGGCAAATATCGTTAAGGTTTGTCGTAAAGGTCGTGAGTTTGTACAATGGTGTACCGGTGGTTCAGTAATCCCAAGTGGTTATGCTAATAGCATCAATACACTTCGTTCTAACAGTCGTGATGGTTATCAGGTACACTTCCTCGGTGAGGTTGGTATAATGCTGCGTAACCCGTTGTCTTGCGGTATTTTGTATTGCGATGCAGACGACGCAGAAACATCGGCTGTTGCGTAATATTATTTGTAAATAAATAAGTTCGAGCGGAGGGGGCTTTTGCCCCCAAAGCGTTCGACAAACAACATACTAATTTAAATAAATTATGGTAGTTGAATTAAAGATTAAGAAACAAAATCCCTGGGCAGGCTTGATTAAATATAAGAACTGTGTAGATTATATAGCTCCGTATTTTACAAGGTCTGGGTCGATTTATACAGGATTGACTCCTGAAGATGAAGAAAGATTTGAAAAAGCTCTTGGTTATGAAAAGGGTACTTTAGCTAAGACTAGTCCTTTTTGGACTACTTTCTGCGTAAAAATTGGGTCTAAAACAATGTTGTTGGACGATTCAATTCCACGCCAGGAAATGATTATTAAGTTTTTGAGTAATCACAAACGTGTAGCTACTTCTCTTGATAAGTTTACTGCCGGTAAAGATTACCTGTTGATTAATCGTCAGGCAGAGGCTATTGAACAGAATAAGCTTAATAAACTTCGTAGAGATGCAATTAAGGCATTTGACAAGCTTACGTTGGATGAAATGCGTAAGTGTCTTAGAATACTTGGTATCAAGTCTGATACGATTTCTAACGAACTCGTAGAATCATCATTGTTTGCTATTGTAGATAAACAACCTAAGAAGTTCTTTGACAAATGGGTAAACAATAAAGCTAAAGAAACAGAATTCTTGTTGGAGCAAGCAATTGCTAAAGGTATAATTCGTAAAGATAAGACGCGTTATATTTACGGTACTGATCAGTTTGCAGATTCTCTTGAAGAAGCAATCTCATATCTCGACAGTAAGAAAAACCAAGATTTGAAGCTTTCTATCCAAACACAAGTAGAAAACAAATAATATTAAAAACGACGTAAGATGAAGCACAGTGATATTTATAAAAAGTTTATGATTGAATATGACAAGGCACAAATAGCTTCGTCGTATCCGTCGCTAACAGAATATGAAATTGCTACAGTATTAGATAAAGCTTATCTGGCACTAATTGCTTAGAAGTTAACTGGGAATAATCCTAGGCAAGTTCCTTTTGAAGGAGACATTAAAGCGATTGAAGACGTTAGGCCTTTGATTAAAAATGTAACTCTAACTAGTCCTAATATTAATTATTATATTAGTAATCAACTGTCTTATAAAATTCCAAACGATGTTAGTTTTCTATATTATATATCAGGCTGGATTCAAACTAGAGATGAAGTAAATTCGATAGATAAATAGAGGCATTTATTTTCTCCGGTTATATTAATAAGTCACGAAGATTCAGATAAATTTAAAAATACAACTTCTAATTTACCTTGGATAAGTACTCCAGTTTGTTATTTAGATAATAGCGGAATACACGTATTAGTTGATTCTTATAAAACAGACATGAATTCATAGTATGAATTTGTACTTACTTATGTATAGAAACCAATATCGTTTATTACTGATAATATAAGTATTAGTAATATAGAATTTGAACTAAACGATTCAATGGCCGAAGAGCTTATAAACTTAGCAATTATTTTATCTGCAGAAATAGTAGAATCGCAACGAAGTCAAACTAAAGTACAACTAAGACCACTTGAATCATGACAGTAGACCAAACAAGACAATTAGGTATAGAGTTTGAACGTAGAATTCAATCTCTGATTCCGGAAACGGAATTGAAATAGAAATTAAGTACGGATACTATATATTCGTTTCTCAGTGAATATTAGATGAAGTACATTAAAGATTTATATCTGTTAGAGACTCAAGTAGAAAGCGGCACGAGACCTTCTAAGAAAATATCAGAGACACTAAAGCCCTTGATTAAACATAAACAACTATCTCCAATAAATACTAATATTGATACAGATAGACACAATACTATATTCGATACTCCAGAAGATTATTTCTTATATATACGTAGTAATAGTATTATGTCTAAAACATATAAAAGTCCTTTAAAATTATCAAATTACGTATATGCATCGAATACAGTATCTAAAGAAGACGATGTTGAATTTATTTCTGATTCTCATTATAATCAACACAGAATTATTAGAAATCCAATCGTAGTATTGGAGAGTGATTCGACAAATGATTCTTATATAAAAGTAATTCACGATGAATATACTGAATTAGAAGGATTAGATTTGGTATATCTTTGTCAACCGTATAGATTTAATGTATTAAACTATAACGATTCCGACATGTCAGATGGAGCAATACATAGTTATTGTGAGTTACCGTTTAGTTGTTTTGATGAACTTGTGAGTGGCGCAGTTTAGCTTTATATTTATGATTATAAAGTAGGACAGAGGCCTTAGAAATAGCAACCAAAAGAATAGAAACAGGAAAGGGATAAACAATGACGTATATTAAAATATTAGAAGCGTTTGAATTAGAAATAAACAAATTAAATGACGCTGTTGGAAAGCCTGCAACTGACGATTCTCTATTCTGGTTAAATCAAGCTGTTGCAAAATTCGTTAAACTTAGGTTTAATGGAGATTTTACACACGGTACTGGATATGAACAGACTGAAAAACGCAGAATGGATCTAATCAATCTATTCAAGTCAGAAAATTATACCTATTCTAGTATGAAATAGGATACAACCAATCCTAGTTATAATTCTTATACTATTGTGTATCCTACTGATTTTATGTATTCTCTAAATGAAGATGTGATAATCAGCGACAATCAAGGTCAACATCAGATGAATACTTGCATATTTGAATGCACTAGAGACAGTTTTATGTATCGTGTAAACAATAGTCTTACTGATTTTCATTATCGTTTCCACAGAGCAAGACCTCTTAGAATTAGACACGATAATGGTTGTGAGTTACTGACAGATAAACAATATAAAATATGGAGATACACATTGGGTTATCTCCGTAAACCTAAAGAAATAACACTTGAGAATCCGTTTGATGAGTACACGGATTTTGAAGATATAGTAATGCCTGAAATAATTAAAATAGCAGCTTAGATGTATTTGGAGAATCAAAAAGATCCTCGCTATTAGAGCATTACTAATGAAGTAAGTACTCAAGAATAATTTTAACGTGGAAAGCCCAGCTAGTTAGGTCTAGTCTTAGTGTATAGGGTGAGTAGAAAAAATTTATATAAAATATGATTACATACGTAAATACCGTTTTGGTATCAAATAACGCTAACGCTGCTACTGAAGTATTCAGCGACGCAAAGAGTTTGCAGTTCGACACGGCTGCTCAGGCACAGGCTAAGAAGGGTCTGTTTGTAGTAGAAAGTCTTGATGACGCAGAAGTAGATAGTATTACTGCAAATACTGATAAGATTCGTATCGGTATGTATACCGGTTCTTATACTACTGCACTTCTTCCGAATGGCAATAAGAAGTATATTGCAAACATTAAGTGGAGTAACGCTATCAATAAGAACGACATTAAGTCTGTTCGTGTATTGAATTGCCCGGAAGCAGATAAAGTAGACACAGAAGATACTGTTACTATCGATTTTGCACAGATGACAGATGCTGCTAAAAATTCATTGGCACTCGGCGGTAAGATGGTTGTACTCCGTCTTACATTTAAGGATCTGCCAACACGTTTCCGCAACTGGACAGAATCTTATGATTACCTTACGCAAGAAGGCGATGATGCAAACAAGCTTGCCGCTGCATTTGCACATATTGTAAATAAAGCCACAAAGCGTGCTCGCGTAGAAGCTGTAGCCAACGGTACAACTCTTGTACTTACAGCAATGAAATATGATGACGATAATAGTTCAGAAACAATTAACTGGGCTAACAAAGTACGTTTCAACGCTAATATGTATTGGCAAGATCCGGCTGCTCCCGGTTTTGCTTCTAGCAATAAATATATGCTCGGCGAAGAGACTGCTGCTGGTAAGTTTATTACTAAAACTCCAGGTAAGCAGTATGCTGCTGCTGCAAAACTTGTACGCGATCGTGAGTCTCAGGCTCTTGGTTATGATGGTATTCTGAACCGTGGTAACGGTACATGGCCTATTATTAAACCTGCTATCGAGACCGATATTAATGCTCTCTATGATGGTCTTACTATCGAGTTCGAGAATATGTACCGTGCTGCAGACGATATATTCCGTAAGACTAAGCAAACAGTTGAAATTTATGTTCCGGCAGGTAAGATTACCGGTGTGATTGAAGGCTTTAAAGCATTCATTGGTACTCCTGAGACAGATCTCAACGATACCAAAGAAGGTGTTGTATTTGAAGAGCCGTTTGCTGTTGCATAATTTTAACTATCTTTATTATTAAACACAATGATATGCGGGGTAGGGGTTGTACCCTATTCCGCATTTTCTTTTTAAACATATTATAATATGAACATAAGAATTGGAAATGATATTAGGTTGAATCTTACACTTAATGGTATTTAGGATTACAATAGAGCTAATATTAAGCAGCTTCGTTGTTATCTTATAAATACTTCACTTAGAGATTATCAACCGGAACCTTGTGCTATTACTAAAAGGTATCCTCGCGAACCGTTTCCACAATATTACTCAACTTCTCCTTATTCTTTGAGAAACTGTGGAAAACCTACATATCACGTAGATCCTTGGAACGTAAAAAGGCACTATGCTAATTTTGGTCCAGATTGTTATCACTGGTGGCCTGAATACCACGGATTTGGATTGAAACCTGGTCACTTTGTTCCATGTGATCCTTGTTATGGCACAGCCCCACTTCCTGGAAAATGTCCATGTAGAGGAGGATGTTGCGGAATAGGTCGCAGAAGTCCTATTGATTGTCCAAATCCACATGTAGATGAAGATTTTACATTCTTAGCTCCTTCTTAGGTTATGAATGGTGAAAATATGATTTAGGTATATTTCCCAGCTTAGGATCAATTTATGTGTGGAGATTATAAACTTGTAGTAGTACTTGTAGTATACGAAGCAGGTTGGGGACGCAATAACCTTCACACTTATACTATCGATAAAGGTGTTGTATTTAGTCTTGTAGATGATGAAACTGGAATGTCCGGAGATCTTGTAGTAGATGTAGATAATAATCATGTACTTTCTACTAATGTATCTAAATTGTCTACTAGTTATAAAACATACACTATTACTTCAGGTAGCACGCTGAATGTTGGAGGAAGAGATTAGTCTGGTAAAGATTATACAATATACGGTAAAGTAGAAGATCAGCTTGTTAAATTCATTCCTGGATGGCAATACGACGATCTTGTATTTACTAGTTCTAAACCTAGTGTACTTTCTGTAGATCCTATTTCCGGAAATCTTACCGCATACAATGTAGAAACTCCACAGAATGTAGTTATTACTGTAATGAATAGTAAAGACAATACTATATTTACTAAGTTTACCGTAACTATATCAGAAGTACCATTTGAAGTATATATATCAAGTACGTTATCTGCTCCTACTTATCCATCAGTACAAGATGATGATTTTGAAGGAATGTTAGGATTCTTTTTATGGAATAATGTAGATATAGATAAAATAGATGGATTCATACATACAGTACCGAGTGCAGGATATAGAAAAAATCCAGCTAGGATATATTTTAAAACGTCTATTCCTTTGCATTATTCTGATAAAAATAATATTTTAATTACAGATGGAGTTACTTCAGATAGTATCGAGATGCCGATGGATAAAGGTAAAAAGATTGGTAATTATTACTATTATAGTACAAAACATACTATAGACGGTGGAGATATAGAATTATCACTTAAATTTTAATGATTATGGAAGATATAAAAGTATACGGACACATAACTAGTGGAATTAGTCCTAGTACTAATCCATATGATAATGGTGATGATTATATTACTGAAGCTCACAATATATGTGATAAGGGATTTAAAGAATTATCTGAAAATATAACAGAAGGAAGTCTTCCAATAGAACGTTAGGATTAGATAAATAGATATTTATATAACAAAGAAGAATCTTCTATATCTGATTTAACAGATAAACTTTCTCAAGAAACTACCGCAAGAGAAAATAATGATGCATTACTCAATGCAAACATTAGTGCAGTTGATGGTAGATTGTCATCTCAAATTAACGATATTCAAGACAAATTAAATAACTATAAACTATATTCTATCGTAGCATCTCTTCCTACTTCTAATATAGATAAGAATAAGATGTATATAGTTGCTTCAGAAGAAGGAGTTGAAAATAATATATATACTGAATATATTTATACTGAAAATAATACTTGGGAAAAACTTGGGGAATTTAAAGCAGATATAGATTTAGATCAGTATGTAAAAAAGACATAGATTGCAGATGACACTAGAAACGGACTAATGTCCAGTTAGGATAAAATAAAACTTAATCGTATACCAAATCCCATCATACGCACTATAGATAGTGAAGTAACGTTTAGTGAAATATAGTCTGGAAAAGTAATTGAAATAACTTATACTACTAAAAATTTAAATACAGGTATTGACAATTCCAGAGCAATATACATTCCGACCGTTAATTCTGAACATATCGGATTAATGTCTGCAGAGGATAAAATTAAACTTGATTCCATTAACGATGTTACTGTTAATAAGATTAGTAATCTTCCAAATGGAATAATACAAAGCATACAAGATTTTGATAATACAGATGCAGGTTTAGTTGCTAATATATCTGCTGTAAATTTAAATGAAGATGAAGAATATACTAATGACACTTTAACTATTCCTATAGTATCCAAAAATAAAGCTGGTGTTGTATCTGCTATGCCTACTGACATGATTTCTAGAGTTCCATATCTTTATGCTGGTTATGTCGATGCTCATGGAGAAGGCAAAGGAGAATGGATTTCACCTACATTTGGTTCTACAAAAAACAGTTGTACTTTAAGATTTGCTAATAATTTAGATACAGTATTGAATCACGTAACTACTACTAATGCAGGTGTTATGACAGCAGACGATAAAACCAAATTAGATAGTATTACTAATGATTCTTTATTACCTAATACTGATGATATTGCAGAAGGAGTTTCTATTCTAACTGTTGGTAAAACAAGTCATGCAGGTTCAACGCAAACAAGTATAAAATGGTCTAAATTGTCAGTAGGAAGAAATGGATATGAAATGGATATAAAAGGAGGAAATGCTTCTGACAATACTATTATAACTCTTCCTCCTGCAACCGACAATGAGGCCGGTTTACTTCCATCTTATCTATATACTACATTAAATAATAAACAAGCTATCATTAGTAACTTAAAACTTAGTAACGATACTAATACCACGACTAGTGATTATATAGTTCTTACTAGAGCTGATTATCAAGCTATTCTTGATAGACTTACTACTCTTGAACAATAGGTACTTGGGTCACAGAACCCGTAATAAATAAAACTATGGAACTATTATTAGATAGAAAATACAAAAAATCTAACTATACTATAGGTAAATTATATATAGACGGAGAATATTTTTGTGATACTTGCGAAGATAAAGACAGAGGTATAACTCAAACTACTCCTCTTAGTTAGATAAAGAAAATTAAAGTTTCTAACGAAACAGCAATTCCTACCGGTACGTATAATATTACATTAAATGTAGTAAGTCCAAAATATAGTAATTTTGCAAGATATAAATATACTAAAGCGATAGGTGGGAAAATGCCTAGACTATTAAATGTACCAGGATACGAAGGAGTATTAATTCACGCAGGTAATTCTGCAAAAGATTCTTCTGGATGTATTCTTGTTGGTAAAAATACAGTAGTAGGTAAAGTTACAAATAGTCAAAACACATTCTTAGAGTTATATGCAATACTAAAACAGGCAAATAATAGAAACGAAAAAATAACAATAACAATAAAATAATATGTCAATTTTAAGCTCTGTCGGAAAATTAGTATCCAGTATAGAAAGTGTAGTAGACACAATTACAAACGGGAGTCTAATTGGTAAATTTGGTATTTGTGCCGGTGCAGTACTTACAGCTTACTTTACTCCGATAGTTGGATTACTCGTAACATGTTTCGCCTTAACTACAGTAGATATGTGTTATGGGCTAGCAGTTGCTAAGAAACAACGATAGAAAATCACTAGCGATAAAAACTGGCACGGAACTATAACTAAGTTATTACATTCGTTTATATTAATATGTTTAGGTAGATTGATTGAATTTACAGTAATTGGATCTGAAGGAGTATTCTTAATTACAGGTGGAATTACTGTAATAATATCACTTACCGAACTGTGGTCAATATTGGAGAATTTAAATACATTATATCCAAAAGGACCGTGGAAAGCTATAGCAATATTCCTTAAGAAAAAAGGAGAAGACTATACTGGTGTAGAATTAGATTTAAACAACGATGAACATACTGACGATTCTAACGTGGTTAAAGAGCCACTATAAGATCGCCGCTAATGCTATTTTAAGCCTCTCTGCTGCATTATTATTAATTTATGGGATAACTCTCTATAAGACAAATAAAAAGCTGTCAGAAAGCTTAGAAATAGCTTAGAATAACATTGAAGCCTATTAGGGGTCTTTAAGCGACTCTTAGTAGGCTAATAATGTTTTAAAATTAGACATGAATAAATTGTCAGAATAGAATGATAAATTGATACAACAAATTGATAGTGTACGAAAAATAAATAAAATAAAATCTGACAATTTGCATACAGCGGCAACCCAAACACAAACTATTTACGTTAATAATAGTAAGGGGGTAAGGGGGGATATTATAGAAATATTAAAAGATACCATATATACTGATACTTTACAATACAATAATCTTACTAAAGTATATTATAGTATAGGTACAGATAGTGTAAATATAGCACTAGATGTTAAGAATACCCAATACCTCTATATATTTAAAACTAGAGAATATAAAAACAAAAAAAGTTTCTTTAAGAGATTATTTACATTGGACTTTAAAAAAGTAGATAAATATAAGTATAAAATAGTAAATACCAATGATCTCTTAAAAGAAGATAGTGTAAGAATAATAGAACAACAATAATATGAAAATGTTTTCACTTCGTACTATAATAGACGATATACTATTGTTAGTACGCAATAACAATATAAGTGAAAGCGAAGATTTTTCGAGGGCACAAATAGCCGCTTGGATTATGTAGTATAAAGCACATTTAGCCAAGAAAGAATCAGACAAAGATGAAGACGAATCAAACGATGATAATCCAGATGACAGTTTGATTGAAACAATAGGTCCGATAGAACTCGAAAATGTTCCTTCACTTGATGACACTTGTCTTCATAGAAAAAAGACAATAAAAAAGATTCCTACTTTACTTGGCGATAGTGCTGATAACTTAATTAGTGTTACAGATCAAGAAGGATGTGTAATACAATTTATGCATGAAGCTCGTAGACATTATCACTACTTTAGGAGATATACTTTTGGAGAAATGACTTGCTGGTATGAAAACGGTTATATATATTTACAAGGACTTACTGATTTAGGTAATTTGAAATATATAAATGTTACCGGCATGTTCGCAAATGATGACGAAGGTAAAGACGAAGACGATATTGAAATACCAGGATGGATGATTCCTACTATAAAGAGTCTTATTATGAAAAACGAATTAGCATTTATGCTTAATAGACCTAGTGATGATGATAATAATTCAACTTTAGATGGTATAAAACCATATGGACCTCAAGATTAGGAAAAATAAAAAATCTTATACAATAGCTGATATATACAAACTATACACAAAAGAAAATAACGACGTATACATACTTTATTCTCGTTTTAAGCGTGTTTTAGACGAAATCAATAAAAGTATACTAGAATGTTTACAAGACCGCTCAGATGGCTTTAAAATGCCTTTGGGATTGGGCTACTTAAGGATAGTTAAGTATAAACCAAAAAGATTGGACGATAAATCTCTATCTGTAGATTATAAAGCATCTGAAGAATGCGGAAAACGAATATATCACTTAAACGAACATTCTAATGGATATAAATATAGATTATACTGGACTAAACTTCCAAGAACATTTCCCGATAGATATAAATATTAGGTATAGTTTGTTAGAACAAATAAAAGAAGATTGGCTAAATTGATATTTAACAAACAAGATTATATAAATATAGATGATATACAAATATACCAAATGTGAATCTGTCATAGCTAAGATAATGGCAGATGCAAATATGAGTGAGAAGAACATTCGTATTACAGATATTAGAGAATGGATATTTGAAGCAGTTGAAAAGATTGGAGCTCCGATGCAATATATACAAAGAGAATCTGGTACAGACAATACTCCTATACTAAAGATAGAAGATTATTAGGTGCCAATTCCAGACGATCTAGAATCTTTACAAACTGTAGGATATTCATATAATGAAAACGGTCCGTGGATTCCTTGTAGATATAACACAGGATCGTTTAGAGAACCAAAACGTAAACGTAAAAATAATTACAATATAGTAATAGGCCCTACATACGATACCAATAATTATACTATAGAGGATGTAAATCCTTATATAGATATACATATAAATGAGGAGGAGGAACATTAGCCAATGCGCTATAAATTACCTACTTCTCAGTCTTAGTTTTATGAGAATAATAGTTCTAAATATATGTAGCGTTTAGTAGATGCTAGACATGAAGAAGAACCTACTTATTTTATAAAACCAGGGTGGATAGTACTAAATAAGAAATCTGGATATGTAAAATTAGGATATAAATCTATAGCTACTGACGAACGTGGTTATCCACTTATACCGGATTTAGCATCATATCGAGAAGCAATTTATTGGTACGTAATGATGAAATTAAATTTTCCTAAATTCTTAAACGGTTCTTTAGGAGGACATAGAAGATATAACTTTAATACATATACTTATCTACAACAACAATGGAACTTCTATAGAAATTAGGCATATGCAGAGGCTATGATGCCAAATGAAGGACAGCTTAGAAGTATAAAGAACGAATGGACTAAATTAATTCCAGAATGGGATTCTGACGATACATTCTTCAAACATGTTGGAAGTAGATAGTTAAATTACAACGATTATTATCATGGTTACTGAAAATAATTCTTAGATCAATAGTTTTACTGGAGGAATGGATTCTGATACTTCATACCAAATATTAGGATCTGATAAATATGTATATGCTGAGAACTTAAGAATAACTTCAGTAAATACTACAAATAACGGCAATGCAGAAAATGCACAAGGAGAAATACGCCCAATATTGGGTGTTACTAAATGCGAATTAAATGGAGATTCTGAAAAGATAGATAGAATATTAGCATGTGGCAGCATACGAAATTATGGAATTATAATATATACTTCGTCAGATAAAAATCCAAATGGAACATCTACGTGGAGAGTTGGAAGATTTATAAATAGAAAACCAGAAGATTTAGAAAGTAACGCCGATGAGTATAAGAAGATAAACGAAGTATATAAAGATGATGATTTTTACAATCTTACTTTTACTAAAATATTTGATTCTAGACATTCTACAGACGTAAAGAAATTTAGTATTGAATTTAGATATGAAGATGAAGATGTAATTAAACTTTATATAGCAGATTCTCAAAATCCAATTATTACTTTAAATATTGCAGAAAGTAATGACAATGCTTATAAAAATAGTTTGGATTATGACAACATGCCAGATTATAATCCAATAGAAGATGTAATAGCATACCCAAAAATTACGTTTACGCCGTTTGAATTTGATGCTGTAATAAGTGGAAATCTAAAACCAGCATTAGTATAGTATTCATATTCTCTATATACTAAAAATGGAATATTTACTGACATTAGTCCTACTACTAAATTAATACCTATAATAGACAATAAAGGTGGTAAAAATACAAAAGGATTTGCTAAAGAAGTTGAACATTCAACAATGGGCGTACAACTTTCTTTAAATCTAGATGAACAATATACTAAGACGTTCAATAAGATTAAAGTATACAGAATAACTTATGTAGAAAACGGACAAGCTCCTACTATAGAGATAATTATAGACGAAAAAATATCTTCGTTATAGTCTGGTAGTAAATACATAGTAAGAGATTCTGGAATAGGAGCATTAGATACTATTACGTTAGAAGAATATAATAACAAATCTGGAGTACATATTATTCCTAAAATTATTGAATCTCATTAGGATTATTTATTTGCAGCCAATGTGAAGACTAATAAAAGCTTCTTAACGGACGACGAATTAGACAAAATTAAAATAACTCCATATTTTGTTAAAATTAGATTAATCGGAGACGGATAGTATAATAGAGATCACTTTACAAAAGAATTAACTGATCCGTTTGATGGTAAAAAATATACCCCGTATACATTGCCAGCTAATGTATGTACAAATACTACTACTGTAAAAAAATTAGGAGTTATAAAATCAGCATAGAAGCCAACTTCTGATTTTACAACAGATTTCTTTGATGTAAAAGTATACGATTAGTTTGGAAAATATATAGACAGAACGGATGCAAGTGATAAATTATATAAAAAAGCAGAAGAATATTTAAATAAAACATCTGAAAAGGTAAAATATTTAGATTATTCTGACCCATTTGTTACTTATTACTTAAAATCTCTTAGAAGAGATGAAACATATAGATACGGAATTATATTTTATAATAAATATGGAGAAACTAGTAAGGTAAAACATATAAAAGATATTAAAATTCCAAATATAAATAAAGAAGGATTTGAAACGTTTGCATATCAAGGAGATATAATAGTTTACCATGATTTTAATACTACCAGAGATGGAAATTTATATGTATTTCCTCTCGGTGTAATATTTGACATCGATATAGACGATGAAGTAAATAATAAAGTGGTTTCGTATGAAATATTGAGATGTAATAGAGGATTTAACGATACTAAAAATATATATCAAGGTGTATTGTCTAGACCGGCTTAGAAACAAAGATATAATACGAATGTAGGAGGTTAGTTTTTAGATGAATTGATAGAAAATAGAGATCCTAATTATTATCCGTATAATCCTACAGGATTTATATCTGATAAAGAATATCACATAAGTAATATATACGGAGGTGATCATTCTCATCCATATGACAATCAAGGAAAAGAAAATTAGGAAATATATTACGGAACTAATAAATATAATTTAAATTTCTTGCAGTTCATATGTCCTGAAGTATGTTATGAAAAAGAAACAGTACTTTCTTCTTTAAAATATAATAATTTTCAATTATAGTTTAATTCGTTCATAAGTCCGTTGACTATGGAAATAAATCCGTTTGTTTTAAATGACGCTTGTACATACGGATATATTCCACCGTTGTCTACAGGTCCATGGGACAGCACGGCACACGGGGTGTATTCTCATAATAAAAAAGCAAGTCTAATTAGAATGAGAAACAATGATGTGTTTGTAGGAAACGGATTAGAAATAAAAACAAGTTGGCCTTCTGCTAATAATAAACATTATAGATATACTGCATCCGGATTAATTGAAAATAGAGAAATACAAAATTATGGTTATTATTGTAATCAACTTTCAAAACACAGATTGGAATTAGCAAAATACGCAGAAGAAGGTTCTCTCGGAGGAGCTAGTGCTGGAGAATGGTCCATGCATAATTTTGATTTTGTTTTACCAGATGGAGTAGGACCTAAAGAAATAGCTAATTATAATATAACAGATTAGTTTTTAAAATATACTATTTCTGACATTAGAAGCGAAACCATGACAAATGCAAAATCTAATCAGTATAGTACTATAAAATTATATACATTTGAACATATAAATCCACTTTCAGAAATTTCAGTTTAGATTAATGACATAGGCGTGTCTACAGATTTAAATTGGGATGAAGTAGTTACTTATGATAAAGAAGATGCTTCTAAAATAAATATATTATATCAAAATTATATAAGTGTTGTTGGAAATAATTAGTTTTTAAATTGTACATTGAGCTCAAAAGCCGATGAACAAACATTTATAGACGGAGTTGATGAATTTTATGAGGAAGGAGTTGGAATTTATGGACGATGGTGTTATACTTCAAATGGAGGTCCGTGTATATTATTGAATGCCGATGTTTCAAATAATGAATAGTTGAAAAAAGAATTAACTAATACTGAAATCACAGACAACCCGAATTTTTTAATTGTTAATTCTGGAACCAAGAAAAACATGGCGCAACGGTTATTAGGAACCCATATTTGTAATATACAACACATAGTAACTCCATACGGTGGAAATTCTCAATCTGCTATATATAATAGTAATTATTATAGTTATGGTGATTTTTATGATAAATCCGATACTGTACCTGTAATATTCGACGGAGATACATTTATATAGCCATTTGAATATGTAGCTTTACATAAGATATATACTCCAATTGTAAAAGATAGCGGAATGTCGAGATGTAATGTATATTATATTCCTCTTGAAAGTAGTATAAATTTAGCGTATACTTACGGACAAGAAATGAGCAAAAATCAAAATGTAAGAGGTATTACTAATGTCCAATTGCAACCCTCAAATGTATACAATAAATTTATTCAAGATGATCCGTTGTATTTATACAATTCTGCATATAGTAGTAATTCAGTTAGTAGAATTTATGCTGGATCTCCAAAAGAAGAAGACGCTAATGAATTAAATAATACAGATTATAGAATATATCATTCAGAATTAAAAGCAAATAAAGAACAAGAAGAATCTTGGGTTAAGTTTCAATCTGCAAATTATATAGATTTAGAAACCAAAGAAGGACAAGTTACTGAATTAAAATCATTCAATGATAATTTGATGTTTTGGCAACAAAGAGCATTTGGTAAATTAGGAGTAAATGACAGATCTATAATTACAGATGATAGTAATCTTCCTACTATACTTGGAACAGGTGGTGTACTAGATAGATATTACTATATAGATAGGACTTCTGGAATGGCAGAAGAAGAATATTGCGATACAACTTCTGCTTCTACACTATATTGGTTTGATGATTATAATCAAGAATTGAAAGCATACAGAGGAGGACAAAGCACTATAAATATGAGTAAACAAGGAAATGTATAGAATATAATGCAGTAGTTTGCTTATCCAGATACTTATGCTTCTGTTACATACGATCCGCAATACAACGAAGTAATATTTAATGTACTGAAAAATAAACAAATTGTATATAATGAAAAGTTAAATGCGTTTACATCAGTATATACATTAGATTACGATGATTCTATAATATTTCCAAACAAAACATATTTTATAAATAATAAAGGTATTGCTCAATGGAATTATACAAATACCAATACACCTAAAGATTTAGCAGGAAATATATTAAGTACTAAACTTATATATAGTGTAAATAAAAATACATCATTTACAAAAGTATTCGATAATCAAGAAATAGTAACTTCTAATAAATTAGATGTACTTGGAGGAATAGATGGAACTATTAATGATGAATGGAAAATAGACGATACATATTTTCAAAACAACCATATTTATAAATGGATTACTGATTTGAACCGTTCAGAAACATCTAATTTAAATATTACAAACAGAGAAGGAAATTATAGATTTGCAATACCTAGAAAAAATAATTCAGAATATGGAGATAGAATAAGAGGTAAATACATGGTGTCTACTATAGAAGATAGTATGCCAGATTGCAATACTTCTATATCTTATATTATTACTAAATTTAGAACATCATGGATTTAAGACAATTAAAACGAATAAAAAATATATAGAAGTTTAATACGGGTAAAATAGGATTTTAGCCGACAAAACCAGATGCATCTTTTGATCCCATAGGAACTAATTATTCACTACTTGACCAAAAAGTATATGGAATAAATTTAACTCAAAACGGAAACCTTATAAAACAATTAAATAAACCAAATACAAATGGATTATCTAATTATAAACAACCTATTTATGAACCAGAAAGTTCAGAAAATAAACCAATCGGAAACATAAGCTCCTATATTCAACCTGCAATATCTTTAGCAAACGGAATTAATACAAGCATAAACTTAGGTAGGAAATCCTCAGATCAAATATTAGCTGAATCTAGTAAAAGTAATAATTCTATAATGGGATAGAATTATGTTACTTAGAACGTAGATGAAAATGCACAAATGGACCAAGTAAAACAAGAAAGTACTGCAAATGCACTAAACCTTGCTGGAACCGGTGCCACTATCGGATCTACATTTGGACCAATAGGAACTGGCGTAGGGGCTGTAGTTGGAGCAATCGGAGGTTTATTTGCAGGAGGAGCAGCTAAACGTCGTATGAGACGTAAAATAGAAGAAGCTCGACGAAAGGCATTTAGGATTAATACATTTAATAGAGCGTCTGCAATGTCTAATGCATTAGACCAATAGTACAATCTTGATTATAGTAATACACAAGATGATATATTATATGCCAACCGAGGCAAAGATTTAAAACCATTAAAACGTAAGAAGAGATGTTAAATAGAAGAAATAAAGTATGGAGTCCGAGTGGATATGAATATGGACCTGTAAATAGTCTTGTTGGCAAAGGAGAAAGTATTATAAATTTTAACAATTAGACTGCCAGCTACGTAAAGACTGGTAAAGTTGGAAAAGATACAGAACCGTCTTCTGTAAGAGACGACGATGACAATGTTATATTGGGAAATGATATTAATTGGAAGACTGGAAATAAATTTTCGCAAGAAGCTTTGCCTCACACTATGCAAATAGAACAAATAAATGATATGGAAAAGAAATTAAATAAGAAGAACTCTAAATACGATTCTTTATATAAATAGACTTCTAAAATAAACAATAGTCAATTTGCTATGGCAAAACAAGCTCCAATGCAAGCTTTATCTATGCTTGCAGATTAGTAGAAAGCTCAACATGATTTAGAAGGTAGACATGCACTTCAAAGATTTAATATTGGAGACGATGTTCCGTATCTTAAATGGCGTACAAATCCAGAATTGCCGTTATGGAATAATATGTTCGAACAAACTGCTCCAATTGAATTAGATGAAGTTATAGTTACTGATAAAAGTCCAAATAAAAGATGGTTTCCGGTTTAGAATAAATTTGATATGTCTGGATTAAAAAGAGTGCCAGTAGTTCCGTTGACCAATAGAGTTGACAATGTTGAAAAAGACGATGAAATTATAAATAATGTTGTTGCACCAAAACTTAGCACGACAAGTAAAACAACAAAATATAATTCCAACGATGTATCAAATATATCATCCTGGCAAAGAGCACTTCCTCATGTTTTAGGATTAGGTGCTGCACTTAATAAATATGGACATTGGAAAGGTAACCCTGTAACATATCATTCTACTTATGCAGCTAATCCTTATTTGAATAGAGCATTGTCTATAATGGCTTAGAATAGAATTAGTCCATATTCTGCTATTAAAGAAGCTTTGGACGCTGAAAAAAGAGCTGCATATAGACTTAATTAGAGTGGTGGTCTAACTGGAGGTTAGAAGCAAAAAGAACGCGTCGCAATGGCATTAGGAAGTGGATAGAATATTGCAAATATATTAAATACTGTAAATGAAAAGAATGCTACTCTTAGAAATCAATATGCAGAAGCTGCAGCTAAATATGGAGAATCTACTGCTTCTAGAATGCAAAATGCTAATCAATTTGATTGGAATGATTTCGTAGCTGCACACGGGCGCAAAACTAAAGGTATAGAACAATCTCTGGCTGATATAGTTAATCAAGCTAAAGACTGGTATTCTAATGACTTTAAATATAATGCTTGGAAAGATACTACACGTATGTATAAACAAGCGTTAGACCAAGAACAACAAGACTGGATTAGAAAGTATAATAACGCTGCGGCTAATAATAAAATTACAACTACTACTCCGGTTGTTACAACAAGTACGCCATTCAATAGTAGATTTGTATTTACTAAACCAAATTTTACACCAAATTTTAGTTTAAGTACATTTAATTACACAAACCCTCTTTCCTTAGATTATTATTCTAAACACAACAGGGGTAAAAATAGGAGATGTAAGCGATGATATATGGACAAGATGAACCTGTTGCACTTCCAGTAATGGACTTATATGATACTGGAATGATGCAAATGTACGTAAATGCTGCGAGAGATTAGTATTTACAGGCACGAGAAGATTAGAAAGAATTTCTTAAGACTTATGGTGATTTTTTAAGTCCTATTTAGAACGATATGAATTACTGGTATAACAATACTATAAACCCAGTAAATAGAATGATGAATGAAGCTGCAGAACGAGGAATTGATCTTACTAGATCTACTGAAGGAAGAGCATTGCTTGCAAGAACATTGAACAATCTTCCGTATGCAGAACTTGCTAAAGTAAGACAATCTGCAAAAGACGCAGATCAATATCTTAAGAATAGAGCAGAATTAGAGTCTAAAGGTTTGTGGAGTCCTGAATATGAAAATTGGATCCTTAAACAAGAAGGACTTCCTAGTTTTGAGAATTGGGATTCTACTAAAAACGGAGTATGGAATCGTATATCTCCAGCAGCTTACCAAGATTTAAACAGTGCTACTAAACATTGGTATGATTAGCTTAAAGATAGTTATATTGAAACTAAAGACGGATATGATTGGTTTGGTGTAACTAAAGGAGATCTTGAAAAAACTACAGCTAGTAATTTGTCTGATTTTGTAGGAGGTAATTTAGGTAAATTCTTCTTAGAAAAAGCCAAATAGGAATTAATGAGAGAAGGAAATGCAAATCCTACAGTAGCACAACAACTGGATAGATTAAAATCTAATATAGTAGTTGCAAATAAAGAGCTTACACATCGTAATAGAAACGTTAATGACTATACTATGTTAGATAAAAAGTTCGCACAAGATCTTAAAAAACTTGCAATTCAATAGGAACACGATAAAGAAATGGAAGATCTTAAATTTAATAATGATTTAAGACTGTACGCTGCAAAAAAATTAGCAGACGAAGCTCCTTTAGGATTTATAGCTCAAACTACAATAGATAGTAATTAGAAATATTCAAATATTGTCAATAAAAATTATAACAATTATGATCATGTAACAGGTAGAACTGCATTGTTTTGGAAGGATTAGGCTGAAAACAGATATAAACAATTACAAAAAATATTACCGAAAGGTGATCCTAATACTTGGAATGCTAGATATAATTCTTTAAGTTCTGCGAATAAAAAGAAATATGATAAGTTAGTATATCGATATAATCAAGATAGAAAACATCAAGCGTGGTGGGAATCTGTTAATAGAGAAGGAATACAATCTGCAAAAAAATATGGACTTATTAAAAATGGAAAATATACAGATAGATACAATAATGCGTTTGAATATTCTCAAGGCGGATTATCTAGTTCTGCATTTAATAAGAAATCTAATTCTGGATTAAAAGATGCAGAAACTATTTATGACAGATATGTAACTGTACCACAAGGAGTTAACGCTAATACTGCTAGAAATATATTAACAAATAATTCTAAAGAATATTATTTCCCAGGTGGTAGAAATAAATATTCACAAGTAGATTTAAGTAGTTCTGAAATTTCATATACTCCAATTAGAAGAATGTCTGTAGCAGGAAGGAACAGATTTAAATACAACGATGTTCATAGTCAATTTGCTAGATTCTTAAAGCGTAATAAAAGACAAGGATACCTTGTAAATCCTGAAGTACATCACGGAATCGTGGGTAATCAATATGACGTTTCTGGTTATGCTACTATATCTGTTGGAATTTTAGATGATTTTGCTAGAAGTATAAATGCATATGATTCAAAAGGTGACGGAAAAGATTTAGATGAGCTTAAATTGAAGAGAATAAAACTTGCTAACAAATTGGGAATTGTACTTAAATCTATGGACGGAAGAATAGCAAAGAGTGTTTCTGATAAAATAGATGTGATAGATATTCCAGTTACTAGAACTGTAGATTTAAATAATGCACAAAGAGCTTCTGCAATAAATGAAATGCACGATAAAAATCTTGGAGGAAGCGGTGCTGCAGCAAAAAGACAAACATATAGAAACGAAACATCTCCTGAAAACTTATAATATTAAATTAAATTAATTATGCCTAATATATATAAAAGATATAAATCTCCTTTGCGACAGTATAAAGAAGAAGTTGCACGAAGAGGTTCTGAAAAATTAAAACAGCAATTAAGAGATATTCCTACTATAAGACGGCAACAAGCGTATGATTTTGAACGCAGTGGGAGTAATTTGGATATAAATACACCAGACTATACTTATGAATCTCCAAACTTGGAACCTGCGGATTATAATTCGTCTAGTACAAGTAGCGGCAATGAACGTACATTTTGGTCAGATACAAAAGATATGTTCAGAACTATTACTAAAAAAGCACTGGAAGGATTTGTATCAAATGACGCAGATGAGATTCGTAGAATAACGGAAGAAAATGAAGATTTAAAAAAGATCGAAGAGTATAGAGAATTGTGCAAACAGTTAGTCGAAGAGCGTTAGAATTATGAAAATCTAATGAAAGGAAACCCCTTCAATTCTGATATTTAGGCACAATTAAATAAAATCAATAATATAAAATCGCAAATTGATTCTTATGATCAATACTTTAAAGGAGAAGGTAGAACTCATGATGTAATTGCACAAGAAATGTATGATCCAGAAAAGGCAGGTGTTCTGGATTACAATGCAATGTTTTATAATCAATTGTTCGATAATACAATGAAACGCGAAGATGTTACTGGAAACGGTCTTAAGGACTTGTTTAATCTAGCAATGAGCGGATTTACAGTAACAGGCAATCTGTTTAAAATGGGTGCAGATTATATAACCAAAGGTCTGTCTTCGATAGGACTCGGAGATATGGATTATGGTTATTTAACCAAAGAGGCGATTAAAAAAGATAGAGGAACTACCCTTGTTGATAATTTATATAAAACGCCATATGAAATTGCAAACGAGGTTGATCGTTATAGTAGAATTAATTCTGGAATAAGAAAGGAGATAAATTCAAAAAATCCTACTTTTGAATTTACAGAATCAGACCCAATACAACGTTGGAAAAAATACAACGATGAAATAATTAAAGAAAAAACATTAGATTTGCAAGCGTCTATAGAAAGATATAAAAGTGGTAAAATTAAAATACCATTTATTGATTCTTATATAGATATATACGATCCAGAAAAGATAAATCCAGAATATGCAAAAATGCAAGAAGAACATGCTGGAGAATTTTGGCATCCTATGTATACATTACCTGAAGTAGGTTCTACTATAGGTTTGGCTGCAGGACAAGGAATGTCTATAATAGGAGATGCCGTGGCGCTTATGCTTATGAAAAAATTACCAGTATGGCTTACTAAGTTTACAAAGTATGGGGAAATATCTAATGCGGTTAAGAAATCTTTAGAAGCAGGAGATATTGCCAATGCTATGAAATATACTAATTCTCTAAATAAATGGGAGACTGGTATTTCTGCTGCACAAGGAGCGATACAAACTGCAAATATTGGAAATGCTTTATATTGGACTCAATATTCTAGAATTTAGGAAACTGCACAAGAAGCAATGGGTGCGTATTCTGCAAGATAGTTATAGGAAATAACAAAAAAGGGTGCAGATATGCACAAGGTGTTTACAAATGGGATTAAATATCTCAATTCGATAGGAATAAATACAGACGGTTTAGACGAAGATAAACTTATGCAATTAATGCTTGCATATAATGTAGACACCGAAGATCCTATATTTGAAGCTTAGAAGAAAGAATCTAGAAAAGGTTTAAATAAAGTAATAAATGACAATATGTCGTTAGCTTATATGGATTATTTGGAAACACTTCCATTTTTAAGCTACGGCGGATCTGTATTTAAATCATTTGGAAACGGTCTAAAAAAAGGAACTGAACGAATTGCAGCAAGGTTAGATGGTTCTGGAGCTGCTGAACAAGGCCTTAGATCTATACAAAATGCAAGAAAACTTTCTAGAGGGGGAATGCTCGGAACTCCAATTGGTGATTATACTTATACAAACATAAAAGGTTTATTTGGAAATCTTTTAAATAAAACAACTAAAAAATTTGCAGAAAAAGATCTTCCAAGATTAGCTCTTGTTACTAAGCATACTGGAGAAATTTTAGGAAAAGCATTACCTAGATTAATGATGTCTTCTGGTATGGAATCATTAGAAGAAGGTGCTCAGAATTTGTTGCAGTCTAGATACCAACGCGGAGAATATGACGATTATAACAGGCCATATACTATGTTTAATGTTGGAGATGTTTTATCTAATCTATAGTTATCTAATACTGCGTTTTGGGACGCAATGGGACTTAACCCTGGAGATGCAGATAATGGAAGTTCTGAATTAAGAAAATCAATGGCCATTGGTCTATTTACTTCTTTTGTATTTCCACTCGGTGTATCTGCTGTGACTCCACATTCTACATTTAGATCTTCTGTTGCAGATTATCTCGGTTAGATAAAAACCGATTTGACCCTTAATAAACTAATCGGAGACAGTTATGGAAATATGCAAGATAGCGAACACCTTGGAATATTCTATGATATGTTCAAGAAAAAAGGAGTAAACGGAGAAAAAGTGGTAAAATCATTAAATGATTTAAAATCATTTATAAATCCGGATGGAGTAATTAGTAAAGATTATGTAGATGGCGACATATTACTTGCAAGATCTGCTTGGGAAATATATAAGAATGATAATATAGATCTAAAAGCACTAGGTATTGAAAAATATAGTGATAAGCATAAAGAATTAGTAATACAAGGTGCTAAAGAAATAGCAGATACTGTAAAGAGCAATAATCTTTCTAATAAATAGCACAGTAAATTAATAAATGCAAATAATGCTATGCATAGTATTGCTAGAGAGTTAATAGATCCTGAAACTAGCAAAGAAAGAAAAGAACAAATTAGGACAGAAATGCCTAAATTAGCATCTATAATAGATTCTTTTGAAGAAAGTTATAAAAAATATACAATATAGCAAACTAGAGAAAACAATCTTAAAAGAGGTACTACATCTTCTGTGTTGAATAAAAAGAATAAGTTCGTAGAAGATTAGAGAATAGATGATTATATTGAGAACAATAACGAATTACTTGAAGAAAGATCTCGTTTTTTAGAGGGACAGCTTGTAAGTAATTTAAATAAATTATTCAAAGAACATCTATTTGAAGATGAGGTTCGTCGTAAACAAATAATTAAAGATATTATTGACAATGAAATCAAATCTGTTAAGTTTACAAGCAAACAGGATTTTATAACTAACCAGCTGTATGGTTATAATAATTATATGCTATCTAGAAAAGCTGAACAACTTTTGCAAATGATGAAAAATCAAGTTCAATTGCATAAACTGTTTAGAGATTATACTGGTGCTGATACTAATATAGATTCAATTAAAGGCATTGTCAATGAGATATAGAAATTAGTTGATTCTTTAAAATAGTCAGAAAAGAAACAATTAGCAGAAACGAATAAGGCATTGAAAAAAGCTGGTAAGAAAGAAATATCTTACAAAACATTATTTGGAGATGTAGATCAAGAACTTGACAACCAACAAGAACTTGATAAAATAATACAAAGTATGCTATTAAATAGAGCAGCATTTAATGTGCATAAAATAGTAGCAAATGCATTTGCACAAATGGAAGAGAATCCGTTGTTGTTAGATGAAGCTATTAATGGTTTAAACAATCAAGATCCTACTATAGATTTTTCTGAAGATAAAGATAATTATTCTAAATATGTAAAAGAAATGTCTCGTCAAGACGAATTTGAACGAAATAAAAAACTTGACGAAAGAGAACTTAAGAATATGCGCAAAACTGCTGCTACTAAGCTTATTAAGAAGAGAATAGAAGAAGCAGAAAGAAGAAGAAAAATTGCACATCGCGTATTTGAAGAAGATAGACCTGTTACTAATGACGACTTGGAAGACGCATTAGATGGAAATAACGCTGCTCAAGAAAAAATAATAAATTCTGAACAGCAACAAAATCAACAAGAGTCATCTATGTCTCAAGAAGAACAATAGACACAAGGTGAATAGAAAGAACTGGAGGATAAGATTGATTAGTCAGAAAGAGGAAAATAGATAGAAAACAATATCATCAGACAAGTTGATGAAGCTACAAAACAATTAGACCCTCTTAAGCAGAAATATGAAGGTAAATCCAAACGTCAAATAGACGCTGAAAGAAAAGCCAGAGAGGCTGAAATGAAGCGAAAAAAATCTGTAGAAGCATCTGCTGAAGATCATAAAAACAGTGAAGATTCTGTATCTCAAGACGAAGCAAACAAATCAAAAGAAACAAAGCCGAAAAAAGAATCTAAAAAATTAGACGAAAATATAACCGGAATATCTACAATAGATGATTATATAAGAAAAAATCTTTCTGATGCTGATATAACTTGGTTTATAGATAAAGTTATAAACGGTGAGTTAGACAACAGAGGAGTTCAGTTTGTATTAGACATTGCATTAGAAGAAGGAATCATAACAGATTAGTAGTACCAAGATTTACTAGATTTTCTTGCAGAATTTCATAAAAATGAAGAACTGTTAAACCAAACACAAGAAGAAGTTAAAGAAACAGGTACAGATAAAAATGATAATGAAGATGGACCTGAAATAAATCCTGAAGAAGAACCACAACCGGATGAAAATGCTAATGGATATAAAGAAGTTCCAGATTAGTCTATGGCAGGCGATAACGAATTTATATCACAATCAGAACAAGAAAAACTGTTGGATCAAGAATTCGAAGTAGATTCCGATTAGCAACTCGGCGGAGAAATTTCTGCAAAAGAACGCGAAGAGGAAATAAATACTTAGTTAATACTCGAAGATGCTGAAAACGAAATGAGTAAAGCAGATAGAGACTAGCAAGTATTAGAAAAAGAATTACAAGGCGAACAAGAAAAAGGAGTAGATATAGAAAATATCCGAGAAATAGAAATTGATGATTCTGGAGATATTACTTACAACGATACTTCTTTAAGCGAAGATTAGGTTTTCGATTTAAATTTAGAAAATGACCTTCTTTTATAGATTGATATATTAGGTAATTATGATGGTTTAGTATTGCCAAACAGAGGTAATTAGACAAAGGAACAGTCTGAAACAAAAGACGATCTTGCTGATTATGTAAGTTAGACTTTTAATTATCAACCTACTGCTACTACTCCTATTGTATTAAAAGTAAACGGACAGCCTGTAAAATTAAAATACGATCTCAGACCAGGACAAGAACTTTCTAAAAAATTATTACAAAAAGGATGGTATAATTCTTGTAATAAATATTTTATTATAACACAGTCTTTATAGGCTAAAAACATAGTAAAAGATAGCGATGAAAGAGATTCTTATACTGTCGCTATGATAATAGAAGATGATACTGAAAAGAAATCATATGCTGTAACTCTTCCTGCCATAGGAAAAACTTGGAGTGAAAGTAAGTCTGGACATAAATATATAGTAGACGCTGAACAATTACTTAGAAATAAACTAGAACAACGTAGAGTAGATCTCAGCAGAATCAAAGGAAATACTCCTGAATAGAAGATAGAGACAATCACTTTACAGAAAGCTAGAGCTGCGTATATATACCGTTATAACCCTTCAGAAGAACCTACTGATGATCAAATAAAGAAGTGGTTCTATACACTACCTTCTAAAAAATCTTATAGAAATAAAGAAGATTATGAAAAGGCACTAGATGCTGCTAAAAAATTACGCTAGTAGATTAAAGACGACGCTAGACGTAGTTATAGATATGCTAATAAAAAAGCTCCACTTACTTCAGATCAAATTGAAGCTCAAATAAATAGACTTAGGGCATTTAGAAATGAAATAATAGATGCATATTTGGATAAAGATCCCCAAACAGGAAAATACGTATTCCCAAAGGAAGTAAAACGTACTGTAAAAGTAGATCCAAATAAGACTTCTATAAGTAACGGTTCTTTTGATAATCAAAGAGATGAATTTGATAATCCTATATTTAGACCTGTTGCTACTGGCGATGCTCAATAGATAAGTAAAGATATACAAGCTGGAAAAATACAATTTGGTATAGGTAGAGGTGTTGCACTTAGGGAAAGTCCTTTTGCCATACAGAGAGAATTTTCACCAAGCTCTATTATTTATAACGGTAAAGGTCTTTCTGGTAAAGTATATTGGATGGTTGAAGCAAATACTACTAAAGAAGATGCTACAAGAATTCCAATAATGCTTACTGAAGAAAAATTTGATACTCAAGAGACTATAGATGGTAAAATAGAATATATTTCTAAGAATAATCCACAAGGTATTAAATTACAAATCGATCCAGATACTGGAGAAGTAGTAGGTACTAAATACAAACCTAGTTCTGCTGAAGTTTTATTATATCTCATTACTGGAAAATTAGCTGCATCTGAAATACCAGGAGGGGATAGAAAGAGTATGATGGCATTTGCGCGAATGTTTGTAAACGTAGATCCAAAGACAATAGTAAAAGATTCTAAAGCTAGATTATTTATGGGAGCGTTTGCAGCTAAATAGTTATCTTATGAAAATGGCATACTAAGTATAGGTATGAAGAACAGTAATGGTAATTATGAGCTTAGAACGTTTGATCACAATCAATTGTTTGGTGAAAATTCAGAAGAAACTAGAAAGGCTGTAGTCCATGCTCTTGCTACACAAATGCACTGGAATACAGATATAACTCAAATGAGCGATACTTTCGACAGTGATATAAACTCTCCAATTCTTACAGCTCTTAGAAATCATTTCAGAATGCACGGAGGTGATGAAGTATCTATATGCGGTTTAAAACAATTTACATTTAAAAAATCTGATTTATTTGATGAAAATCTTAGATTTAAGAAAGGCGTTACCGTAATAGGATGGATGATTGCAAATCAAAAACTAAAAACTGATGTAAGTGAAAAAATATTTAAAGATCCTTTTGTATTTGCAAGCGGCATTAAACAATCTCAAGCAAACGAAGAGTTAAAAGAAATTAAAGATACACAACAACCTACAGAAAATCCTTCTGTTGTAGACGCAATTGCAAGTCAAGTAGAAGACAAACTTTAGAAAGATAAACAGAAGAAAGCTTCTTTTGATGAAGAGTCTAAGATTAAGAAAGTATCTGAAAAAGTCGGAGCAGATGTCCCAATAGCAACTGAAGATACTAGAAAAGCTGTACTTGATAATTTTAATAGACTTCCTGCTATAAAAGAACAAGGAGGTGCTTTAGATATATTTGCTTTGAATTATACTGACGAAGATGTAAGAGAACTTGAACAAAAAAAGGGAATTGCAGATACTGAAGATATAAAAGAAGAAATAACAAATAGAGTTAAAAGTCTTATAGATGAGTATAATGCAAAAAACGGTACAGATTATAAATATGAAAATATCAAATTTGATGCTACTTTCAATTCATTTTCTAAGTTTATAAGACAAGGAAAGACAGTACCTAGAATTATTTTCTTAGGAAACGGTACAGTTCAAGTACAAGTTCCATCTAAAGTAAGTAAAGGTTCTTGGAAAGTAGGAGTCACTGGTGTATATTCTATTTTAAAGACAGGAGGCACAGTAGACGTAGAAGGTACTAGAAAATGGATAATGGACACGTTAGGTTTAGACGAAGATAAAATAATAGTAGCTAATGGAGTAATGAGAAGTGTTGATGGAAAAGAAGTGTTTGGTCTTACAAGATTATGCGCAGATGTACTTACCAATGAATTAGCTCCATCCATAATGTTTTCTAAAAAAGCAGGTTTTGGCATAGGATACCACGAAGCGTGGCACTATGTAAACTTATTATTGCATGATACTGCTCAAAGGGATAGGTTATATGAAAAATATATAAAACTACATCCAGAACTTAAAGACGCTCCTGAAAGAGATATAGAAGAAGCATTAGCTGAAGATTTCAGAATGTATATGGAATCTAGATCTGATAAGAGTACTTTCGGAAAAATAAAGACTTTCTTCAGGGATATGCGTGATTTTATACTTTCATTAACGAATAGATATGAACATCTAAGAATATACAGAAATATTCGTAAAGGAAAGTATAAAGGATTGGAACTCGATGAAGTGTCTAAACGCAAATTCATAGAAAGATACAAAGGTGAAATTGCTAAATATTCTGTTTCTGGAATAAGTAGGGAAGTTATCGACAATATGCCGCATATAGATTCTTATAGACAATTCTTTGAGGTAGGTAATGCTATTGCAAATAGAATATTAGAAGCATATGATCCCAGAACTATTAAAGAAATCAGAAAACTTGTAAATAGCAATAAAGGATTCGATGAAGTACTTGAATTTATAAAGAGTTTTGCAGAAGAATAGGAAGATCCAGATAACTACGATGCGATAATGGATATGCATGATAATCCTGCTGCATTTTAGAAAATACTTATAAATAAGTTTAGGGAATATGGAATTATAGCTAAAGTAAAAAAATTAAAATAGGTAAAAGATGTAAACGACATCAACATAGAAGAAAAAGAAAACGATAATGCATTGGATAAAGAAAATAATCCAGAAAATCCTTGGGATAGGTTTGATTTGAGTATATCCAAAAAGGATAATGCTGCATTACGTACAAAAATGTTTGTAAGTAGAATTCCAATTTATGATGTAAGTACTTCTTCTACCGGAAAATTAGTATACGATTTACAAGTAGATAGATTTGGTAATAATGTATATACTCCTTTACAACAAGCTTGGACACAGCTACTTGAAGAGTTTTGGAATTGCGAATCTTTTGATAAAGTCGACGATGACGGAACATACGACTAGTATTCGTTGATGGGTATTTGTGAAAGATTAAGTAGATCTAATAAATTCTTTTATTCTGTTTTACAATAGTTTAAATCTATTATAGATAGTAATGACATAGAACTTAAGAGCTAGATATTCTCTACTTTTAATAGTTCTAAACCGGAAATAGCATTCTATAGCATAAAAGATCCAGTTAAATATGATACACGCGCAAATATGTTAACGTTTGATATTCCTGATTTCGATCCTTTAATTTCAGATAGTAATTCTGAATCTAGAATAAAAGACGTAGATAGAAAGTGGGAACTGTATGCAAGTAATGCTCTTAGAGCTGCATTCTCTATACCTAGAAAGTGGTCATCTAATATATTATTGAACGGATTACAAAAAGGAGATACTCTCAATGCTGATTTTATAAAACTTATTACAGAAAAACATACTTCTATTTTATCTGAAATTAAAAATCTTACTTCTACAAAAGGAAAACGCGTAACTGACGATTATATAAAATCTAAACTTCCTTCTTTACGAGAGTAGATGAACGAATTATTGAATATAATGGGAGTTACTTGTGATGAAGAAACATTACAATTTTATGCTGTTAATAAGTTTAATAAAGGCGAGATTACTCCATCTGAAGAAGTAGAAGCATACACAGAATTATTTGCTAACAAATCTAAGTTACACAACTTTGGAGATATAATTAGAATATTAAATAATTCTTTAGATGAAGATGTGTTAAAAACACATATGTTCAAGGGAGAAAAACCATATTCAGATCTTTATAAGAGATATAAATTAGATGCTGTAATTACTAAATTTGCTTTAGCTTACAACGCTGTACATCCATCTGCTCAAGATTTTACTGTAAGAGGTCCTAATGGAGATATGCATTATCCTGTGTCTAACAATAACTTTAATACTGACGTAGTAAGGTGGTTAAATCAAGACGAACAATATGTAGAAAAAATGATAAAGACTACATATGGTGCACATTCCATACTTTTAGAAAAAGCGTATTCTTTTGATGAAAATACTCCCGAGTAGAAGAAAGTAAAACTCATGGCATTTATCGGCATTCAAGACGGAAATGAACAAAAGGGAGCTGATTATTTCGGAATTACTATGATGGAAGATTTCATTTCTAAAATGTTTATGACCGAAAATGATACTATTATATTGCCAACTATGGCAGATAAAAAGACATGGTACGGCTTAAAAGTAGACGGTTTAAAGTTATCACATGACGTAATTTTAAACACCGTTCCTAAAAAATTAATAGATAATGAAATTTTAACATATTATATAAATAATGTAGCAGAAACTCCTAGACCAGATTCTAACGACGAATAGTATGTTGGTAATTTTAAGAAGTATCTAGAAGATGCAACCAAATGGGATCGTAATTATTATGCTTGGAAACACGAAACATTAGAATCTAAAAATAAAGATGAGGCATTATATAGACAACTTGTAGCAAATGCAGATTTAGAAGCTAGAAACAGAGGCATACGCTATAATAGATTCTCTAATGAAACTTTATCGCGATTTGCAGGGTATTTCTTAGACGAAATCAATTCTTTGATCGCTTATTATAGTGAAAAAAACATACAAGAATTAATAAATAATCCTAATTTACTTATACAAAACTATCACGGAGATATAGTAGATGGACGATTAGATTTCTCAGGAAATGGTGGTTTATTTAGATATTTATACGATATAATTCCTGGTATTAATTTAAATTAGAGGTTATAGTTCTTATACGAACTTCAACGTAAAATAGAAAAAGGAGTAGAAATAGATAATCATAAAGAAGGCGATCCTATTAAATATGTAAAAAAGACAGTACTCAGAAAAGATATAGAAAATTTAGACGGGTTTGAATTAATACGTAAAGAATTAAAAGATCTTAAGGAAAAGTTTTTTGGAAAAGACGGAATTACTTATAGTGAACAACTTCTAGATTTACTCAACAATAAATTAATGTCTATAGTTTACGATCAGATGAGAGAATTATCTCAAAATGAAGATCTTAGATTATTACGTTATGATAATGTGGGTTAGACATATGACTCTAGAGCAATTCCAGAGGAGTTAATAGATAAATATCGCGAATTAATACAAGACCAATACAAAGGTTTTATTGGAGAAGGTTCGTACGAAGAAAAAACATAGGCTATACTATCTTTAATTGCAAATCATACTATAAATTCAATAACTGGTATAATAGAATATGAAAAAGTTGCTTCTGGAGATCCTGCTTTTTACAAATATAAAAAATTATCTGAAGAATACGAAACTACTAATCTTACACAAACGATTAAATTTGAAGATGGAACTTCTGTAACTCAAACTATACCAGTAGATAATATAGGAGATAAATATTCAGATAAGATTAAACGTGCTGGTGGTACAAACTCTCCAGGTGCTGAGGTTAGATTACACTATGGCGAAACTGAAAAGGAATTAGAACGTACTTTATACGGCAAAGATACTTTAAATAGTACTAATTATACAAACTTAAATGTCGAAGATGTCAATGCAACTTCTGCGTTACTTGAATCTATAGAACGAACAATGACAATGAACGCGTTAGCAGACATCATTAGGACTAAAAATCCAGAATCATTTCAAGAATATTTGGAAGAACAACAAAAGAAACATTCAGATATTACTAGAGAGCGTATAATAGCGCAAATGTATGCTGGAAAGAATAATTATGCTATATATCACACATTATACGACATAATTACCAAAGATGAAGAAATTAAGAAAATAATAGATGATGTTGTAAATTCTCAGACTGCACCTTATAAGAAGATAAATGTAGCAGATGCTCAGGTGTTCATTAGACCGGAATTATATAGAAAAATACGTATAGGTCTTGGCGAGTGGTCATTTGAAGAAGATGAAGATGGGTATAGTGATGAAAAAGCGTATAACTTAATAGAAAAAGATGCATCCTGGATGTTTGATGAAAATAAATCTAAGATTGTTCGTAAACTATAGTTATATCCTCTTAAGATGTCCTACTTCCAAAATGAAGCTACCGATATTACTATGTATGATAATCATGCAAAACCTATTTATAATAAACAGGCTATTTTCCCATGGTTTAAATATCAAGCTGGTTATTCAGAAGATGGTAATGATATAGGAAGTAGAATGTACCGACGAATGAATAAAGAAGGAAATGAAATAGATATGATTTCATTTAAATCTGCAGTAAAAGTTGGTGCTACTAAAAAGGCATTGTCATTTATGGACAGAAACTCTACTAGTCCAGAATAGCAACTTAATGTAATGAGTTCTGATTTTGAGAAAGATAGCGACAGAAGTGTAAATTATAAAACAGACGAAGTAGTCACTAAAAGTGGAGATACTATTCCTGTAAAAATAGAAAATCTCAAATATTTAAGAATGCAGTTGAACACTCATGCTCATGAATCTGAATCTCGTAGTTTAGGTACATAGATGTTTAAAATTGCTTTCTCTAATATTTTCGATGATGTTTATTACGGTTCTAGCATTAAAGGAAGACAAACTAGACTTGGTGGTGTAATTAGATAGGATATTATGAATTGCGTCAAAGCCATGACTAAGGTTGGAGATTTAAGTATTAAAAATCAATTCTATAAGAATGGAAAAGTAAACGAAAGAGCTGTACAAAGATTTGTACAAACAATCGCTAAGAATAACGGTTTAGGAAGCTCTGCTGAAGAAATTCTATCTAATGGAAATACCATATCTTCTTTGATGTCTAGAACAGTATTTGAAAATAGTGTATCTTCTGTAGTAAATGGAGAAGTAATTTAGATTAATACTAATGGCGGAACCGCAGTACAGACTTCTACGGTAGGTTTTGTAGATATAGATTAGAAAAAGACTAGGCTTTGGGATGACGAACATTATTTAAAATATAACAATGGAGAAGAGTTAAAATGGTGTACTGAAGATGGATGTTCAGAAATAATATTAAGTGCTAATTTCTTTAAATCTATTGTTCCATTGGAACATCAAGGTACATATTAGGAAATGCGCCAATGGTTGCTTGACAATAATATAATAGGTGCTAATTCTAAACCATTAGGTATCGGTTATCGTATTCCTACGCAGGGTATGTCTTCTATGTTTGGATTTAGGGTTATGGATATATTACCGTTCCAAAGTGGAGATTTAATAGTTGTACCTAGAGAGTTTACATCTCAGACTGGTTCTGACTTTGACGTCGATAAGATTTTTATTGCAATGAAATCTTATACAAACGGTGTTGTCGATAATTTAGATATAGATAATTGGAGCAATATAGACAATATAATAAAAGAGTATTTGAAAAATAATAAATTACAAGAACTCAATCGAGGATTAGCAAACAGATTGATTGATAATTATCTAGATATTGTTACTGATATTCAAAACTATTCAGATGCTCGTGGTTCTATTGACGTTATTACAGAAAAAATAAAATCAGAATTGGTTTCTAGAATAGACAAAGGAAGAGTTAAATATATTGGAGGTATGGAGGAATTAACTCCTACATTCCAAGCTGGAAGAAAGGCTGAATTTATAGTAGGTAAAGATGGAATTGGCCCGTTTGCGTTAAATGTTACTAATTTAGCTTTAACTCAGCTTACACATCTTAGTATAGACTATGAAGAAAATATATTCGGTTTTGGAGCTTTGGACGAAACATACGAATAGGGAGGAAATCGTTATAGAATTTCCGCATGGTTGTCTGCAATGGTAAACGCCCATGTGGACGTTGCAAAAGATCCTTATGTAAAAATAATAAATGTCAATTAGTTTACATATAACCATTGTAATTTCTTACTTAGAGCCGGAAAAGGAATGAGTGCGTTTACTTTCTTAGCGCAGCCTATTCTTAAAACATATGCTTCTCGAGTTAACAATTCTGGAGGAGTTTATGGAAATAATCTTGATTCTAATAGTTCTAATAAGAAAGGATTAAAATCTAAACAACTTAGTATATATAAACAGTTGAAAGATGAATATTTAGCAGTAATAGAAAAGTTATCGACAAAAGAGAATATCTCTAAGTTAGATGATTAGACTGTTAAATATATGAACGAATTCTTAGCTTATATCAAAAAGGGAGGATAGATCTCTAAAGAAAATATGCGCGAAGTATTTAATTAGGAATTAGCACTTGAGGCTATTGATAATCATAAAAATGCTAATGATTTGTCTCTCGCTTTAAAGTCTGCTGTATTCCAATTAAAATGCTTGAAAGCATATGAAATGATAGATAAATACGCTCAAAAAATATCAGATCTTGTTACTATATCACAAGTAGATACTGAAAAATTTGGAAATAGTATTCCTCTGCATATTAATTTCTTAAACAATTACGAACAATTTAAGAATACAGAAGAAGGATGGATATTAACTAAGAAACCAGATGATAAGAAGAAATCTACAGATAAAAATAAACAAGATAAAAAAGAAAAGAATAGTAAACAAAGAGATTCGCAAGAAGCGTTGTATTATTATTTTTCTAAAACGTATCTTGATGAAAAATTATATACTGCTACTAGGCTTGTAAAAGATATTCTTTCTAGTCAATCTTATGTTGCTACCAGTACATTTAATAATCTGTTTAAGTCATTAATGGCGTTCATAAAAGGAGAAGTTGTATATACAGTAAATGGTACTAAACGCATAGGTTATAATAAAGTTAAAGATAAAGAATTTATAAGCGATATTGCAAGTTATATAGACAATATTGTGCGTTTTAATGTATTTATGAATAATGGTTATGATATATATAAACGTATTACAGAAATTCCATTTGATTTTGGATTTAATGTAACTGAGATTAATAATGGGTTACCACCATTGAAAAAAGCAGGTACTAAATATTATAGTAGTCTTTTAGGTGGATATTTATATACCGGACCTATTGATTTTACTTGCGGCGGTAATATTGACAACGTAACAGATAATATAAAGCGTATCTTATTTGGAAACGAAACAGAAGGTAGTATATTTACCAGATTGTAGAACTTTATGGTTAATATATTGAATAATCCTGATTCATCTTATGCGGAAGATTTAGTAGAAGACGGTAAGATTGTAAATGAATTGCTTAATTACTTAAGCCCACAATCTCCTACTAAAGAATATCCAGTAGGTAGAATGTTGTTGACTACTTCACAAATGAATACAGATTAGGATACTAAATAGATATTAATTTCTGCGTTCGATTAGTTATTAGATCATAATGATCCAAATGTGAGAAGATTAGCTAGAGATTTGGCATTCTATGCTTATTATTCTCAGTACGATCAAAATACTGTAAATTCTTTCTTCGACCTTGTACCACCGTATTATAGAAAACAATATGACATTGCGTTGAAAAAAGGTTTACAAAACGGTTCTGAAAAATTAAATAGATCGTTATTTACAAACAACCAATTAGTTACTTTGTTTGACATACAAGACGAGGTTGAAGGCAATAATAAGACTTCACTCGGAAATCTTACTCAAACGTATATGGATATTATAGCTAGAAATTATTGGTATAATGATAAAATAGTACCTATACACAATCTTACTAATAGATCATCTTCTTTATCTAATGAATTTTGTGAATTAGGTATTGGAAGTTCTAGGCCAAATGGATATACAAATTCTTTCCCTGGAGCTATTCTTACTACAGCTAGATTTCAGCAAGAACCATATATAAAAGTAAGAAAAGGAAGCGAATATGTTCTATATAAGAGAATAGGAATTATAGAAAGAAGACAACAGTCTAAGAAAGATCCTGAAAAAACGGTTAAGTTTGGAGATCCAGTAAGTATTTATATCGCAATACCAAAAGCTGGTATACGAAAAGGAAGAGATAGTCAATTTGAATTATATGCAAGTTATGGATATAATTCAATATTTGAAAGTAATAAAATACCAGCAAAATGGAATCCTAATTTGTTAATGAAAGAAATAGAAGATCGTGTTTAGAAGATAGGAGGAGACGTTGTAGAAAGTAAAATTTCAACATTTATTCACATACCAGCTATATATGATTCTTCTAATGCTGACATGTATACTTCTAATGAAGAATATGCTGTAAATAGAAATGACGATGGATCTGTGCGGATTAGGATTGGAAGAAAAGACGAAAAAACCCAAATAAAAGAACATGATGTCGTTATAGATCTTTCTTCTAAAGAAAGCATGACTTCAAACAAAGCTTTAGATGAAAAACGAATAAATGTAGACGATTTAGATAAAATTTCAGAAATAGAAACGGTCCAAAAACACATTTTTTCTAAAAAAGATGTAGATGTTTTAACTGACGAACGAATAGCAGATCAAAATCTTGCAGAACGAGCAAATAATGCAGTGTAGATTATTTAGTCATCTACTTTAACTCATTCTCCAATAAGTATATATTTTAGAGGTAATATATATGACAGAATTACTCAAACACAAGTAGAACAAGAGCGCAATAGATTAGAAGAAGTTCTTTCTATTCCTTATAGACTTAATATTTCTCAAGAGCTAAAACAAGAATTCGATTCACAAGAAGTTATAGATGCGTCAATATAGATGATACGTCGTATGTATGGAGACGATTATATATTAAATAAAGCATATTAGAATTTAGCAAATCTTTATATGAATGATTTAATATAGAAATTATTACTCAAAGGCATTAGAATAAAATCCATATCTTCTTTCGGAATGGGACTTTTATCAATAGCAGTAGGAAACGCAACAGTTGAAAATAGAGAATATTTTTCAGACTAGGTTGGATATATATATGTTACTAATAAATTTATGTCCAATAATAAATCAGAAATATAGGCATTAATGGATAATGTTTCTTCATATAATCATGAAGTTCTTTCTAATGAAAGTCAATCTGATTCTATAAATGAAATGTCTAACAATATAAAAAATGTATTTGATACTTTACGCGAAGTACAAAAATATTTAAAAAATCTTACTTCAAAAGTAGGAAAAGATACAGAAGAACAAATGAATAATGCTTTATCTAATTTAGAAGAAATGGAAACAGAAGTAAAAGGCAGACTATTTAGCGAAGCTTTTGAAGCAGAAGAATTCCCTATTGTTGAAGAAAAGAAAGCTACTCTTGGTGGGCTATTTAGTTCTAAAGCTGAAGTAGACGACATATTGTTTAATGATTCCGAATCTTATATTGAAGAAGAAGCACTTGAACAATCTGAAAATAAAGATAATTCTAATAGTAAAAAATGTTAATAAAGTATGTTTTGCCCTTTTTATAAAAATAAAGAAGTCTTCGATGGATTTAATGAAATAGTTGAAGCATTTAATGGCAAACCGTTAACTGAGGAAGAATTTAGATCCGCAGATCTGCGATTGTAGAGAAGCGGGTCTGATTTCTCAGCTATGGAAATTGCATATACTGTATACGATTTAAATGGCGGTAATACGTTAGATTTAGCTCCAAATGGAGAAAAATCTAATTTGTTTGAATCGCTGTTAGATTATTATGATGGAAACAGGACTCGTGCCATAAGGGCCAAAGCAGAAATGTTTTCAAAAAAGTTTAGAGAAAAGAATGGAGATTGGCTTTCTGAATAGTATAAAGGAAATCTTGATACAAACGGAGAACCAATTCTTACTGTATCTACTAAATCATCTACTTAGACCGATAAAATTTTAAATATAGATTTTAAACCATTTTCTGCAACTGAAGGATTTGGAGAATCTTTGTACAATAGATTATTAGATGGAGAAACCATTAGCAGTAAAGAGATACTTCAAACTCTGATAGATCACGGTCTATACAGAAATAGTAATATAGAACTTGTATCTGTACTGTTAAATCATGACGTTCCTGTAAGATTAGGTTATCTTAGCGAAGAATCACCAGCTCGTACTACTTCTTATGAAGGAGGTACTGGTATAATATTAAATAGTAGGTTTATAAATAAAATATCAAATAGATATTTAGCTACTGTCATTCTTCACGAAATGATGCATGCAATGACCGCAAACGCTATATCTAATCCTAAAACAAAAGAAGAAAAAGAATTTGTAAAGCTAAATAAGCAGATGTACAAATTACTGAATAAATTGCTACCTGCTTCTTCTTATCCGAGAGAAGATGAAATTAATGGTTATTATGCATTGGTGGATGAAGATGAATTTGCAGCTAATTTTTTAACTGATAGAACAGTAAGACAATTAGTATTAGATTCAGTAAAAGAATCTGATTAGAAAAACAGTACTGGCTTATTTTCTAAACTAAAAGAATATATAAATGCTATTACTAAATTCTTTGTAAATAAGAAAGTTTTCAAAACAAATGAGGAACGTTTAAAAGCTTACGAAAAAGCATTTAAGAACTATATATACAACAAACCGCTAATAACTAGAGGTAATATAAGTAGTAAATCTGGTCTTATGAAGATGTACGATCAGATTAGTGATAGAGCGTTATTTTACGATAAATATCTCGAAGATATGAAGTCGTTTGAGAAAAGTTTTAGTATATATAAGAATAACAATTATATGAGAACTAATCGTAAGAAGCTTGATGAAAATAAAGGAGAAACTGTTTCTTACGATGGGATAATAAATAAATTACAAGCTAGATTGTTAGCTGTACAACATTCCGCTCTTCCTAAAGAAGATCGCTTAAAACAAGCATAGGCTACACAAAGCCAAATATAGTTGTTAAATAGTGAAACTGCATCTAAATATATAGCAGTAACATCTATGTTAAAATATATCGGTCCTAAACTGATTCAAGATATAGAAAGTATAATCGAAGCTAGAAATTCTGGAGAAATACTATCTGATAAAGAACTTCAATATCAAAAGCACGACAATCTCGGAGTATATTATCACGTATTAAATGATATGCATAGTATAATATATACTAAAGAGGGAGTTGCGCAGATATTAGATGAAGCAAATAGAATGGTTACTAAAGAAGAAGATAAAATATCTGCAGATGATATAGGTAGATTAATAAAAGATATATCTGAACTTAGAGACTTTGCACAAACTGGATTAAATATTATTGAAAATTTAATGCTTAAAAGTGCAGCTAGAACTATATACAATATTGGTGATTCCGTAGAATCTCCTACTAGTGATGAATATGCTATCAATATTTTAAAAAACGTTGCGTTTGAATAGGATATTACTAAACTAGAAGCATTGTTTAGCCCTGCGGATAGTGTAAAAAACGAAACTATACGTCTACTTGCACACATGGTAGGTAAAGTAAATCGTAAAGCTGATGACAAAACTGCAGAAAAATTTGTAGAATTGTTTTCCTTATACAAAAAAATAGGAATGTCAAATTCAGTATTAGATTTCTATGAAACTGACGAACGAGGTAGAACTACTGGGTATCTTATTAGAAAAAGAAACTATGGGGCATTCTATAAAGATTATGATGAATTTTTAATTCAATTAAACAGAGACATCAATAAAAAATATAAAAAACAACTTGAAGATAATGGTCTAATAATTCCAGACGACAATAGAGTTGCTCCAGATTTACCAGAAGCTAGATTAGAATGGTCAAGACGTAGAAATAAGTGGCTTGCACAAAGAACGGAAAGACAATATACTCCTGAATATTATGAAGCATGGGAAGAGCTTTCAGCATTTGCTAAAGATGCCTTATAGACGTTAAACAATGAAATTTTCGCTATAGAGCATCGTCCTGACCTAATCGGAGTAGACGGACACATAATGTTAGAAAGGCTGTCAGACGAAGAATATAGACAATATTTAGATCTTAAAAGTCAGAAGTAGCTTTTATCGTCAAGATATGATGAATATGGAAACGAAAAAACTGGCGTTCAATTAGAAATAGCAAACGAATTATATATATTGAATTCTAGATTATATGCAAAAGATGCTATTGAAAAGAGCGGAGGATTGGAAGAATTTAAAAATTGGGTATATAAACGTCCTAGTTCATTTAATATTTAGAAGTTTGAAGAACTAAGAAAGAAAGATGTTGATGTAAAACGAAATACCGATGCCTGGAAAGCGGAACGAGATAAATTGATAGAAGAATGTGGAGGTTAGGAAGAATATGAAAAATGGATATCTAATGAAGAAGATCATAATTTCGACTATAAAAAATTTAAAAAGTGGGAAGAACGAAATACTCGTTGGGTGTTCAAAAAAAATGAAGACGGAGAAGCTATTGTATTTAAATTAATAGAGTAGGCAGTTCAAGGTCAACTTCCAGATTATGGAGAAGAATATGCAGAACTTAAAGCTAAAAAGAATGAATTATTAAGACCTTATATAAAACCTAACGGAGAGATTAATGAAAAATAGATTACAGAAGCTCTCAAAGGTCAATTAAGGAAGATAGATAAAGAACTTAAAGCAATTAAAAATAAACATAAAAATCCAAGTGGCGGAAGTAAATATTCTAAAGCATTTGATAAATATTTAAAGTTTGTAGATACCGATGCGTTTTCACAAATTAAAAGAGAATTATTTGATGAATATCAAGATTTCGAAATGGTAAATCTAATGCTTGGATCTTATGGAACTACTTATTTAGACCCTATTAGCGGAATAGAATCGTTTACTCCATATTCTATATACCAGAAATTAGAAGCTAGAAACAAGCTTAAATATATGGAAGCTGTTCCTGCCAATAACTGGATAGAAAAGACACAAAACAATAAGTATTTAAATCCAAATTTCGACACTAATGAAAACACTGCTTACGTTCCTAAACTTAAATTTATAGATGAAAACGGCAAGATAAATACGAGATACGATAATTCTAAAAAGTTTGCTAAGTTTGAAGAAGGTAACTCTAAGTTTGATAAAAATATGCGAAATTTATATGACGCAGTATTTAATACAATGAAAGAATCAAATGCAATGCAAACAAATAGAACTTATGCTGATAATTTCTTATTGCCTTAGATTCCTGGTACATTTTGGAAGAGACTTAAGAATCAACCTTTTATGCGTAAAATAAAAGCACTGTTTCAATATATTGGAGAAACTTGGGGTTTTGCTAAAGCTGCAGATGATGCTGCTATATATGGTCAAGAATATGACGAAGAAGGTACAGACTCATTAGATTTGAGAGAGAAACGAGTAAGAAATATACATACTGGATTTATCAATGCGTTGAAAGGTAAACGTCCAGATGGAAGCAGATTAAATATTGTGCCTTAGTATTATACTAGAAAAATGAAAGATCCTACTTAGATATCTTCTGATTTACTTGAAATATTGTGTTCTTACTATAATATGTCTTACAAGTATCAAGAAAAATCTAAGATAAAAGATACTTGTGAAACTCTTCTGGATATGCTCCGCAACCAGAAATTCTTAGAAAGAAGTCAATTTGCAACAATTGCTACTGGAGGAACTTATGATATAAGTAATACTTATGAAATGGCTAGAACATTTTTAGAGCGAAACTTATATGATGTAAAAATGAGAAGAGCAAATATTAATATTTTTGGTACAAATCGTATGTTTGAGATAAGTAAATTCTCATCTACATTTGCAAGATGGACTACTGCCAGAAACCTTGGTCTTAACCCAAAAGTAGCATTAGTAGGTGCTTTGACTTCAAGTTGGGCTCATATGATTCAAAGTCTAGTTGGAAGAAGATATAGTTTTACAGATGCATTTAATGCAGGAAATGTTGTGTTGTGGCATTGTGCTAAAAACGCAGGTGGAATTAGATATTTAGGAAATAGAGCAAGTAATGACAAATTAATGGTTCTTGCAGAAAGATTTAATGTTGCAGATTAGCTTTCTAAAAAAATTAAAGGTTCTAATAGATATAAAATAGCAGATATTGTAGCTAAAAATTCTCTATATGGTATGATGTCTGGATTAGACTTCTTTGTAAAATCCAACGTTATGGTTTCTGTTTTAATGTCTTATAGATATGTAGACGGTAAGTTTATAACAAAAGATGAGATAAGAATGAATCAACACATTGCCAAACAACAAGGACATAAGAAATGGAGAATAGAACAATTTAAGAAATTTAAGAAAGCTCCTACTTTATATTCTTTATTAAATGTAAAAGATCAAAAAATTACAATAGATGACAAATATAAAGCAGCGTTGAATGAATCTAAGTGGGATGAAATAAAGTCAAGAGTTCAAAAGTATGCGGAAGCTGCTGACGGTATGGCTACACAAGAGCAAAAAGCTGCAATTACAAGTAATTTCTTAGGTGCATTGTTACTTATTCATAGACAATATCTTCCACTTATGATACAAGAAAGAGTTGGATCTGCTGTATATGATTATGACACGCATCAATATAAGAACGGACAGTTTAGGAATGTTGCTAAATTTGCAGCGAATTTTGCTGCAAGTGGAATGTTAGGTGGAGCTATTGTAGGAGCTACAATAGGAAGTTTTATACCTTTTATTGGAACTGTATTAGGAGCTGGAATCGGAAGTATATACGGTCTTGTAAAAAGGATTGGAGGACATAAAGGTACTAAAGCTGTCTTACATGAAATGTTTAACGATTATAGTAGTGAAAAAGCTGCACATGCTACTTAGAATAATAGGTATAATATGAAACAAGTAGCATTGGAAGTCTTACTCTTTAAATACGTTGTCTCGCAAATCGTCGCATTTATGTGTAGACTTGCCGACGATGAACCTGATTGGCAATTATTACAATGGATTGCTTATTGTTTAAGAGGTGCTCAATGGGAGATTAACAACGCCTACGAACCGTTAGATATATTAAACAACATAAAAAGTCCAAGTGCTTCATTAGGAACTATGGATTCCATTGAAGAATTTTCAAACGATATTGGATTTTTTGATATACCGATTCTTGGAACGTTGTCTGGAATGTTATTCCCATAGCAAAATACTACATAGACTCTATATGATCTGTCGCAGTCTAGCGAAGGAATTGTTGGTGGATTAATTAATAAACGTGGTCTTGAACGAATTAAAAGAAAGGGAAATCCTTATGATGGTAAAATGAAGATAGAAAGAGATTTCATAAAATTAACTCCGTTTAAGAACATCATAGAACAAGCTAAAGGTTCTAAACAAAAACGAACATATCATGAAAATCAAATCATGAGAATTGATAAAAAACAAGAACAAATGGAATTTAATCCGTTAATAAATTTATACGAATATTATAATCCTGTAGAATATAATAACAATTATACTGCATATTAAAAAAATAAGCCCGGCTACTTTCACAAGCAGTCGGGCTTTCTTCGTTTATTATGAGTGCAAAACAATCTCCCCAAAATTTAGCATTTTTAATCAATATATCTTTATTTAGATATTTTAATTTATATTGCATTATTTGAGAAGCTGTATATTGTAATCTTAATGGAATAGTAAAAGTAACATATAGAAATCCATCTTTAAAATATGAATTTCTATAATTACTTTCATAATGAATCATTTTCATAATCCATTTATAATGTACTATATTTATTGGACGATATTTTATTATAATACAATATCTATTTAGTAATTTTAATAGATCTACTTGTATTACATCTTTAATTGTTACTAAGTTTCTATCAGTAATTATAAATGGAACTATAAATTGAGAATTATGCAGAAATTTTATGGTATTGAGCAAACAATTCTGCATTCAATTTTGCTTCTTCATCATCTATAAATTCTATAGTTTCGTTTATTACTGAATTTTCACAATCTTCAAGCACGAATGCTTCTTCAGCAAATGCTTTATCTATCAACATCTGATCAAGTACATTTATATTTTTATCTTCCATAATAATTATACTTTTAATTGTTCCGAACCATCCCCTTCATAATATTGTCGAGAATGATCCCAGTTATTTGTTTCAATATGCCAAGATATATCTACAAGTGCATCATATATACGTACTGATGCATTTTCAATATTATTATATGATAATTCAAATACTCTAACTTCGTGTGAAGATGTTGTATCTATTGCTATAATATAATATTTGAATTTCCAATTTATATCTATATCTTTACTTGGAATATTTTTTTCATTTTCAAGCCACCATATTACTGCATGAAAATAATAAGCAATTTGTCTATGATAATCATACGTTTCCATACTTTTCTCAAACTCCCAGAGTTTCGACGTAGTTTTTAGGTCTCCTATAACTATGGTTTTGCTTTTAAAGTCTACCATAAGTATGTCAAGTAATGATTTACATTTTACTGGATTTCTTTTTTCTCCGGTTCGTTCTATAATTTTGGTTTCCCAATTTATATGAAATTCATGATATACAGCTGTATTTTCTGTTTCATGTACCCCACAGACTAAACTGCATGCTAACTTATGACTTTGTATATTTGTCTTAATATTAGCAAGCATTTGCATATCATAATTACTTATTATAATACGATTATCTTTTGCTTTCAAGAAGTCTATATATTCCTTTAGATTTGAGGCTATTTTAAGCCCTTCTGAGAGCATTTTATCTTCAGACTTTCCTGCTGTACTATACGCTTCTTTATATGCGCTTATAATGGCTTTATTTGGCTCTATTTCAATGGTGTTAACTAATGCCTGACAGAACTTTTCCTGTTGTGCAGAATAAGGTCTACTTTTGCTCCATACTACATAATCTTTTTGGAACTCTTCGGGCTGTAAAAGATATTCATGAATCATAGTACCTCTTGCAAGTATACTATTTTTCTCTTCTGGAACATCTTCCGTTAACATCTTATGTAAATAGGCTGGTCCTTTATTTAAAAACCAACCTATATTACTATTGGATATACGAGTTTTATCCTCGTAGTATGGTATACTTAAATCCATTACTTACTTGTTAAATTCATATCAGAAAAGAGTTCTTCAAACGTATCATTCGGATTTTCATTGATTTCATCTATAAATGAAATAACATTGTCATATGTAAGATATTTCATATTATTTACCATAAAATCAAATACATTTTTCTTTTCTGTTTTATCTATAAGTCTATCTTCTAATAGTAGATTTATAGTATTATCAGAAATTTTATCATAATGTTTATTATAACGAATTCTTGAACATCTATCTTTAAGATACTCATTTATATCACGAGCACTATTACAAGTAAATATGATTAATTTTTTTCCACTCGTATCTGATCCATCTAATGCTTTTAACAAATAGCTATCGTCATAATTTTTTGTTGTCTTATCTAATTCATCAAAGAAAATACAAACTGGATCATCTCCTATAGCTTCAAATAATTTCTTAAATACATGTGGAGGAAATCCATTTCCAATATTAATAATCGGAAGGTTTGAATTTATTGCTAATCGCTTTGCAGTTAATGTTTTTCCAGAACCTTTAGTTCCTTCTAACAATACTCCTGTTGTTGGAGAATCTGTTTCTTTAAAGTGGTTAAGTACTTTATTTATGAATCGTGTATCTTCGTCTGTTTCATATATCTTTTCTGGAAGAGACAATGATGTAGTTATCGAAAGAGACATAGAATCATCCCATTTATCAAAATCTACTTTATATACTATTCCAGATTCCAATTCATAATTAAGGCCGTCTAAATTTTGACGTTTTACAATCTTATTACCTATTTTAAGAAACTTACTCTGATTTTCCATATTTTTGTGTTTTAATTTCGTTTATCATTTCATCTACTTGCTTATGATTTCTCACAAGATAACACTTCATTTTACTTCGGTGTCTTTTTAAGTAGTGTTTAAAGAGTTTATATCTTAACGGAAAAGAATCTCCCATAAGACCTTTACATTCTACTACAAATCCTTTACCTATAAAGTCTGGAAGATATGTAATAGGACGTATTTTTTCTCCTAAGTACTCGAATTTTGGTAGTAGAGTAAAATGCTTTGGCTCATATTTTACAGATATTCCTGCTTTCATAAAAGCTTCATAAGTATAGCATTCGAGTTTACTTCTAAAATGAAGTCCATACTTATCAACACTTGTTGCATTTTTAACTCTTTTTGTTCCCATGTTTTAAATTATACATTTTATCAGAAGTATAAAATTTTCCTTTATGAAAATATAAATAATCTGTATGATTTATATCTGTAATAGCTATAGTATCTCTATATACATAACTATTGTGTATTACGAGTTTATTATTAATATTTTCATTAGAATAATTTTTTGTTTCGTCAAAATGGTTTTTTATTTTTTCTTTTTTTATTTCTATATATTTATCAATTTTTCCTAATTGATAACAAATTATACAAATAAAAAATAGAAAACATGTTGTACACAATGTTTCAATCATAACATTTTAATTCTTTAATTAACCATTGTTTAATGTTATCAAAACCACAATTCTTTACTGCATCTGAAATATCTTTAGATTTAAATTTCTTATTTATAAAGAACGCTGGAAGATCATATTGTTTACTATATTTTCGAGCATTTTGTATTCCTGCTTTATCTCTATCGTATAGTAATACTATATACTTCCATTTTTCTTTTAATCTAGAAAGAATATCTTCTGGAATAAACGTAGTTTCACTTGCTGCAGATATTGCTGTATAACCCATTTCATACAAAACCATTACGTCTTTTAATGATTTAGTTATAATTAACAAATCTCCTTTTTCTGGTATTTGGGCAAGTCCTTGCACATCAGATGTAGTAAGATTAGTTCTCCATTTAGTATATTTAGATGCTAGTGGTCTATAGATTTTAAATTTATCAAATACTTTATAAGCATACATTGGATTCTCATCTTTATATATGCCTTTTACTATCTTATTAGATAGATAGTATTTTATACTAAATACTTGAAATTTATTTAACGTATCTAACGATATATTAAATTGATTCCAATAATCTATGTCAGTTTTTGTAAAAGGTTGTCTTACTACACCTATATCTACAGTATAATCAATAGAACGTACAACTGTTCTATTTCTTATATCTGTTGGTTTTGTACTACGAATAATTCGCAATAATTGTCGTTCTAAAGACTGTTGATCTGTTATGTTATCTATTAGTTTAATAAAACTAATTGCATTTCCAGATTCTCCGGAACCGTGATCTTTAAACATTAAATTTCCACGACGACCTCTGAATATAGCGAAACTTGGGTCTTTATCATCCGTTCTAAGTGGACTATTATATAGTTTTCCAACTGTAAAATTTCCCATATAATATGCATATATATCATAATCGTCGATTTTCGACAGTAAATCTTCTAAAGTTTCTGTCGAAGATAATTTTGTACTGTACATAATTGTTGTTTTAAGAGGATTCGAACCTCTACTAATAGAACCAAAATCTATTGTGCTACCATTACACCATAAAACATCAAAAAGTCTCCCAGGTTTTCCTAGGAGACTGGGACTGTTCTAGACAGTCGCTCCACCACTATCCTTAATTAAAAGGGTAGATCGTCGTTTGTAGAAACTTCCGGAGTACTAACCGATGGATTAGTAAGCGGGTCAGAAGATTTTTCTTTATCTGCTATAACAGGACGCTCGAACAAATCACGAGCGAACTTCTTAATAGAAGACTCTTCCTTCTTTATATTCATATTTTCTACAAACCTTCCATATGTTGACACTTTTGTGTAACCTTTATTATCATAACTAACTTTCAAACGAAGTTTAGCTTTTTCAGCTTTATCAAGAGTTTCTTTTACCCAAGTAATCATTTCAAGGAACGTATTGAATTCTTTGTCTTCAATTCCATTAGGGCAATGAGCTTCAATTACTTGTAAGATTCTACCGAATTGTATATTGTCTCGCTTCTGAAGATCTTCATCAGTAACAATCCACTGATTCTTTTCATTCTTCCACTCTGTCATTGTTGCAGTTTGGCCTGCTTCATTTTCAAATACAATCTCAAGAAAATCTTTATCTGTAGGAGATTTCTTAACATTTACCTCTTTTATCACTACGTTTTCATTAATGCCTGCTGGCATATAGTTAGAGTCTGATTCAGTTACAATTGCAGTTTTTGTATTATACATAATTTCTAAGTTTAGTCGTTTTTATAAATTTTGTCCCAATATGTGGTAATCGAGCCGTCTTCATTTCCAGTAGCAATAATAATATCTTTACCTGCTATATGTCTTGCTCTTGCTTCCATAATTGTCTCACCTTGTCCTCCTTTAAAGGATATGTGAGTTTCGTTATCTTTTCGATATACATAACCAACTGCGTCAGCCATACCACATACGATTTTACCTAATTTTCCAACAAGGTCTATTTCTTTTGCAGAAACTTCTTCACCATTCTTTTCAGTAATACTGTCTTTAACATGTCCTACTAATATGAATTCATCACATAAGTCTTTAAACATGTCTATTACTTTCTTTACAGCATCTCTTAGATACTTGTATCCTGCTCCTTTAGGTAGAGTAGTAACATCAGTACCAGTCCATCCTTTTCCAAGGGGTGTTTGACGATAAAGTTTAGCCGCATAATCGAGACAAATGTCTTCCAAACGAGTAGCATTATCTATTGTGATATGCTTGTAGAAGTTATGTCCTACTTCTATATTTTTTGTTCTAATAGCTTGAGCAGCTTCTCCTAAATCTCCTATAGTTCTACATTGTATTGCCATTGCATCTATAAATGTAGAACCTCCTTCAAGGTCGATAATTAAATTATTTTCCAATTGAGCTAAACAACTTGTTTTCCCAGCTTTAGGAGATCCATAGAGTATTAGATACTTAGGATTAGTTGAAACTGCTGGTATTTTTTCTGTAGGTAGTGTCATATATTAGTGTTTAATACTGATTACAAAATCAATAATTGTCTTCTTTGTTTTAGGCTTTAAAAGCTCCATAAGAAGTTTAGAATCCTCAAGACTAAAGATAGTATCGTCTATTTGTACTTCGTCACCAAAGAAACGAATAGTAGTACCATCTGGAAGCTCATAAGAGCCATAATTGTTTTGGTTAAGCAACAACCGTATAGCACTCAATAGACTATAAGTCTTATTTGCCTTCGTAATGTTATACAGTGTATGATTTGGAATCATATATTTGCCATACAACGGTTTTGTAAGAAGAATGTCTATCATATCAGATGTTATTGTATCCTTCGGCTTACCTATATTAGCCAAATACGGATTACGCTTAATTACATCAGAAAGTATAAGCTCATCAAGAGCCTTGGAAGGATCTTTCTTGGTAGTAAAATTGAAATTAAAAAACTTATTAGTATTATCATTCTTCTTGTTGTTGAAAATATAATGTTTCATAATTATTCAGCCTATTTAATCGTTATACAAATGTCATCACGACATTAAACCTCAATTAAATTATTATACATAAGGTCATTCTCGAATTCAAGTATACAAGGTTTACCTGCATCTCTATTTTTTAACATATGCATGTATACTTTGTTAGTAGTAGGTAATTTATTTGGACCGTATTCGTGTATTCCATAAATTTCAGGTCTATGTAAAACAAGTACATAATCACTTGCTTGAAACATTGCGTCGGATGACGATAAATCACTTCTCATCGGATAATGTACCGATGGGTTATTAATCCTTTCAGAAGATTCTATATTTCTATTCATCTGAGCTATTTGTATAACAGATGTTAAAGGTAATTTCTTTACTTGTATAAATACTTTTTCAAGATCTGCAATTGTTTCTAACTGAGAACCAACTTGCTTAGTTAACAAAGTATGATCATAAATAATCACAAAATGTTTATTTTTACCTTCTACATATGTTTTATAAAAACTCATTATAGTTTGTTCTACTTGCGTGGAAGTACCAGGATTATCTACAAAATAGATAGGATACTTCTTTAGCTCATTGGAAACTTTAACAACGTCATCGAAGGTTGCGTCGTCAAGGTCCTTTTCAGAACTATACAACTGCGAAGTCGTCATCGTTAGCTTATTTGATAACGTTCTTCCCACCTGCCTAAATCCAACCATCTCTAAAGAGAAAGTAAGAACTATAATATCTTCATTTGGATTTTCATCAATAATATCAGTTTGGATTAAGTTAGCCATAGAACTCTTTCCTGTTCCAGATACGCCTGCAAAAGTATATATAGTGTTTGGTTCAATACCTCCCATACATTGCTTATTTAATTTCTTCCATCGTGTTTTTAAAGATACAATAGAATGTTCTCTTCTGCCTGCAATATAGTTTATAGCTTCTTGAGCTACTACTGACATTGGTCTGACATTAAGATTAAATGAGCTCTGTTCCATAATCTTGTACAGTTTCTTTTATTTGGCTATCGCGCATCTCTTCCTCGGTTTCTTCCCATTGATGATCTACTAACCAACGCCACATGGTTTTCATGTAACTTAGTTTTCCAGTTTTCATCTTCTTATCTAATTCAAATTCTAAACATTTTATAATATGTTCTGCCATAGCTGAACTATTACCCGTCTCGTTATTAAAAAATTTACGACATTTGTTTATATTTGCTCTTAAATAAGATTTTGAACCATCTGGTCTTAGAACATATACTGGGTACATATCATAAAACAGATCAAAATAATCAGGTTTTGGTCTGATTAATTGTTTAAGCTTATCTGTTGCATTATATGTAATTGAATTACTTCTCTCTATCGAAGTAATAAGTCCGTGAGAAATTAAGTATGATATTTCATCGTCGCTAATTAGGCTGACAACTTTGCGAACGTCTTGATTATAGGTTTGATTCTTATCCAATACCATACTTAAGAATACTAACTGATTCATATTGATTGGATCTTCTGAATATAGAAGATCAGTATTTACTTCAATAATCATACTCTTATACTCGAAGGTTAACAAGTTTGGTCATTAAATAAATCTAATTGTTGATGTACAAATGCATCTATTATTTTTTTTGCTTCTTTTATATAATAAGAATAATTTATACATTTGCTTTCAACTGAATTATCATCTAGTCGATTTAATATAGTAACTCCAGAAGATGTTAACATATTAGTATATGATAACTTATTATTTTCTTTTTTTACTTTAAATAAATATCGACCATTTGTAGATGCGTAAAATCTATTAATACGTTGAATTGGTTCATCGCCATATTCAACTTTAAATTTCTTGTCTACGCGTTGTGACATTAAGAAATCACGGATATTATCATCCTTCTTAATAAATTCTGCCACTGGTGTTTTGTTCAAAAAGTAGTTTATAACAGCCTTTGGGATAACGGTTGGTGCTAAACCCTTACCTAAGTTTGTTTCTGTTATAAACATACCCTTTTTTTCTATCAATTTAGGATTATGAGATTGAGAATAACCCTCAACGATCCCGAAATAATCATTGATTGCGTATTGATAAAACGCTTCATAGTAATCTGTTTCAAAAGACAAGCGTGTTAATTGTTCAACTTCTTTTATTGCTTTTTCAACCTCTTTTTCTTTATCTTTATTGACAATATACACGACACCATCTGTATTTACTTGTATTATTTTGCAATTTAGATTTATTAACCTATCTACTAACATAAGTAATACAAGCTGCCCGTTTATTCGTATTTTAAATACTGTAAATGGATCATACATCCAACTTGTCTCTTGTTGCATTTTTCCTGTAACAGAATTTAGAGTTAATTTTAAAGCAGTACTCTTATTCTTATTACCACTATGTTTAGCTTTCAATCTATCGTAGTAGAATCGACAGTATACATCACTAAATTCTTTACCTAAATGACGGGGAATCCATCCATATTGTACTATGAATGATGGGTACATAGACGCCACATCACTGTGCCCAATTCGTTCATTATCATTTGGAACGTATATTTTCGGAGTATGTATAGAGTGAATTCCTCCAACACCTACCGAATAGCGTACATTTGAGAGCACAAACTGCTTCTCATAGCCTTTTCGTTCTTTTGAATACACGATCTGCTTCTTCATGTCTTCAAGAACTGCCTGAAGTTTCGGATTTTTATATTTTATAAATGGTAGTATTACGTCTTTTAGTGGAATATAATCCATTGGAGAACGCATTTGTTCAAGCTCTTTTAGGCTTATGTTTTTAGCTTTACAATATTCTTTTGCAAGAATTGTTTCTCCAAATTTAACACTATCCATTGAATATGCATTTATACCAAATTCTTTTTCTATATATTTTCTTATTTCAATGTCTGGTTTTAATCTTTCTAATAATTCACAAGTTGATTCTACATCATTGATATTATATTCTTTCATTTCATCGATGTTTTCTTTTAATAAAATATCATTAAAATTTCCAGAATATTCTTGTACATTTTTATAATGCATTGTTACTTGCATTGATTTTAAACCTACTCGTAATTTACTACTAAACATCATTGTAAGTAAATCTATGGATTTAAAGAATTTAGCATATTTCCATCGTTTATACTTTTCAGTATCTCCTTCTTCAGAATTAACAATTATACTTGATAAATTAAATATCGATTGACATACTCTATAATATGGCAATTGATCTAATTTATAATAATAATCGATAATATAATTTATGATTACATCATCATAATGATGATTATTATAACCGCAAATTAATTTATTGGCATTATTATAATAAAAAAAATCAACTAATTCTTTTAATTGATTTTTTCGTTCAGATATTTCAAAAAAGTATAATGTGTTAGTTTCTGTATTTTTACACGTACAATGAAAAACATTCGGAAATACTTCTATATCGTATATAACGATGTCTTCTTCATGTATTTTCATGTTGCTTTAAATTAATATTGGTGACTCATTTGGGACTCGAACCCAAGACCCCAGCATTAAAAGTGCTGTGCTCTACCTACTGAGCTAATAAGTCGAGTTGGATGTTTTCTGGTTAAACATCCATAAAACCTTTCGTTTGACCTCCTACGAATAAGTTGTTACAAGGATTAAAATTTGAACATTAAACGCAGTCTATAAAGATACGTTTGTAGTTCCACCGGGAGTCGAACCCGGACGATCATAATGATCAACGGAGTTTCAAGAGTTAGCATCTCTCCGACTATGTCTTCACCATATTTTTTCAACTTAGGTGGCTGGTATATAGTCTGTACACATTTATGATTAAAAATCAATTTAGCTCGGCGTTATTATCATTTATAAGGTTGATACCTTCGCCGAATTAGCCAGCTTCTACTTTAAGAATTTCTTCTTAAGCACTCATACCTATTTTCTTACCTCTATAATTATCAGTAAGAGCGTGACAATTAGGACACAGTAATTGAAGATTTTCAATTCTTAAATCGTTTTTTATCCCATTTATATGATGTAGTTCTAATGATATTGGTTTTTCTAACCAAATCGATAACCCACATTTTTCACATTTATGTTCTTTTATTTTTTCTTTTAGTAATCTCATACGTAATTTATTGGTATTTATATATGTTGAATTATTTACTAAAATTTCAGATAAAGGTCTTCTTTTTTTACTTAAATAAGTAATTCCTTTATTCCAACCCTGTCCTTTAAAATGAGATATATCTAGATTTAATTCTTTTATTCTTCTTTTTATTGTATCATAATTGCTTCCTGCAACCTTTAACCCGATCAATCTTAATACTGTAGCATAAGATTTACTTTTCTTTACTGCATTTATTAATTGATCATCTGTCCAAGTTTTTATATTCATAATGGCATACGATTTTTATTTTTATAACGTATTGTATACCATACGAGGTTGCAAAATTGCTAATTTATTTCTAAGTCCGTTGCGTCTACCATTTCCGCCATAGAACCAATTATTTTAGAAAGGAATTCCATCAGATGGAACTCTTTCAAACTTTGCTGGAATTATTTCTCCAGTAGAAAGTATACGCATTGGCGTATATTTTATGTCATATTTTCGTTTATTTAATACAATTCGTCCTAAAGATTCATCATCGTTTGTTATTTGAACATACATAAATTTATCATTCAAACATAGACTATCTGCCCATGTCGTAGCTAATTTTATTATTCGATGATTATTTCTTAAATAATTTACTATTTTTCCTTCATCTTCTTTGTCTACAATTCGTTGTATTAAATCCCTACACATTGTACCGTTTTCGTTTTTAAAAACGTGGTATATATGAAAATATTTCGCTTTGTAGTATTTCTTTGATAATAAATCTCGAATACTCTCAAGAGCCTTTTCTCGTTTGTTATTCCATTCTTGCATAAAATAATTCTCAAATAAATCTTTCTGGAAGGGATCCTCTTTTATGGGTTTTGGATTCTTTCTCTCCCATTTATTTATTTTATGGGTTTCATATGCATGTAATATTGCATCTTTACCAAATCTATGGTGTCTTGCATGTCGTATATTTATAATACGTCGTTCTTCTTTACTTAAGAATGGTTTTACTTTTTTAACTTCAATATTAGTATATATTTGTATATTAGGTTTTCCTGGTTTTATATTTGCCCTTTCTATTATATTATCTATAAAATTATTTAGTTTTACTATAGATGGAGTAAATAATATATACGAACATCCTAATCTATTAGCTAATACTCTAATATTTTCTCTGTGTAAAAGACTAACGAATTTTTTACCGTTATTAGTTGTTAAAAAAGTGTTAAATTTTTCTTTTATTTGCTCTTGTTTATTTAATTTATTTATTACTTTAGAAATAGTTTTTTTATCTGCTGTTTCCTTACCGTATAGATTAATTGCTCTTTTATAATTTGATATTGTTGTACTCATATTGATTATGTTTTAGGTTATACATGTTATAAAATTCGATTTAAGGCTATTTTAAGCCTTTCTGACAGGGTTTACGCTATGACTATATATAATTAGGAGGATTTGTCAAAAAGACACCTTAAATCGAATATTTGTTGGTTGTGTGGGCAACGATCCCACATATAAGTCCAAAGCACTCAACCTTATTATTTTTTATGCTGCTAACAGCGTTTTTGCTTCTTCTTCATCGAAATCTGCTTCTATTGCAGTCTCTTCGTTAAACTTTATAATTTTTGCATCATACTTATTTATCTCAAGCTGTAAGTTATTCATGATAGAAGTAATCTTAGCTGAAGAGAATATTTCTCGCTTACCAGTACCTTTCAGACCTTTTTTAGACTTTTCTGTTGGATTAATACATTTCTTTATTATTTCTCCCCATTTAGTCTTCTGTTCTTTAAGTTCACCAGCTTTAAATATAGTATAATAATGTGTTTTCTTAAAATCTTCATACTTAAAAGTAGTAATACCCATATTGAGAGATTGTAACATACCTTTAAGTTTTATTCGTTGTTCAATCATTTGAAGAATTTGATTGTGTATTACCTTAAGATCATATCCTGAGCCTATTCCTGCTGCAATAGCTTTCTTAGACATAACGTTTTCTGACTTAATAATAGCCCAATAATTCTTAATCTTATTGTCCAACTTAGTACGAGTGATTATAATATCTTTTGCATTCAATTTCTTATTTGACTTCATAATTGTTTTGATTTAAAAATTAAACATAATGTTATCTAAAATTGAATTCGAGAACTCGTATTACCTACTTTGTGCTTAATATCTTACTCAAGGATATTAAACTAAAATAAAGTCATCCTTGTTTAGTGCTACTTTGTTAGTAACACTAAACTGCATTCACGCTGGAATGTTTTATGGATAACTTTAAATTTGATTCTATATATTATTTCTTAATAATATTAATGCAGTATTATATATTATAATCATCAATTAAATATTCCAAATTCTTTTATTTACACCTCACGCTGGAAATATAAATTCAGTATTGCTACGAATACCTTTAAGATAGTACTAATTTAATTAACAATTATCGTATGTAACACCTGCTGCTTTAAATACTACATGAAATAATGGTTTTCCATCGGCTGCCATAACTGGAACTAATCCGTTACCGTCGATATGAATGTTGTTTTTAATATATTCAAGCATGTTTGGTGTCCCGCTAGACTTTAAGCTAGGGTCCACACTACTGAGACGAACAACATCAATAAGTCGATCTACGACTTCATCATATTTATCATCTCTAATAGCGTTGTTCAAAATGTCTTTTGACAAACCTTCTGCAATAATAGTTTTTGCATTTTCATCTGCAAGTCCTACTACTGCATCCCATACTCGTAGTGCAAACAACTCAAATGGAATCTTCTTTTCACATTTGATAAGATGATTCCAAAATGGAATAGATGACTCTCCTAAATAAATAGTACCGTCATCCAATACATCGTAAATTTTATATTCTTTGTTATTTTTTACATCAACGAATACTTTTTCTGCTATTTTTGGTTTAGTTAACAGAAACTTTACGAGTAATTTAGAACTGTCACTAAGTAATTTTTTCATATTACTGCTCTACATGTCCTATAATAGTTGTAGTTGTTCCACGCGTTCCAGAAGCTGTAAGCTCTGCTTTAAACTTCTGTACTCGCTTGATGTTGTTTTCCTTTGTCTGCTCAAGTGATTGCTTCCACTTCTTGAGTTTCTCAATAGTAGCATCAATCTGTGCAATCTCCATATCGTTATAAGCATTAAGCTTATCTACTGCAGAATCTGGATCTGCAAATACGATATTTCGATCACCTTTGAGGGCCTTCTCAATATTATCCTCTGTTGTCTCAGAGAAATAGCTATTGTTCATACCTACTACTATACGAGCAGATGCATCAATAGACTCTCCGTTTGCGCCAGTAATAGTATCTCCCTCATTGAGGAATACACACGGAAGGCCATTTCCGGCATTCTTATAAGAAATGCTATGAATATCATACGCATCAATCTTATACCTACGCGGAGATCGGTTCATAGTAAGAACCTTATTTCCATTTTGTACTGCAGTCATTGCTGCAATATCATACTTTTCATCAAGAATATACTGATTTGTACGATAGAATTGCTTACCAAAGCTGCTACCAATCGTACCTAACAACTGACGGTTCTGTTCAAGAACCTGAGAATCAAATTTTACATTAATATTTTCCATAATTATCCTTTTTGATGTCGTGGTTGATCCACCACCGACAATTATATATTTAGTGTATCGTCTGCCCGATACTGTGGCTTATTTTTATATCCTTAATCTATTTTATATCATCTTTACTCTTTGTGTGAGTATGGTTTTACCCTTCACATAGACTTATTATAATTCGACGAAGCGAAGATCAAATAGTCGGGAATCCAACGGTAGGATTAGCTTTGCCCTTCAGTGAAGTCCATAGAAAACTACAAACGTGTGATTGCCTATTCCTAGACTAGATTACATATGGATAAATTGTTTATAAATGAAAACTCATTGGTGTAATTACTTACCCCATAATGCATTCAAAGCGCATTTTGCCTTCTTTGAATTAGCATATGTTTTTAACGCGGTTTCTCCGCTCCACGAAAAACAAATATCTTCTTAGTGTATTTTCAAAACATAAAGATATTGCCGGTTGTTATTTAACCACAGATATTCCTCTAATGTTAGTATCGTATGGTGATACATAATTTACCCTTATTTTTTGATAGTTGACTACAAAATAAGAAATTAGTTTGCTCACTAGTATTACTACGGAGAATACTAGGCACTTCCTCTTCTGCCCCATTACCTGCAGTATGACGTGCGTGTGTCAACGGAGGATCGTTTCATTATCGAACAGTCTCATGATTCCAACATCAATCTCAGACTCTACGGCTTAATTATTATTCCTGGAAATGTTTGCTCTAAACCAGTTTTATTTATAGTGCACGAATATTAGTGATTTCAACACATTCATATCAACGAAATTAGAATCTATATCGATTCTTATAAGACCAATGTAATTTTTCAACATCTCCTTCTTTATTACATTATAGAGACAGTATAATATAATATCTCAATGAATTTAACTCTATGGGTTCGACGTTTCATAGATTTGCTGTCTTATGACCTAATCTGTCTCATTCTGTTTTTAATAACGGTTGGCACTCGAACTTTCCGGGACTTACTTCATACTTACAACGTATGTTTGTTCAGATCCGGAGGACATCAATTTTTTGTTAAACATGTTTTACATATGGCTAAGACTTTCTTTTTATTCTGTACTTATACTGTATTATACATTTCAATCTACTAAGAGAACTCATACAGGATTCGTAGTCTTCTACACTACAAATTTTAATGGGTACCAGCCAATCCTGTAATATATCATCAAAGTTAGTACATACAATATGTTGAATATCCAGTATTCTTATTACCTGATAGCGACTTCCGTAATGTCTGGAATGACATACCTCCGATCGACCACCCTAATTGTTTTTTTGTTTGACTGTCAAGTAGTCACCTAGATTTTCGTTTTGCGACAAATATATTATAAACGCTTACCTTTATAATATATTGCTAGATCAGACTTATGTGCGCGGTCTCGTCTCGCTGTAGAGCTGCCAATAACCTACCCAATCATTCTACTTTTATATACCGCATGAACGATCAAGGCCTGGCGGTCGTATAATTTAGCCGTTTTACCAACTAGATCCCCTGCGCGTGTTAACCAGAGGCACCAGATTTGCACTGGACTGGACTTACATAGGCGACATATTTACCATACATCTTATGAGTAGATTCTCATAATCAACATATACAATTATTTTCGGACCTTCATAAAGGGTTTGGAGCCCTTGAACACTATCCTCAGCTTATTTGTGAAATTGATACATCATCTCCTACTTTGGTGTATTTGATGTTCAACTCGTGTTTCGTTATACTGAATCTATGTATCGCTTGAAATTCAGCATGTCCGATACGGTTCGTTTTACTCTTCTTGAGATTTATGCGTCTTTCTTAGTTAATATAATCTCCAGTCGGTTCTCATTATATTAAATGTAGGGGTTGATACAACGCTATCCCCTCTTACATATAATTTTTCACATTATATGCATTTCATCCTACCTTTTGAGTTTCTCACCAGTTGAGCTGGCTAACATATTCTCGGATCCAGTAAACAATATTTCGTACGTAGGCTAATGAGACCTACTATATGTACTAACCTAGTTGAATTCAATCAAGAATTAGCGTCATGTACTAATTCACTAGTGGAGTGATTAACGTTTTCAGAATCTACAGCACGAATATCGTACATTACTGTAGTTGTATCTTGGGTCTGCTCCTCACGAACCCTCTGTGTTGCTATAAACAAAAGAGGCACTGGTATATATGCAGTATCTCGTTTTGTTATATAATAAGGTACAGAAACCTTATTATATTTTGTGTTAGTTACCCGAATAGTATCATGTATACATATAGTATCATGCACTATTTCATTTTTCTTGAATTGGTTACTTTCAAAACCAATAGGTAAATTGGCATTTGGCAACAAATTCATTGTTGTTGCAGCCATTACTTCTTGTGTTCCCGGAGATAAATCCCCGCCGTGTAGCATAGTCACAACTCCACTTAAGAGAAATGCTATACTACACAACACGGTTGTAAATTTCTTCATAACTTTGATAGCTATTGTTCTTCAATTCGTATCCTATTAAGACAATTGTTCCAAACGATTTTAACGCGTTTGATAAATCGCTTGAATACCCACTTATAGTGCACTTTCGGATACTTATTTTGCAATTGTCTTAATCTTTTTTTTCTTCAGCTTCCTTCTCTGCTTTTTGAAGAGCTTCAATCTCTTCTTTAGACAACGGAACCAATTCCGAAATATTACTCAACTCATATCCCTCGAGCTTGTCTACTGCTTCCCTAAATAAGTTGGTAATAACACCAGCATACTGTACTATATTATAGTCAAGATTCTTATACAACGTTCCTGTGGCCTTTGGGAAATAGTATTCACGAATCTTTCTATAAATACGGTTTGCTTCTGTGTCACCTTCCTTTTTCTTTGCAATGAGATCCTTTATGATCGCACCGTTCGGAGAAATTATATTATTTAGTATTTCCTCATGGTGAGCAATTGCTTCCTCATACTTCTTGATGACATTATCATCTTTCTTTTCTCCCTGCGCTAGAGCTAAATCTTTACGATTCTCTTCGATACGAGATGTTGTAACAAGACGTACAATTTCTTTAACTGCGCTTGCAACATCCTGATCGTTCCAAGTATTTGTATCTTCAAGATCAAAATACCTACGTAAGATAAAGAATGCTATGATTGGTGATTTAGACAAACCTACTGTATTTGCCATACCTCCACCAATACCTCGCATAAGCAACGTAGGAGTTACTAATGAGAAAGCATCATGCAACCATTCTCCTATAGTACGATTATCAAGATTCTCCATAGCTTCTACTGTATTTTCAGCTTTATGAGCCTCTTCCATACGATATGCACGTATGAAATCTACAGTATGAGTTAACATTTGATGTATCTTGCCCTTCTTAGGATCAGTAATCATAATGTAACGAAGAGCTTTCTTCAAATCTTCCTCAGAAGTTATCTTCTTTGGATCTAACTCTGGAATATTTTCGGTAGCTTTAGCTTCTTTTTTAATTTCTTCTTTTGTCTCTTTACTTACCTTGATTGCCTCGTTGGTAATAGTTACATTACCGTCCTTATCTGGAGCAGGAAGTGCCTTCTCAAGGAAAGTAATACCCATTCGCTCTGCAACCTGCTTTATCTGTGGCAAATAAGCAGTCTTAATGCAATTAGCAAACGGAGTTGTTGACAAAACTGCTTGTTCTGCCCAAACAGCAGCAACACCAGCAGCAAGAACTTCATTCATAGATTCTACTACTTCCTTACCATACTTAGATTCAGCATCAGGCTTGCCAAATACTTTGTCGGTAAGTGTAAGTAGATCTACTTGGCGATTTGCGTCAAGATCAAACTTTCCACTCTTAGCTTGTTCAAAGAGTGATTGAATGTTTGTATTGTTCTTTATTTCTACTGGAACTACTTCTGTAATTTTTTCGTCTTTCTTTTTTGTACTGTTCTCCTTTTTAGGAGTTGTTTTTTCTACTGTTGGAGCAGTTGCTGGTGCAACTGGCTTTTTAGTTGTTGTTTTTTGCTTTGCAGCAATCTTTGTTGTTTTCTTACTCATTTTGATAATGATTTTAAACGGTTAATAACTAATTTTAATATTTTGTCCGAAGTTTAAGTTTTAATTATTCAACTTGTATCGAACGCTTCAAATGGTTGTGCTCGGATGTCCTCCAAACACTTACTCGGAGCATAGCTAATATATCTGCTGTCACGGACATAATACGTCTGACCTACAGATTTAGCCCTAGGGGCCTGTGTGTCCGATAATAGAGCATCTAATGAAAGACACTCTATTGTATTAACGGACGTCTGTATGGACGCTTTCTGTGCAGATTTAGCTTTACTTTTAGTATTAGACTTATAGTCTGAATACATAGCTCCACCAATGGCTCCTATCATAAAAGATACGATAAGGATCCAAAATAGCTTTTTACTTTCATTATACCTTGCAAAGATTAATGAAAGCACGATAGCTACGATGAAATAAAGTAAGCTTGTCATTTTAATTGATTTTTAATTGTTTTTTTATATATCTACGAGTTCTTGCAAGTACAGATTTTACTGTACCAGATGGAACTGAGATTTCTTTACTTATTTGCAATACTGTCATTCCTTCTAAATAAAAAAGTTTATTGATTTTTTGCGTTTTATTAGGTAATTTTTCAATTATTTTCATTATTCTATCAAATGTCATTCGATTTATTATCTTTTGTTCATTTGATTCTCCATAGTTTTCTAATTGTATTGCACAATCTTCAGAATCTATAGACATTGGGAATATTTTAATATTACGCAAATAATCTACTGCAGTATTTTTAGCTAATATTCTGATCCATCCTCCAAAAGAAGAATAATCAGTAAATTTAGAGAGTTTTTCATGCACTTTAAGAAAGACTATATTTGTTAAGTCTTTTGCTTCGTCCATATCTTTTACATAACCTACAAGAATATTCTCAACAAACGGTTTGTAATAATAGAATAGTGCATTAAAAGCTGATTTATCACCAGCTTGCGCCTTCTTGATAATTGCGATTTCTTTTTTTGTAATTTTCGCCATATCAACAACAATTTAATGATGGTTATTAACCTACTTGACTGTAGATGTAACAGACATCAGCTGTATTGTGGGAGGATGGGAATCGAACCCATTTTATTTAATCACTGAACCTCCCTTAAAACGGTAATTCCCATTTTACAATAAAATTGTGTATTTTTTGTATATTAACAACAATATTATTGCCAATTCCTATAGATTCATCTTTACATAATTTTCCACTTTGTTCTAATTTATTTAACATTCCAATGGCGATTCTTACTTTTACATTTCTAGTAGTATAATCATCTTTAAATATATTGGAAATTATATTATTTCCTATCCAATATATTATTTTACGTAATTCTGGAGAAATACATATTTTATATAAAGGATCTATGTTAAGATAATCTACAGTACTACATGCTATATGAGGTTCGTACGAATGTTGTGTTAAATAAACTAATGCGTTATAAATATCATCATCTTCATAAGACGGTGTTATATTTGTACGCATTTTAGCTTCTTTACATAGGCGATGTCTATCTACTATATGATTAAGTATATAATTCATTGCCAAGATTTATCTAAATGGTTTATTAATTTTATTACCGTTTCTGTATTTACTTTGAATTCGTATACCAACGCCTGAATTACTTGCGACGATGGTACACCTTGTTGGCACATTCGTAAATATTTACTTTTTATGCTAATAAGCTCATCTGGTTGAAGAGTTAAATCTCCATCAGGTTGGAATTCATTCGGTTTTGAAAATACACTGTAATTACAGTTTAATTTCTTAAATGTCCATTTTTCTGGAAAAAGCTTGATATTACTCATCATTTCTTTAGTAGCTTCTGCATACTTATTAGATCTAATGAATCTAGCTAAATCCATTCCTTTATCCAATTGTAATGTTGGATATAAACCACGAATGCGTAACAGAACTAAATCTGTATCTCTTTGTGCAAGATATACTCCTGCGTCTGTCGGAAATAAATTACTAATATCCATGTTGTTTAATATGTTTTATTATATGTTCTAATAACTTATTTTGTATCGTATCTGATACCCGAGAGAGAAATTTATTACGAATATCTTCTTTAATATTTTCTTCAGATTCTCCTAATAAATTTAAGTTCCTATATAAAGATTTTATGTATATCCAATTTTGTTTGAACCATACCACCCAAGAATTCACTGCATTCCAGTAATTTCTTAAATCTTCATCTTGTTTAATTTCAGAATCTCCATTAAACGTTTCTGCAAATGTTATTCTAAATAAATCAGATGGAGCATTTTTTATATCGCTTATAGTTAACGGTTTATATTTACCGGTTTCTTTAAACATTATATATAAATCTCCTATTGACATTGCAGGTTTTAATCCATACATTATTTTTATTGTATCTAATTTACGTTTTGGATTTTCTTTTTTGATATACCTTTCATATATATAATCAATATATCTATTTTTGGCTTTACACCATCGTAGAGCTATATCCATATATTCAGGCATTCTATCACGTAGTGCGTTTTTATATCCGGCCATTTTGATAAAGTTTTAATATTAGAGAGGAGGTGAGGATTCGAACCTCACACTCCTCAAAATTAAACCACTTTCGTAGGTTTTGCATCCACGTGATTTCCTTAGGCTACCTTGAGTCCAGTGTAATCAATGACAAAATTATTATTGCCGTTTAGATTTAATATTTAGTACTTAATGTATTTACTTCCACAGCAATCAATTCCAATTATCCCCCGTTTTAAAACAAAAGGAGAGAATGAAAATATAAAACTTATAGCCATTAAATAATATGTCGAAACAATAATTCTCTCCTTTTGAACTCCGCTGAGTTTTTATTTTGAATGGATTACGTAAAATTATGTCAAAGATTACGTTTCACAACGTGTGGAGGATTCGGGAGTCGAACCCGAGTCTTACTGCTTACCTCATACGTACTAAATTTTGTGGATATATTAAGAGATCAGCCTAACATACCCTAAATAAGCTTATTTATTTTAGTTCTAAGCGTATTTCTTTATTGTCGCGGGTAGCTAATCCATTACAACTCTAAAATAAGCTTAGAACGAAAATATAATAATATGTTTAAATGCGGTGATCTACTACTGATTCGATGATTCTGAATAGGTCGCATTGAAATACCTTGAAAGTTAGTATGGTGTATATGTGAACGGCATGTATCCTGGAGTTGTGCTGGAGCCTCAGCCGATATACAACGATTCGATGATTCTCATACTAGTACTATTTGATCTGTATTTACATATAGTTTTATAACCGTATGTACAGTTATTAGATAGGTGAGTACTGATTCGAAGATTCTGACTCACCCGCATTAGTCGATTTTACCAATTATATCTAGATTCTCCACTTGGATCAAAATCGAATTCAACGGACCATACTCCAAGTTTACAGAATGTCTCGCGGATTTGGCCAACTTTCTCGTTATACTCGTTGTCAATGTCCTTGAGACGATCGTTAAGTTCTTTACGAACTTTGTTCATCTCAGTACGATACTGTTTGTTGTTCATTGAAGGAGCAATATTCTTCGCTGGATCACCAGATACTTTTTCTGCAAACTCTTTAGTTTTATCTGCAAACTCTTTCATAAGTTTACTGTATGCACGATATTTACGCATGCCGCATACAGACTTAAGATTTACCCACTGAGCCTGATATACCACCTCTTTTATCTCTTCTGCCTCTACTTTGGTCTTAGCCTCTGCCATCTTATCGAAAGCAAGCTTTGCTGCTTCAAGCGATGCAGTAGTCTGTTCGTCTATTTTCTCATAGACGTTCTCTGGTGTAATCTCTTCAGTGTTTTGTACCGGTGCATCAGTAGTCTTTACTACTGGTTTTGTTTCATTTTTCTTTGCCATTTTGATAATGTTTTAAAGTTAATAATATTATTAATACTCTTGTATTTTGGTTGTTTTATAACCTCCATATTGTTTTAGTTTATATCCTACATTTGGAAAAGCTTGCTCTACAAGATGCGTTCCTCTTGGAATGCTTTGTATCACTTCTGATGCTTTTTGTGCTTCTTTTAATGTTGAATATGCTGCCCATCCTATTTTTTTATTATTTTCCTTAGGAGTGGAAATTAATATATCAAATCTATACATAATTGCTTATTTTATGAATGTTAAATTTGTCGCGTTTATATGGCGACATTTTACGTTTTTCACCTCTTTCTTTTTTTTGAGAGATTATTTCTCTCTTATATACAGGATTATCTTTGTATGATTTTGACATAATTATAAATAGGATGAAAGTTTAAATGCCTGACGTATTGCTAGTATCTTCTCTTTATTTATTTCAAATGCTTTTAAGATGTCAGAGTTAATATCTTCATCATTCATGCCGATAATATATACAGCATGTACTAATTCATTATTTGCATCTCCATTTGTACCTATTAATTTTTTGATGAGTTTTGCAGTTATTTCACTGGTTCTCATCCTAGATAAATCCAATTGATACTTAGTTATTATTGTACCAAGTGCAGATATAATTGGATTTTCGTCTATAATAGGTTTAGTTACATTTGCTTTACTATTTTTCAATAGTAATTTTGAGATGTCCTCACTAGAAAACTGTTGAATGTCTATTTCTGCGTAAGAACATGTACTGTTCAATACATCATTGATAGTTTGTAATACAGATAAAGGAGCTTCTGTTCCATTATACTGAATTACAATGGCGCGTGGTTCTTTAATCGATTCCATTTTCTTCTTCTTTTATTAATTGCCAACGTTTTCCTTTTATAACAGTATCTTCAGAATGATTGTTTTTTTGTATAGTATTTTCTTTTGATTCTGTTATACCTGTCAATTCTGTCAATTTTACATTTTGATATACATCTTTATAATAAGCTTTATATTCCTCCAATATTTTCTTTGGAGTAGTATATCCGTCTCTGTTTATACAAACGTCTGCTATAAAAGATAGTATATCAGAATCAATATGATTAATAATTGAATCTGATAAATGTTGTTCTTTGATCTTCTTTTGATAGATCATAACGTCTTCTAAAGAAGTAAAGACTGGATTCGATACATTGTTTACAATTTTAGCTATTTGTAAACTGTCGTAATCAACAGAACTTGCATTGTTTGTTGAATGTTTACAACTCGACAATCCTAGTGAGAATAGGAATGTCATGATGAGTGCTAGCATTAGCACTCCAAATTTAATAAACTTTTTCATTTTTTGATAAAATGTTTAAAGAGTTAAAAATAATTATTATTTGCCCGACTAAGAGAGTAATCGGTAGACTCAATACTTCCGTCTGCTTTGTTTGGACTTCGGACCAACTTTGGTAGCATTAAAGTACTTAATCCCACAGTACTTTGATAGTACTGTAGGATTTAAATTATATAATTGCAAATAGTATTTCTACAAGTTTTTCATATTCATCATCATTATCTATGATATAATATGATTCTTGTGATCTATCGCAATTATTCCAGAATTCTCCATTATAATATTCATTAACATGCAATATGCATATTAATTTATTTTTTAATGAATCATCAACTTCATCTGTATTTTTAAACAAATGAATTCCTCTTGTATTTGCATGATCTTTTAATTTACTAACTTGACGATGAAAAAACCTTAATTCAGATTCTTTTTGATTATGCATTTTTCTCATAATTACATTAATGGTTTTACGATTTTAATATCTGTTATATATACATGTCTAATTCTAGATTTCACAATATGCAATATCGTATATATATTTTAGACCATATGTATATAATTTTGGCGTTAAATCTTTTATTTTAAACGTTTTTATTGTAGTAAAAAGTTTTAATTTTGTTTTACTATTATAAAACATTATATTTATAACGCCTTTTTCAAATGCATGTTTTATTTTAAAGAATTGATTTTCGTTTATATCGTACGTTGATAAACAAAGAGTTTTTATATCTCCATTTAATTCACGACGATCTATTAATTTACGTATTAATGATTTTGGTACGTTAACAGCAATATGTGGAATTAATTCGTGACCTTTTTTAATTTTTCCAAAACATATAACTCCATAGTCTGGATGATAATATAATTCTTTTTTCATCGTTTTATTCTGTATTTAGGTTTATATTTAATTATACCAGATATTATACCATTTTTTAGCTTTATTGCTAATGATGGTTCTATACCATTTTCACGACATAGTATGATATATTCATATACTGTTTTTGGAACAGGAATAATATCAGATACGCCATTGTGAGTACAATTATATACCGCAGAATACTTTGGATTACCTTTGGCAGTTGTTGCCATGTTAAATTTTATTATACAGCCGTTGTGGCATTCGACTGTATCAATTCGAGCTGTTTGTTTTGTTTGTGCACATGATTTTGTTACACACAAACACAATAACGCTAATATTATTAGCATTATTCCGATCCAGTGACCTGGATCTAATTTTTCATTGTTTGTCATTTTGATAATGAATTTAATTTATTTACTTTTGTAAGACTTACGGCTTACAATCCGTTTGTTCTTTTATTTTTAATCCGGCGAGAGTTAGAAATAAATTTTCATCAGTACCGCAATCGATTCGATTTGCACAATTCCAAGTTACATCAGGATTTGTAGAATCAAATAATTCTTCTGGTATAGTAGTGTATGTGCCTTTGCCGTCATCATAAACGCTTGTCGCTATACACGCTTTATCATCTAATGAACTCCATGATGATTCATATCCTAAATCTATTAACTTGTCTATAAGTTCTGGTGTATTTTTTCTAATGAAGCATGAATTTATAAATTTATACATTTATTTCTTTTATTGTAAATTCAACTTCTGTAGGCTCTTCATCTTCCCATTTGACATTAGGAAACTCATCATTTTCAAAATATATTGATTCGCCTGGTTGTGTATACCAACCTTCTTCTTCAATGTATTTTATAGGTTTTCCTAAATATAAGTAAAGATCTCCATTTTTATCTCGCGCTATGTACCATTTTTTATTAGTGTTTTCTATAGGGTTTTCATCTGCCCATTTAGCGCCTTGTTCAAATGCAATTTTGACCATTGGTGATTCAATATTTTTGCAATCAGTATAACTTTTTGCAGCATTTTGTATTTGTTGATTTCGTGTCATATTAACTCCTTTGCTTCTTCTATTAAATCCTTGAAATTCTCTAAGAACTCGTCTCTTACTTCTTCTGATTGGAATGATAATACTTTACTAGTAAAATAAGTAATCTTTGCTATTTTATTAATTTTATTAATTTCGTTTATTATGCAATATTTATTTTCTTTTCTATTTGTCCAATCAGGTTTCCAACCTTGACGATAGATTTCTCTACAAACAAGAAGTTGGCAAAGAGCAAGCATAGGTTTACCAAGACCTTTAGGAATATCATTTATATAATAAGAAATTGTACCGACATTAAAATCTACTTCATCTATACCACCATTATTATTAATATATTCCAAATCTTTTATTTTTACAATACACTCTTCCCATGTCTTAGGAAGCTCTTTCTTACTCTTTTTGAGGATAATCTTATTATCATCTACTTTATCTATTTCCCAACCTTGTGGGATAATGATTTCCTTTTGTTCTATATTTATGAATTTAGGATTATTATCTGCCCATTTTGCTCCATTTTCAAAATCCATAGCTCTAATCGTACTATCTTCTATTATACCTTTGGTATATTCAGAAGTTGCATGTTTAATTTGTTCTTCTCTATTATTCATGTTTATTGAACTATTATGAATTTACCTTTCAATGTACAATCATGTTTTGATAATACATCTTTAATCATACTCTCTAAGACTATTGCAGTATTTTCTGTAATGTCTTTTGTGAATAACATAGTAGAAGTACCGTCTTTATAAAAAAGACGATACTTTTTACATGGTTTATTCTTCTTTTGTTTCTTCAAGTTGGGAATCTGATTCACGCGTTTCATTTTCAGGATATTTATTTAACATGTCATTTAGTTCTTTTCCGTATGCGTCGCAACTACTAATATAGCGAGTTGTAATAGATACTAATGAACCTATTAAATCTTTTATGAGAGCAAGTTTTGTAGTTGTATTTTCCTCATACGCAACTTTTATTGCAACTCTATAGACAGTGTTGTCTTCATTTGTACGCAATCCAAACTTTACTTCATTACACATGCTTTTAAGCTTTTCCATTGCATTTTCAGCAATGCTAGCTATAGAATTTACGAAAGTGTCATTTACAGCTATTTCTGCTTCTCCTGCTGTTAATTCCCTACTTTCAAGTTCCACTACTGTAAGGTTGTAAACCTTAATGTTTTCTTTTTTCATTTTGATAATGTTTTAAATGTAAATAAATTAAGTTAATTAACTCGATTGTAGTCTATGGGAGAGTCGAACTCCCCTTACAAGAATGAAAATCTTGTGTCCTAACCGATAGACGAATAGACCGTAATGTATCCGTATTTCACAACACAGATACATTTTTTGTTTGTAGCAATATAAATGTATTTTATAAAACTAACATTTAAGAATGTATTATATGGTTTGGTGTAGTTGACACCGATGCTATTGCATTTCGTCTTAATTTTCAAAGACTCATCAGGGTGTTTGTTAGTGCCTCTCCTTTAAGGCGAGAGGCGTTCCTATTTAGCGTGGGAAGACACATTTTGTATCTTCTGGATCATTACTACACCACAATAAACTATCTAATGTTTTTATATCTTTTTCATATAATTGTTTATCTCTACTTGTGTAACGATCTAAGTTGTTCAATAATGTTTGACTAGAATAATAGTAATTTTTAAATGCTTCTATCATTTTATCTTGATGTGGAAGATTTTGTAGTCGTTCATATTGAAGTGGCGTGATTCTATATACTTCACTATTTGGTTTATGTGTAAACATTGCAGTAATATTAATTACGACTATGAATATACTAAAACTAAATACTTTAGTACGTAAATACTTTGGGTTTACCCACACTCTTGTTATATGAGGATCTGAGTAATATTTTTGATCTCGTATTACATCTAACAAATAGGGAAACATTATTATTTCTGCTGCTAATGCAAATGATGCAATTAACAATGATGCCATTTCTTCTGTTATTATTGAACCGATAATTGTTTTTACAGTTAATACAAGAACTATAATTACGTTTGTTGCCATACTACCTATTATTAATAATAGTAGTAATGCTGTTTCTAATTGTTTTTTCATTTGATGTGAATTAAAGTGTTAATAATGTGTACCATTTTAGAAGGAATTCGCACACTGGTGATGTACTTACTTTTAGACACATTTTTATCGTATGTGTCATGGGCGAGATATAATAATAGAATAAATTATTTTCTCCTGTGTGGTTTTCTTTATTTATACCACCATTTGATTCTAATAATTCTATTACTTCTTTACCTCTTCCTTCATACCCTCGAATGTAAACTAACTTTGGCATTTTTTAATAGGTATTTAATTGCTTTTGATATTGCTTCTCTCTTTGCATGTTCTATTTTAGAATATCTATCTTTATTTCCGCAATCTATTGGTGTATTTGGAAAGTATAAACAATAATCATAATTGTTCGTGTTATTAATTAATTGTATTAACTCGATAGTTATAATTATATTATGCTTTTCCCTCAACCATTCGATTACTTCATCAAGAGTTGGAGCAGATATAAATGGATATAGAGGATCTGTTTCTTTTCTGTATTGAGAACCATTTTTATTGTGATTCCAATCTTCAGAAACGTGTGTTTCAAATAACATTTTATTTAGAAGTCGTGCTTTATTTTCTAAATAATAAGCCGTTACATCTCCATTATATTCCAGCTGTTTTAACCTTTTTGCCTGCAGTTTTGTTACACGCCTTAGTTTTCCCATCTTTGTTGATTTTTATTTTAAACCGTTTGTCTATCAAAGTGTTTGAAATGTATTTATACATTTCTATACCTGTTTCTTTGATGTTCATTATAAGAAGATTATTGTACCATTTTATTGTGTCATCATATATAAATGATACGTCACAATGTTTTGGTAAATATATTCTCACAAATAGAGTACCCATTCCAGTTACACATATATCTATATAAACTGGTTTGTCGCAGATCTGTTCATTCCGTAAGTATCCATGTTGGATTCGTGCATAAACACGTAATAGTTTTACACTAAATTCTTTGTATTCCATGTATATTTAGTATTAAATAAGACTAAACAGTACAAGCCTAAGGCTCATACTGTTCTGCTTTCTCTCTCCAATAGAGATACTGTGAACCACTATCAGTATCCATTTGTTCCAACACTGAATCATAGACAGACTTGTCCATATCATCAAAGAACTTTTCAGTACTGTAATAGTAGTTACGAAGTGTTCTCAACTCGCTTGTTGATCCACAAGACCCTAAAAGCATGCCTGTTAGTATTCCCAACATATAAAGTAAGAATACAGTAGCATAACGAATGTTCCTTTTCATATTTGATATATTTTGTTTGATTAATAATCGTAAAAATGGAGTATAAACATATAGTTTGTACTAAAATATGTTAGTATTTTTGTATTATATATATTGTATATCGTTGATTATCAAATTAAAAATTCATACTATTTTCACAAACTGTATGAATCGGAATATTCAATTACAAGAATTAATACAATATAATATATTTTCACAAATACACTACATCAAGGGAACTAATTTTATTATAATCTTTATTATGAATAAACATTAATTTTGTGTTTTACGCCTAAAACTTAACTTACTCGTTGCAACTATCCTATATTCTCAGGCTCCAATATTCTTTTTACATATTTTGAGATTAGGTTCTCTCTTGGCAATGTAATACCTCAGTGCATTAGCCCATGTACTTATTGAATTAGTGATACCATAAATTAAGAAACTGGCGTCCTCAACATCTTGGAAATACTGAAACTATGTAATAGCCAATATCTTTTATATTGAGTTTTTTAAATAGTAGACATATAAATATGTTTCGTCTTGGTCTCATCAGTACTAATTTTATACTCTCCCAAGCTGAGTTAAATAAAAAATGTCCTATATATCCCGAAGGATACATAGGACGCACGATACCAGTAGTCGCGATGCAGTTGGTTAGACCACCTACTGGTATATACCGGCATTCAACAAAGAACCACCTTGTGTCAAGTTTGTCATCAGAAAGATTGATGACATTGTTGTTCTTTCCATGTACGGTGTCATGACAACAATTTCGTAGAGATGCCGCTCTCTACTAGCCTCCGTTATACCATCGGCTAAATGGCGCATCTTTAATTCGCAAATCAATAAATATTACTAACGTGCAGCGTTTGTGAAATCTACAAATATACTTTCCATTTAGAAGATGCGCAGAACTAGATACTTTTAAGTAGTTTCACCCATAAACTCAGCGAGTAGCTGCCTTATGGTAATCTGTTAACGTATTTCAATAGGGATTATCCACGACTTTTATGTAACTTAGATGTACATTCATCGTTTCAAATTGCTATTTAATCCTACGTTTAACATTTTTAATTATTTACGACCTGAATAATAAATATTCAACGCTCTCCGCCTAACGCCTATTTATACTCGCGAAGTCGAGTGTCTACTGTTTAACGTACAGTAGACGAAACGTGCTATAAAGCTATATATTAATAAAACTCTATGTGTAAGAAATTATGAGTGACAAATAAAAAAAGGGGAGGATTAATTCCCCTCCCCCTTTTTCTCCATTTCGGCCTCGGTGTGATAAACGCACCCTTCATCGTTACGCTGCCGTTCCAACTGTGCGTACAAACGACTGACGATACTTTCGCGGTCGCTGTAGCTTGCGCGCCTAAAGTTGCGGACGGCTCTATCCATACCATCGTCACCAAATGTAACTGACGTAACTGTTTGGCCGTTTACCGTCAGTCCGAGTTCGGCTACGGATATATCGACCAGGTTAATGTCGGTATCTTCTTTGCCGATGAACTCGTTTGCACATTCCAGACATTCGTCTTTGTCCTTCTTATGAAACAACACTTCACAATCAACCGGGTATTGATACAGTTCTGCATCCCCGTTTGCTGAGGCGTCACCTAACAGACCTCGTTTACCTTTACTGAAAAAGAAAACACCAACGTAACGTTTTTCGTCGTTTACTTCTTTACCGAAATTGTTTGATAACTTGAACTTAACAATCGTAGCACTCATAACATTAATACTTTTAGTTTATAACGGAAATGCGCCGTTACGCAGCATGGGACTATTCCCAAGCCAACTGTTGAGGAAGGGGTATGATTTATTGCTCTTTCTCGTTTCTACACTTACAAAAAAAATAAAAAATTTTAAAAAATTGCAGGAATCAAAAACAACATACCGAGTAGTCCTCCCAATACAGTATATACAATGTCTTTCTTGTCTATTGCTTCAGCCTTAATTAAATCATCATATATTTCTTTTCCTATGCCTGCTAATGTAGATACTGCAAATCCAGTACACATTGCAATAGAAGTAGGTGCATAATGAGAAATAATCCCTGCAGATATTTGCGCGGCTCCTAACCCACAAATTAAATGCAGCAACTTATCTTGGGGTATTCCTAATACTTTACTTAAATATTCTCTTAATCCATTCATAATGTTTTCTTTCTTTTAAATAATTTAGATTGTTCTGATTACTATACGCTTCTCTCTCAAAAGAGATAGATTTATATGCTTTATTGTTATCTAACTTGTTTATTATCAGTTTAATAAACCATTCAATTAAGTATAAAATATAGAACGGAATATAACCTAATTCTTTCATTTGTGCTGTGTGTATAGCTTCATGATTGACAAGCGTGTCAGATACATTAGCTTCGTCTCTTACAAATAGTATTCCAAATAGATTTATAGCTGCAAATCCTTTAAGCGGTAGCAACTTGTTGCGTATTACCTTCATTTTTTCTCAATTCATTAAATAATTCTATGCATTTGTTACGCTTATCTTCATCTTTAACTGGGGCAAATACTTTTTCTATAGATAACTCTTTTCTCCAGTTTTCCCATATAGCATGTCTTTCTTCTTTAGTAGCTATGAAAGATTCTAAATCTAAACCTGGGTTTGGATCTAAAAGTACCGATAATACTAAATTTTCTATTTCTTTATTATTCAACATATTATTCTATTTATTAGATTTTTACACGCATTTTTATATGCTCTAATTATTATTTCACACGCTTTTATAAATTTTGGATCTTTTGCTGTTTCTTTCAGTATGTGCTATGTATTTTGAACATTCTATTTCGATTTCATTTCCGGATTCATCTAATGTTGTAGTTGTGTATTTTATACTATTTTTAAATCGTTTATACTGTCTAAAAGCTCTATTTCGTTGTTCTTTGTCAGAATATCTATGTATATATTTTAACATTTGTATTGCGTTTACACTTCCTGCTAAACCTAAATTACATATATTCTCCATAAAACTCTTTACTCCTTCTTCTCCGAACTTATTTTTTAGCATGCAATATTCTTTTACACTCTACTAAAAATACTGGCTATTTTCATCATAAAATGGCTGTAGATTTACTATAAACGAAATGTTCATAGGTACTCCGTGTACGAAGAAATACTTACAATTGTCAGTTACAGTAGTACTAGACTATTTTAAAGCTAATAAATCTGCATAATATAGTATAGTCGATAATTCTGCTTCATTCATGTGTTTCTTCTATTATATCTGGTTTGGGCATTTCCGTTATCCTGTATGCTTTTATAGTCTTTTTGCCATCTAATATAGCTTTACATACTCTATGCCACCCGTCTGCTACTTGTCCGAAATCATCAAGTATAATCGGGTATTTAGTATAATCTGCTTTAAGTGTTCTATTTACTTGGAAGATAAAATCATCCATGTTGTATACATCAAAGTTAAGATCCCACAATGGTATTACTGCTAAAGGTACTTCAAATGGTTTTAATTTATTATCTTTAATATAGTTTATTAGAGTAGATACATACCACTCATCTTTACCTCTACAATATTTATTTGTAGATACATTTATATCTTCTATTGGTACTACTGGTATATTGTTCTTACTGTTCTTATTATTCATATTGTTTATACTGTATATGCTATATTATATATATTATATATTCTTTGCTACTTTCTTATAATCCCCCTTCTTCCCCCTTACTACTATAACGTAAAAAAATCAAAATGGTTGCATTTTATAAAAAATTTTTATTCAAATGAAACCGATTTCTATAAATTTGCGTTATATGTCTGTAAAACTTAAAACATAGTAGACATGACAAAGATTTTAAAAGTTATTAAGCCATTTTATGTGATGGAGATCGACGATACATTCGAGCTCTCACAGGATGGAAGTGTATATTCAAGTGTATTTAGTGAAGTATTTGACAACCAAACAGATAATGGTGTAACTACGAAGGCTACATATACTAGTGATTATACAATCTCTAAAGAATATGCTAAACAGCTTATTGAGCAAGGTTATCTTGCAGAAGTTGCTCCAAAAGAGGAGAAGCCTTTTGTAAATGTATTTGATGAAATTGATGCTTTGATTGCAAAATATACAGAAGATCTCAATAATTTAAGTAATACTAAAGGTGAGATTCCTGATGTAATTAAGCTCGAAAATACAACAGTATTGCTTAATTTGATTAAAGTTTTGAATCATCTTGCATCTCTTAAAAAGTGATAGTCATGAAAGTAGACGAAAAAATTATAGATCAGACAAAGCTTGCACAGAGTCTTTCAGAACAAATTCCTTATGAGTTTTCTCGTTATTTCTTGGTAAAACCTCTAGAACCGGTAATGGTTACTAAGGAGTTCAGTACTCCAGTAGTTAAAGAAGAAACTACTACAGAAGATGGACTTGAAGTTAAAGACTACGATGATGTAACTACTGAAACAAAAGAAGTAGAATCAGACTTTACAAGAGGTGTAGTACTTAAAGTTCCAGTAGAAGCAACTGCTCCAAAAGATGAGAAGTTTCCTCAGTTGGATATAAAACTCGGCGATATTGTAGTATATAAAGGAAGATATGCTCAATACTTTGATTTACTGAAAGATTCGCAATTAATATCTAGAATGGATATACTTTGTAAAATGAATACAAGTGACGCTGAATGATATTTGTAAAAAGGTTTCTAAAGATCTAAATGAAGATCTGGATTTAGTTACTGAAATAGGAAAGTTTCAATTTAAATTTATAACAGATGTTATGAAAGATGATACAGATATTCATGATATACTGATAAATAAATTAATTAAGTTTAAATTGAAAAAGAGATACAAAGAAAACAAACAATTAAAATACAAAGCATGAAGACACTTTATATAGACAACACATCTGGAATATATTCTAGTTGTAGCGCATACATTGTAGATGCACAAAACAATATTAAAAAGTACGATGATTTTTCATCAAATATAAAACGAATGTTTATTGCAGACGACGACATGGAGATTCGTACAATACCTACAAAGAGAAATCAGACAGTATTTAAAGCCTCCAAGGGCGATATAATTCTAACTTTCTACGATCAAGACAGCGATAAAATAGCTATAGTAAAGAATAAAGAGTGGAAAGATATGATCGCAGATGAATTGGCAAAACGAGCTGAAAGACGGGCTAGATTAGAAACAGAGGCTAAGTATTCAGATTGTGGAGATTGTAATAAATGCGAAACCATCGGACTTTAATATAGAATATACAAATATAAACGATATACATTATGAAAAAAACAAATACGAAACCGATAATTTATAACTTCAACTATTGTAATAATGTATTTGAAGCTTATGCAGTAGTACCAGTTACTAAATTTAAAAATTCAAAAGATTTTACAGATTTAGAAAGAGATACGATTGTATATTACATTGCGGGCGATAGCATTACTGATAATGTGAATCCCGGAAACAATAGCGAAACTAAAATTTTTATCAATGAGTTCGACACTCTTGATGAAATAATAAGGTTTTTATCCGACAAGAAAAAGCCAAACATCTTTAAAAGATTTTGGAATTGGATTATGAGAAAAAAGTAAACAGTCTGACTGTACTGTAAACAGTCAATTAAAATTTACCCATAACAAAGACATCCGGTAGTCTTTAAAACATCGGGACAGCGGAACTGAGTTTAAGGCTCACTAACTTGTTCAATGCAGTTATTCCGCGCAGCGTTCCTCTTGAGGCTCAACTAGGACAGAGGAAATCCAACAGATAAATGAGCTATTCGTGGTTGGACAGTAACGGCTACGTGAGGCTAGTATAGTAATATACATTAGATTGAAAAGCTGCCGTTGTGGATATACTGAATCCGCGTAATGGTGAGAATTATCCAAGCGCACCTTAAGAAAGTGCGTTTATTGCCCCTTCGCGTACTGGCTAGCGCACCTGGCTCTTTAGGTAGGAGCTTTATATAGAAATATATATTGAAAAATCTCTCTAACAAACAGAAACCTCGTAAATAGTGATATTTACTTTGGCGATGGCTTACTAAATTCTGAAAAGATAAATGGCGTAGAGACTATACGGGAGACATCTAAGTCGAAAGATATGATGATGAAATAGTCCAGACTACAACATCTCACTGAGATGGCTAGTGTAAAAGCTAGAGTAGTATGAACCCAGGGGGAGTGGGATCGATACCTACAGGGGCTACCTACAAGAATAACATTAATATTATTTATAATCTAATTAGATTAAAACAAACAAAACATGGAAGTAAAGTTTAAAAGATTAAGTGATAAGGCTGTATTGCCTATACGCGCTCATAAAGGAGACGCAGGAATTGATTTGACTTGTACAAAGATTGATCAAATATTGAATGAAGCACGACAAGTATTGTTGTGTTATCACACAGACCTTGCTGTTGAAATTCCAGAAGGTCATGTAGGATTGCTTTTCCCACGTTCTAGTGTTTGGAAGAAATCACTCGCACTGACAAACTGTGTAGGTGTAATTGACTCTGGTTACAGAGGTGAGATGATGGCAGTAATGAAGGTTACTACAGATACTATTCCTGCCGTATATCAACCAGGTGAAAGATTTTTGCAGTTAGTAATCGTTCCAATTCCTGAGGTCGAGATTACTGAGGTGGCTGAACTCAGTGAGAGCGAAAGAGGCGAGAATGGTTTCGGTTCTACTGGCAATGAAAACGTTAATAGCGCAGTAAATACATCTGAGACTAATGAACAGGCTGCAGCAGATTCTCAAGATGTAAATACAAGCGGCGATATTCATGAGAATATTGAGAAGACTGAGGTGAACGCGTAACCAAGTCTTATTTTGGAATATTGATTCCTTAGATAGGGACTAACTTAAAATGAGTTAGCCCCTTATTCTATTTATACTTAACTTTAAAATTACGTAATTTTTATGAAGAAAATGTTTAACAAAGCAGTTCTTAACGGTGCTACTGTTGTTGGCGATGGTCTAACGTATCCTAGGATTCCTAATGTATATACTGGGGACAATGAAGGAGGTTATCAGCGTGGAGATATGATGGATGTCAATGCGGTAGTAGAAATGATTAAAGAATTTACCGATACTGGCGAAATTACCATTGATGAACTGCAAAATTTAATTAATGAAGAAATACAGGAACGTGTTGAAGGAGATCAAGATCAACAACGTTATACTGATGAAAAAATAAAAGACTTAATAGGTACTAGTCCTGAAACACTAGATACTCTTAAAGAAATAGCAGATGCTTTAGGGGAAGATCCAGATTTTGCAGCCAATGTTTGGGAAAAGTTAGCAGAAGTAGATCAAACTTTAGAAGATTATAAACGTGCTTCCAATCTTCCTAAATATGTTATGGCTAGCGGAGAAGATTCAGAATTACTTCCTATTAGTTTCGTATAGGATGCGAATGGAATTCATCTCAATGTAGATCGTACAGATTTAGATACTGGAGATGTTGTATCTACTAAATTATCAAATGCAATACCGAAAGCAACTCAGTATATGCCTGGACTTATGTCCAGCTATGATAAAATAAAAACGGACAGGATTCCGTAGAAATTAGTAACTAGCGTGAGTGTGGTATAGGACGACCCTTCTGGTATTGAGATAAAGCATTATGGGAAAACACTAAACGGAGATTCTTGGAATGGCAGAACAAATATTAAACCAGCTACTTCATCGTTAGCAGGAGCAATGTCTGCTTCTGACAAGCAAAAGTTAGACTCTCTTGTAAATTATCAAGCAGGTAATGGTATAGACATTACAGGAGATACTATCAGTTGTACTCTTGATACATCTCTTTATTCTATAGTAACTGAACTTCCTGAAACAGGTCTTCCTAATAAGATTTATCTACTTCCTTCAACTGAAACAGAAGAGGGTAATATTTATACTGAATATGGTTATGTAGATAATAAATGGGAAGAACTTGGTAAGTATAAAGCAGATGTTGATTTAAGTCCTTATAGTAAGGCTTTAAATTTATCAGACTATATTATGACAGATTTAAACTTACAGTGTTATACTGAATATATAACTGTTTATACTGATAAACTATATCTTACTAATGGGCAAATACGTCAAAGTTCATTTGATATTCCAAAAGCATTAAATAATCGGGCAGGATTAATGACTGCGGAAAATTATATAAAACTTGGTCGTATAGAAGAACGTGCTCAAGTAAATAAAATTGAATCTATATCTGTTAACGGTACTCCTCTTGAGATTACTGATAAGGCTGTGAATATACCTAATGCTACTACTGAACAAGATGGTATGATGTCTAAGGCAGATAAGACTAAACTTGATTCTCTTGTAGGAAAGTGTGTAGATTGGAGTGATGATAATGCTGGTTTATTACCAATATATAACGGAGATGGTTCTGATGGAGAATGGATATATACTCATTGGATAGGAGCTGGGCAAGGTACAGATAATACTTGGAGAAAAGCTTCTGACATAATCCTTGAAAATATTACATCTGATGCTATATTGAATAATACACCTATTGCTACTACTGTAAAAGCAGGATTGATGTCAGCCTCTGATAAGACTAAGCTCAATAGTCCTATAAATTATTATTACAGAAATGCAGGAGTTGATACTAAACTAACTGATTCATCTACTGATAATACTTGCTATATAGGTTCTCCTGTATTAGAAATACTAGGAAATAAGGTAGAATTTAAAGGTGCAAAACTTTGTACTTCTAATGGAATGCCTTATATAGACTGTTCTACTTCAAAGGCTATTGCAAGTCTATTAGACGGCTTAATGTCAAAAGAGGATAAAGCTAAATTGGATAGTCAACCTACTATTAAAGCTAATGATGCAACAGGAGTAACAGATGATGATTATGTAGTAATTAAGAAGTCTGAATATCAATCAATCCTGGATAGATTAAATGCTCTTGAAGGTAACGTATAACGTTTATAGCACCAATGCTCTATTTTATAAATTGCACCGAGCTACCACTTAGGCTTAGAGACAATTTCTAGCTCGGTTAAATAGAGAAATAGATCGGTGATAAACGTATTTAACCGCAGTGTTTTAGACGTAGTGTTCGATCACAACTGCGGTACTAATGTAAATAATTTAGTACAATGAATTTAATAGACAATCCTTTAATGTAGGATGAAATGCATCCTAAAAAATTAGAAAAGTATTCTTTTGGGGTTTCGTTAGCAAGTATAGGAGTAAAGCTTTCTAACCATATTGCTAATCATTCTGTACATGTCACACAAGAAGAAAAAGACAAATGGAACAGTAAAGAAGATTTTACACAAGTATTAGAATAGCTTTACGATAAAGCAAATGTGTCAGATATTCCAACTAAGCTTTCATAGTTGGAAAACGATATACATATTGTTTCTGAGAATGATGTATATTCTAAATCAATAATAGATCAAAAATTATTAAATGTGAACGATTCGATAAATACTTTATCAGATCGTATAGATAACATCATATCAGATATAGATTTGTCAGATTATTATAATAAGTCTGAGATAGACGATATAATATCGAATTTAGAAGTATCTGGCATTGCAATGGCAGAAGCTAATACTACTACATTATTGCCAGGTGCACCAGCTACTGCTGCTGTTACGTTGGTAAACAATACATTAGCGTTTACATTCGGAATTCCACAAGGAGAAAAAGGTGAATAGGGAGAACGCGGATTACAAGGCCCAAAAGGAGATAAAGGCGATAAAGGTGATCCCGGAGCACCTGGACAATCAGGATCTATTTCTGATTCAGATTGGCAAGAAATAAATGATGAAATTGCGAATAAAGTACAACAAATAAGTGGCGATCAGTATAACGAATTAAGATCACAATTAGACAACGCTACTCAGACTATAGGTGCTGTAAATAGTACTATTAATGAAATGCAAGGTCAGATGAATCAATTTGCTACTTATACAGATGTAGATAATAAAGTAGCACATTAGATATATGAAAAATTTGATGCTTCTACCCCTAGTTATTCTACGTTAGTTAGTTCACTAACAGACAATGGTACTAGAGATGTACTATCTTGGTCTTAGATAGAATAGACTACAGATAGAATAGATCTTATAGTATCCGGCACCGGCAGCGATTATAGTAATATATATACAGCAATAAAGGTGGGATTAAAAGAAGATACTTCATTTGTAAATATAATAGCAAATCAAGTAAACGTAAGTGGAGATTTGCAAGCTAAATCCCTTAAAGCTGGAACTGGTCCGAGTATATATATAGGTAACGATTCAAGTAATAAACCTACAATTGTATTTAGCGATAAAGCAGATTATACAGATTCTACTGCTAAAAATTCTATAGTAATAGGAAATGATTCTGCAAAAACAAATGATACTTCAGTATTGATCAAATCTGACGGTAGTGGTTATTTAGCAAAGAATAATTTACAGTGGGATAGTAATGGAAATATAACTATTACTGGTAAAATACATTCTAGCAGTTTTTATTCCAAGTCAAAAAGGATAATCGGTACTACTACGGATGAAATTGTAGAAATAAACCCAGTAGAAGATGGAGCAAACATGTATATAGTTAATACTCCATCTCTTTATAATTCTCTTACTATAAAACTACCAGATTCTAGTATAAATCAAGGGTTAGAAATATATATAATAGCTCCTAAAATAACAAAAAACAATGGAATTATAATTCTTAATGCAGGAATTATGAGCGAATTGATATAGCAATCTATATATTTCCCTTCTTCTTCTTCTGGTACTGAAATGTCGAGCAGCAGTAATGTAGAAATACCTCTTAATAGAACAATTCATCTGAAAGCAACTGATCTTTCTGGAATACAACCAATGTGGTTGATTTTAAACGACACTGAAGATTTGGTAACACCTTATATTAGATCGTAACAATTTATGTTTGATATAAAAGGAAATAAAATAATACTAAATACAGATGAATTAGCTATTCCTCCATTTAAAGATTATTATAACAATTCTAAAGATAAAGCTAAAGCTTTAAATGAAATAGAATATGTAATATGGTGCAATAAGTGGAACACTCCGTATGAAGCTTATCCGGAAAACGAAAGAGCTTAGAGAGTAGCTAAAGATGTATTTAAGGACGAGAATTATAAACCAACTGCAGAATTATTAGCACTTGCAGACAGATTTAATGAGTTCCAAGAAACTCCTGGAACTAGATTATTAAGTGCTTCTAGAACTGCGGCTGAGGGATTAATAAAAGCTTTAACTGATTATTCTAAAGATCTAATGGATATAGATACTGCATTGAAAGTAACACGTATACTTAAAGATGTAGGTAATATAGTTAAATCATTGGATCTTGCAGAAAAACAAGCTAAAGCTGAACAATTAGAAACAGGTAGAGTTAAAGGTGGAGGTACCATAGGGCTCTACGAAACTATTAGATAAATATGGTTGATTTCAATAAAAAGATATATAATAGTGATAAGTTTCGTTAGGCAGCCATATTCTTTGAAAAGCATGGACAATATACATTAGCCCCAATAGGAACTACAGATTATATAAAATATTGGGATCAAGAAACATAGCGATGTTTAAATGGATATGTTGCTCCTGACGGAGATAGTATCACTGGGTATCATTATTTTTATTTAAACTACAGTCCTATTATGAAATTGTAGGAAGTAGAATATACAGATAAGTTTGGAAACAAACGTAAGCGTCGAGAACGTATATTTGGTTTTCCTAGATTTTGGGACTATGATTATTATTACTTTAACGCTATAGATGAAGCTGAAACACAAGGTAAACATATGGCGGTGTTGAAGTGTCGCGCAAGAGGATACAGCTTTAAAGGTGCATCTATGTTAGTTAGGAATTATGAACTTATTCCTGGGTCTAAAAACTTTGCAGTAGCATCTGAACAAAAGTTCTTAATTGGAGATGGTTTGTTATCTAAAGCGTGGTAGATTATGGATTTTGTAGATAAACATACAGCATGGTCTAAACAACGTCTTACAAGTACTCGTATGGAACGAGTAGCAGGTTATAAAGTAACTGACGAATTTGGTAAGTAGACAGAACAGGGTTATATGTCCAGTATTACTGGCATTACTCTTAAGAATGATCCAGAACGTCTTCGTGGTACTCGTGGTAAATTAGTACTATTTGAAGAAGGTGGTAAATTTCCAAATCTAGAAACTGCTTGGCGTGTAGAACAACCTGCAGTAGAAACAGACGATGGTGTAGCATTCGGTTTATTATGCGCGTTTGGTACAGGCGGTACTGAAGGTTCTTCCTTCGATGGTCTAAAGAATTTATTTTATAACCCAGATGCTTTTAATATACTGTCGTTTGATAATATATGGGACGACAATGCAGAAACTACCAAATGCGGATTCTTTGTTCCATCTTGGTCTAATATAGAAAGTTTATCAGAAGATGGTAAACAAAAGTTTATGGACGAATATGGAAACTCTTATAAAGAATTAGCTATAGAAGAACTTATAAGATAGCGCAATGTAATTAAAGATGGAGGAGCTACTCAATAGTCTATTGATAGATTTATATCAGAACGTCCTTTAAAGCCGCAAGAAGCTGTCTTAGAGCTTGGAAAAAACATCTTCCCTAGAAAGTTATTGATGGAACAATTAACGCGGCTTAGAACGAATAAAAAGCTGCAAAATATGAAACATATTGTCGATCTATCTTGGGACGGTACAGGTAAAGTAATAGCTACTGAAAAGAAGAGTGGAGATATAACTACTTATCATTTAAAGAAAGACGACAAGCCAGAAGGTTCAGTTGTAATATGGGAGTATCCAATAGCAGATCCTCCATTTGGATTATATATAGGAGGGTGTTTAACGCCTGGTCAAAAAGTATG
>NFZD01017411.1_pt1 | contig 109260 bp, 149 predicted proteins | sample 1095381 | NCBI WGS metagenome assembly NFZD01 (sample SAMN03609891, study PRJNA323583) | gut metagenome | isolation source: feces | host: Rattus norvegicus | place: Denmark: Riget | collected 2013 | reverse complement strand
TATTTGGTTTCATTACAAGTAAATAACTTATTTGTGCCGAATCCGATGAAAGTATTTGAAGATGCAAAGTTATTACTTTCTACGGGGCAATTGCAGATAGCAATGTTATATACATTTAAGCGAATAGCAATAGCATCTTGTTTGGCAGGAATAATAGCATTACCAATCGGATTGCTAATTTACAACTTTCCAATTTTCAAATATTCATTAAATCCGCTTATAAGTTTGTTCAGGTATGTTCCTGTAACTGCATTTTATCCACTACTCATTATGTGGTTAGGCATTGATGAAAAAATGAAAGTTGCTTTTCTATTTATAGGAGCATTCGTTTATATGATGCCATCGGTAGTAATTTGAAAAGAACACTGCTAAATTTACAGATTCAAAGGCAGCATCTGAAGAGTTAAATCAGTTTATTGAGATTGCAAAGGTACTTGATGGAACAATTATTGAGATTGCAGGAAATACAGATCCTAATCCAGATATAGATCCGAAGGATGAATATAATAAGAAACTTTCTCAGCAGAGAGCAGAAGCGGTTAAAAACTACTTTATTATGAATGGTATTTCCGCAGACAGAATTGTAACTGTTGGTAATGGTTCAAGCAATCCTGTGGTTGAAAATGATACTGAAGAACACAGAGCTATGAACAGACGTACAGACGTTTCATTCAAGATTATCGAACAGTAATATGGTTGTGTTATCAATACCGGCACTGCTTGTAGTAGTAAGTATCAGCTATATACTTGGATGGTGCGTAGGACGTAGAAAGAGAAAGTAAAACAGTATAGTGGTTGGTGAAATATCCAGCCACTATATTTTTAAAAGGTGTAAGGAATGAAAAGACTTGATCCAAATTTAGACGGTAAAACCCATATAAATGTATATAGTGGCAGTAGAACAGATCTCGGTAGAATGCTCAGTAATTTCTATCGTGAAAGAATTCTTACTAAAGATGGTATCTTTATGTCTGTTGAGGCATATTGGTTTTGGCTCGGAATTTCACCAGATTGTAAAGAACGAGATTCTTTACGTGAATTATCCGGCTATGATGCTAAAAAGCAAGGAACTTATTTAAGGACTGTATATCCTGGAGAGCCAATAGAAGATTTTGAGGACAGAATTATACATGCGATTTGGTTCAAGGTGAAAAATCATGTAGATTTATTTTTGCCAGAGTACAAAGATTTGCCACTTAAACACTATTATGTATACGGAAATAACACAGTAAAGGACGTTTATGGAAAATACTGGTGGATGATGGAAGCAGAAGAAAAAATGAAAGCATATATTTACAGGGAGATGAAACAGTGAGAAAAGTGGTGATTATTTTTATGATGACAATTTCTTTAGTTTTCTTGATGGGATGTACTAAGGCAAAACCAGTGGCAAGTACACATAAGGCTAGTTCAGTTGCTGAATCACATATTGTTGAAACAACTAAAGAAGTATATGAACAAGCAAAAATAACGATTGAAGAAGAAAACAAGATAGAATTTTCTATATATTATATTACTGCAAAGTGTTTGAATATTAGAAATAATCCAGACAAAGATTCTGATATAGTCGGAAAACTTCTTTTTGGACAAACAGTAAATGCACATCCTAAGGGTGAGTGGGCAGAGCTTGAAGATGGTACATATGTAAGTGCTGAGTATCTGAGTAATGAAGAAATTCCATATACATCATATGAAGCTCCATATTCAAGCGGAATGAAAAGCTATATGCCATTTAGCGTAGGTGATAGAAGTATTTTCTCAAAAAGCAGCAATCAATATAAATTACAAGAATTGTGTTATACCGGCAACTATGGGATTCGCCAATATAAAGAAAGATATTGTGTAGCAATAGGTAGCCACTTTAACACAAGCATAGGGCAATACTTTGATTTGATTCTTGAAAATGGTGTTGTTATTCCGTGCGTAATGGCAGATCAGAAAGCAGATTGCCATACAGATAGTAATAATATCATCACTATTTCAAATGGTTGCATGACTGAGTTCGTGGTTGATACTAATGAGTTATATAATGATGCAAAAATAATGGGAGATATTTCTTATTGCACAGATGAATGGAAATCAAGAGTTGTTGAAATTAGAGTATATGATAAAAATGCACTTTGCGATGATTAAGGAGATAAAATGAGCGAATTAAATATGAATTGGGAAATCCTGGCAAACAAGGATTATGCATTTTTGACCGAAAGCCCCCTCTTAGGTGATAATATTATCCTTTTGACTTTGGGCGGTTCTCATGCATATGGAACAAATGTTGAAACTTCTGATATTGATTGCAGAGGTGTCACATATAATCCGCTTGATTCTTTGCTAGGGAATAAGGTATTTGAACAGTACGAAGATAAAACGACAGATACTACCATTTATGGATTAAATAAAATGATAAAGCTGCTGTTAGAGTGTAATCCAAATACGATTGAGCAGCTCGGAAGTAAACCAGAACATTATATTATCTTGAATGATGATGGTAAAAAGTTGATTGAGAATAGAAAGATTTTCCTTTCTAAGAGGGCAGTCTATACTTTTGGCGGTTATGCAAACGCACAATTGCGCCGGTTGCAGAATGCATTGGCAAGAGATAATTACCAACAAGCTGAAAAAGAAAATCATATTCTTGGTTCAATCCGTAGTGCCATGAATAGCATTGTGGAAACGTATCATAAAATCAATGGACAATTGATACAGTACAATTTTGCAAATGATAATGGAAAAATGGTTCATGCATTCAGAGAATACAATCAGAAGATGCAGGAAATGGAAGAGTTCAAGAATTTTGAATATGGATCAATCAGCTTATATCCAGATAAATCAGACAGAGAAGATATGGATGTTGAGATTTATATGGATGCTTGCATACGTCATTATCCTTTACGAGATTACAAAAATATATGGAATGGCATGAATACAATTGTAAAAGATTATGACAAACTTGGTAAGCGAAATACAAAGAAAGATGACATGCACCTTAATAAGCACGCACAGCATTTGGTGAGACTATATCTTATGTGTATTGATATTTTAGAAAAAGAGGAAATTATTACATATCGTGAAAAAGAACACGATTTGTTAATGAGTATCAGGATGGGGAAATATCAAAAACCTGATGGTGGATATCGCCCAGAGTTCTTTGAATTGATTGATGATTTGGAGAAGAAAATGCAATATGCTGCAGAGAATACAAGTTTGCCGGATCTTCCCGATACAGAAACTGCTTATGAAATGCTTGTAGAAATGAATAGAAATCATATTTTAAAAATGGAAGAGATGTTTTGAAGAAACGAAACAAATTTGATAAAAACGAAATAATTGTTGATGGTAACATAGCATATATCGTTTTATATAACAAAAATAATGAAGAAGTAGCAAGAACTAAAATAGACGCATTTAATGTGGAGTTGGTATCAAATATTAAATGGTATTTGCGACCTGATGGGTATGTTGCCACAAACAATTATAATGGGAAATATAAGTATTTACATAAACTGATATGTTCAAATAACAATAAAATTTATGTAGACCATAAAGATAGGGATCGTCTTAATAATACTGTTGAAAATCTAAGAAGTGCAGATGATTCAGAAAATGGAATGAATAAAGGTATTAGGAGTAATAATACCAGTGGTAAAGTTGGTGTACATTGGTCAAGAGGAAATAAAAAATGGTGTGCAATGATATGTGTCAAAGGAAAGCATATAAATCTTGGATATTTTGATGATTATAATGAAGCAGTAAAATGTAGAATTGATGCTGAACATAAGTATTTTAAAGACTTCAAAGTATTAAATGAAAGAAAGGTAGGAGTATTATGCTAGATATACATATTAAAGAAGCGGTTGAAAAACTGAATATGTTTTTCTTCAGGTGTGGCACAATGCCGAATTATAAAGGTATTATGTATGTAAAAAACGCCGACAACTTGAAAGCTATGTTAGAGGTAGTTATTGATCCAGTTGAAAAGGAAAACAGTCCATTTATAAAAGAAGTGTTCAATGAAGAAAAATCGCACATTGTATATTTTAAAAATGGAAGTCATTTTTCTTTCTTGGTTGTTGATGGCATAGATATTCTGGGAGAACAATGCCATGTGATGTTTGTAGATAACCAAATTAGAGAACATGAACTGCGAGAACTTTCGCCGGTAATCAATATGTATGAACCACCTAGCGGATGTGCTATGTTAAATCCGAAACCAATTTATTTGAATTTAAGTTAGTTGGAGGCAATAAAATGTCAGTTACTATAGGAAATAAAAATGTCATAAAATGTAGCACTATAAATGGAAGTATATACCAGGATTGTCAAGAAACTATTGTGGATAGAAGAATAGGTATATATCAAGATTGTCAAGGGATTATCAGCGATAAAAATACTGTTATGATTAATAGTGTTGAAATACCTTTACCGCCAGCAACAAAAGAAGGACGAAACATATCTATAATCAATGGCAAAGTTTTTGTTAATGGATATGAGTGGAAGAATGGCAAGTGGCAAAAGACACTTCGGGCATTATATCATAAGTATTTTTAATGAGGAAAGCTATATGAAAAAGAAAAGACATAATCCAGATAAGCCACAAAATAGAATGGGCGATTTCTGTACTTATTATGAGGGGCACGACAACTATCATTGCTGTGAGCGTGGTTGGGATGCTACAAAATGTAAAGGTAATCCACACAATTGTATAAAAGTCAAATATCAGATTTTGGCAAGCAGAAGTGATATACAGAAAAATAATGGTGTTGGGATAACACATAAACATTATTGATGGAGGAAAAATGAATAAGCCAGAAATGATTTTAGCAATTCCTCATTATGATTTGCTTGAAGTATTGCATTATGTTGACGAAGCAGTTCCAGGTTTTAAAGATGAAGTTTGGTCAATCCTTTGTGATTTAGGTTATATTTCTAATGATACTAAAGTGGGCATTAACTTTGAGGGAATTATAGGAGAAAATACACCAGAAGTAGTGGTCGAAGGAATCAAATATATGTTTGACGAATTTCCATATATAAAAAATATGGAAGTAGAATTTAAAATAAGCTGGTAAAAATAAATATGAGTAATGACATTTATTTACTAAACAAGATTTGTTCAGGTGGTGATATAACACGTGAGGATTTATGCACGCCTGATTTAGAGGTACATCCTGTAAAATATTTATATGATGGAAACGAACCACGCTTTTGCAATAAAAAGAAGAACAAAAAAATCAAAATGTTGTTTGGAAAGGGTTATAAAAATGAATAAACCATATGATGTAGGATTTATTTGTGGGCGTTTTCAAACGTTTCACAAAGGACACGAAAAGTTAGTTGAAACTGGATTAATGCTCTGTGATCGGCTTTTGATATTTATAGGAAGCTCACAGGAAGATGGAACTGAGAGAAATCCATTTAACATTACAACCAGAGAAAAAATGTTAAAGGAAATTTACGGCGATTCCGATAATATCATGATTTATGGTTTGCCGGATTTAACCGATGAAAATGATATTAGACCAGCATGGGGAAGTTATCTCCTGGAAAAAATCGACAGATACATATACAAGAAGCCAGAACTTATGGTTTACGGAAATGACGAGAGCAGATCAGCGTGGTTTTCAAAGGATGACTTATCTGGAATGACTGAATTGATTATAAATCGTTCTGATTTGCCGATTTCTGCAACAATGGTTAGAGAGCATATGATCTTTGACCAGCGAAAAGAATGGATGCAGTTAGTAAATCCAAAACTGCATAAGATGTACGATGAACTTCGTATGCAGCTTATGTCGGTTGAATGGTATCAAAATAAGCTATTGAAGAAATAACATGAAAATATATCAGAAATTTCATTTAAAGCAAACATATCATGAGATTAAATTTAACGCTTATGATATAGAGAAGGTTGAGAAAATCACACCTAAAATATTAAGAATATATATCCCGGAATGTTCTGAATATTATGCAAATCATGTTTGTGAAAAAGAGAATAAACCGTTAGTATGCTGCAATTGTGATAAACCACATTTTCAAGAATTATATCTCGATGGTTGGTATGTAGGCAATAGATATGGATTTCTTGATGAAGATTCGTATTATGCTCAATTACAAACAGGAATTAGAGTGCCTGTTAATAAAGAAATATATGAAGCATGGCAAAAGGGCTGGACGAAAGAACCGTGGACAAGCGAAGATAGAATATATGAGTTGGGTAATGGTTTAGTATGAGAACAAATAATATTTTAATTGATGGATTTGATAATATTCGCACCCTTCAGAGGTATTTATATATGTCAGAAGAACATTATATTGAAGTTGAGAATGTTATCGGTGTAAAACTTCAAATACGTATGGGTGAAAATCTTCATTATTACTGTAAAAATATGAATTTCCCTGATTTGCCGGACACATGTTGGTCAGATAATATGACAAATGAAAATATGTTGGCTATTATAGATCAACTTAAGGAAAAACCAGCGGTAGAATTTCCTAATAGTTTCAAGTCAAGATGGGAAGAGATAGTAACAATAACATCGGCTAATGTTGTACAAAATATGTGTAAATGGAGGGAAAGAGATGGACGGAATGCTTGAATTATGTATTAAGCAAGGATATGTTCCAAAAGATTGTAAATTGGACGGAGGATTGGTTTTCGCACTAATAAGTAGTGGGAACAATCCGTGTGATGGATGTAACGCTATTTGTCCACATAGAATTAAAAGAGGTGAAACTCATGGAAACAAAAATTGATATGCCAGATAAAGTCAGCATGATACTTGACAGACTATCCGCAGAAGGGCATGAAGCTGTAATAATTGGCGGTTGTGTACGAGATTCTATCATGGGTATAACTCCGCATGATTGGGATATTGCCACTTCTGCACAACCAACAGAAACAATGGATTGCTTTAAAGAATACAATCTCATGACATCTGGATTAAAGCATGGAACAGTTACAGTTATTATTGACCATGAGCCATATGAGGTTACTACATACAGAATTGATGGAAAATATACTGATTATCGTAGACCTGATTCTGTGAGTTTTACAAGTGATTTAGCAGAAGATATTTTGCGCCGTGATTTTACTATAAATGCTATTGCATATGATGGGAAAAGAATTATTGACCTGCATAATGGTGTAGGAGACTTGCAGCGTGGGATAATTCGATGTGTTGGTAATGCAGATGATAGATTCCAGGAAGATCCTCTAAGAGTAATGCGTGCAATCCGTTTTTCTGCAAGATTTGGTTTTGAGATTGAAGCGGAAACTAAAGCTGCGATGAAAAGAAACGCTCATTTACTTACTAAAATTGCGATAGAAAGAAAACAGAGTGAATTTTCCAAAGCATTGTGTAGTGACCATGTAAAAGTATTAAAAAATTACAAAGATATTCTTAGTTATGTAATGCCTGGAATAAGTCAAATTGATGATTTTGACCATGAAATAGATATAGTAGCTGACTGTCATGATATTTGTGAGAAATTGGCAATTTTGGTTGACAGTTTAGGTATATCGAGTTATACTGATATTGTTAAGTTGTTGTCGGCAGATATGAAATATCCCAATAAGGTTATCAAGTCGGTAAAAAACATTTTCGAGGGTAGAAAATTATTGATTGTAAATTCTTTTATCTGTGTAAAGAATATGATGTCTAAGTTTTCACTGGATGATGTGAAACATATTTTGTTCTTTAAATATGCAAAAATAAAGAATAGCAATATTAAAGAACGTGAAAATATTCTCGATGGAATTGAGCAAATGATAAGATTTGCTGAAACTATGGAAATGAATAAGGAAAAATATTGCTATAACTTCAAAGGACTTGCAATAAATGGAAGAGATTTAAAAGAATTGGGGGTAGATGATCTTGAAATCAAACAATACTTAACAGAACTGTTAGAAATGGTAATCACAAAACAGGTAAGTAACACGAAGAACTCTTTAATCGAAGTGGTAAAAATTTCCAGAGTATAAAATGTTTATTACATATTGACTTAAATGAACAATATATGTATAATAAGAACATACGTTCTATATGGAATTTTCGCTACTTGGATTTTGTCGAAAAGGAGAAAGACAATGATTTTTATTTACAATGAGAAAAATTATTCTGTGAATGTCAAAAATGTATTTGACGAAGCTAAGTCTGATGATTATATGGATGTACTGGATGCGTTCGGTGTAATCTTACATAGTTTATCCCACTATCCAGAATTCGGCAACTCCACAATTGTATTATTTTTTAATGAAACCACGGGAATTATTACAATTGAAATCAACGATGAAAATAATGATGAATATTGCGTCATTGATGAAATTGAAATTACACAGGAGGAAAGAGAGTTAATCGAAAATAGGTTACAATGTGAATAAGAAAGAAGTTATAGGTTCTTTACTATCAGATAATAATAATGTCTTTTATGAATTTTGTTGACATTCTTTCTCTTTGGTGGTATTATAATGATATAGCCAGATATGAAGGAGGGTGCTGTATATGAGAACATCTGATAGTAGAGAACGCTTATTAACTGATATTGAAAGTTTTATCGTTAATTCAAGTCCAGATAGGATTAATAAAATCGAAGAAGAAGTAATGCATGACAAGAAAATTTCAATGGGAAATTTTTTGAAAATTGTATCTGGAAGATGTGATCTGGCTGGGTTAAGTGATGCTGAATTATATTGGCTTGCTTTTGCAATTTCAAGAGCTTCAAACAGATTCGGTAAACCAGAAGATTACTTTGAAGATATTGAGATAAAAAATTATAAATACTATGAGCCTCAGACAGACAAAAATAAATTGGGTTATCCTCTTGTTTTTGAGAATGTTTCAAAACTGGCAGAAAATCAATATATGTTTCCTTTAAGTGTAAGGGAAATAAAAGAACTGAAGAGTGCAAATATTTTACAGATTATTCCTGAGTTACAAAGGAATCATAAGAAAGATAAATATGGGGATTTAAAGACCAGGGTTAATAAACAGACAGCCCAACAAATTTCTGCACTTATTAACGATGGTGAGTTTTTCTATAATGGAATTCGTTTTAATCTGATGGATGATGGCGAAAGTGATATGCCAATCTATGATGAAAGTTCCAGAACATTAACAGTTGTAAATGGTACAATTATTGTACCAGATGGAAATCATAGAACAATTGGTTGTGAACTGACAAATAAGCATTTAGATGATAGTTTCGGTGTATTTTTCACATATCTTTCACCACAACGGGCTAGAATGTTGTTAAATCAGGAATGGACTACTGTTCCAATTCCGAAACGTCATAAAGACGCAATGAAGCCAACAGTTGCCAATAAGATTGTCGATTCTATCATGAGAAGCAGCGATGCCGATGAAATATATGTAAAGGGAATTGTTAAAGATGGATTGGAACTTAGAGCCAATAATGGTTTTATACTTTACATTGAATTGGCAACGGCAATATCAAGGTATTATGATACAGAAAAACTTATATTTAAAGCAGAACAAGATGAATTACGAGATTGGTTGATTACCTATATGAATTATCTGACAATGTTACTTAAAGATGATTTCTTAAACTACAAAAAAGTCAAAAAAGAATCATGGTCAGTTCATTATATGGCATGGCATTATTATATGATGATTAGTAAACATATAAAAGGTGATCCTGATTGGCGTGATGAATTAAGGAACATTATAAGTAACACTGATTTCTCCGATCAAACAGTTAGAGATTTCTTCGTTGCAAATAATCGGAGAAAGATATATGATTTTTGTAATGAAAAGGAGGAACAATTATGTATAACTCTAAACAGAAAATCGAATTCTTGAATACGATTACAAATGATAACTCCTATAAATCATTCCAGCGAGTATTTAGAGCTGTTGAAAGCATGGAAGAAAGATTTGAAAAAGATGTTTGTCAAATGAATGTCGATGAAATACTGACGATTATGGATTTGAAAACTGGAACACGTATGGCTAATACTGAACAGTTTATGAGTTTGTTACGTGCTTATGTTGATTGGTGTATTCAGAATGGCAGAACAACTAGCGAAAACAATTTTGAAAAGATTGATGCATCTGAAACTGATAAAAGCCGGATTTATAAGAGTAAATATATCAAAAATCCAGAAGAACTTGAAAATATGATCTCAACAGTTTTTTGCATAGATTATAATTATAAAGAGGATATTGATAAACCAAAAGAGCTGTGCATTAGATTATGTTACGAAAGACTTGAGGATGAAGAGATAGTTTTATTGAAGAAAAGCGATGTTGACTATGAAAACAAAGTAATTCGGAGTCCGTTATATCCCGATATTATCTATAAAGTTTCTGATAAAATTTTGGAATTATGTGATTTTTGTACTCACCAGGAAGATGTAGAATATCTCGGAAAGTCTGGTATGAGAAAGGAACGCCTTTGTGATAATGATTTCTTACTTAGGCAGCGAATCGGTACATTACGTGGAAATCCTGAAGATCGACCAATAAACAAAACTCTGATTATAAGGAGAGTAAAAGAATTTAATGATAGTTTTGTGGAAGCTACTGGTAACTACAAAAGTCTTACTGCTAGCAAGCTGAGAGAAAGCCATTTGTTTTATAGGGCTTATACTTCAGATAATCCGAGTGTATTTATTGACAATGAAATTCGGTATGAAATAGAAGTCAAGAATCCCGATATTAACGATAGACAGATGCGTGAACGTCTGCGTCAGATCAAGAATACTTTTAAATGTTGGAAAGATGCTTTTTATTAAGAGAAAGGCGAGAGCAATCTCGCCTAATCCAAAGAATAAACAAGCAAAAATAATTAAAATAATTCAAAAAACCTATTGACTTTTTTGAGAAATGTGGTAATATATAATTGTTCAAAGGAACAGCAAAAAGCTGGATCACTCATAGGGAGTGCATAGTATAGGTTCAAATCCTATTCCTAGCAATCGGCACTTGAGGTTGACCTCCGTATAAAAGTTGTGTTTGTTTGTTGATCGGACTCAATCTCAAAGTGCCTTAAAAAACACACAAACAAGCAGAAATAAAGTAAATGCTAACGTAGCTCAACTGGTAGAGCATCTGGCATATGAAATGCACTTAGTATAGAGTGCTAACAGCAAAGCTATCAAGACCCAGACTGTTGTTGGTTCGAGTCCAACCGTTAGCACTTGGCAGAAATGTCAAAATGATAAGAAAGACACATACAGCAATTTTTAAATGGATAAAGCAAAACTCTTCAAGTTAAGTGATACGGTTCAAATCCGTAAAAGGAAGTGTCTTGAAAAGGTTAATGTGGAAATGACCTGGTGGTGCTCATTAAAGTGTATTGTGGTGGAAAGAACTTACAGCAATATATACATACAGAAAGTCTGCAAAACTTTTAGTTACGGTTCGATTCCGTACATTTCCAAAATCTCCACCATACGGCGATGTAGTTCAATGGATAGAACAGTTAGAAATGAGTTTAGAATAACTCTAACAGCACAATTTATTCCCTTCCACGAAGCAGATGTAAGTTCGAGTCTTACCATCGTCATTAAAAGGATCATTAGCTCAGTTGGTTAGAGCATCCGGCTCATAACCGGGCGGTCATAGGTTCAAGTCCTATATGATCCACTTCAAAATGATTCTTTAATAAAAGCGTATATATCTATGATGCGCACATAGACGAAAAATACAGATAATTAAATACAATACGCATAATAAAATAAGAAAATCACTTTGGACATTTACTGATTGCAACAGTAAATGAAAGCAGATTGGTGTAGTGGGGTAGCACGCACGGAGAGCATGTCCGTGAGAGAGTGGTTCGAGTCCACTATCTGCAATTTATACAACAAAATATTTTGCCACTGTAGCTCAATCGGGTAGAGCAACGTAAAAATCGAAAAACGTGTCTAGTATTAGGCACAGACAGCAATTCTATCAGATAAGCATGTTAAGCCGTAGGTTACAGGTTCGAGTCCTGTCGGTGGCGTTGGCGAGAGTATGCAAGAGGCTAAAGCAAATGACAAAAATGTGCTTAGTTTTAGCACATACAGCAACTTAAGAAAACATTAATTCAAATTATCAGATAGGTTGAATTCGTGGGTTCGACTCCCACCTCTCGCCTTTGATGCAAGTAGACAAGTGGTAAGTCAGCGGTAATAAGAAACAAGGAGTTTAGATATAAACTCATGCAGCAATTATTTAACTCTTAAAGGCAAGACCGCCATCACGGGTTCGATTCCCGTCTTGCATCGTAAGTGTATGTAGCTCAGTTGGGAGAGCACCTGCATAAATAATTTTTTATAGAGTCTTGGCAAAGACTCAAACAGCAAATATCTGGAGAAAAAAATTTATATTGAGTAAGCAGGAAGCGCAAGTTCGAGCCTTGTCATACACGTTTGTTCTAATTTTTATACGCTCACAGCACAAACAAGCAAGAATAAAGTGTATAGGAATTATACAAAAAATAATTCAAATTAGGAGGAATTGAACATGAGTTTCATGAATTCAATGAAAAGCACGTTGAATAATGATTTCAACGAAAGTTACACAGAAAATGGTGCGCTGGGATATAGATCAACAGGTAAGTATTTGTTGGATTTGAATTTCCAGGTAGCATCTTTGAGAAAAGCCGATACAGCGTCTATCATTTCTCGCTTTGACAAGGCGTTTTCTGAAGATAAGATTCATGCTCTGAAATGGTTGTTCTATCTTCGTGATGCTAGAGAAGGACTTGGTGAAAGAAAAACATTCAGAACTATCATTGCACATATCGCAAATGTTGAGCCGGAAATTGGTAAAGCACTTGTTGGATTAATCGCAGAATACGGACGTTTTGATGATCTTCTTTCTTTGGTTGGAACTGTATGTGAAGATGATGCATTAAGTGTTATCAAGACTCAGTTAGAAAAAGACCTGAAAGCAAAAAAAGCGAAAAAGCCTGTTTCATTACTGGCTAAATGGTTGCCGAGCTGCAATGCAAGTTCACACAAGACAAAAGAAAATGCGACAATCGTTCGTAAATATCTTGGACTGACAGAAAGACAGTACCGTAAGGTTCTTTCTGAATTGCGTGAATACATTGACGTAGTTGAAAGAAAGATGTCATCCGGCGAATGGGATAAGATTAATTATGAATCTGTTCCATCAAAAGCAAATATTGTCTACAAGAATGCATTCCTCAAGAATGACGAACAGCGTAGACGTGAATATCTTGCAAGCCTGGAACGTGGAGAAGTGAAGATTAATTCTTCTGTGAATTTTCCACATGACATTGTTCACAGCTATGTTAAGGGTGGATGGAGATTTAATGACAGAGAAGATAAAACTCTTGAGGCATTATGGAAAGCACTTCCTGACTTAGTAAAAGAGAATGGAAATACTCTTGTGGTTAGAGATGGTTCTGGAAGTATGACTTGTAGAGTTGATCCGAACAGTAATCTCAACGCATTGGAAGTTGCTACTGCAATTGCCGTTTACTTTGCTGAAAGATGTTCTGGTGAATTTAAAGACAACTTCATCACTTTTAGTTCAAGACCTGAACTGATTGATCTTTCTAAATGTAACACATTGGCAGAAAAACTCAGAAGATGTTATGCAGAAGATGATTGTTCTAATACAAACGTTGAAAAAACATTCGATCTGATTCTTCAGACAGCTATTAATTCCAATATGAAACAAGAGGATATGCCTAAAAATATCCTGATTGTTAGTGATATGGAGTTTGACAGCGCAACATATAGTTATGGAAGCGATAGAGTTAATGAAACCCTGTTCCAGACTATCGGTAGAAAATTTGCAAATGCTGGTTATCAGCTTCCGAGACTTGTTTTCTGGAATGTAAATTCTCGTACCGGCACAATTCCTGTAAAGGAAAATCCTCTTGGCGTTGCACTTGTATCTGGTTTCTCAGTAAATATTGTGAAGATGGTGTTAAGCGGTGAACTTGATCCGTACAAATGTCTTATCGAACAGCTTGATACTGAGAGATATGAACCTGTCGAAGCAGCAGTCAAAGATTTAGTATAAAACAAAATATATACGTGGCATTAAACAACCGAAGTAAAAAGTACAAAATGCCATGTAAGACACGTACAGCAAACTCTTAATGCAATCAACTTTTAATTGATAATAGCAAACTTGGTGTCTTGAAAACGTATATCCATAGAAGTTAGTAGAAATTAGCAGTGGTTGTCTGTGAAATCTACTAACTTTTTAAATAGATATCATTTCAATACGAGGTGCTTATGAGAAAGTTAGCAACTATTCGAGAAATCGCTGAAATCAAGCCAATTCCCGAAGCTGACAGGATTGAAGTTGCAAGAGTTGATGGTTGGGAGGTTGTTGTTTCAAAGAAAGACAATCTTCGTGTCGGTGATAAAGTAGTTTACATCGAAATTGATAGTAAAATGCCGGAAACACCAGAGTATGAATTCTTGAAGTCAAGAAAGTATATTGTAAAAACCATTGTAATGAGAGGACAGGTATCACAAGGTTTGATTTTGCCACTATCTGTTCTTCCAGACGGAGATTACAAACTTGGTCAGGATGTTACAGAACTTATGGGAATTACAAAGTACGATTCGCAGCTTGATGAAGAAAATGCGATTATCGAAGAAAACAAAAAGAATGCAAGAAATCCAATTATAAAACGTCTGTTGAGATATGCATGGTTTAGAAAAATTTTTCTGAAGCCATCAAATAAGACAGATTTTCCGAACTGGATTAAAAAGACTGATGAAGAAAGAATCCAGAACATGCCGAGATTATATGAAAAGCTAAAAGAAGAAAATATCAAATTGACTGTTACAGAAAAAGTTGATGGATCTTCCGGCACTTATTTCTTGCGAAAATTGAGAGAAAAAGGATTCTTGAAAAAGTTTGGTAAACCTAAATATGAGTTTGGTGTTTGCAGTAGAAACAGAAAGTTGCCACAACCTGATAATAGTTATTATTGGAAAGCAGCAACCAAATACAAAATTCGTAATGCCCTTGAAGCGTTAATTGGAAATGAAGATTTCATAATTTTGCAGGGGGAAGTTACGGGTAAAGGAATTCAAGGTAACAAATACAAAGATGATCTTTCCTTCTGGGCGTTTAATTTGATTACGCCATCAAAGAAATACGACACTTTGGAAATGCAGCAGACACTTATTCCTTATGGAATCTATACAGTGCCAATTGCACGACTTGATTATCAAGTAACCGGCGAAATCGCTGATATAGTTGAGTATGTAAAGGGAAAATCACAAATTGTAGATAGAGAAAGAGAAGGATGCGTATTTAGGAATGTTGATGAAAATATCAGTTTCAAGTGCATTAATCCTGATTTCTTATTAAAGAACTAGGATTCATAATCGTATGTGTTTTTCTTTTGGTTGTCGATATATGGCTACTAGCTGTAAATACATATGAATTGAGAAAATATTATGGAAAGGAAAATCAAGATGGATCGAAGCAGTATTGGTACGAGGATGAAATCATATGAAGATGTACAGAAAACGTACCTGACAAGAAGAATGCCAGTTATCATCAGAGTTGATGGAAACGCATTTCATACATTTACAAGGGGTTTTGACAGACCTTTTGACAGTATCATGGCAGAAGCCATGCAGCGCACAATGAAATATATGTGTGAGAATATTTCTGGCTGTGTGCTTGGATATACCCAAAGTGATGAAATCACATTGCTGTTAATTGATTACAAAAAGAAGAATCAGGATGCATGGTTCGGGTATGTAAAGCGTAAAGTCGAAACTATTTCAGCAAGTATGGCAACAATGGCATTCAATGAGGCTTTTGCGGATGTTCTTACAGAAAAAATGACCGAGGAAATTGCAAAAGCTAAAAATAATGAAGAGATAAATAATATTAAAGACCATTACTGGAAGTATATGAAAAAATGCGGAAAAGCAATGTTTGATAGTAGAGCGTTTAATATTCCAGAATTTGAAGTTGTTAATGAATTTATCTGGAGACAGCAAGATTGCACAAGAAATTCGATTCAGTCAGTTGGTCATGCGAATTTTTCCGATAAGAAAATGCATAAAAAGAACATGAGTGAAATTCAGGATATGCTTATGTTGGAAAAGGGAATTAACTGGAATGATTTTCCTATCTTTTTGAAGAGAGGATCTTGTTGTTTCAAAGAAGATTATTTTATTCCAGAAGATGAACTTCCAGAAAATCACAGAAACAATTTGAAACCTCGGACATTAGACCCGGATGAAGATGAATATGGTGTATGGAGATCTCGATGGGTTATTGATAAAGAGATTCCAATTTTCACTCAGAATAAAAAATATGTGACGAAGTGTATTCCTAGATATAACGAAAGGAGATAATACATGAAAGTTATTGTTCCTGGAGATATAGAAAGAACAAAGAGAATCATTAGATTCACATGTAAAGATTGTGGGTGTGTATGGGAAGCTGGCAAGGACGAATATACATATAATTTCGATCAAAAAGATGGGGAGTATAGTAGTATGAAATGTCCGTGTTGTGGCACAAAAACATACGGTGCATATTCACTATTCAGAAAATAAAAATGTTATTTTATTTATTTGTAATTAAAGGACGAGGGAAAAATGAGAGAAATAACGAAAACAAGAACTGGAAATATTATTTCTGATACTGATTTGTGTCTGGAATATCTTTTTGTAGGAGATTATGGAAAAGAGAACAATATTAAAGCATCCTTTTTAGGATATGAAAAACGAATTGAAAAAGTTGAACATAAAGAAGTAAAACTTGAAGATAAACTTGTTGTTACTGTATCTTCACAGAAAGGTTGCCCAATGAATTGTAATTTCTGTGATTGTCCTAAGTTGGGATTTCATGGTAATGCAAGCGCATGGGAAATGGTATCAGAAATCACAACGGGAGTATCGTTATCTGGTTTGAAACATGGGAAACGCTTAAATGTCCATTTTGCAAGAATGGGAGAACCAACATTTAATAAGGATGTTATCGTTGCAGCAAATATCGTAGGAAAAATTGCATCAAAATATTTTGATGAATATCATCCAGTAGTATCTACCATGTGTCCAAAATCAAATAAGAATCTTGAAGAGTTCTTATTTGAATGGTGTGAACTTATGAATGCCGGTGAATGGAATGGTGGTGCTGGACTGCAGTTTTCAATCAATACTCTTGATGAAAACCAGAGAAATGAAATGTTCAGAAATAAATCATTATCTCTTAAAGAAATTGGTAAGCTGATTGACAAATTACCACAACCTAATGGTAGAAAATATACTTTAAATTTTGCGGTTACTTCAAGTAGCAATCTTGATGTTGAACTTATGAATACTTATTTTGATAAGGAAAAGTGTATTGTAAAAATCACACCAATTCATGAAACCGTAGAAGCAACGAATGAAGGATATGAAATCATAAATGATTTTGATGTATATGAGAAATACGAAAAACCACTTGTTGCAGATGGTTGGGATGTAATTGTTTTTATCCCATCCAAAGAAGAAGATGAAGATAGAATAACTTGTGGAAATTCTTTAATTGCTCTTAAAAATCAATAGGAGAGAATATAAAAAGTGAATATTCCACCATGTTTAAAAGTTTATATGCTTTATCATAGAGATATTATACTACCAACAGAAAAATATTATGTGTATATCCACAGAAATCCTCTAACACAAAAAATATTTTATGTTGGATCAGCAAGGGGAAATCCATTGAGGGCATATGAGTTTAATAAACACAGAAATCAAGCCTGGAAAATGAAGTCATTTCATTCGGTGGAACATGTAATATCATAGTTGAGATAGTTCAATATTGTAAAGATCCGATTCAGGCACAAGAGATAGAATTTCAACTTATATATAGTTTGAAAAAATGCGGTGAAGCATATTGTTGTAGCGAAGGAGATACGTCATTTAAGCGGAAATATCCGAAATTACAGTATCACTTATATATCAATGATATGCATATCAAGTTTACGAGAAAGACAGAGTTATTTTCTTATTGCAAAGAAAACTATGGATTGAATAGAAATATAGTCAATCTTTTAATAGAGAATAACAATGAGTATCATGGATCACATCAAAAAGCATGTGGCATGAAAATTGTAAGAGAAGGAAAGGAACATCAATAAATGGAACAGTTATTGTTGAAATTAATAACAGGAAACCCGGAAGATTTTGTAGAAATCGCACGTACTTATATTAAAAAGTATAAACCGGCTGTTTATGAAATTTGTAAGGAAGTATTAGATGTTGCGAAAGATTTTGCAGAAAATAAAGAAGTATGTGAAATTGCTGCAACACGTAAGAAAAACTTGTTTGATGCCTATGTAAAAGCAGGATTTACAGAGGAACAGGCAATTGCATTTATTATAAATGATAATCTGCAGCTTGTAAAAAATATGGAGAAAATAAGTTCAAATTCTTCTAAAAATACTACCCAAAAGTAGTTGACAAATTTGGAATCAGTGGTATTATAAACAAGCAATAATAAAGTAGAAAGGAAATAACGAATGGACGAAAAGAATTACTTTCAGGAGTTATACGATGTAGATGTCCGTGAAAAAACAAAGCAGAAAAACGGATTGAATTATCTGTCATGGGCAGCAGCTTGGGCAGAAGTAAAGAAGAGATTCCCAGATGCCTCTTTTAAAATCTATGAACAGGTTATGGATGATAAAAACAATACTAGACCGTGGTTCGATGATGGAAGAACAGGTTGGGTAAAAACTGGTGTTACAATCAATGGTATGGAGTTAGTTGAAGAGCTTCCTATTATGGATTTCCGTAATAAATCAATTCCAGCCGATGCAATCACTTCAACCGATGCAAACAAGTCTATCCAGAGATCATTGACTAAAGCGTGTGCCCGTCATGGTTTAGGTCTGTATATTTACGAAGGAGAAGATTTGCCGGAAGAAGAGAAAAAGAAAGAAGCCAAGAAAGAAGCTGAAAAAACTGAACTCGAAATGGTAAATCTTGAGTGTTTTAATCTTGCAAAAGAAAAATCAAAAACACACAATGATGAAGTAACAAAACTTTGTAAAAAGTATGTTTCTAATGGTAATCCAAAGAGAATCACAAATATTGATGATTCAAAAGCACTGTTAGAAGAGCTAAAAGCACTTGAATAAAGGAGAGTAAATAATGAATAATGTAAGTTTAGTCGGAAGATTAGCAAGAGATCCAGAGGTACGTTATAGCCAGGGCGGTAATGCAACATGTGTAGCAAGATATACGCTTGCCGTATCACGTCCGTTTAAAAACTCAAATGGTGAGCAGGAAGCAGATTTTATCTCATGTGTAGCGTTTGGCAAAGCTGGTGAATTCGCCGAAAAATATTTGACAAAAGGAACAATGATTGGTGTTACTGGTAGAATTCAGACTGGCAGCTATACTGACAAAGATGGTAAAAAGGTCTATACAACGGATGTTGTTGTGGCAACACAGGAATTCTGCGAAAAAAAGAGTAATAGCGGAGAATCAGAGTCTGCGCCAACAACAAAAGGAAAAACAAACAAAAATAAAGAAAACAAGCCGGATGACGAGTTTATGAATATTCCTGATGGTATAGACGAAGAGTTACCGTTTAATTAAGGAGAAGTAAATGAGCGAATATAAGAATCGGTTCATCGAACTTGCACGCTCAATAAACAGAGAGGGAATGGACAAATTAATGGAATACTTGGAAAAGTCAGATTTTTATATCGCTCCGGCGAGTACAAGATTCCATTGCTCCATCCTTGAAGGTTTATTAATTCATAGTTTGAATGTATATGATATGTTCGAGCAAAAACGCAAGACAGAACCATACAAAACAGTTTTAAGCGGTTTATCCGATGATTCCTGCAAAATAATCACTCTTTTTCACGATATATGTAAAACATATATGTATGAGATTGATTACAAAAACAAAAAGATTTATAGCGATAACGGATCGAAGAAAGATGAAAAGGGAAGATTTGATTGGCAAGCAGTACAGTTTTATACAGTCGATGATCGCATACCTTATGGTCATGGCGAAAAGTCAGTAATGATGTTAGAAAACTATATCTCGCTGCTCCCGATTGAAAGATATGCTATCAGATGGCATATGGGATTTACAGAGCCGAAAGAAAACTGGAATACACTTGGTTCAGCCATTGAAAAATATCCAGTAATTTTAGCTCTTCACGAATCTGACCTTGAAGCTACATATTTATTAGAAAAAGATATGAAGTCAGAGTAACGAACAAGAGGGAGAGTACAATACTTTCCCTCTTTTTATATAGAAAGGAAACTTAAAGGATGAAACAATATAAATGTGGATTTTCCCATTGTGCTCATGCAGATGGAAAAGTAACAGAAGATGAAGCTGTGAAAATCGGCACAAGATATTGGCATAGAGATTGTTATGAATTATCCGAGTTAATCAAAGAAATAAGAGACAATTATTTAGAGAACATCAGCAGTTCAGCAGTAGTTAGTTTTCTCAATAAAGTTATCAATGATATTGTATTCGGTAAGAAACTTGAAAATAAAAAGGTATCTAAAGCACAATCTAATTTAGAAGCAGCAAGATATCTATTATTTGCAGTCGAATATGCAATCAAACACAGTATTCCAATCACGCATGTTCCTGGGTTATATTATCTTATTGATAATAAAAACATCAAAAAAGCATATGAAAAAGAGAATGAAATTAAAATACAAAAAGAAATGAAAAAACAGATGGAAAAGGTTGAGATTGAATCAAAGCCAATAGATACAACTGTAAAGAATAATTCTCCTTTTTCTTCTGGCAGTTTTGGATTTGGAAACATTCTTAAAGGAGGCAACTCATGAATGATAAATTAGAAAAGTTATCTGATACACAAGCCGAAGCTGGTATCATTGCCACTCTAGTTTATCATCCTGAGTTTATATTACATTCTGATTGTTTAAAAGCCGGTTATTTTTATCATAAAGACAATGGCTGTATCTATTGGGCGATTGACCAATTATTCAAATCGGGCGTAGAAAATATTGATGCATTTAACATTACAAATATGCTTCAGTCAAATAGCGCAGTTAAGAAAAAACTTGAAAGCGTCAATATGCCAGATATGGATGAATTTATTGATTTGTGTAGTGATGCAGCTAGACATACTATTGCAGAGTATCAATTACTTGTCGTAAATGTAGTTACACTTTCTTTTAAAAGAGACTTATGTAAATTGTTTAACTCTTTAGAGAGAAATATTTTGACACAGGATTCAGATCTCAATCAGTTAAATAAATTAGTATATGATAGCCTGGAAGATTTAACCGGCAAATATATGTTTGATACGAATGTATTATTGTTCGGAGATAAAGTAGGTGATCTTTGGGGAGAAGTTTGTCAAAGACGTAGTAGTGATGGAATTATTGGAGTACCTTCTAAATTTCCACATTTAGCAAGATATTTTTCATATGAAAATGGTGAACTTGTCATGGTTTCTGGTCGTATGAAAATGGGTAAAAGTGCATTTATGCTGAATGAAGCAATGGATAAGATTCAAAAGGGTATTCCAACAGTTTATTTTGACACAGAAATGAATGACAGGCTTTTCTATATTCGTATGTTGGCAAATTTAACTGGCATTGAACAGAAAAAAATAAAGTCTGGCAATCTTCTACCAGAAGAACAGAAGATTATTGATGATACAAATGAATGGTTAGAACATCAACCATTTGTCCATCAATTTATTCCAAATGCAACAAACGAAGAATTGTATCAAACATGTAGAATTTTGAAATATAAAATGGGTTTGCAATTTGTCATTTATGACTACTTTAAAAGTGCTGAAACTGATAGTAGTGGTCAATATAATGACTTGGGATCAAAATGTGATTTCATGAAAAATAGAATTGCTGGAGAGCTTGACTTAGCTGTATTGGCTGGCGCACAGCTTAACAGAGAAGATAAAGTTGCAGATTCAGATAAATTGGAGAGATATGCCAGTGTAAGTACAAAATGGAGGAAAAAGACATCTGATGAAATGGCTAATGACGGTAAAGAGTGTGGAAATTATGCATTTTCCGTTTCGCTCAATCGTCTTGGTGAACAAATGTTTGAGGATGAATATATAGATTTTAAATTCTCAGGAGCACAAATGAGAATTGAAGAAGCAAAACAACATGAGGAACAAGAAGTTCCATATTAGGAGTGTGAGATATGAAAGAGTACAGTGAGGAACTAATCGAAGAAATCAAAGATAATATTGATATTGTTGATTTTATTGGAGAGTATGTTGAACTCACGAAAAAGGGAAAAGAATACTTTGGAAAATGTCCTTATCACGATGAAAGAACAGGTTCGTTCAGTGTTACTCCATCAAAAAATATGTATTATTGTTTTGGTTGTAAGAAGGGTGGAGATGTAATCAGCTTCTGTCAAGATCATCTTGATATGACATATGATCGAGCTATCACATATTTATGTGGCGTAGCCGGATTAAGTGCTGAAAAGACAGAAATTTCCTCAACTGTAAAGTATCTCAAAAAAGCAACCAAAAAGAAAAAGAAACAACATGTGCCGGTAACACATCAGATTCTTGATAAAAAGATTCTTGATGATTTTGAATATCGGCGCATTACAAAATGGATTGACGAGGGAATTCCTCAAGAAGTAATGGACAAATATGGTGTCTGCTATGATAAAAATGCCAATAGAATTGTATATCCAGTATATGACAATAATGGAAATCTTATCAATATTAAAGGCAGAACCCTTTTTGATAATTACAAAGAGTTCAATCCACCTATCCCGAAGTACATGAATTATTATCCAGTGGGCGATTTAGATTATCTCCAGGGATTTTGCTTTAAGAAAGATATTATTTCGCAATACAAAGAAATTATTATTTTTGAATCATTAAAGTCTGTAATGAAACTTGATAGCTTTGGACAACCGAATTCAGTATCTTCGGAAACAAGTGAAATTACTATGTTTCAAGCAAAAACAATCATTCAACTACATTGTTCTGTGGTGCTTGCTTTTGATAATGATGTTTCCCTTGAAACAATTTTGAAAAAGGAAACGGTGCAGCTTTTGCGCAGATTCACAAATGTTTATGTAGTTATTGATAAAAAAGGATTACTCGGAAAAAAGAGAGATAAGAATTCGCCGGTTGATAAAGGAAAGGAAATTTGGGATGAATTATATAGAACAAAAATAAAGTTATGAGGTGAATAATGTCAGAATACAACTTTCTTATAGATAACATGGTTTGGTCTTTTAGTAGACTGAATTCATTCTGTATCTGCAAGTATGAGTGGTATCTGCAGTATATAGAAGAGGCAAAAGGAACAAATAATTTTTATGCCGAATTTGGAAAATTTTGTCACAAAATCCTAGAAAAATATGCAAAAGATGAACTTGGAATTTTTGAGTTGGCTGATTACTTTGTGGAACATTATGATGAAGAAGTGAAAGAAGTTGTTTATCATAAAACCGCCGATATACGAGAAAGCTACAAGGAAAAAGCAATTGAATATTTTGAGAACATTGATCTTGATCTTGATAAGTATGAAATACTTGGAATCGAAAAGCAGTGTGACTTTAAACTTGATGGAAAGAGATTCACAGGATTCATTGACTTGCTATTAAAAGAAAAAGATACAGGAGATATTATTGTTTTAGATCATAAATCTTCGGAATATCCATATGGAAAACGTGGCAAAATTCTCAAATCTGAAAAAGAGAAATATGAGTCTTACAAAAAGCAGCTTTATTTATATTCAATTCAAGTCTATGAAGAATATGGTGTATACCCAAAAAAACTTGTTTGGAATTATTTCAAAAACAGAAAGTGGGATTCAGTTGAATTTGATTTAGATGAATATGAAGCTACTAAAAAGTGGGCGATTGAGACACTTAATGAAATTAGAGATACCGATGAATTTCCACCCACAGTTGATTTTTATTATTGTCATAATTTATGCAAATTTAGAAATTCATATTGTGAGTATAAGAATTACTAGGAGGTATATGCATGGAAAATTATGTAGTATATCACCTTCATAGTGATTTATCAAATGGTATAACTAATGTTGATAGTGTTACAAAATTTAAGGAATATGTAGCCAGAGCAAAGGAACTTGGCATGAAAGCTATGGCTTTTTCAGAACATGGAAATATCTTTGAATGGCTACATAAAAAAGAAGCAATTGAAGAAGCTGGTATGAAATATATTCACGGAATGGAGGCTTATATTACAGAAACTCTTGATGAAAAAATCCGTGATAATTACCACTGTGTTTTACTTGCTAAAAATGATGCCGGTAGAAGAGAAATAAACAAACTTTCATCAAAATCTTTCAATCGTAATGATGGGCATTTTTACTATATGCCACGTATCTTGTTTGATGATTTGATTAATACATCAGATAATATTATTGTAACAAGTGCTTGTTTGGGTGGTGCGCTTTCCAAAGGAAACGAGAATGTAAAAGATAAATTTCTCAGATTTTTTATTGAGAATAGACACAGGTGTTTTTTGGAAATACAGCACCACAATGTTGAAGAACAAATAAACTATAATAAAGAACTTTATGAGTTAAGCAAAAAATACGGTATACCATTAATTGCTGGAACTGATACACATGCGTTGAATGACACACATATGGCTGGCAGAAAAATTTTGCAGCTCAGTAAAGGTGTTCATTTTGCAGAGGAAGATTCATGGGATTTGACTTTTAAATCTTATGATGAATTGTGTAAATCTTATGAAAAGCAAAATGCATTACCAAAAGAAGTGTATCTTGAAGCTATTGAAAACACAAATAGAATGGCTGATATGGTCGAAGAGTTTACACTTGATAGAAACACAAAATATCCGAAACTCTATGAGGATTCACTTGGTACATATAAGAAGAAAATAAATGAAGCTTATGTAAAGCATCCTTATATCAAGAAACGATATGCACCAGAAATAATCAATCCAATTATTCGTGAAGAAGTAGATACATATGAAAAAACAAAGTCGATTGACTTTATGTTACTTCAAATGTACTTGAGAGATTGGGAACAAGAACATGGTATTTATTGTGGATATGGTCGTGGATCTGTATCTGGTAGTGAGGTAGCATATATTCTTGGTATTACACAAATGGATAGTATTAAATTTGGACTGAACTTTTTCCGATTTATGAATCCAAGTCGTGTAACAAACGCTGATATTGATACTGACTATTCATCTAAAGATAGAGATATTGTAAAACAGTTTATCTTGCGTGACCATATGGATCTTCCGAATATTCGTGCAAGTGAAATTATTACATTCAACACTATTGCACTCAAAGGAGCAATTAAAGATGTAGGACGAGCATTACGGATGTCTATCGTTGAGACTTCTGCAATTTCAGAAGCGGTATATCTTGAAGATGGGAAATGGGTTATTGATGATGCATTTAGAAAAAGATACCCCGACTTATTCAAGTATGTTGATATTGTAAACGGAACAATTGTTTCAATCGGATCACATCCGTCAGGTGTTTTAGTAAGCGATTTAGATATCGAAGAAGAAGTTGGTATGTGTAGCTTATCTACATCTGATTATCCAGTGTCAGTTTTAAATATGAAAGAACTTGATGCACTGATGTATGTTAAGTTAGACATTCTTGGGCTTGATAATATTGGTGTAATCAATGAAACCTGTAACCTAGCAGGAATCGAACGAATGACACCAGATAATGTCGATTTGGATGATGAAGATGTATGGAAAGATATTAGAGAAGATACAACTCTGATATTCCAATGGGAGTCAAGTTCGGCACAAGCATATCTGAAAAAGTTTATGTCGGATGAAACAATTGCTATTGCAAAGGCTCATAACAGGGATTTCTCCTATATTAAATGGTTCTCATTCGGAAATGGTCTTTTGCGACCTGGATGTGCAAGTTTCCGTGATGATGTGGCTGAAGGAAATATTTTGATTACCGGCTTTAAAGAACTGGATGATTTTCTTTCAACGACATCTGGACGAATTACAATGCAAGAGGACATTATGAAATTCCTTGTTAAGTTTTGTGGTTATTCGGATGCAGAATCAGATACAGTACGCCGTGGTATCGCAAAAAAATATGGTACTGAAAAATTTATTGATGAAATTCATGATAGATTTATCAGTTATTCAAATGAAACGTATAGTGCGCCAAAAGAACAGCTTGAAGAAATTTTCCCACCAATTAAACAAGGTATTTTGGATGCCACAAGATATGCCTTTTCGTGGAATCATTCAGATGCCTATTCGTGTATTGGATATATATGCGGTTACTTGCGGTATTATTATCCACTTGAATTTTTAACGGCAGCACTAAATACATTTGAAGGAAAAGAAGAAAAAACACTTAACATTACAAATTATACCAAAAAGAAAGGTATTCGAGTAGAAGGTATCAAATTCCGGCATTCTACAAGCGAATATACTTTTAATAAGGAAGAAAATGTAATTTACAAAGGGATTGCCTCAATTAAATATTTGAATGCAAAAGTAGCTGATGCATTTCAATCAATAAAAGATATGGAATTCAAAGACTTTATTCATTTGTTGGCTGTTGTAAAGGAAAAATCTCTTCCAGTCAATTCAAAGCAAATTAAAATACTTATTGAGTTAAATTTCTTTGAAGAGTTTGGAGAAATCAAAAATCTACTCAAGCAATATGAATACTTTGACTCATTGTATGGTAAAAAAATGATGAAAAAGGAAAAGGCTGAAGCACTTGGAATTCCGTTTGAGATAATCAGAAATAATGCAGAAAAAGAAAGCGAAAAGACATTTACGAAAGTGAATATGATGGGAGTATTGCATGATTTTATTTGTGTGATGCCATATGAAAAAACTACCTTTGTTGATCGTGTCGGTTATCAGATTGAGAATCTGGGATATATTGATATTGTTGATCCACAGTATAAAGGGTATGTTGTTGTGTTAGATGTTGAAACAAAATATACACCAAAAGTTAAAGTATATGCTTTAGCAAATGGCAACACTCTTGCTGTAAAAGTGGCAAAAAAAGATTTTAATAAAAATCCGCTACAACAAGGCGATATTGTTCGGATAGACAACCAAAAGAAAAAAGCAAAAGTAAAGATGTCAACAGATGGGAAATTTGTGCCAGTCGAAAATGAATTTGATTGGTGGATTACTAAATATGAAACGGTAGGTAAGTAACATTATGATGTTGGGAAAGTATAAATATACTGAGGCAGAAGAAAAAGAAATTCTGTCATCTATCGTCATTCTGATTGATACCAAAGAAAAAGTAAACAACCATATCACTGATTACTTTGACGCACATGGTATTCCTTATAAAAAGAAAGCATTGCAGAATGGCGATTACAGCTTTTACGTTCCGAAGAATGAGAAATTGTCAATTCCAAGAGATATTTATTTCAATGACGAAATATTCATTGAGCGAAAAGCAAATCTGGAGGAATTATCGGCAAACTTTTCATCTGAAAGAGCGAGATTTGAAAAAGAAATGGCAACAGCAAAAGCAAAGAAAAAATATTTGCTTATTGAGAACGCAGGATATGAAGATGTGGTAAATGGAAATTATGATACACAGTATAACAAAAAAAGTTATCTTGGAAGTATTCATAGTTTCAACCATAAATATGATCTTCAGATATTCTTTTTAAAAGAGCGTTCATATAGTCCCATATATATCTATGGAATTATGCAGTATTATTTACGCAACATGATTAAATAGAACAAACAAAAATAAAGTGGGTGGATAATATCTGCCCACTATAGGAGGAAAAATGTCAAGGCAAGATGATTTAAAAGAAATACGGGAATTAACCATAAAGCTAAATCAATGGTGTTATGAATACTATGTTTTATCAAAACCGACTGTATCAAATGATGTGTTCGACCAAAATTTCGATAGACTTAAATATTTAGAAGATAAAACTGGATTTTTCTTTTCTGGTAGTCCAGTAAGAACTGTTGGTTTTCGTGTTAGTTCTGAATTACCGAAAATCAAACATACTTATCCTTTACTAAGCCTGGATAAAACAAAGGATAGAAAAACTGCAATGAATTTCACAAAAGATCGTGAAGCGTTGCTCATGTATAAACTGGATGGTCTGACTATATGTTTGGTTTATGAGGATGGAAAACTTGTAATGGCTGCGACAAGGGGAAATGGTGAAGAGGGAAGTATTATTACTGATAATGCGAAAACCTTTGTAAATGTTCCATTGTCAATAGAATATAAGGGGCGATTGATGATTACCGGCGAAGGTATCATCCATAGAAATGACTTTGAAGCTATCAATGAACAAATTCCGAACAAAGAGGATAGATATAAAACTCCAAGAAACTTAGCAAGTGGATCTGTTCAGCAGCTTGATTCAAGTATTTGTGCTAAAAGAAAAGTATATTTCTATGCATTTAATGTCATTGAGGGATTGGATAACATCAATTCTTTAGATGATAGATTGGCGCAAATCAAAGATTATGGATTCGATATATGTAAATATATAAAATTTAATCCTAAAAATGTTGACTTTGATACATTTGATGATGTAATGGACAGCATGGTTATAAAAGCTCAAAAAGAAAACATTCCTATTGATGGATTAGTTGTTATGTATGATGATATCGAATTTGGCAAAAAACAAGGTAGAACAGGTCATCATTATAGAAATGGTATTGCTTTCAAGTTTAAAGAAGAAGAGGAAGAAAGTATAATTCGTGATATTGATTGGCAAGTTGGAAGAACTGGAAAAATTACGCCGGTTGCCATGTTTGATACAGTAATTCTTGATGGAACAGATGTAAGCAGAGCTTCATTACATAATCTAAGCATCATAAAAGAACTTGGTATTAAAAAAGGTTCAAAAGTTACTATTGTAAAGAAAAATGAAATTATTCCACAAATCATCAAGGCTGAATGTGGAACGGAAGAATTTGAAATTCCTAACACTTGCCCCGTTTGTGGTGGGGGCACATGTAAATGTTCAGATGGTGGTAGTGTTTCGTTATATTGTAAAAATAACGAGTGTGCTGCACAGAGCATTAGAAAAATCGCATATTTTGCATCGAAAGAATGTATGAATATTGATGGACTTTCTGAAAGAACTGTTGAGAAATTTATAGATGCCGGAATTATTAAGAACATACTCGATATCTATAAATTAGAAGAACATCATGATGAAATAGTTGAATTTGAAGGAATGGGCGAAAAACTGTTCGCAAAACTTTTATCTTCAATTGAAAAAAGCAGAGATGTGAAATTAGAAAATTTCATCGCAGCACTTGGGATTCCTAATATTGCTCTAAGTAAAGCAAAAATAATCAGTAGGAAATTTGCCGGTGATTGGAATGCTTTTGAAAACGCTTTGATGTCAAGATATGATTTTACAGAATTAGAATCATTTGGAACAGAAGTAAATAAATGTATTTATGAGTTCTACGATAGCACTTTTGTAAATAACAGTATGTATGCTGATTTGGTTTCATATATGCGCTTTATAAAGGAAGAAAAGAATACTTCAAATCTTTTTGAAGGAAAAATATTTGTAATAACTGGAAGTCTTAATATTTTTTCAAACAGAAAAGAGTTACAAGAAAAGATTGAATCATTGGGTGGAAAAGTAGCTGGTGGAGTTTCAAAGAAAACAACATATCTAATTAATAATGATATAGAGAGTTCTTCAAGTAAAAATAAGGATGCAAAGAAAAATGGTGTTCCGATTATTACAGAAGAAGAATTTTTAAATATGGTGGAACATGGATAAAGGATATATTTTAGTCGATAAAATTCCATGTAATTGCTATGAGTGTGATAATCATAATTATCACTTTTGCTCATGGACTGGTGATTGCATTGAAGATTATTTGAATGTTGAGGCTAGACCAGATTCGTGTCCAATCAGAATGCTCCCAGAAAAAATGAAATATCATGAAGGAGTATTTAATGGGCAAGTAAAAGGATGGAATCTTTGCCTTGAAAAAATAATAAAACAAGCACAAATAAAGGAGTAAACAATATGAAAATTACAGAATTAGAAATCAATATTATGGCAGTACCGCAGGGATATTATTTAGCACAGGGAATTTCAAGGGATTTGAATTTTAAAGTCGGACTTCCGGCATTATTTGAGAAAACTTACAATCTCAAAGAAAAACTTGCAGCAAATTATGATGAAGAAATTGAGATTGGTGAAGTATATCTTGTTGACAATGTTTATTCTTTGGTCGTAAAGGATAGTAGTTATGATAAACCAGACAGAGATGTTCTTATGGATGCATTAGTAGAATTAAGAGATCAGATGGAGGAAGATATGGTAACAAAACTTGCCATTCCAAAACTTTGCTGTGGCAGAAATGGTCTTGAATGGGATGATGTTAAAGCAATGATTAGTTTCGTATTTGGAGATTCTGATATTCAGATTCTTGTTTGTGTACAGTAGTGAAAATAAATGATTTAACAGGGAAACGCTTTGGCAAACTAACTGTCATCAAACGTGCAAATAATTATATTCCAGCAAGCGGAAAATATCAATTAGCACAATGGGAGTGTTTATGTGATTGTGGGAATAAAACAATAGTTATTGGAAGTAATTTAAAAAGAGGTAATACAACATCGTGTGGTTGTACAGCTATCAAGACGAGATCAATTAATGGGAAGAAGAATAAAAAATCAAATAGTTTCTTAGTTAATGAAAACTCTGTTATTGGTATTGATGGGAAAAACAATACATTTATATTTGATTCAGATGATTTTGATAAGGTATCAAAATATTATTGGTCAGTTAATACATGTACAGGTTATGTTTCAGCAAATATAAATAGTAAAAGTATTCTACTAAGTAGATATATCATGAATGTTGATGACGAAAACATTTTAGTAGACCATCGAAATCACATATTAACAGATAATACGAAAAGAAATTTAAGATGTACTTCCAAAGCAGAAAATTGCAGAAACAGTAAACCTCAAAAGAATAACACATCTGGAATTCCAGGCGTTTCCTATAACAAAAGAGCACACAGATGGGTAGCTTATATATACGTCAATAATGTAAGAAAACATCTTGGAACATACAAAAATAAAAATGATGCAATAAGAGCAAGAATAGATGCGGAAAATGAGTATTTTGGAGATTTTTCCTATCTGAATTCAATTGGAGGAAATGATAGTGGAACGAATACCAGTATATTTAGTTTGTGTAACAACAAACAATAATAATAAATATTACAGAATGATTCCTCATGGCGATACTTTTGAAGTTGAATACGGACGTGTTGGTGCAAGTTGCCAGCACGCCTCATATTCAATGTCGCAATGGGATAAAAAGTACAATGAAAAAATAAAAAAGGGATATGTCGATCAGACACATTTAGTACAAGATTTAATTCAAAAAGAACAGCCAAAGACAAAAGATGGTTATAAAGAAATTGAAGATAAGGCTATCGCAGAAATTGTTCAAAGACTTCAGGATATGGCGCATAAGAAAATCCAGGCAAACTACAAGGTTTCTTCCCAGCAAGTAACACAAGCTATGGTAGATGAAGCCCAGAATGTTATTGACAGCCTGATGAATAAAACCACACTGAAAGAGTTCAACAATACGTTGCTGACATTGTTTACGGTCATTCCTAGAAAGATGGGAAATGTAAATGATTATATTGCAAAAAGCGAAGATGATTTTGCCAGAATTCTTAAAGATGAACAGGATCTATTGGATGTAATGCGTGGTCAAGTAGTAACTCATATCGTACAAGATGAACCGACTGAAAGTGTTGAAGAAAAACAGGAAACCATATTAGAAGCTATGGGTCTTGTGTTTGAACCAACAACTGATGAAGATGTCAAAATGATTAAAAATCTTCTTGGGGATTGCCGGGATAAATTCTATAGAGCATGGCGTGTTACAAATGTTAAGACACAGAAAAGATTCGATAATTTTGTTAAAAAGGAAAAAATCTCAAATACAAAATTATTGTGGCATGGCAGCCGTAATGAAAACTGGTGGTCAATCATCAATACGGGTCTTGTACTTCGTCCAACAAATGCAGTCATTACCGGCAAAATGTTTGGCTATGGAATTTACTATGCTCCGAAAGCGAGAAAATCTTTGGGATATACTTCGCTGAGTGGATCATATTGGGCAAGAGGAAATTCTAATTCTGCATTTATGGCAATTATGGACGTTGCATATGGAAAGCCATACGATGTACATTCATTTGATAGTAAATACTATGATTTTAACTATGAAAAGCTGCAGAAAACTTGCCCAGGTGCAAATTGTCTACATGCTCATGCTGGTAGCATGTTAAGAAACGATGAAATTATTGTATATAAAGAGGATCAGTGTACTATTAAATACTTAGTTGAACTTAGGTAACTATATGAGAGGAAATGCAAAAGACAAAAGGATGCAATGGGGAAGAAAGAAAAACCATATGCAAGAAGTACATTTTTCAACTAAGAAACAGAAAAAGATTTTTCAGAGAAAGTTGAGAAATGGCAAACAAAGAGATATTACATCTGGCAACGCTTACCGCAAGGTAGGCGGTTATGCCAAATGGAAGTATGTATCATAAGGAGAATATTGCGTCAAAAACTTGATAAAATATGGTTTTTATCTTGTTGAATAATTTCCCCACTTTTAATTGATATATCGTTATAATTTGGTGATAATTCACCACTTTTAATATTATTTACCGCCATAATATAACATTTATCCTCCACTATTTATTGCTGTTGATTTAATATCGTGCCAAACCCTTGATATTTACTTACTTTACGGCATGAAATAAAAACCATATTCACACAGAAAATAGCTTGAAATTATTGCAAGCTCTTCCGTTGGATCTGAAAATAATGAAAACAAAAAATAGGATAAGAGAATGGTATAACTATTATGGCGGTGAAGTATATGTGAGTTTTTCCGGCGGTAAGGATAGTACAGTATTATTGGATATTGCCAGAGAATTATACCCAGACATTGAAGCCGTATATGTAGATACTGGACTTGAATATCCAGAACTTAGAGAATTTGTAAAATCTATTGATAATGTAACATGGTTGAAACCAAAAATGAATTTCAAAAAAGTTATTCAAGAATATGGTTATCCAATTGTCAGTAAGGAAATAGCAAATAAGGTTCATGGAGCAAAGCCTGGAAATACAAGGTGGCATCAAATGCATGGTACATATGTTGATCCTAATACCAGCAAATTATCTGCACATTTCAATTATAAGAAATGGGAATTTCTACTTAATGCAGATTTTAAAATTTCAGATCAGTGTTGTAGCATTATGAAAAAACGCCCATCATTAGAATTTGAAAAGAAGAGTGGTAAGAAACCTATTTTGGGATTAATGGCAGCGGAAAGTAAAAAAAGAAAAAGGGATTACATGAAAACAGGATGCAATGCGTTTGACAAAGAGCATCCACAAAGTCAGCCTATGGGATTTTGGACAGAACAAGACGTTCTGCAGTATTTATATGAAAAGGAAATTCCGTATGCTTCTGTATATGGTGATATTGTTTTGGAAGATGGGAAATATCGCACGACAGGATGTAATAGAACAGGGTGTGTATTTTGTGGTTTTGGTTGTCATCTTGAGAAAGAATCGAATAGATTCCAAATGCTCAAAAAGACGCATCCTAAATTATGGGAATATTGTATGAAACCAATTGAAAATGGTGGACTTGGTATGAGAGAAGTAATGGATTTTATAGATGTTCCCGTGGAATAAACAGGCATAAATAATGTATTGACATTTATATAAAAGGTGATATAATGTAAAGGAATAGTAGATGTGAAGTCTACTTATCCTTTTACGTTTAACAAGCAAAAATAAAGACAACCAAAAAGAAAGGATAAGAAGATGGAACTCAATAAACTATATAATATGGATTGCATGTCATTCCTCCAGACCATAGATGGGGGGCAATTTGATTTAACAATAACAGATATTCCTTATGGAGAAGTAAATCGCTCAAGCAATGGATTAAGAAATTTAGATAAAGAAGATGCCGATATAATGATTTTTAACCTACAGGATTTTCTTGATAAAGTCTATGAAGTTACTAAAAGTACGATCATTATATTTTGTGGCAAGGAACAGCTATCTGAAATTCATAAATTCTTTTCAGAGAAACAAAAGAAAGGAAAAGGAACAGTCCGGCAGCTTGTGTGGAAGAAAACAAATCCATCGCCGATGAATGGACAAAATATTTATCTCTCAGGTATTGAGAACGCTGTTTGGTTTAAAAAGCGTGGTGGAACGTTCAATGCTCATTGTAAAAATACAGTATTTGAATACCCATGTGGAAGAAATAAACTTCATCCGACAGAAAAGAATCATGAACTATTACGAGAACTGATAAGAGATAACAGTAATGAGGGAGATATTGTTTTTGATCCGTGTTGTGGAAGTGGCGCACATTGTCTTGTAGCAAAAGAAGAGGGAAGGAATTATATAGGAATTGAGTTAAATCATCAATATTATGAAGTTGCAAAAGAAAGATTGCAACGAGAGTGCTAAAGCAAAAGTGGGGGTTATTAAATGAAAATTGTTGGAGTGGATATTTCATCAAAACCAGATCAGACCATAGAAAGTACAGCAAAGGGTAAAGTTGTAAATTATGGTGCGACATTTTGTGACGAAGGATTAAAGTGTGATAGTTGTGGTGAAATCAATAATTATAAAGTTATAGGATTTTGTGATGGCATTAACATGTATGGAAAGGTTTTAAAATGTTGCAATTGCGGAAACGAAGTTAAACAGACAGTGGAGTTTTCTGTAGAAAGTCGTAACATCCGCATCCCTGGGCTTATGGTATAGAAATATTATCAAAAATGAGGTGCTTAAAATGAGTGAAAGAAACAGAGCGTGGAGAAGAAAAAAGAACTTTTCAAAAGGACGTAGAAAGAAACATATTGCAATGGCGGTTTGTAGAAACTGGTGGTATGAGCATGATGGGCAATATATTAAAGGCAAAATCCATTGTTCTTGCCCTTGCTGCAGTCCTAAAACAAATAACCGTGGGCGATATGGAGTATCAGTGAATCTTAAACACTCAGACAAACAGAAAGTAGACTCAATGTGTTCTCAGATTTCGGATTATCTGAAAGGTGATTATGAAATTGCAGTCTAAATAAGCAATAATAAAAATGGTTCATCTGCCAAACAAGATGATTAAATAAGTGAAATTTAATGGTTGGTTATGCAAGGTCACTTAGCCAGATAGGAGAGCTATGGTAGATATACAGTATAAAGATGGAAAATATATAGTAAATGCCACAATACAAACTGAAATTTCGACACTTGATATAGCAAAAGTACGAGAATATTTCATTTGTGATTGTGAAGCAGAATTTGCTGAAGCTATTCGTAGTATGGTTACAGAAAATGCTATTTTGAGAAAAGCAATGAAAGAACGAATGGAGAATAAGAGCAATGAAAATGATTAATACAAGTGAATGCGAACAGTGTGAACACGGTAAAATTGACGATTCTAACAAAGCTAGAATAAAAGTCCACTGTGATGTAAAGGGAAAAGATTATATTTACGGCGCATGTATTCCATGTGAAGATGCATCGTTTAGAAAAGGAGAAAAGAAGAAATGAAGATTAAGAATATTACAGATGTTGAAACATTTCTGGAAGTAGTAAATCAATGTGAAGGAGATGTCACGCTTACTTCTATTTATGGAGATAAATTTAATCTCAAATCCACACTGACACAATATGTTGCAGTTGCAGCATTGGTTGGTGAACATGGGGAGGAACTTGAACTTTGGTGCTCTAATAAAAACGATGAAGCAAAATTTTTTAGAATGTTTCATGATAACCCGAACATGGTATAAAGGAGAAAGCAATGAATGAAGAGAAATTTAAAGTAAGAATAGGTGAAATACTTGTCGCACAGACAGATATTACCTATGAGAATGATAAAGATCAGAAAACTACAATTAAAAAGGGCGAAAAGTCAATTCTTGGTTTTGATGGTGCGATTCACCGTTTAAAACAAAGAACTATCATTATTCCAGATGAATCATTTGAAATTGTAGGATATTGTGCAGCAGGGTTAGCAGAGTTTATCACAGCATGGCTTGATAAAAACCTTGATTTGGAAAATACCTTGAAAAAGTCAGAATATTCAGTGGATGATGTAAGAGAGTGTATAGAAACGGCACTTATTGAAATTGGAATGGAGGCAGAACCTGATGAAAATGAAGAAGATGCTGAAGAATATGTTTCCGATATTTAAAAGCATTGATGAAAAATTCGCAGAAATTGGATTTATAAAGATCGAAGAAGATGAATATGGGGCTGTGTATAAAAGAAGAATAGATAAATACAATTACACACAGACGTTAGATTTAGTACATAAAGCAAGCGGTAGACATATTATTCAGTCTTATGATGAAGAACTTACGGATCAGAAGAAAATCGGCAATACATGTGTTGGTTTAACAATGTATGAAGCAAAACTTTGTGTTAAGAAAATGAAACAAATGGGATGGAAAATAACAAAAGAACCCATAGAAAATGAAAATGGTGACATAGTTCTTACAGCAGATCAAACAAAAGAACTTATTATGAAAAATAAAAAATACAAAGAAAAGGAGTAATACCTATCCTAGTGAAACTAGGTTTTGTGCCGGAGAATGGGAATGGGCATAAGTAAAATAAGTCATTGTGGCTGAAAAGGTTTAGGGAAGAAATGAACTAAATCAAGTTGTATAAACAACTGATGAGAGCAATCTAAAATATTAACCACGCACTAGATAGTGTTAGTGGTTGGTATGAATACTCGCACAAGCGAAGATTTGGTAATGAAACAGTCATTGCCATTATCTGTAAAAATATTATTAACAAAGTCTCGTATTAGGGATTGGTACAATGAATTTTGTGGAGATGTATATGTAAGTTTTAGTGGTGGAAAGGATAGCACTGTACTTTTAGATTTAGTACGCAGTATGTACCCAGATGTAGTTGCGGTATATGTTGATACAGGGTTGGAGTATATAGAAGTAAGAAATTTTGTAAAAACAGTTGATAATGTGATTTGGTTAAGACCAAAGATGAATTTCAAAGAAGTCATTATGAAATATGGTTATCCAATAATCAGTAAAGAACAATCACAATACATTAGAGAATATAGAACCACAAAATCTGAAAAACTCAGAAACATTAGATGGAATGGTAACAAATATGGCAGAGGGAAAATATCAGAAAAGTGGAAGTTTTTAGTTGAAGCTCCGTTTTCCATTGGTAATCAATGCTGCAATATTATGAAGAAAAACCCATCAAAACTTTTTGAAAAGAAAACTGGCTTACATCCATTTATCGGTACAATGGCATAAGAATCCGCTTTGAGAAAATCAGGCTGGATCAAATATGGATGCAATGCTTTTGAAAAGAAAAGACCAACTTCTCAACCTATGAGTTTTTGGACTGAGCAAGATGTATTACAGTATATCGTTGAAAATAATCTCGATTACGCCTCATGTTATGGCGAGATATTACAAGATGAAAATGGTAAATATTATACTACTCAATGTCAAAGAACAGGTTGTGAGTTTTGTCTATATGGGATTCAAACAGATGGATGTCCAAATAGACTACAAAGGATTAAAGAAATGCACCCACAGAGATATGATTTTATTATGAAATCTGTTGAGGCTGGTGGACTTGGATATAAGGATGTACTTGATTGGATCAATGAAAATTCAAGTATAACTATTCCATATAAATAAGAAGAAATACATTAAAAGGAGATCATAACAATGGATTTAAAACAGACAGTTGAAATGATGAATAGTGCTGATTATAAAGAAAGATTCAAAGCAGAATATCACCAGGTTGCTATCCGATATGGCAAGTTAAATACAATGGTAGATAAATATAAAAAGGGAATTCTGGAGTTTAAGCCTACATGTCCTATGAGCATTTATGAACTTCAGCTTAGAGCTATGCGTGATTATTTAACTATCCTTGAAGCAAGGGCAGCTATTGAAGGAGTTGAACTATAATGAAAGGATTTCTTATAGTCGATAAATTCCCAGAAAGTTGCATTGGATGCATGTTTAATGATATGGGATTTTGTCAGGCAATTCATGAAGGTGGAGAAAATATTCCCGATGAAGATATAGACAATAAACCTGAATGGTGTCCTATTCAGGAATATAAAGAAAGATAAAAAATCTTTTTCATTTGATTCTCTGAAATACCGTCATATAGGCATTTCCAGAAAGTCAAATGAGAGATTTTATACTAACTACGCAACAAAACAATATACGAAAGGCTTATAAATCAATGGTTTTTAATGAAGTAAATAAAAAAGATTTTATATTAGATATTCTAGTAGCTTGTGAAGAATCACAAGAAGTATGCAAAGCATTTAGAGAAAAAGGTCATAATGCTTTTAGTTGTGACATAATGGAATGCTCTGGAAACCACCCGGAGTGGCATATAAAAGATAACGTACTTCCGTTATTAAACGGAAACTGTAGCTTTAAAACAATGGACGGAAAAGAACATAATATTGATGGTAAATGGGATATGATTCTCGCATTCCCACCTTGTACACATTTAGCTGTAAGTGGTGCAAAACATTTTGAGAAGAAAAGGGCAGATGGAAGACAGCGAGATGGTATTGAATTTTTTTGCCAGTTTTTAACTGCTGATTGTGACAAAATTTCCATTGAAAATCCAATTGGGATAATCAGTGGAGATTACATAAAAAAGTGGTTTCCAGATTTAGCACAAAAATATGGTTTACCGATAAAACCTACACAAATAATTCAGCCATATGAATTTGGACATCACACGAAAAAATCAACTTGTCTTTGGCTTAAAGGATTGCAAAAATTAACACCAACAAACATAGTTGAACCGAAAATAATTACATATAAAGGTGGAGCTAAATTTGGTGCAGGAATTGAACAAGTATTTGATGAAAATGGAAAAGCAATTCCATTTCACGATCCAAGAACTGCTAAAGCAAGAAGTAAAACATTCTCAGGTGTAGCAAAAGCAATGGCAGGCACATGGGGATAATAAAGATAAAAGTAAATTTTTATTTTGTTTGTCTAAATCCATTGGTTTTACTACCTCCGTTTATTCTTTATATAAAATAATTAAGCAATTCTTTTAATTGCATGTTTTTGAAATGAGCAATATAAGCCAATCATAGAGATTAAGATAAAAATTTACTTCAAAAAGGATTATCTGTATTGAGTCTTTTTGATGGTATTAGTTGTGGAATGTTAGCTTTAAAAAGAGCTGGTATTCCAGTAAAGAGATATGTGGCATATGAAATTGAGAAAAATGCAATCAAGATAAGTCAAAAGAACTATCCACAGATTGAACAATGTGGAGATGTACGAACGGCAGATTTCAGTCAATACGAAGGTTTTGATTTGTTGATTGGTGGGAGTCCTTGTCAGGATTTATCAAATTACAAATATGATCGTGGAGAGGTAAAAGGACTTGATGGAGAGAAAAGTGGTCTATTCTATTACTATGTCAAGGCTCTAAAAGAAGTAAAACCTAAATATTTCCTGCTTGAAAACGTTGCAAGTATGGAAAAGAAATGGGCAGATGTAATATCAGAAGAATTAGGTGTAGAACCAATAATGATTAACTCAGCTCTTGTATGTGCAGCAGAACGAAAGCGGTTGTACTGGACGAATATACCGAACATAGAACAGCCAGAAGATAGAGGAATTGTACTGAAAGATATTGTTATTCCGACAAATGAAGTACCAGATAAATATTGGTACACAAAATATCCAATAACTGTTCATGACGGTGATGTAAAAGTAAAAGCCACTATCCATTTGAATAGCCATAGACAGGCGAAGGAAGTATATGGATTGAATCATAAATGTAATACATTACTTTGTGATGGAAATGGTGGAAATCTAGCAAAGAAAGTATATCAGGATAACAGGGTAAGAAGATTAACGCCTCTTGAATATGAACGACTGCAGACATTGCCAGATCATTATACGAATTGTGTGGCAGATAGCAGAAGATATACAGCAATAGGAAATGGGTGGACAGTTGATGTCATATCCCATATTTTAAAAAATATAAACACGCAATAATAAATGCAAAACAAAATTGTTTTTTTATTTACTTATGGAACATAAAAACAGCTAATATAGGCAATTTCAGAACCTTATGGGTATTTTCTTATGAATATTTCATTTACCTAAAAACTCTGAAATTACTTACTGTAGCTTATTTGAAAGGATGTACAAATTGGAAAATATAAATAAAAAAACAATTCCAAATTGGGAATTGGTAAATTTTTGTGAAATAGATAAATTTGCTGCTCAGTCATATTGTGCCATTCACAATGTTGACGAAAGTAAAAACATAGGTGATATTACAAAAATCAATGAAAATGAGATGAAACCATTTAATATGATTTGTGGTGGATCACCTTGTCAGGATTTTAGTGTTGCCGGAAAACAAAAGGGTAGTATGTGGAAATGTGCAGATTGTGGACATGAGTATAATCCACTTACGGTACATTTTTCTCAGAGACATAAATGCCCGAAATGTGGTAGTGAGAATCTGGATAAGACACGTTCTTCATTATTGGTAGAATGGTTAAGAGTAATAAGAGCAAATAAACCACAATGGGGAATATATGAGAATGTAAAAAATATTGTTGGAAAAGCATTTAAAGAAACATTTGATATGTTTATCGAAGAACTGCATGAGTATGGATATAACACATATTATAAAGTTCTCAATGCAAAAGATTTTGGAATACCTCAGAATAGAGAAAGACTTTACCTTATCATTATTAATAAAGATATTGATAATGGGAAATTCCAATTTCCTGAAGGATTTGACAGTGATATTGTTATGTATGACATCTTAGAGGATGAAGATAATGTAGATGCAAAATATTACGTTGATTCAGCCAAAGAGAAAGAAGCATTACAAGAAATGATTGATTCGGGTAAATTAAATAAAGACTACTCGAATACTGTAAGATGGGGGGCAGAGGCTCACTAGACAGACATCAGTGGGATCTTGTTCAAGTACCCAACAAGGAGCAATCATAAGTAATTGCGGAAAACATATAGATAAATTCACTGATTGTGCAAATACATTACTTGCACGTGATTATAAAGGGTTTGGAAATCAAGGGATGAATGGAATAATTTCAATTAAGCCAGACTGCCAAGAAAGGAAATAATATGGAACGATATATTTGTGAAAGAAGATGGGATGAAGGAATGAGATCTTTCAAGGGGGGGGCTTTGTGGCACAATTCGCACAATTAATGCAGGAGGAGATAAACGAGTGATTATTGAAAATGAAAATAACATTAGTACAGATGATTATGCAATAAGAAGATTAACACCAAGAGAGTGTTGGCGTTTAATGGATTTTTCCGACAGTGACTTTGACAAAGCCAAAGCTGTCGGAATGAGCGATACACAACTATACAAGCAAGCTGGGAATTCTATTTGTGTTGGTGTCCTATATAATATTTACAAAAACCTATACAGTGCAATGCCTTACTTATTTGAAAACTTAAAAGTAAGTAGTTTTTTCTCTGGTATTGGTGCGTTTGAGGTAGCATTAAATAGATTATATAAAAATATAAATTCTGAAAATTTTTGCAATCCGCAGGTAGAGTAACATCTACTTGCGGTAAAGATAAATTCACTGATATTACTAATTTTGAACTTACAAGGAGCGAATGGGTAAATAAGAAATATAAAGATTTCTTTGAAAAACACAATTATTTACCAAAATTCTTTGAAGTATATAACGGATTAGAAGTAAAGAATTATGCTCCAACGCTCTCAACAAGAAGTAATGGAGCTATGGGAAGTGGAACAGCATTGATTATCAATGAAAGGAATTAATCGTGATATGCAAAAATCAACTAATGAACAACCAAAAATAAAAGTATTAGGTAGATTAAATATAAATGGACACGATTTACTTAAAAGAATTTACTCCATAGAAGGATGTTGTCCTACTTTGACAACGATGATGGGGGGGGCAAACCCAACCTAAAGTAGTCGTTAGGAGGAAACATGAGTGATATGAAGCCGAGGTTTCTGGGTGGTTTTGGCGAAAGAAACTTCGGCAAGCAATATCGCCAGGGAAATAGAATCTATGATGCTGATGCCATAGCAGTATGCTTAACGGCACAGCCATTAGGTAATATGGGAGGATATAGTAGTTTGTATGTTGTCAGAAAAAAGAAAGGTAAAAAAGATGGGAAATGTATCAACGAAAAATAGTCAAGCTGGCACAGTATATTCGCCGGGGGGGCTGTTCCCTACTATATGTGCTGGAACACATGGTTATGCAATAGGATATATAATTGTTGATAATTTTTCTTCTGGTCGAAAAAGGAGAAGATAATATGACATATGGATTTATTTGTCCTGAATGTGGACATAAAGAAAAAATAGAAATGCCAATTACAAAATATACATCAGAAGGGCATATTTGTCCTAAATGCAATAGTGAAATGAAAAGAGATGTTTCAACTATGGGATGTATGAGTATTGATAAAACGGGCGATTTTTACAGACGTATAAATTAAAGAGGAAGAGAAATGGGAAATATTCAAGACAAAATTGATGTAGTAATGCGAGAAATCTCAGATTATGGTTCTTCATTTAAAAGTACCATAAGTGAACTTCTTACAAAGGGTATTGTTTACGATCAAGTAAAATGGGAACGTGATATTGCAATTTCTCAATTAAATGACTTAGGGATAGGATTCGGCGAAGATATTACGAAATATAAAATCGCAATCAAAAATATTCCACATATGACAAAAGAGAATGTTATGCACACGGTTTGTAATACAGAGTGGGGATTGGATGCAAGATATGTTTGCCCAGAATGCTTGCAGCCGGTGGAAAAGGAACATAAATTTTGCCCTCATTGTGGCAAGGCTTTAAGCTGGTTTATTGTTCCAAAACCAACAGCAGAAGTACGAAATAGATTTATTGCAAATGCTAAAAATGGTGTAAGACAATTTCTTAGGAGTACATCATCGCATTATTATTCTGTCAAAAATTATAGGAGCAAAATAAATGAGATATAGAACTAAAATGTATAAACGGACAAGTACAACTGTAGATACTGGCACAATGGGATTTCACGATTATGAGACACGATATCAGACTATTGAAGAGTTTTTCGATATGGTGAATAAAGCTATGGACGATTTACGAAATAGTGGTGCAAAGGAGATCTCAGTACAATATCTTACGGAAACACATACACAAGAGATTAATCGTGCAATCATTACATACATGATTTAAAACAGGAGGAAGTTATGTGACACTTATTGTAAATTTATTCGGTGTTCCTGGTGCTGGTAAAAGCACTGGTGCAGCACAAGTTTTTGCAAATCTCAAAAAGAAAGGCATAAATGCAGAATTGGTAACAGAGTTTGCAAAGGATAAAGTGTGGGAAGAAAATCAGGAAGTCTTTAAAAATCAAGCATACATATTCGGGAAGCAAAGTTTTAAAATCAGCCGATGTGACGGAAAAGTAGATGTGATTATTACAGACAGTCCATTACCACTAAGTATCTTCTGCAATAATGATCCGTTATTAACAGAAAACTTCAATAAAACTGTTATGGATGTATTCAACGGATATGAGAATTTGAACTATCTCTTGATCCGCACAAAACCATATAATCCATCCGGGAGATTTCAAAGCGAAGAAGAAAGCGATGCTTTAAAAGAGCCATTAACGAAATTATTGAGGGCATGTTGTATTCCTTATAAAGAAGTTACTGGTGACGATGATGGTTACAATATGATTACCAACGAAGTATTGAATAAGTTGAATAAATAGGAGGAATGGTTAATGTACGACAAAGACAAAAGGCGTAAGAGAAGAATTTGTGATAGGAAATATAAGAAAAAACTCAAAAGAATGAATCGCTATAGTGGAGCTGTATATGAAGTTGATGGAGAAAAGCATACTGGTCACTGTCAGAGTCGTACAGTTGCAAAGCCATTTTGTCGCCGGATTTATAGAGGAAAGATTTCTCCATATTGTAAAAAGCAGACAAATAGAATTGTTAGAAAATATAAAGGCGAAATACCTAAAGGCTGCGGATATAGAAAATTATTTGATATGTGGTATGAAATGTATTAGGGAGGATATATGGAAGTACATGAATTTTTAGAGTCGAAGTTGGGAGCAGACATAAAAAAGCAGCTCACTATTCTTATTGAAAACGGTGGTATATTTGACCTTATTGAAGAAATAGTTAAAGACAAAATGAATGAGGAAATTGAAAGCGAATTAAAAGAGAGTTTGGGGATGAAAGAATTTGTTCCACAATCATTGACAATAGAACATATTTCTAAGTTAAGAGAATTAGCACATATGGCTGAAACAAACAATAATAAAAATGAGGTTAATATTGACAAAGAAATCAGATTAACCAAAAGGAATATAAGATATTGTAAAAATCCATTGGAAAAGCGGAATCTCGAAAAACGATTGAATGAATTATATGCAGAAAGGAAAAAGTTATGGAAAACCAAAGAGAATGTTACGAATTGACGCTTGCGCCGAATTATGTTTCTGATTGGGAATTTAATGATGCTATTAGAGAACTAATACAGAATGGTATAGACCAACAAGTAATCGCCCCGAACAATAAGTTTACAATTAAATATGATCGTGAACACCAGGAACTTACGCTTAGAAACCCATTTTCAAAACTTAAAAGAGACACGTTGCTTCTTGGTTGTAGTAGTAAAGCAAACAATGAAGAAACTGTCGGGCAGTTTGGAGAGGGATATAAAATTGCAGCACTTGTTCTTACACGTTTAGGAAAAACATTTACTATTTATAATAATGAGAAAAATGAGAAATGGACGTGCCGGTTTAAAAACTCTACAAAATGGTTACACAAAATTTTAGCTTTCTATATTGAAAAGAATAATACCCAAAACACGGGGCTTGATATTGTGATAGGCAATGTGACACGTGATGAATATGATGGTATTGATTGGATTTGGTTAGATAGTGATGGCTATGAGTGGAATAGAATTCAGACAAGTTATGGCGAAATCCTTACAGACGAAGAACAGCTTCAAAGAATATATGTAAATGGTTTATATGTTTATACTGACGATTGTATGGAGTATGGATTTAATTTTAAGCCTAAGTACATAAAACTAGAACGTGATAGGAAGACATGCAGTAGTTGGGATATTGGAGAAATTACGGCAAAAATGATAATGGAGGCAACCATATCGGGTGATATCACAATTGAACGACTTTCTGAGATGATGGATGGTAATTGCGCCGAGACATATCATTTCGGATTTAACAAATACTCAAGTAATGCTAAGACTATTGCAAAACAATTACTTGAAGCATTCGATGAAAAGCATCCAATGTTTTCAGTGCCAGTTTATAAACAGGATCAGATTGATAGAGTAAAAGCATTAGGTGGAAACCCTATTGTTGTAAGTGCGAGAATTGCAGATTTACTTTCAGAGGAAATTGAAAATAGAATTCAAAAACTTGCCGATACAATGCCAAGAGATGTTCTTACAATAAAAGACCAGCTTGAAATTTGGCTTGCATGTTATCAATCTAAATTGCCGGAAAAAGCAATCAATGAATTAAATGCCATTATCGAATTAATGGATTAAGGAGGACTTATGGAAATCACAACTGGATTAAAGAGAAGATTTTGCAAAAACTGTAATATTCCTATATCAATTTTTATTGAACCATTTTTCTCAGATCGTATTCTGCTATTTGATAAATATTTTAATACAATTGAAGAATATAATAAATTCTTAGAATCTATTAAGTTGTTTAATAACGAACAGGATTATTACGAACACTATAATAAAACAAAAGACGCTGCAATTAAATTCATTCAATCAACAAAAGGATACGAAAGATTCAACAACATGGATATGACTGAAATTTCAAAGGCTATTGCTAAATACCATATTCCATCATCAGATATTTATAAACCTATGAATGATGGAAAAAGATTTATAAGCATTGATATGAAACAAGCAAACTTCCACGCATTAAGAGAATATTCGCCGGATATTTTTAATAATGCTAATACATGGGAAGAATTTATGCAGAATTTCACAGATGACCAGCATATTATTGGTAGCAAATATATAAGACAAGTCATATTGGGAAATTGTAACCCAAAACGGCATATTACATATGAAAAATATTTAATGAGCCTCCTTATCCCTTATCTGACCGAAGTTGTTTTACTGAAAGATATTGTTTGTTTTACGAATGATGAAATCATAATTCAAACAGACAATAATAAAAGGTATAATGCTTCAAAGATAAATGAATATATTCTTAATTCTTATTTAGTGGCAAAAATCCCACTGAAAGTAGAAGAATTCGAGCTGAAGAATATAGGAGATGGTTTAGGTTTTATCAAATTATATGATGATGAACATTTCAAATTAAAATGTGTTGATAATGATTTTCTTCCCATGATTTTGCGATTAATGCATTGTAATGAAGTAAGGCTATCGGATTTATTTTTCATACACAAAGATTCATTAGCAAGGTTTAATAGTATACCTAAAAATATTCGTAAAGCATTCAATTATGATGGAGGTATCAAGCAAATATGACAGCAAAAGAAAAATTAAAAAAACTTCTTGAATGGATTACAAAAGAAGAGGATATGAGAACAGATTTTGCCACAAAATGTTTTGACAAAAATAATATGTTCGGTATGCAGATACATAACGCTGAAGCATCTATGTGTACAAAAGTGCGGTGGACATTGGAAGATATGTTATCTGGTGAAGGAAGTGAAAAGATGGAGTTTAATGAAGCATTTGTATTAATGAAACGTGGAGCAAAAATCAAATTGCCAGAATGGGAAGGCTTTTGGTTTTGGTCGGAAGAAAAGCAGACAATTATTATTCATTGCAAAGATGGAAAAGAGTTAGATATTCGTGAAACTGAGGATGTTGGTTTCACTATGAATAATATCTGCAGGAGTGATTGGATCGAGGTAAAATAATGGATGAAAAATGCGAAAACTGTAAATTCTTTTGTAAATTAAATCTATTCGCACGTTATGTTGAAACAGTAGGTGGAATGGGGTATGTATCTGGTTGGAAAGTTGGAACATTATATTCAAAATTTAATGAATCGCATGGATGTAGTGTATTTTTAATGGATAGTGGTAAAGTCCATGAAGTCCTACCAAATGACAGATGCGAACTATTCCAACCAAAAGAAAAAGAAGAGGAAAATTATGGCAAGAAATAGATACCCTGGTTATTGCTATTGTTGTGGTAAATATATAAAACCCGGTTACGGTCATTTTGAAAGACATAATGGTGGATGGAGAATAAAATGCGTAAAATGTGCAAGTGGAAGAATTGTGCATGATACAGATAAAGAAGTAAAGCGAATAGTGGGATCATAATACTGTTCGAGAAAATATTTATGTTACTAAGAAAAAATGGGCATTAAGCCCATTTTTTATATAAAATTTTGAAAAGGTACTTGACAATCACATGAAAAAGCGTATAATATAATTAAACAAGCAAAAATAAAGAAAGGATATTAAATGATTAAACAAGTTGGTAATAATTTAAAACTCATGGATGATAATCATTTGAAAAAGATTATTAAAGAATCATATGACAGGGGCATTCTGTTCGGAACAAAAACAACCGCTAATGCAGTATTAAAAAATCTGAACGAAATGACCTCTGATAATTTTGAGGAAATCAAAGAAAGGCTTGTTCGGTTTTGTACTAATGTGCAAGCTGTATAATAGATAAGGAAAGGAGAAATACATATAATGGACAAAATGGTTATAACAAAACATGCTATGTCACGTTATGCCGAAAGAATTGCTGGACGAGATGAACTTATAGACATCAATATCTATATCGCTCAGAATGAAGATAAGATCGTTGAAGATATTAATAAAATGTGCGAACATTCAGAATTGATTTATACCGGCAAGGTTGGCAATCGTGACAATAATCCAGTCAATGTATATTTGTCTGGAACGTGGATTCTTTTAACTGACTTGACAGAAACCAAAGTTATCACATTGTACAAAGTTGAGTTTAATGTTGGTGAAGATTTCAACAAGCATTTTATTCAAAAGATTCTTGATAAACTAGCAGAGGATAAAAAGGTTCTGGAAGAGAAACGTGCAGAAATCAACACAGAGAAATCAGCTTATGAGCAGATCATCAAAGACAATGAAGATATGATTAATGAATATCGTGGCACAATCAAGATGCTCGAACGGAATAATGCTGATTATAGAGAAGCAATCGAAAGTATGAATGCCAGATGTGTTGCTGCAGAGTTGGCAGTGAAACGAGATATTGAAAGTCTTGTGATGAAGAAAGAATTTTAATTTGCAATAAACAAGCAAAAATAAAGGAGTAACAATGTATAAACAAATAATTGTGGTGAATAAAGAACTGAATATGAGTCCTGGAAAATTAGGTGCAATGGTCGCACATGGGGCAACATCATTTTTCTGTGAGTGGTTCAGACATAACGTAGCAACTTCAAATGAGACATATAATGATTATTTGATTAAGCCAACCGCAAGAGTAGATAAAGAACTATTTGCACAATGGATTAGTGGAAGTTTCACGAAAATTGTTCTTGAAATTGAAAACACAGAAGAAATGAAAAAGTTAATCAAAACAGCGCATGAATATGGAATGATTAACAGAAAAGATTTTTTCAATGTCGTAGACGAATCAACAGAATTTTTTGATATTCCACAGTGGGCGGTAATTGCTTTTAGACCTATGGAGGCTGAGAAGATTGATCCGATTACTGGTGATTTGAATTTATACGGATATGAAAATAAAACGTTTGATTTTGGGGTAGGAAAACATGAAACTTTGTGAAATAGAAGATTGTGATGAATGTCCGATAAAAGATGAAGGGATCTGCCCCGGTGGTTGGACTTCTGGAGCTGGTGGAGTTCCCATTGAACCTCCATGTACGAGTTGGGATGGGGATGAAGAGGTAGATGATTATATTGAAGGATATTATGCGAGTATACTGGCAAGAGAAGAATGGGAAGATCGCATGTGGGAGGAAGAGCAGAAGCGAAAACGTAAAAATGAAATCGCTAGAAGAAAGCGTCAATATCTTAAAATCTACTGCATTGCCGAAAGATGTGAGGTAAAGCAGTTAAAGAAAGAATTGAATAATTATGAAAGAGCTGTAAGTTTTGCAAATTCTTTTGCAACAGCATTTAATATAACGAACGAAATGTTTGGATATTCTGAACGAAAAGAAGTAAATCCGGCACTTGCAAGTAAAATAGAATCTCTTAAAAAAGAACTTGAAATTGCAAAACAAAAGTTGAAAGAAAAACAGAAAGAATGTAGAAATACAGAAAAATATAAGAATATAGGCAAGGAGTAATATAATGAGTGATTTACACATTAAAGACTTTATTAAGAAAGTTGGAGAAAATAATGTAAAACATGGTTTTAGAGATAGAGATATACATGAAACAGAATTTGTTGCACTTATTCACAGTGAAGTCTCTGAAATTCTTGAGGAAATGAGAAAAGGTAAAACTCCGACAGAAACATATTATAGAGAAGATGGTAAGCCGGAGGGAATTCCACCTGAACTTGCTGATGTTGTAATTAGATGCTTTGATATGGCAGATTATTACGGAATTGATTTGGAGGCTGCAATTATTGAAAAGATGGAATTCAATAAGAGCAGACCATATAAACACGGTAAAGAGTTTTAAAAATAGAACCAAATTAGAATTTTATGAAGTGGAGGATTTTACCTAAAAACAATGAAAATTGCGATAGTTGATGCCGATTTAATAGGGCGAAAGAACCATAGATTCCCAAACTTAGCATGTATGAAACTGTCTTCATACCACAAAATGTTAGGAAATGTCGTTGTTCTTGAACAAAATTACAACAATTTGCACAATTATGATAAAATTCTAATTTCTAAGGTTTTTACTGATACAGTAGTGCCAGAAGAAGTTTTGAATATGAAAAATGTGGAATACGGTGGAACAGGATTCTATTATGATAAAGCTCCAAAGCTGCCTGATGACATTGAGCATATTTTCCCTGATTATCATTTATATGATGATTTTGTGAAAGAGCAGATTAAGAAAGGCGTAAAGCCGAAGGATTTAAAGGAATACACCGATGTAAGCATAGGTTTTACTACAAGAGGTTGTATACGACAATGTAAGTTTTGTGTGAATCAGAATTATAAGAAAGCAAGTATTCATAGCAGGATTGAAGAATTTTATGATCCGACACGAAAGTATATTTGTTTGCTTGATGACAATATATTCGCTTGCAAAGACTGGAAGCAAGTATTTGATGAACTGATTGCTACAGGTCACAAATTTTATTTCAAGCAAGGTATGGACGAAAGACTGTTGACAGATGAGAAGTGTGAGTATCTTTTCAATAAGGCAAATTGGTATGGAGATTACACATTCGCATTTGACAATATTAAGGATAGAGAAATCATAGAAAAGAAACTGCAAATGATAAGGGAGCATACGGATAAGCAGTGTAGGTTTTATGTATTTTGTGGATTTAATCATAATGATCCAGGTATTTATTCAGATGAATTTTGGAAAAATGATATTGCAGATTTGTTTGAGAGAATAAGTATTTTGATGAAATATAAGTGTTTACCATATATTATGCGATACATGGATTACGAGAAATCACCATTCAGAGGAATGTACATAGACATAGCCAGATGGTGCAATCAACCAAGTTTCTTTAAAAAGAAGACATTCAGAGAATTTTGCATAACGAATGGTAAAGAGTCATCATGTATGAAATACGCAAAATATTTTGAACAGCAATGCCCAGATATTGCAGAGAAATATTATGATTTAAGGTTTACAAATAAATGAAAAATAAATTGTTTTTGTTTTTTAATAAACAAGCGGTAATAATGGAGGAAATGCAAATGGTTCAAATGACAGGTGATAGAGTCAAGCGTGTGGCTCTTGAAACTATTGAATCCGAAATACCAGATGTTGACTATGGCTGCGACTACGAAAAAGATGTTGCTTTGGCTTTTATGCATAGAGTTGGGGGTATTGTTACTTTAGCCAATAGGTTAGCGGAAGAATGTGCTGATGGATAAATATGAAGACAGATAAAAGAAAGGAAATTACAAAAATTCTGTCTCTATCAATTCAAAAGCACATAAATCCACGCAATGACTCTAGGATATATTGGTCAAGAGAAGTCACGTTTGACTACAGAACAAAGAATGCCAAAAGAGTTGATTATATGAGATTCAAGCCAGTAAATAACACGGTTGGAGGAATCGAAAAGGGAGATTTTTACTGTTATGAGGTCAAGTCTTCCGTAGCAGATTTCCATTCTAAAAATGGACATAACTTCATCGGAGATTGGAATTACTACGTGATGCCAAAAGAAGTATTCGATGAAGTCAAGAAAGAGATTCCGTATGGTGTTGGTGTATTAGTTCCCAGTGGTCGTTGCCACTCCGGGAGCTGGTACGATTTGAAATCCATAAAGAAAGCTAAAAGAATGAACAGAGAAAAGCCTATTTCAGAAATGCTGCTGATGATGTTTAGGTCGGCAGCAAGGGATAGGAATGTAGAGTAGGAGAAGAAAATGAAGAAAAAGATGATGGTTGGGATTTTTGCCATACTTTTATGTTTTTCTTTGGTTGGTTGCAAGGCAGGAGAAAGTAAATCTAAATATCCATATGTTACAGTAAAAAGAACAATGTGGAGAAATGATAACACAGATATAGATATTGGTGGTGAATATGAGCTTAATGATTTTAATAAAGAAACCACTGAAAATGGCTGTACCGTAACACTCAATTTTGATTTGAAGAGTAAGAAAAAGAATAAATCTACATCTGAGACAACCAAAAAAGAAAATGATACTGTGCAAAAATCCAATTCACAATTCAAATTGGATGTTGAGCCAGTCCTACAGTTACTAGAACTTCCTACAGGTTGCGAAATTACTTCACTTGCGACTGTACTCAATTACTATGGATATGATATTAGTAAAACTCAGTTAGCAGATGAATACCTGGAATGTGGCGAAGTTGGAGATACAGATCCGAATGAGAAATTTATAGGATCACCATATGATATTCATTCGTGTGGTTGTTTCTCTAATGTGATTGCAGATGCAGCGAAGAGTTTCAGTGAGAAGAACGGCTGTAATTTCAAAGTATACAATTTATACGGATTGTCATTAGATGATTTATACAAATACGTAGAAGATGGCAAGCCGGTAGTAATTTGGTCAACTATTGACCTGAAAGAAACATACAGAAATATTACATGGGACGTTGATGGTAAAGAAATAGCATGGCGTGCAAATGAACATTGTATGGTGCTAATTGGATATGACAAGGACAATAATACTTGTATTGTTTCTGATCCGTTACAAGGTATTAAGGAATATCCGAGAGATTTATTTAATCAGAGATATGAGGAACTTGGTAAACAAGCTGTAGTAGTAGAAAAAGGTATTTAATATGTGGGATTTTGAAAAAGATTCAGACAAAACATGCTTCGACCATCTGGGTGATTATATCCCAGAAAGTATTGCAAATGAAGCGAAAAGAGAACTCAGAAGACGAGGATATTCTGAAGAGAAAATCCATGAAGAAGAGTGGAAACGGACAAAATAACTATTTTATCTACATCATTCAAATGCCGTAATATAGGCATTTTCAAAAATTGAATATCATCATTACTGCTCAAAAAGACTCTGAAATTGGCTAAACAAGCTATTTCAAATAAAATAGTTATTAGGAGTAGTAATGGAGATAAATCAATTATATAAAGGTAATTGTCTGGAATTGATGAAAGAAATTCCAGATTAAAGCATTGATATGATACTTTGTGATTTGCCATATGGTTCTACACAATGTAAGTGGGATATTATTATTCCATTTGAACCATTATGGGAACAATATAATAGAATAATTAAGGAAAACGGTGCGATAGTATTGTTTGCCACTGAACCATTTGCAAGCAAATTAAGATTAAGCAATATTAAGAATTATAAATATGATTGGGTATGGGATAAAGTAAAAGGAACTGGATTTCTCAATGCGAAAAAACAACCCATGAGGAATCATGAATTAATCTGTGTATTTTACAAAAAACAATGTTTATATAATCCGCAAATGACATATGGACATAAATTAAAGAAATCATATCGTTCAAAAGATTTACAAACAGATGTATATGGAGAAATGAAAAATGATTATACATATGAATCAACAAGTAGATATCCAAGAAGTATTCAAGTATTTTCGACCGATACACAAAATTCATCATTACATCCAACACAAAAACCAGTGGCTTTACTTGAGTATCTTATAAAAACATACACAAATGAGGGAGATTTAATATTGGATAATTGTGCTGGAAGTGGCAGTACATGTATTGCAGCCATAAATACAAACAGAAATTTTATCGGAATGGAAATGGATGATGATTACTTTGAAGTAGCAGAAAACAGAATACATGACCGATTAAAAAATAATTAAAACAAGCAAAAATAAAGGAGAAATTAAAAATGAATGAAAAAGTTCTTACAATCAAAAATGCACTGAAAGATATGGAAGTATCAGTAGAAAGCCAGACAGACAATGAAATTGTAATCAAAATCAAAGTTCCAGAAAAGCAGGTAAAATTAGCAGATCTTGTGCCAGGAACTATATTCAAAGTAGGAAAAAGAGAATTTATTGTACTTGGTCATGGTAAAGATACAACTGCAGTAATTCTCAAGGATTTCTTGTATGCAGGAGTTTTTGATGATGATTCTAACAATTATACGAATAGCAAGGTTAGAGAAAACCTTAATAACGGTGATTTTCGAAAAGAGATTGAAGCTGTAATTGGTGCTGATAATTTGATTTCACACAAAGTAATCTTGACGGCAAATGATGGTCTTAAAGATTATGGAACTTGCATTGACAAGGTAAGCCTAATGACCGCAGATAATTACAGAAGATATCGTGAGTTCCTTCCGGGTTATGGTGATTGGTGGTGGCTTGCAACACCGTTTTCAACAGCATCTAACGGTTACTCTCGTAGCGTTTGCTACGTGCGTTCCAATGGTACTGTGGACTGGTATGGCTGCGACTATTCCTACGGTGTCCGTCCGTTTTGTATCTTTTCATCCTCAATCTCTGTATCTTTACCAGAAGAGGAATAAAAGAGTAAGTCTATGGCTGATGAAAAATTAGATGTTATCGTAAAAGCGATTGAGCTATATGACCACACATTAACAATTACATCCAATAGAAAGAAATATCCTGCAAAATATAGAGTTTTAGTTGAGAGAACGCAGAATGTGTGTATTGATATCTATGAATTTTTAATGGAAGCAAATAGGAAAAGGTTAGACAATCCTGAAGAAAGAATTGAAAGACGAAAATTACAGACAAATGCAATTACATACTGCGATCAACTAAACCTTCATATTGAAGTGGCGAAAAATCATAATTTGATTTCTATGAAAAGTTGTGACTACTGGTCAAAACTTGTTTGCGATGTAAAGCATATGGCAATAGCTTGGCGCAAAAGAGATGAAAAACGATAATTAATTTAGGTTATGTGTTGTATCTCGTAACGTTTGCTACGTGAATTCCAATGGTACTGTGAACAGGAATGACTGCAACTATTCCAACGGTGTCCGTCCGTTCTGGTGGTATGTGAGGGCGAGTAAGCAAAATGCTGAAAGGTGTGCGCCACTATCAAAAGAACACATATCCTTTCCCTGGCAAGGGATAAATAAAAAGGTATACAACTTGACAGATTTTGAAAAAGTCATAGATTTTGGTAATTTGTATAGAGCGTACAAACGTTCCAAAAAAGGAAAAGGTTATAAGGTGAGTGCATCAAAATTTGCTGCTAGAGCACTTGAAGGTGTTCATCTACTAAGGGACATGTTGATTAATAAAACATATACAGTAGCACCTTATAACCAATTCAAAGTATATGAACCCAAAGAAAGAATCATAAAAGCTGGAGCATTTAAAGATAAAATAGTACAGCATAGTCTATGTGATAATGTGTTACATCCTAAATTGCAAAAGGTGTTTGTTCAAAATAATTTTGCAGGACAAAAATGTAAAGGCACATTATTTGGTTTGGATTGCTTACGAAATGATATGCTCAGTTTTTATGAAGAACATGGAACAAATGGATATATTTTAAAATGCGATGTCACAAAATTCTTTTATACAATTGACCATGAAATATTGAGAAAGATTGTATATAGATATTTTGAAGATGAGGGTATTCGTTGGTTATGTGATTTATATATAGATAGTACCGAAGGAGTAGGGCTACCTTTGGGTAATCAAATAAGTCAAGTATTTGCACTTTTATATCTTAATGATATGGATCATATGATAACGGAAGAGTTAGGCATTAAATATTATGGTAGATATATGGATGATTTTTATTTGATTTGTTCAAGCAAAGAACACCTGAAGTATTGTCTTAATAGAATTACAGAACATATCCATAGTTTAAAACTGACGCTCAATAACAAAACTCAAATCATCCCTTTTAAGAATGGTGTAGATTTTTTTGGGTTTCCACACATATGTAACAACTGATGGTAAAGCAATTAGAAAGCTAAAAGGGATTAATAAAAGACACATTAAAAAAGAATTGAGGAAGAAAAGTAAGTTAGTAAAAAGTGGGAAAATGTCTATGCAGAAATTTAATGAATCATACAAATCATGGAAGAATCACGCATTGCATGGTAATTGTATAAAATTAGTTCAGAGCATGGATGAATTTGTAAATTCACTTTTTGCTTAGAGGTATAAATATGGATGTAGATATTGTGAAATATATTCCTTTTGGAAAAGAAAATGCTATAAGCCGTGATATTTTAACGGCAAAGCTTGGTTGTACCGATAGAGCTATGCGAGATTTAATTAATAAGGCGAGAAAAAGAGTAGTAATTATTAATTTGCAGAATGGCAGCGGATATTATCGTCCTACTGAAGAAGATATTGAAGATGTATTGAGATATAAAAAACAAGAGGAAAATCGTGCAACAGAAGTATTTGGGAATCTTCAGCCGGTAAGAGAATTTATCAGGAAATATAAAAAAGGTAAAAACAATGAAAAAATGTAATACATGTTTCTATCAAGAAAAGCTTTATAATGGTTCGTTAATTTGTCAGCATATTCAATCTGTACATGGTATAGAAGCTTATGAACAATATAAATTATGCGATGAAATTGTAAAGTGTGATCTTTATAAGAAAACAAATTTCAGATGCTCTGAATGTCTTGGAAATTGTTATACAAATCAGACAAAAAATAAATGTAAAAAATGGAGGTTATCAAATTGAAAAAGGTATTAATTGTAGTTGATATGCAAACGGATTTTATTACTGGAACACTTGGCTCAAAAGAAGCACAAGCAATTGTTGCTAATGTCAAGAAGAAAATTGATGAATATATGAGTGGAAACCATAGAATTATTTTCACAAGAGATACACATAGAAAAAACTATCTTGAAACATTCGAAGGGAAAAATCTTCCTGTTGAACACTGTATTTTTGCTACTGAGGGATGGCAGATTATTCCAGAACTTAGAGACTGTTGTAGATATTACCCAGAATGCGAAAGTGTTAATAAAATAACATTTGGTTATAGTGACTGGAAACAGTTACTTGGAAATGTGGATGAATACGAAATTGAACTTGTTGGGGTATGCACAGATATTTGTGTGATTTCTAATGCTTTAGTATTGCGTATGATGTACCCATCCTGGAATATTACAGTAGATGCAAGTTGCTGTGCCGGTGTTACACCAGAAAAACATAAGGCTGCATTGGAAGTAATGAAGTCTTGCCAAATCAATGTTATAGGAGAATAGATATGATAAGTATAAATAATGTTGAAGTAGTTGTTAAAAGATTTCCAGATGGTACTCAAAATATTCATATTGATAAGAGTATTTTGAGTTTCGACCAAAACAGAAGAAATATAGTTACATGGAATTATGAAAGTGACGAAGAAATGGCAACATTACTGTATGTGACAGAATGGTTAGGAGAATTTAAAGATATTCTTTATATGCCATATATTCCAAATGCGAGAATGGACAGGGTAAAAAATGATGACGAAGTATTTACATTAAAGTCTTTCTGTAAATTCATCAATTTGCTCGAATATAGACAGGTACTTGTTTTAGATCCTCATAGCGATGTATCGGTAGCACTTTTAAATAATGTGACAAGTATATTGCCGGATTATTTTATCAGCAAAACGATAGACAAAATTAAGGATGATAATTTAGTTATCTTTTATCCTGATAACGGTGCGTCTAAAAGATATAGCGGTATGGTGGAGAAACCGTATTGTTATGGTATTAAAAATCGTGACTGGAGAACTGGCAATATTCTGGGGCTTGATGTTATAACAAATGGAATTGATTTGAAGGATAAGAGCGTACTTATTATTGATGATATTTGTTCCAAAGGTGGTACGTTTTATCACTCAGCACTTAAACTCAAGGAATGCGGTGTGAATAAAATTTATCTTTATATTACGCATTGTGAGAATACAATTATCAACGGTGAACTTCTTAAAAATAACGGACTGATTGAAAAAGTTTTTACTACCGACAGTATTTATAGTTTAGACGAAGAGAAAGTTGAGGTACTTGAAAATGATTAAAACAAATCCAATGTTATTGATAGATTTTTATAAAGCGGTACATGCGGAGATGTTGCCGAAAGGCATTACTAAATCTGTATCTTATTTTACCCCACGAATGAGCCGGGTAAAAAGATGGAATTATGTAGTAATGTTTGGTTTACAAGGATTCATCAAAACATACTTAATTGATTATTTCAATAACGAATTTTTCAATCGCCCGTTTGATGGAGTTATTTCAGAATATAGAAGAGTTATGGACGCTTCACTCGGAAAAGATGTATACAAGATTGACAAAATTAAAGCTCTGCATAAACTTGGATATTTGCCAATTGAAATTGTTGCACTACCAGAAGGAACGATTGTACCTATGCATATACCGATGTTTGGAATAACCAATACACACCCCGATTTTACTTGGTTGCCACAGAGTTTAGAAAGTCTTATTTCCGCTGAAAGCTGGCATCCAATGTTGGCAGCAACAGTGGGATATACATACCGGCAGATTGTGAATAAATATTACGGTTTGACTTGTGATGATAATATCCCACGATCTAAAGCTTTGGGTGCATTTGATTTCAGAGGTGAAGAATGTACAGATTCTGCGGTTAAAGCAGGAGCAGGATGGTGCTTATCATTCCTGAATACGGCAACAGTTCCAACAATCCCATACCTGGAAAGGAACTACAACTGTAATTGTACAAAAGAACCCGTTGCTTTCGGCAGCCCTAGCACAGAACACTCCGTAATGTGTAGCAATTATGCGGTTGATGGAGATGAAATTACGCTGCTAAGAAGATTGCTTACTGAGATTTATCCGAATACAAGTTTTTCAGCAGTGCTTGATTCTTATGATTATTGGAATGTGATTGACAATATTCTTCCACAGCTCAGAACTGAAATTATGAACCATAATGGATGTATGTTGATGCGTGGTGATTCCGGCGATTGTGTTGAGGTAGTTACAAAGACTGTATTCAAGTTGTGGGATGAATTCGGTGGAACAATTAACAGTAAAGGATATAAGGTACTCGATCCTCATGTAAAGGCTATCTATGGTGATTCTATCACGGTGCAGAGATGTGAAGAGATTTATAAAATCTTAATGGAAAATGGATTTGCATGTTCAAACGTAGCACTTGGAGTTGGATCATTCTCATTCCAGTGTATTGAAGAAGATGGAATCTTAAAACCTTTTACAAGAGATACATTCAGTTCATGCATCAAAGCAACATATTGTGAGATTGATGGAAAGCCATTTCCAATTTTTAAAAATCCAAAAGACGGAGGGTTTAAGAAATCTCAAAAGGGATGTTGCCTGGTATATTCAGATTATGATAGCGAACTCTGTTATATAGATGGATTAACTTGGGAAGAAGCTACAGATTATGAGGAACATGACAATATGCTTAAACCAGTGTTCAAAGATGGCATTTTACTTAAAGAACAATCATTAATGGAAATTAGAAATGAATTACATGGAGGAAAATTTTAATGTTTGATGCGAAAAAAGTTAAAAATGAAATTGTAGATTGGATTCGTGATTTCTTTGAAAAGAACGGGAAAAATTGCAATGCTATCGTTGGAATTTCCGGCGGTAAAGACTCTTCTGTTGTTGCAGCTCTTTGTGTTGAAGCCCTCGGCAAAGAAAGAGTAATAGGTGTGTTGATGCCCAATCATATCCAGGATGACATTGAATATTCACATATGTTGTGTAATCACTTGGGGATTAAGAATTACACGGTTGATGTAGGAATTGCCATTGATGGCTTGCTGAATAATCTTCATTATAGATTAACAGATATAGATATTTCCGAACAGACTAAAGTGAATCTCCCGGCACGTATTCGTATGGCTACCCTTTATGCTGTATCACAGAGTTGTAATGGAAGAGTAGCAAATACATGTAACCTTTCTGAAGATTGGGTGGGATATGCAACAAGATATGGCGATGCTGCAGGAGATTTCAGCCCATTATCTCACCTTACAGTTACAGAGGTAAAAGCAATCGGCAGAGAACTTGGATTACCAAAAGAACTTATTGAAAAAGTTCCGTCTGATGGTTTATGTGGCAAAACCGATGAAGATAATCTTGGATTTACATATGCAGCACTCGATAAGTACATCCGTGATGGCGAAATTGAATCCGAAGAACTAAAAAATAAAATTGACCAGATGCATGAAAAGAATTTATTCAAATTGAAGTTAACGCCATCATTTGAATATAATGCATAAATAAAGGAGTATATATGAGTAAAATGAAAGACAAAATAATTGAAGGTGGAATAGTTGCTGTATTAGTGATTGTTTTACTGGTTCTGGCATATGGAGTAAGTTGGATTATAACTTGTGGAATTATCAAGCTGATTACTTTGTGTTTTGGTTGGGAATTCAAGTGGATTATAGCAACTGGAATATGGCTAGTAATATGCCTATTGAAATCCATATTTCAGAAAAATGTTAATGTAAAAACTAAATAAAACTATGTTTTTATGTTGGCGGTCAAGTTCTATCGTAAAATTCTTAAAACCCTTGATTTCAAAAGCTTTTGCGATACTACGAATACCGCTAAATAAATCTAAACACTTCATTATTTGTTAATCTATATAAGATCTATGGTAGAAGCAATGATTCCAAACAGATGGCTCATAGTTTAAAGGCTACTGAAAACTTGTTGAAATCAAATGGGGTTATAGTGTTCAGTGGAGAAAATGCACTTTTGGAAGTTGCAGAATACTTGAATAAAACAATTTCAATGTAGAAGGAGTTATAATAGATGGAAGAATTTGTAAAGCCAAAGCAAGTTATTGTTTCTGACAAAGAATATATACAAAAACTTGTTAATGCAAATTTGATAAAAGACTTACATGACAATGAAGAGATATGTCCTTATTGTCATGGAACTGGTATGGTAATAAATAATAATATATATGGATTATCTGAAGATACAAATAAAAAAACTTTGTTTCCATATAAGCATCAGGCAATAACATTTTGCCAACACTGTTATAATGGTGTTGTTTTAAGGTGTAAATTGTGCGGAGAAATAATTCAACGTGGATATACAAAGCATGATTGCGAGCAGCAAAAAGCGTTAGATGAAAAAATTAAAATTAAAGAAAAAAGAAGAAGAATTTGAAAAAACTCCACTATTGCCGAAAGAAAACGAAAAAGACTATGAGTATTTCTTATCTGAAGAATATACATATAACAATGGATATTTTAGTGATTGGGAAGAATTCTTTGATAATTGGAAAAGTGAACACAAATTAAAAGACGATATACGACCTAAATATGTTTGGGTAACTGAATCTGTGGAAATGAGTATAAATGCAGAAAGTATTGTAGAACAGGCAACGGAAGAGTTATATGAAGATGCTTACTATGATATATCTGACAAAGAAATAAAACGGTTGCAAGAAATTCTTAATAATTGGATTAAAACATGTGGGGTAAATACAACGTATTATGAAAACCATAAATATAAAGTAAGAATACCGTGGGAGGAATATGATAAATATTTGTAATAACAGACGAAATACAAAAAACATTCTCACAAAGAGAAATGATTCTATATCGTGCTTTAGAAATTGTTGGAAAAATGCTGAGAGACAATTCTATGGGCGATATAGGAATGTACCCACCTAATATGATTAGATTACTTTCAAATGGACTGAAACGAGATCCAGAAGGAAAGGAATATGTTTTATATTTTCTTTCATGTGCAATAGAAGAATTACGAAAAGAGGAAAAAATATGAACAATTATTATATAGCAGATTTACATTTAGGTCATGAAAATGCAATGCGTAGATTTGACCACAGACCTTTTAAAACATTAGACGAACAGGACGATGCAATTATCACAAATATTAATAAAACAGTCTCACCGCAAGATAATCTTTTCTTTTTGGGCGATGTTTCGTGGTATAAACCGGATAAAACAGCAGAACTAATAAGTAAAATTAACTGCAAAAATAGGTTTTTGCTTATTGGTAATCATGATAGATGGATTAAAGATGGAAAGTGTAAAAAACTATTTCAAGGAATTTATGATTTGAAAAGAATAGATGATAATGGAAGGATTGTTGTTCTTTGTCACTTTCCATTAGCTGTATGGGATCAGTCTCATAGGGGAAGTTATCATTTATATGGTCATGTACATAATAATTTGTGTGATGATAAAATTACTCCAACACATAATATTTTAAATCACAATGAAATGAAAAATGCAATGAATACTGGATGTATGTTACCGTATATGGATTATACGCCTAGAACACTTGATTATATTATAAGTGCTATCGAAAAAAATAAGCTAAAATAAAGTTGACATTATATAAAAAATGATATAATGTGAAAAAGAGGAAAATAAATGTATGAATGGAATCCTGTTTTCAATTTTGTCATGAATATAAAGAAAAAATATATTGAAAAATTCGGCAAAGTTGAATATAAAAAATACGATATTATTGAAAATGATGTTATTAAAAATATAACATGCTTAGAATACTGGATAGAAAATTTAAACGATATAGCAGCCAAAGAAAAAATAAAATATCTTGAAATTAATCAAAGTGGTGATCTTATACTAATCAGATATGGAAAATTCAGTTCAGCCGGTGATGGTCAATATGAAATTACCGCAGAGAATCTTTGGGAAGCAGATAATGGGTTCTTTCTTGAATGTAGAAGCGTAGTAATTAATCTCAGAACAGAAGAGATTGTTATTGCTCCATTTAGGAAATTTAGAAATTTGAATGAATGTCCAGAGAATGAATTATCTGTAGTGGTTGAAGAAATAAAAAATGCAAAAACTGTTGAAATCACAAACAAACTTGATGGAAGTATGCAATGTTTACGTTGGTACAATGGAAAAGCATTTATGTCTGGAAGTCAAGCAATAGATCCAAACATGTCTTGGAGACTCACTGATGGAATCATGAAACTAACAGACAAATATAAAGTAATGGCAAAGGAAAATAAAAATCTTACTTTCATATTTGAATATATTTCATTACAAGATACACACGTTGTTAAATATACAAAAGAACAAGAAGGGTTATATCTTATTGGAATTAGGGATGTATATACTGGTAGACAATATTCTTACAAAGAAGTTTCTGAATTTTCTATAAAGTATAATATTCCAATGACAGATATTTTTGATAAAACCTTCGATGAGGTATTAGAAGATATTAAAACAATTAAGTCTGATGACATGGAAGGATTTGTCATAAATATAGATGGTCATATGATTAAAGTAAAAGGCGATGATTATACACAAATACATAGAATACTGTCAAAGATATCATCTATCAATTTGATTATTCAGAGTGTAGCAGAAAATAAGCTTGATGATTTATACAGTAAAGTTACAGCAGCTTATAAGTCAAGAGTAAGAACAATTGAAAAAATTGTTCGAGAATATATTTCAATTATGGAAGCGGAAACTTCAAAATGGTACTCAGAAGCACCGAAGACTGACAGAAAGACATTTATGATTTGGGTGCATGAAAATGTTCCAATTAAATATAGAACTTATGTTAAAAATAAATATCTTGGAATAGATAATAACTATATTAAGCATGGAAATGGAAAATGCCCAGGTTATAAAAAGCTTAATGAAATGGGAGTAACTGATTATAAAAAAATTTTTGAGAAAAGAGAGGCTTAATGATGAAACCTACTTTAATAGTGATGATGGGTTTGCCTGGTAGTGGGAAATCAACAAAAGCATACAAACTTTCATGTGATTATGTTTGCCCTGTGTTTTCATCAGATAAAATTAGAGAAGAACTTACTGGGTCTGAAGAATGTCAAGATAAAGATGATGATGTGTTCAAAATTCTTCATAAGAGAATTAAAGAGTATTTGATTAAAAATCGTGGAACAAACAATGTTGCAATTTATGATGCTTGCAATATTAATTATAAAAGAAGAATGGCTTTTTTAAATGAACTGAAAGATATTGATTGTAGAAAAATATGTTATTTTATGTGGACACCATACAACAAGTGCCTCGAAAACAATAAAAATAGAAATAGAGTTGTTCCAGAATATGTGATTAAAAGAATGTATAAAAATATTTATATTCCTCAGTATTACGAGGGGTGGGATAAAATTATTATCAGCAAAGAACAAGCAATAATAAAGAATAGAGAGATTGGAGAATTGTTTTATAATGAACATTATGGGTTGTGTAATATTGAACATGAAAATCCACACCATAAGTTATCAATTGGGGATCATTGTGTTGCATGTTGTGTGAATATTCTTTCTATGACAATGGGGCAGCCTGATTTTAATTTGAGTATTGCAGCATTGCTACACGACATAGGAAAAAAATTCACAAAAGCATTTATTGATAGCAAAGGAGAATCTTGTGATCATGCTCATTATTATCAGCATCATCTTGTATCTGCTTACGATGCAATAGAATTTTTAGATGAAATGAATAACAGTGATAAACTTGAAATTCTTGCACTCATTCAATGGCATATGTTTCCTTATTTTTGGGAGAAAACGAATAACGAAAAAATGCGCAAAAAATATAAGGCTTTATGGGGAGATAGTTTGTATGAAAAAATTATGGTTTTACATAAAGCAGACATCAATGCACACTGATACTTTTAGAGTAGGAGGATATATAAGTATGGGCAATTATTATGAAGGTCAATTGATTTTTAAACTAAAAGAAAACATTCCCAAAGATTTGTTGCATGATCTTATAAAATTATCTGAAGGATGTGACAAAGATGATTTAAAATCATTAAATAATAAACATTGGTATAACCATGAAAAATTTGATTATCCTAGTTATATTTTTAGCAAAGAAGAATGGAATAATCATAGGTATTATTTGTTTATTGTAAATTTATGTATGAAAGGTTATATGTCTCATAATGATGATTTGGGATTAAATATATATAATTCTTTAATAGAATATATAGATAAATCACAATACGATATGTCAGATGGAGGATATATTGGAAAAGTATGTGATGAAGATGGGACATATACCAAGTGTTTTTACGTTGACTACAATATTCTTAATAATAAAAACAAAACAAATATGAAAAATAAATATGAGATTTATGATGTAAAAGCAGAAATGTTTGACGCAAATAAACACTTTCCAGATATAATAGTCCTTAATCTTCAATGGACTGCGAATATAGGATTTGGAGAAATTTCGTTTATGTATAACACCTCTACTAAAGAATGGGATTATGACACTGAATGTATGGGAAGAGATTTTTGTAAAGCTGTACTGAATAAGTGGATAGATAATCTTATTAATTGTTGAGAAATTGAACAAATATGAAAAAGGATTATTGAATTAAGATGTATATATTTAGGACAGAAGTTCTTGCCAATTATAAAAATTCAAATAAAGTTTTAAAATTCATCGAATACGGTGATGAAAATCCACACCTTTTGAAGAAATGTGATGGTTCTTTATCTTTATATTATAAATGCAAAAGAATACAATCAATAGATGGAAGGATAGCTAAGTGGGGTGAAAGACCTGAAGTTTGGCAGTGTTCATATAGGGGTGCAAAAAGAGCAATAAGGCAAGCAGCACATAGAATAAAGGAGTTGGAGAAATTATATGAAAGTGATTTTTCTTGATATTGATGGCGTGCTAAACTCAGAAAAAGATTTGTTAGAATCTAAAGGAGATAGTGAGATATTCGATAGACCATTGGCACTGTTAAAAGAATTAGTCGAATCAACCAAAGCAAAAATAGTTATATCATCAACTTGGCGAATTGGCTACTCAAAAAGTGGTCGTAATTCATGGTATGGGGAAGAAATCTTTAAAACACTTACAGATAGATTAAGAGAATATCAAATGGAAGTATATGATATTACACCCGTCATAAATAAGCCAGGAGTCCAACGTGGAGATGAAATAAGATTATGGCTTGAAAACACAAAAGAAGATATTGAATCATTTGTTATTTTAGATGACGATGCAGATATGTGTGAATTTACAGGAACGAATCTTGTGCAGACTTCAATGAAAACTGGGTTGTTGGAATACCATACAGAAATCGCTAAAAGCATATTAAATGATGAGAACATCACGCAGGAGATTGTACTTGAAGCTATTCGTAAGGTTTGGAGTAAATCGCCAGAATTACGGTTTGGTCAACTTATTGTAAATGTATTGGGTACAGATCCATTTTATGAATCAGACAAAAACGTGGTAACAAGAATGAAAAAGTATGAAAGGAAAACAGGTAAATAATGCAACAGGTAATTACACAAAAACCTAAATTTATTCCGAATAGGCAAAGATCTCCAACGTTAGGTTTTGGATTAGATACACCAATGTTAAAGTAATGTAGCGGATGATAGGATTAAATCAAAAAGGAGAAAGTGAAGATGAAGAAAAATTTGACACAGATGGTATTTGTTCTTGATATGAGTGGATCAATGGAATGGCTTGCGGCAGAAACAATTGGTGGTTACAATACAATGCTTGCTGACCAGAAAAGAGAAGAGGGCGAAGCACTTGTAACTACAGTTCTTTTCGACAATAGATATATTATGGTTCATGATGGTGTTGATATCAAAGAGATTAAGAATTTAACTGAAAAAGAATACAAACCAGAAGGTATGACAGCTATGCTTGATGCCATTGGAAGAACAATTAACCATGTTGGACATAAACTTGCAGATATGCCAGAAGAAGAAAGACCTGAAAAAGTCGTATTTACAATTATTACTGACGGTTATGAGAACGCAAGCCATGAATTTGACTGGAAGACAGTAAAAGAAATGATTGAGCATCAGCGTGAAAAATACAGTTGGGTATTCACATTCTTAGGTGCAAATATTGATACCATGAAAGTTAGCAATGATTTAGGAATCAGTAATATGTTGTCAAAAACATACAAAGCAAGCAAGAGTGGCACAGAGAAAGTATTTTCTGCAGCATCAAAATCTGTATCAGTTGCAAGAGGTGTAAGTGCCGATGTATTAAACAGTGTGCAGACTATGTGTTTTATGTCATCTGCACTCGATGAAGCGGAGGAAAAATAATGAAATGTTTTTATCATAATGATATGGACGGGAAATGTGCTGGTTCAATCGTTGCAAGAGTGACAGGGAATTATAATCCAGAAGATTACATTATGTATAATTATGATGGTGAGATTCCAACAGAACTTATTGAAAATGGTGAGACAGTTTATTTTGTGGATTTATCATTCTCAGTGAATACAGTAAATAAACTGAGAGAAATCATTGAAACAAAACACTGTGATTTAATTTGGTGCGATCATCATTCATCAAGCATGGCTATCCTTGATAAATATCCAGAATTCAATAGTATCAAAGGAACCCGGAAAGAAGGAATTAGTGGAGCTGGCTTAACATGGATGTACCTTATGGGTTGCGACTTTGATGATATCCCTCTTTTCGTAAAATATGTTAGTGATTTTGATTGCTGGCAGTTTAAATATGAAGAATCGTTATTTTTCAAGTATGCACTCGAATCTACAGATTATGATGCATTAGATATTATTTGGAACAAACTTGTGAAAGACTCAAACAGTAAGGATAATCCATTACTTGCTGAAATGGTGCATAACGGTACTGTCATTTCTAAATATGTAGAAAAAGAATATGAAGCATACAGAAATACCTATGCATATGAATCAAGAATTGACGGAATCAAATGCTTGGTTGTGAATAGAAGTTGTAACAGCTTAGTATTCGGAGAAGTAATCAAAGATTATCCAATTGTGGCAATCTGGACATTCAATGGAGAAAAATATAAATATTCTATTTATTCAGAAAAGCCCAATGTTGACTGTTCAAAAATTGCAGAAAGATATGGAGGCGGTGGTCACAAAGGAGCATCTGGATTTGTATCAAATAAAATGATTTTAAATAAAGTTAAATAAAAAGGAGAAAATAATATGTGTAAATGTGAAAATAAAAAAATGAAGATTGATGAGAAATTAACACTAGAAGATATCGTTGATGAAATTTGGGATGATATTAAAGAAGAATACAACCTTAAAGAAAATAATATTTCCAGAAATATTGATTTAAATAAAGAAATTGAAAAAGTTGTATTTAGCGATCCTGCAACTATTGTATTTTGGAAAGATGGTACAAAAACAGTAACTAAATGTGTTACGGGTGATACATTCAATAAAGAAACAGGTCTTGCAATGTGTATTATTCGTAAGTTATGTAATAATAAACATTTCAACAATGTATTTGAAAAATACTGTTAAACAAACAATAATAAAGTTGACAATTTAGAATAAAGTGCTATAATAAATAAGAACTAAGAAAGTGAGAATATTATGTTGAGGATAGTAATAGCTGAATCAAGATTTTTTAATAATTATAATATGTTAGAATCTAAAATATATAAAGTATTATTATGGCTTAATAAAAATTATCCTCAATATAATATACTTATTATTAATGAAGAGGAAAACACATTTAAAATAAACCAATCTAATTTGGAAATAGTTAGTGGAATGGCAAAGGGGGCAGATACATTAGCGATTAAATTCGCACAAAAACATGATTTAGCACTTAAAGAATTTCCGGCTGACTGGAATAATTTAGATATAACACCATGCAGAATAATGACAAATTCATATGGGAGCTACAATGCACTTGCAGGTCATAATCGAAATAGAAATATGGCAATATATGCTTCTTCTGATAATTCTTTTGGTGTTCTTATTTTATTTTGGGATGGTAAAAGCAAAGGAAGTTTCAATATGAAAAATCAAGCTATTGCTTTCGGTCTTAAAATATTTGAATATATTATATAATAATAAAGGAGTATGATAAACATGTGTGAAATATGTTTACAGAATCCTTGTCACCCAAGATGCTCTAACGCAATAGATAGAATTCGAGGTATATGCGATCAATGTGGAGAAGAATTATATGAAGGTGAATATTATTATACAGATGATATGAACGGTAAATACTGTTCAGAAGATTGCGCAAAATCAGCTAATAATATCCATAGGGCAGAATGGGAAGAATATGACGATTGGAGAGAGTAATGTTTAATGAATTTAAGATAAATCTTAACACAGTAGAAAAGGTAAAAGAATTCTGTGCAATTACATTAAAAATCAAACCAGATCTTGATATTGTCGTAGGTAGGTACATTATTGATGCAAAATCAATCATGGGAATTTTTAGTGTTGATATTTCTAAAAATTTAGTTTTAAGAATCGCATCAGATGATTTAAATGAATGCAACGAAATAAAGGAAAAGCTATCAAAATTTATTGTGGAGGAATGATATGAATAAAGCTGATAGATATATGAAAAGAGATATTGAAAATATCTTAATTAATGGATATCTTGATGAAAATCCACGTCCAAAATATGATGATGGAACTCCAGCACACACATATTCAGTAAATCATATTTGTAGGACATATGATTTATCAAAAAATGAATTTCCAATTTGCTCGTTAAGAAGAATTGCTTGGAAGACAGGGATTAAAGAAATTTTTACTATATATCAAAATCCTACAAATAAAATCTCCCAAATGGAAGAAATGGGAGTTACATGGTGGAAAGACTGGGATATAGGAAATGGAACAATTGGACAGAGATATGGTGCAACAGTCAATAGATATGATTTGATAAATAAACTAATTGAGAATATAAGAAATGATCCGTATGGTAGAAGAAAAATAGTTTCTTTGTGGCAAGAAACTGATTTACGAGAAACAGAAGGTCTTGCTCCTTGTGCATTCCTCACAATATGGAATGTACGTGGAAAATATCTTGATATGGTACTTGTACAAAGAAGTGGTGATATGCTTACTGCTTCTGGTGCAGGTGGAATTAATGAGATTCAATATGCAGCACTACTTATGATGATAGCAAGACACACAGGCTATGAACCAGGAGTATTTACCCATTTTATTGCAAATGAGCAAATTTATGATAGACATATAAATCAAGCAAAAGAGCTTCTTAAACGTGTTGGGAAAATTGAAAAATTAGATATTCATAATAATCCGAAACTCATTTTAAACCCAAATAAAACTGATTTTTATAATATTACAATTGATGATTTTACGATAAAAGATTACGAACCGATGAAACCTCAACTAGAACTTCCTTTGGGGATTTGAGGTGATGATATGGCAAAAATAAAATATACCAAATAAGTAAAAAATAATAATAGTAGCAGTAAATGATGATGGGGGTATCTGGGAAATAATATACTCACAGATACCCAATAAGATAAAAAATCAAGAACAATAATGATTCATAGGAGGATTATCAATGCTAATACTTGTAGGAGAAAGTGCAAGTGGCAAATCGACTGTAGAAAAAATTCTATGTGAAAAATACGGATATAACAGAATAATATCATACACTACAAGGAGTCCCAGAGAAGGGGAAATTGATGGTGTTGATTACCATTATATTTCAAAAGAAGATTTTATGGATAAAGCAAAAAGTGGATTTTTTGCAGAAATTGGAGAATATAATGGGTGGTATTACGGAAGTGCGGTTGAGGATTGCACCAATGATAAAGTAGCCGTACTTACACCACATGGAATGCGGCAGCTTAAGAAAAAAAATGATATAAAAATCACTAGCGTTTATATCAAAGTGCCCAGAAGAGATCGTTTAATTAAAATTCTTCAGAGAAACGATAATATTGAAGAGGCTAAAAGAAGAGACTCATCAGATGTTGGGCAGTTTGACGGAATTGAAGATGAAGTAACATACATCATTGAAAATCCAGGTTATAATATTTCACCATACGAAATGGCAGAAAAGATACACCAGAGATATAAAACAGCGAATAAAATAAGTAATAATAAAGTGAAAGTGATATTATGCGATGTTGATGATGTGATAAACAATTTAGTTGAAAGTATTATTTCAAAATATAATGAAAAATACGATGATACTTTAACAACTGAGAATATAACAGATTGGGAAATTAATAAGTTCATTAAACCAGAGTGTAACGATATATTCTTAGAATTTTTAACGGAAAATCTTTTTCTTTCTTTAAAAATGCAACCAAAAGCAAAGGAAATTATATCTAAATTAATGAGCGAATTTGATGTTTATTTTATAACGTCTACTAGCCCAGAATTTATAAGATATAAAAGTGAGTGGCTGGCAAAAAATTTACCATTATATAACGAAGATCACTTAATTATGTGCAAGAATAAGCAATTAGTTCATGGAGATGTTTTAATAGATGATTGCGGAAAAAATTTTATATTTTCAAAAGATTCTCCGGTAAAATATAATTTTATTTTTGATAAACCTTGGAATCGTAATTATCGGGAAGATAATATTAAAACTTTTAGAGTGTATAACTGGGAAGAAATTATGGCAACAATTAGGAGGATTAATAAATGACTATTCAGGAATGGCTCGGAAAAGACAATATACTTGGAATAAATATATGGGAGAATAAGTATCGGCAAAACAATGAAACATTTGACGAATGGCTTGATAGAGTATCTGGTGAAGATGAAGAAGTAAAGCAACTTATAAAAGATAAGAAGTTTTTATTTGGAGGAAGGATTTTATCGAATAGAGGTTTGGATAAAAAAGGTACAAAAGTGACTTACTCAAATTGCTACGTCATTTCACCTCCAGAAGACAATATAGAATCTATCTTTGAATGCGCGTCTAAATTAGCTCGTACATATTCATATGGTGGTGGTTGTGGGATTGATATTTCAAAGCTTGCTCCACGAGGTGCAAAAGTAAACAATACAGCGAAAGAAACATCTGGAGCAGTGAGCTTCATGGATTTATATTCGCTTATCACAGGGCTGATTGGACAGAATGGTAGACGAGGAGCTTTGATGTTATCAATTTCATGCGAACATCCTGATCTCGAAGAATTTATATCAATTAAATCTGATCTGGATAAGATTACGAAAGCAAATATTTCTATTCGCATTACTGACAAGTTTATGGCAGCAGTTAAGAATAAAGATAAATTCACTCTTTCTTTTACAAGAACTGAAACGGGAGAAACAATTACAAAAGAAGTAGATGCATATTCTATATTCCATAAAATTTGTGAAATGAATTGGGATTACGCTGAACCCGGAATGCTTTTCTGGGATAGAATTGAAAACTGGAATTTGATCAGCGAAGATAAAGAATTTTCTTATGCTGGAACAAACCCTTGTGCGGAGGAACCCTTGCCAGCGGGCGGCTCGTGTTTACTCGGTAGTATTAACTTATCTGAATTTGTAACTGATATTAAAACATTTGATTTTATAGGCTTTCGTAAAGCAGTTTCTATTGCTGTAAAAGCTCTTAATGATGTGCTTGATGAAGGAATGAAGTTACACCCTCTTAAAGAACAGAGAGAATCTGTTATGGATTGGAGGCAAATTGGTCTTGGTATCTTTGGATTAGCAGATATGTTAATTAAAATGGGAATAAGATATGGGTCTGAAGAAGCAGTTTACATTTGCGATATGATAGGTGTAGCAATGGCAAATGAAAGTATTATGAAATCAGCTCTGTTGGCAAGGGATTTTGGTTCGTATCCATGTTACAGTAAGGACGCAATTATGCAATCAGCTTTTCTTACAACAAATGGAACGGTAGCAACAATGAAGCTAGTATCAGAATATGGATTAAGTAATTCACAGTTGCTTACTATTGCTCCTACAGGAAGTTTGTCTTCAATGCTTGGAGTATCCGGTGGTATTGAGCCAATATATGCTAATTTCTATGAGAGAAAAACAGAGTCTCTTCATGGACACGATGAGTATTATAAGGTTTATACACCTATTGTAAAGAAGTATATGGAAGAACATAACTTGAAAGACGATTCGGAGCTTCCTGAGTATTTTATAACAGCGCAAGAGTTGCCATATAAAGAACGTATAGAAATGCAAGGCATTTGGCAGAAACATATAGACGCATCTATTAGCTCGACCATAAATGTTCCTAATGATTTTACTGTCGAGCAGGTAGAGGATTTATATATGAAAGCTTGGGAGAAAGGTCTTAAAGGTGTGACAATCTTTAGAGACGGTTGCAAGCGTACTGGTATCTTAACTACATCCAAAACAAATCATGAAGAAACAGATCATGAAAAAATCAAAAATAACACAGAATTAAAACGAGGAATGATCATCAAAGCTGATGACAACTGTATAGGCAGGAAACGTACACTTCATACAGGTTGCGGAACATTACACTGTGAAGCATTCTTTGACCCTGATACCGGAGACTTGTTAGAAACCTACTTTAGTAAAGGCTCATCTGGTGGCTGTAATCAATTCATGATTGGCTTATCCAGGTTAATTTCTCTTTCGACAAGGGCAGGTGTAGATATCTATTCTATTGTAGATCAGTTAAAAAGTAGTGGTACATGCCCATCATATGCAGTAAGAGCAGCTACAAAGAAGGACACGAGCAAAGGTTCAAGTTGTCCTGTAGCAATAGGAAATGCACTTATAGATATGTATAATGAAATTCAAAGAGACATCCCAGGGGATTCAGATATTGTTCCAGTAGATAAAGAATCTCATGCATTGAAAAAGGTTCAAAATCCATGTCCTAAGTGCGGTGAAGAACTTCGTTTCGAAGGTGGTTGCATGACTTGTCCTGGCTGTGGATGGACGAAGTGTGACTAAGGATAGTAAGAATGTATGCAACATTTGAGTGCAGAAAATGTGGTCATCTTCTTCGAATAGAAGGACATATTGAGAAACCTTTTATGTACTTTTTTGAAGATTTATGTAAAGAGAAGAATTGTCCTAATTGTGAATCAGACTATCATGGGAACTGGGTACTTAGAAGTTTTGTGATAGAAGACAGTGATCAACAAAATTTTGGTCATATTGATTATGAATTAGAAGAAATTGAACGAGAACTGAAAGAAGAACATACATACGAGTAATGCAATTAGGATAATTGAAAGACAAGCTTTAAAAAAAGAGATCAACATCAACACAAGAGTTTAGAACAGCATGGATTATTTATACATAAGAATAGTTTAATATTACAGGAAGGAAAAGGATTTATGAAAACAATTAAAATCAAATACTTTACAGACCAGATTGAAAAGATCACAAAGATTGATAAGGGAGACTGGATTGATCTGAGAGCAGCTAAAGAGGTTGCTCTCAAGGCTGGAGAGTTTGCTCTGATTCCGTTAGGAATCGCTATGCAGCTTCCAGAGGGGTATGAAGCTCACGTAGTACCGAGGTCATCTACATTTAAGAATTTTGGAATCATTCAGACAAATCATCAGGGGGTTATTGATGAATCTTACTGCGGAGACAACGATCAGTGGTTCTTTCCGGCGTATGCTCTCAGAGATACGGTAATCAATATCAATGATCGTATCTGTCAATTTAGAATCATAGAAAAACAGCCAGAGCTTCAGTTTGAAGAAGTAAAAGTTTTGAACAATGCAGATCGTGGAGGTCATGGTAGTACTGGCAAACAGTAAAGTTGTTTATAAAATACTTGCATAGCTAAAGATGATTTCGGTAAAAAATAAAGTCTGTGACAGACTTGCCACAGACTTTATTACCTTCCTTTATTAATAAATGAGGTGATTAGATATTCAAGATAAAGAATCAAATATAGGTAATGAAGTATTGAAGTATGCTTTGGATAATGGTATAATTGACTTATCAAGCATCCAACAGAACATTGAAATGAAGAAACGAGAAAAAATATTACAAGAACATCCTCAGAGTATATGGTTTGGTAAGGATGGATACTGGCATACTTACATTACTGTTAATGAAAAAAGAAAGGCGGTCAAGAGAAAGAAGAAGGAAGATTTAGAGAACATCATAATCGACAACTACAAAGACGGTGATCAGTACCGCTTTAAACATCGTTATTCTATATGGATTGAACGTCAGGAAAAATGCGGTCGATCAGGGAATACCATCTACAAATACCATGCCGATTACAAACGCTTCTTTGCTGATACAGATTTTGAGAAAAGAGATGTCAGGTATATCAATGAAGAAATAATAATGGAACATCTGACAGAGGTATTAAAAAACAAAAAAATTCCGTATAAAGCATTAAAAGGAGCTTTTGGATATTTAAACGGGGTATTTGAAAAGTGTAAGGTGGATAGGATCATCAAGGAAAATCCTTGTGATTACGTCGATTTACTTATTCTCAAAAAGCTATGTACTGAACCTAAGAAAAAGACGGGCAAAGAGCGTACAGTGTCTAGCGAAGAAAAAGTTGTATTACTTCGTAAGTTCCGAGATCGTCCTACTGTTTTAAAATTTGCTATAGAGTTTTCATTTTATAGTGGAATGCGTGCAGGGGAGCTATCAGGGTTGCGGTGGGAGGATGTAGACTTCCAGAATAACACGATCTTTATCCATTCGTCTGAGAAGCTAAACAGGATGACTGGAGAATACACTGTAGAAGGTACAAAAAATGGTAAAGAAAGAACCATTCCCCTGACAGAGGAGATGCGGAAGGTTCTGTCTATGACTTATGAATTTGAAAAAGAGAATGACTGGGTAACAGAGTTCGTCTTTAGTAACGCGAAGGGAAGAGTACATGCAGACCGCATATCAAATGCATCAACAAAGAACACAAGTACTCATGAGTTTACGTGTCAGAAAGGTGTACATGCATTTCGAAGAACGCTAAATTCAAATATGAGGTGTAATGGAGTTTCAGCTACAGTAGCGGCAGCTATATTGGGACATAGTGAGAAAGTAAATGAGAATAACTACACTTACGACATGTCAAATATGGAAGCAAAAAAGAGCTGCATAGAGCAAGCTGGTGCTTTTTGAAAAAAGTTTTTGAAAAAAATTGAAAAAAGTACTTTACAAAATGTAAAATTGCTGTTATATTAGTGAAGCGGTCGCAAGACCGGGGTGATTACTAAGTGATTACTCGATGATAACTACGAATTAAATCCATTGATTTATCAGGGTTTAAGTAAGTGGGATGTGGGTTCGATTCCCATCACCCGCTGTCAAAAAACAGCGTGATTTCCCAGTAAAATCGCAGGTTTGCGAGGTGTAAGGTACAAAAAGTAAGTGATTACTACTGATTACTAACACAGAAAGGGAATTGGATGCTTGATTTTAAAAACTATTTAAGCAAGGATAGCTACTCAGCTATGTTTACTTAAATAGTTTTTTTGTTTTATACAAATATTCTAAAGTATTGACTTTACATTTATTACTGTGAATGATAAAATTTAGAAAAAAGAACTGGAGGTTTTGCACAATGGCAAGAGAGAGAAGAAGAAAATCACAGATCATTACTGATGATATCGCAAAAATTGAAGAGAAAATCGTTGGATTAGATGAGCTGAAGAACATGCTTACAGGAGAAACAGAAGTCGCAGCAACAACAGAAGAATAGAGGATAAAATATAAGAGGGACTTTGTAAGCCTCTCTTATATTGTGGCCAAAAAAGGATGTTATTTAATATATGAAAGCAATATTATTCGAATTTAACAAAATAAATATTGGATGCATTGGGAAAGAGATTGAGATGCAAGATTTATTAAATTTTTATCATTTAAAAGAGTTCTCAAATTCAGACTTAGATATGAATGCGATGATACAAAGAATAAACAATAACAACATATATTGTTACGTAAAAGAGAAAGGATTTTTAAATAAAATAGCAGCGTTCTGCATTAAAAGTAAAATTAAAAAGGAACTATTGATTGATGAACCTGATTTTTTAGAAGGAATGTTTTTGACAAAACCTAATGAGATGTGTAGAGCATTGAATATTCCTGAAGAAGACATAAAAAGCCTAAAAGAAAATACGCGCTGGACAAATTGGGATGAAGAGTAAAATACTAAGAATAAGGGCAAAAAAATAAGGGTATACGCTTCTCAAACGTATGCCCTTAAATTTTAGTTGATATATTTAGTTGTTGTATTGGCTTTTAATTGATGTATCCAGTTGATGTGTTGAAGCCATATCTGAATCAAACTCAACGAAAAAATTTTATTCTGTATCATCCCTTGATCCAAGGATGTAGTCAAGCATCAATTCTTCTAACTTATTAGATAAGGAAACTCCATTTTTCTGACAGGCATCAGCAAAATCATCAACGATGCCCTTGTGAAGCTTATAGCTCTTAGAAACCCATCCGGTTTTCTCCTGATATTTTTTATTAGCTTTATTACGAACGTGATTAACCTTACCTGCGATATACCCACCAATGAACGCTAATATGTCCTTATGACTGAGCTGAGTCTCAAGAAACATGATAGGCAATGATGTGTCACAATCAGTATATGCTGCAATGATTTCTTTACGCACTTCTTCATCGGTCGTATAGCTTAATGGAATATAATCGTCTGTCTTACCAAGAAGATCAATTAATCTTTTAACTGCACCGTTCTTTAGCCCAAATGATTTTCCTTCTTCATACACGACACGAGTTCTGTCTTTATGATCCTTGTCATCGTCATCATCACTTGTTTGTTCCTGAGAATTTTCATTAAAATCTAAACAGATAACTCTTATAACATCGGTAGAAAGCTCTTGTTCAGATCTGTAGTAATCATCAGCATCATCATTAGTAGAATACCAACCGACAAAAATAGGTTCAGATCCAGTTTTTACAAGATTAACTCTAGTTGTTCCATTTCCATTATCAATTTCCTGTACTTTGAATCCGTTTTCGTCAATAAAGCTCATAAACTCTTTGCTATATTTATTTTCCATACCTATACCTCCGTCATTGATTATTTTCACGTTTCTTTTGATAATCAGATTATAACATAAGGTACACCCTATGTCAATAGAAGGTAAAAAATAGGGCAATACTGATATTTCAGCATTGCCCTATAAGCAGAATTGATGTGGCTTAACCTACCTGCATCCCACTTAGTGCCCTAAGCTTTCTGCATCGGACAGTCCTCTGTCATACGTCCGAAACGATCTGCTTTTTATCAATATATCAGAGGATTAAAATGAATGCAAATGGTTTGTTTAAAAATATTATTTTAATGACTGGATCTGTTATATTCGCTTGAAATACCACCAAATTAGTGGTATAATAAATACATCAAATACGAAGTGGAGGAAAAAAAGAATGAGAAAGGTAACTGACTTAATCATAGACGCCCTTAAAGATGAAGAAGATTATAAATTTAAAATAAACATGCTTATTGCGAGTTTATTATCTCCATCTGCAGAGGAAGATAACTTAACTTTAGAAAAAGAAAAACAGTCTCAGGAATGGCTGAAGGAGATTTTAGAATTCGCTGAGAGCTATGAAGGTGACAAAAAAGAATATATAGATTATATTGCTAATAAGGTACGCGATCTTATCCATGACTAAGAAAAGTTTCTATATCTGAGGTGATGCAAGTGAGAAATCAGAAGACCTGTATTATATGTGGGAAATTATTTTATTCTCCACCTTCCCAAAGAAAAGCAACTTGCTCTGTAGAGTGTAGAAAACAACATGCTAAAAACCGCGCTACTGGTAAGAAGCTTTCCGAAGAAACCAAAAAGAAAATTTCTGAAAAAGCCAAGGAGAAAGATACAAGTGAAGCGCAGAAAAAAGCAGTCCAGGGAGCTATGAAAAGTCCAAAAGCAGGACGTTTTATTACAAATGTCAACGCAAAAGATTGGCATCTGATAAGTCCAGAGGGCAAACACTATTATTTCCACTCACTTAATTTCTGGCTCAGAGAGAACTGTAGAGAATTATTTGGATGTGAACCAGATAGTCGGGAATTCATCAATGTTAGATCGGGATTGAGTGGAGCTAAAAGAGCCACTATGGGAAAATCATCTTATAGTTGTACCACTTACAAAGACTGGAGAGTAATACCTACAAACGAGGAATTAAAAATAAGAAATCAAAAATGAGGTGTTTCTTATGAAAGAATATATTAAGGAAATTTGCCATATTTTAAATATACCAGTTCCAGAAATTTCATACGACACATCACATTTTCCTACTGACACAATGATGGCACAAGTAAGTTCTTCCGGGAAAACTATGCATCTTAAAAAATATGACAAACCTAATACTGATCAGTTGTTTTCTATTGCACATGAACTGCGTCACATTTGGCAAATAAAATATCACAAGGATTATTATTTTGAATCCTACAAAACTGTAGATTTGATGCAGTCTATTGAAGAATATAACTTACAAGTTGCAGAAATTGACGCACATGCTTTTGCTTATATTGTCATGGTAGATTGTTTTGGGGTAAAGCCTTTGCTCCAAAACCTATCTGATACAGTAAAATCAAAAATAATGGAGCGTGTTAATGAAATCGCTATGGAATTAGTCGAATAAATATATTCTAAAAATAACATCTGTCTTTTCTTGTATTTTTATGTAATATACATTATTGAAGTGCAGAGGAGGATATAGTCAGATGAAAGTGAGAGATATGATAGCAGCTTTGGGCATTTCGAAAGCTGAGTTTTCGCGTAGATATAATATTCCACTGAGAACTATTGAAAACTGGTGTGCAGAGACAAGTAAATGTCCAGACTATGTGTTAAATATGTTGGAGGAAAAAGTTATGAATGATATTAAAGAGTCAAAACAATCTACAGTGTATACTAAAGAAACAGCAAGACTTATGGGAGAGGTATACGTAGGATTATTACATGTAATGAATAAAAGGGGGCATGATCCATACCCAGACTCATATAGACTACCGTTTAAATACATCATGATGCTACTCCCAAGAGCAATGTCTTTAGGAATCCCAAAAGACTTAGATAAAAAAATAATGGAGCTAATGGACTACTTCGATCCATCTGATGTTGAAGTGTTAATGAGGCAATCTATGCCAAATGAGTTTGTGCTTAATTATGAGCTAGGAAGAAGCCTGTGGAGGAAAAAGTAGATTGAGTAAATAAGTAATATCATACAAAAAAATAAGGGTACATACCTTTCTTAAAGTATGCACCCTTATTTTAATTGACTCGTTTTACTAACTTGATATCGTAGCCCAAAGCATCTACAATACTATAAAAAAGCTTGAGAGATGGACTATTTTCTTTTTTCTCTAGTCTTGATATAGCTTGTTGCTTATTCCCTGTTAACGCAGCCAATTGAGTCTGCGATATATTGTTTTCTTTGCGAATGTTTACAATTTCATCAATAAGTTCCTGTTCTTTCGTGGATGCAATGAGGGTTTTAGAGGGCATATCGCTTTTCTCGGTGAGAGGGATATTTCCTCGTTCAATTTCTAATGCTTCCATAAGCCCTTGCATCGTATCTGTGAAAAAATCTCCCATACTTACCCCTCCTTAAGAAGTTTTATTATAATCTTAAAAGCTTGTTTTTCAGACTCAGTCAAATCATCTTTTTCGTTCTTAGAATAAACATTGAGAAAATAGATTGTCTCTTTAAATTCAACATCTACATAGATGACTCTTGCTCCTCCGCGCTTCCCCCCTGTTTTCCATAGGAATACGTATTTTTCTTAATCCCCCAGTACCTTGTATGGCATCACCTATTTTGGGATTTTCTAACAGTATATTTTCTAGTTGTCGTAAATCTTCATCTGTTAATCCTAAATCCATCCATTTTTTAGTAAATGTGGGTACTTCTATAAAAGTGCGATTCATAATCTACTTCCTTCTCTTTTGTTTTCTATATTATACAACATATTTGTTGTATAATCAAGAGAATATTTAAGTATATTATCACCTATTCATCAATCACAATATACCCTCCATAGTTTTTACTTCCATTAAAGTAAAAACTTTTATACTTATTGCCTGTACACGACCACATGTGACGCTGGACAATCTCTTCAATGCTAAGTTTAAATTTCCCGGTTATGTGGCTTTTATTTACAACACCACCACCAGAATTTAATACGATAGCATCACCATTTTGATCTATTCCGACCAACACAAGAAAATGGTAAGATCGAGCTAACTGCACACCCTTAACACGTTTTCTGCTTGTCATAATCAAAACAGGCTTACCACGTTTCAGGTTTGAAGTAATCTCTGATATTGCCTTACGTTTACTGAATTTATAAACGGGATGACATTTAATACCAGAATTGTTTAATATTTGTGAAATAGAGTATATGCTTAACGACTTACCTGAAACAGTAGGTCGTTTTCTTAATTTCTTAAGCGCGTATCTTTCAGAACATTTTTTCTTTACACTTCCTGAATGTATGTCAGTGGGTGTATAATTTTTACCATATGCAGACATAACCATAGCAGCAGAAGAGTGGGAGCAGCCTCTTTGTTTGAGATAAGAACTCCCAAATCCAGTTTGATTATATACTTTGTATGTGCGGTATCTACCACCAGCATATACAGTAACTTTATTTGGATACTTTTTATTTCCTGTACGAGTAACAGAATAATTGCTTACTGTGACTTTACAGGTACTCTTTTCACCTTTTGAGTTTGTTGCGATAATTTTAGTGTTTCCTAACCCAACGCCTCTTATCGTGCCGTTTTTTACAGTTGCGATAGATTCATCCATGCTCCTCCAAGTTACGCGTAAGCTGGTTTTTAATTTATATGTCTTTCCATATAGAACAGTAACATTCGTACTGTTTAATTTAGGTGCAGATGCTTCTAAATGAATTGGAAAAGACATGCACAGACATATTAATAGTATCTGCAAATATTTGAAATAATGTAACATAGTGGTTTCCTCCTTGACTAAACGAACATATGTTTGTATAATAAGAAAAAGAATGGAGATGTTTCTATGTTTCAAACTTATGCAGCAGATAACGAATATGCGTTCTCACCTTCAAATCCTCTCAGGGTCATTGCGTCTTTCTCAAGTAAAGGAGAAATACGACCTTTGTTTATAGAACTTGAAGGTGAGGGCGTCATAAAAATTTCGCATGTCCGATCATGCAAACAGCGGTTTTATTCAGGGATAAAAACGTTGGAGTTTTGCTGTACTTATATATCAGAAGATGAGATTCAGAAAGAAATAACGATAAGATATGCGACAAGCTCTAATATCTGGTATACCGTATAGATTATTTAATAACTGCTTCAAATCCTGCCTTATGTAATTTTGTAACTAGATTTGTTGCATTCTCTTTTACAGAGAAAACACCACACTGTACCTTGTATTGGTCATTTTCCTGTTTAAGAATAGCACTAAATCCAGCAGCTTTTAATTTATTCATTATACTTACTGCATTTGTTTTCTTTGAATAACTGCCAACCTGTACAATATACTGGGTGGACATACGAGGCCTGATAATATAACCGACCTTCTGGTTATCGAACCGTGCATCACCATACCAAGATTTAAACACAGCACCTTCACCGCTTCCAGTACAGTATGCATGGCCAGCATCGTACCATTTATTATTGCCAGCATAAATATTTGTGTGTTGAAGCGAAACATAGGTAACGATATCACCAGCTACAAGTTCACCAGAATTAATCATCTGACGAACTGTTTTATTTCCTACCTGGATGATATCACAGTTCTTAGCAACTGCTTCCTTGCTGCCTTTACCCCACTTAATTGTTCCACCCTTCTTACCATAAAAGATAGAGGTGTTCTGTGGAATTAGACCAGCTTCTTTAAGCGCCCAACGAGCCAACAGAGCACAGTTACATGCACGCTTATTTTTAGCCAGCGCATTACTCCATTGTTCCTCTAAAAAACGAGAAGGATTGTGATACTCCCAACGCTTTCCGTTTGCAATATCCTTCTTGAGTTGAGCTTGAAATTTCTCACACTGAGGAAGAATGCCAGATGATTTCGGGGCAATATAAGTAGATTTGTAAACTTCTTTACCAGTTGCATCGAATACATAATATGTAGTGTGCAGCGTATTCTTCGCTATATCAGCATCCTTCTTAGCATTATCTAAAACATCGAACGCACCATGTTGGTTGACACACTTACCTTTTGACCAAGCAGTACCTACTCTATAAGGTGTCACTTTTACGCTTGGCGTAGTTCCAGAAGCAGCATTGTCTACATAAAGAAGTGTGTACTCGTTATTCTTTAAAGCATTCAACGCATCTCCCCACTGACCATTCTTTGTCCATCTGTTTGCATCAGCGGTTCCGTATGTAGAATATGCTTTATTCAGCATGGTTTCATCAGGTGTAGAATCATTGCAACCAGAAAATTTCTTAGCACCAGACTCCTGTCCAGATCTGAAGGACATGCTCCATAATGTACCTTTCACAGCAGGAGAGTGGTTGTCCATGTTAATTCCATAATTTTTGCGGACATATTCTTTTGCAGGTAAGTAATATTTCTTATATGCACAAGAATACTGGAGATTCTCAAACTCTGCTGTATAGTTATCATAGAATTGCTGCCAAAGACTTCCTAATTCAGTGTTATATACTAGCTTAGACGATCCCTTGCCATACGCAATGAATTTCTTAAAAGCACCGTATCTTTCTGCATTATGATCTACACAATACTGCAGGAAATCTAAAAGCCCGTATCTATAGTCAAACTGCAGCCCATATGCACGACCTGAATCTCCGTGAATATTTCGCAGACCATCTTTGCCTGTTTCACGCTTCGTCCAACCCATCCAGATTTTATCACATTTAGACTCATCAATCTTGTTTTCGTACACGACCTTACCTGACGTGTCATACACCTTATATCCGGGCGATACGTCACACAGCTTGGTTGCATTGTCTAAGATAGAGAATGCCCCTAATTGGCTCTTGGAATCGTTCCAGGAACGTCTTACATAGTACTGAAGAGTGCCAGTGGAAGGAACAGAAGCTCCACCCATAGCTTCCTTCACGTCAGCTCTAAACTTGTCCATTGTCCATCCCATCCTATTCCAAATATGAGTAGGATCTACGTGAGCGGTAGAGAGACCAGCTCTACGTCCTTCATCATGGGAAGAGACAACATAAAGACCATTTGGGAGCTTGTCTGTAGGATTCCATCCATATTCCTTACATTTAGAAGCAAAGAATTTTACCGCTGTATTGTAAGCTCTTGTTACATCAGCTTTAAAATTAGCCTCGTTTGTTACTGTATAGGTTGCTCCGTAAGTATATTTCATAGAATCAGATTCCATGAGTTCGACAGTAATAAGATTTCTATTACCGAAACCACCATCTGCCCATGAATAATACGTATCAGGCAGAAACTGTAGAACCGTGTCAGGTGTCTCTGCATCTACGCAATAATGAACACAAGCTTCGACACCCGATTGATTCCAGTAAGAAGCAAGTGATGCAGCAGTGTTTTGAGCAGTTCCGATGGTATGAAGCTGCATACCAACAGGGGTAATTTTTTTTCCTTTTTTGTAGCAATCATTTTGTGTTAATAAATTCTTTTTAACGTTCATTTATTAATTCCTCCAATAATAAAAGAGCCGCTAATTGCGACTCTTAATTTCCTTTTTTGATACCAAGTATTTCAGTCAGTTTTAATACGACCTTCCCAGCATATGCACCTATTGCAGTTGTCATGATCAGATCCGGTGTTAGTATATCTCCACCAATCTGGACTTTATCGAAGGCATATGCTAAACCAATAAAAGCGACACTAACAGATACCGCTTTCTTAATACCATCAAATAAAAAGTATTTATCAAAGACCATATCTTTGAAGCTCATGTTATATACAGTTCCAAGTAATATATTGCTGATTATTAAAACTGCTAAAATCGGCAAATAGTTTAATATTAATGTCATATGCATCCTCCTTTATATTTCCTTCCAAGTGTACATTTCTTTTTGTACAACACTATGTACAAATGAATTTTCACCACCTGCATTTTCGTATTCGTTTATAAGATCTTCAAGGGCTTCTTTCTCCATAGTGTTCCATTCTTTTATAGAATGATAGTGTCTATAGATTTGTCCAATTCGATCTTTCAACCGGGCACGTTCGCTACTCCTTCTTTTTTCTTCATTTTCGTTGATGCGATTGCTAATAGATAAAATGGATTCATTCGTTTCTTTAAGATCTTCGACAACATTTGATAATTGTGTTAATAAAGTATCTTGAATTCTAAAAGATTGTTCACGGTCTTGTTTTCTATTATTTTTAAACTCAGCTGCGGAGTTCTCTAGGTTTGCAATTCTATCCTCAAGGACATTTATACGTTCCTCAAGAGCCTTTATACGTTTAGTTGTTTTTGACTCATACCCGAAGAACTTAGCAATAAAGTCACTCCCTTTTAAAACCTCAATTATCAAAAAAAAAGTAAGGAAAATAATTAAGATAGCAGTAGATCCGTGGTTCAAGAGTTGATCTAGGTATTCCAGAGGAATCACCTCCTTTAGATGTGGCTGAAAAATATGAAATATATATAATAAATAAAATTTAAGATCAAGTTAATAAGCTAAACACGAAGATTAAAAAAAATAGTTACACCAGAACTGTGCAAATTATTGCAAATAAGTATAACTATGTTTCATTTGCAATTACAATACCTGATGGCTATGGCATTTTAAGCATTAACGCATCAGCACAACATAGCACCGTGTTATGCGGACAGGCAATTATCCAACCGGAAGCAATATATATTCCGTATATATCTACGACCGGATATGATGCTGAAAGGTTTATAGTTGATATATATTTCATTAGACAATAATAATGAACAATTAACGCCCTATGGCAATCCATTGTATATTACGTCCTGTTAATACAGATCCATTTGTACTGATAGCAGCGATTTCAGCAGACCCATTATCCAACAGATTAACCCATACAGGGAATTGAATCCCACCGCGGACAATAGGGATAAAAATTATGCACTCGTGTTGGAATGGGGTAAATGTTACTTTAAATGTTGAATTTGATGACGCTTGGACTGTCAGATTAGACATCCAGCCGCCGCGCGCCTGTAGCATATTCGTGTTTAGCTTATGATGATCTTAAATTTTAGTCAAAGTTAAAAGGCATAATTTTTATGCCTATTATTTAGTTGCATGCTAAAAGCTCCGGTACTTAGCCGGAGAAAAAATTTATTATAAGTTAGGCTGCATATTTTTGATAAGCTGCCCGTATATTAGATTGAGAAATGTAACAATAAATTTGTGTAGTTTTTAGATCGCAATGACCAAGTATTGCAGCAACATCTTGTATATTCATTCCTCTATCTAAAAGATTCGTTGCTAAAGTTCGTCTAAACCTATGTGGATGTACGTTTTCAACTTTAGCTTGAATACCCACTCTTCGTAATAATGACTCAATTCCATTTTTACCAAGTCTATCACTTCCTTTTCCAACAAAAAGAGCAGAAGAATAGTCATTTCTTGTATTTAGATATTCTTGTAAGTGCATTGCAGCTACAGGATATAAATAAACAATACGTTCTTTATTTCCTTTTCCTACCACAGTACATTCCAATGTATCAAAATTTATATCAGATATATCTAATCGAGAAACTTCTGATACTCTGCAACCAGTACAATATAAAAAATCTACAATTGCTAAATCTCTAATATTGTCGCAGGCTTTTCTTAATTTCTCCAATTCAGTTGGAGAATAGGGTTTTTTAATTGTTTTCTTATATTTTATTTGAGACAGTCCCATGCAAGGGTTTTTTGTTAAAATTCCTTCACATGTCAACCATTTGAAAAAACTACAATAACAACGTCTCATACCATCCAATGAACGATTGCTGATTCCACTTGTTTGTCTTCTATAAGACAAATAAAAACGTAGGTCAAAAGTTGTGATTTCATAAATTGGCTTATTTAAAAAACTTAACATTTGCCTATTTGTATCATAATATCTTTTCAGTGTTGTATCAGCTATCCCCTCAATTCTTTTTGTTGCAATAAATTTACGTAATTGACCTTCAGCACTGTTATCTATATCAGACAATGCAGTGCATTTTTCGTTAATCTCATAGTCGTTTAATTCAAGAGTAAGTATATCTTGAACAATTGCTGCTGTTTCATTTGTTACACGCCCTTTCAATTTTTCCATGACTTTTTGAATAACGTTTATTCGAATATCCATTTTTGTCCACCTCCTATGCAGACATCATATCATCATGAAAAATAAAGATCAGCAATATGTCACTTGGCATAGTGAATTAAACACGAATATGATTCAAACACGCGGTGGGTGGCTATCCAATTTAACAATCCAAGCGTCATCGAATTCAACATTTAAAGTGACATTTACCCCATTCCCACGCGAGTGCATAATTTTAATTCCTATTGTCCGCGGTGGGGTACAATTCCCCGCATGGGTTAATTTGTTGGATAACGGATCAGCGGAAATTTCTGCTATCAGTGCAAGTGGATCTGTATTAACAGGACGTAATATACAATGGATTGCCATAGGGCGTTAATTGTTCACGAAAAAACTATAAGCAATAGCTACAATTTATATAAAATATTTCTTTTCCACTTGTTGCTGGATAAAACTGTAATGTTCCCTCTGGTGTGATTTGCATAGGACCATATTGACAAGGAATATAAACAGTGCCTGTTTTTGGGAAACCACTGGCCATAGTCTTCCATCCATCGCCATACGTTCCTGTGAAATTCAAACGACCGTTAATGTATGCAGTGTTGTTCCGTATGTCACATGTAACCTCACCATTTATATATGAATTTTTAGATATAGGCACCGTGTTCTTCGTGTTTAGCTCATTAACTTGATCTTGTAAAACTTTCCCCTGTGCAGCAGCGAGAGGATAAGTAGTGGAAGTACTTGCACAATTATTGACCACATTGTTAGTGTTAACAAATATTTTTCTTAATTCAGCCAAAAACCAAGTTAAAGAATTTAAGATTTTTTGTTTTACTGTCATTACCATCTAGCCTCCTTAAATAAAGAATTAATAATTGCTTTAGCTTGTTCCATAATCAAATTATAATTTTCTAAATATTCTCCAGTTAAAGGAGATCCGTAAACTACAGCTTCAATTTCATCTACTGTTTGTAATGAATTGATATAACACTTCATTTGATTAAAATAAGTCTGATGATGTGTGAGATTTGTCTTTGAAGCAACATATATTTTCTTAATTTGATCAGGAGTAAAAAGTTTACATGAGGCGTTATCAGCGTGATACGGAACGCTCAGTCCTGTTAATTGTGCCATGTCTAAAGCGGTATCCAAATTGTTTTGATCTTCCAAAGTATAGGAAAAATGTTCTGGTATTCCATCTATATCTACTGTGACTCCGTTAGTAATTGCATTATTACAGCTATTGGAAAAATCACTAATTTTCATTTCTCTTGCGATTGCCGGGGTTGTTTCAATAACTGGTATATCTGGTAGTACATTTTCTGGTTCTTCATATACACTACCATCGTTGCTTAAAAATAAGGTTTGTCCTTCACTAAGATAAATTGTTACAAAGTTATCATAAGTTCCACATACTTCTTTGTTTCGGGTTAGTATGTTGATACGTTCAAACGCATTCATGTCAGATGTTAAAGCGTTTATATCAACGTCATCAGAAAAAATAATCTTTAATAGATTATTCATGCTGAAAATATTTTCAATTTCATATTCTTCCAGATTTGAAAGACGAATTTTTTCTCTCATAGAATCTCCTTTCAATTATAAAAAGCCAATATACAATTTAAAATATATTGGCTTAAAATAATTACGCAAACAATGCTTTGATTTCCTGTTCTGCGATAGAGCCGATTACATTACTTTCTAAGCTTTCTACTTTCGTAGTAAGAGCTGCAATATTATTTTTATTCGTTGTGACCTGACCCCTTTCAAGTGTAGAAACAGCAGATGCAGCTGTACCAGCAGCGTCATAAGCACTGGAAGCTGTATATGCAGCAGTGCCTAATCCCTTAACCGGAACATCCGTACCATCAACTTTTACGGTACCGTTTGCCGTACCTGTGATTACGGTTGTTTTTTTAGTATCAGTATAAGCCTTGGCATCTGTAAGCGCTTTTACTTCAGCACCTCTAGCTCTTTCAATTTCTGCGTCTAAGCTTTCCTGTGAAGCAGCAGCGTCTGCTTTTCCAAGAGATGCCTGTACATCAGCAGCAAGCTTTGTCTTTGTTACATTCGCATCTGCAATCTTTGCTGTTACTACAGAGTTAGTACCAAGTTCTGTCGCACCAATACTGCCAGCAATAATGGTAGCACTAATTTCACGGGTTGCTGAATCAATTGCAACCTGCACCTGTGTTGCAGAAGCCTTTGCCTTATAGATATCCACCAATGTACCAACATTGATGTACAGAGGATCTGTCACGTTAGCGAGCACCAATTTGATATAAGTACCTTTTGCCTGACCAGCAGGATCTTTCACAACTTCACCAGATTCTACAACCATATCCTTCGGGATATCAATTGTACCAACTGTATTACTTCCCTGTTTGATAGTGTAGGATTTTACGGCTCCTTCACTTGTAGTAGAGGTGTCGATCGTAACCACAGCAGCAGTGCCACCAGAACTTACGGAACGCTTTACTTCTTCAACAGCACCTACAAGATCTTTTGCTGTTGTTGAGAGATCCCCAACATTACCCACATTTGTTTTTAACGTGCTAATTTCTGTTGAATTGGTTTTAACCGCACCATTTGCCAGAGCATCGACTTTTGTTTGAGCCGTTCCAGCTGGATCATAGTTAACACCTAAACCGTCAGCATAAGATTTTGCGCTTGCTAATGTAGAAGCGTCATCAGCTGCAATTTTCTTTTTAATTTCTGTATCATATGTTGTAAGACCAGTAAGGTCTAAATAATTCTTATTTACTATTTCTGCCATTTATATTCTCCTTAAACAAACAATGATTTAATATCAGATTCACTGATTCGATTAAGCTTTTCTCCAACAATTTCATAAGATTTTGTATCTTCATCCCATATGGAAATATTTTTATTTACCTTATCTACATATAGGGTTTTAGATGTCCCTAGTTGTGGGAGAGAAGTACCAATAAATACAATTTCATTTGGTGGTGTTGTAATTTGAATCCACCGATCTTGATAATTCCATAGAACAGCAGTCTCAACTACAAAGTAAAAGCTCCCAGTTACGGGAGCTAAAATACTTTGTCGCTCTAATTCAGTTGTTAAAGAAACAATCTGATTATAGAACGTTCGGCGGTTGTTGAGGTCGAGAGCGATGGTTCTGCTGTCCGGTATGAAAATTAATTGACCGTTTTTAATTGATATGTCAGCAACCTTACTTGAGACTGTACCAATGACTGATAATATATTCTCTGTCATCGCTTATCCTCCTTCTACCACGATTAGAATATTGTAACAGTGAGAGATGTGTCGGTATAAGCTTTTGCTTCTTTCAGTGCGTTGTCGATCTGTTCTGCCACATCTGCACCACCTGATCCAACAGCCTTATTTACATAGTCTACAACAGTAGAAGATTCACCGAGATCGCCCACTTTTGCACTTAATTTTTCATCAATCTTAGTGTCTACAGTTGCTGCATCCACTTTTGTATTGACGTTATCTGAAATTGTTTTAAGCTTACTTTCGATCTCTGTCTGTGTGTATGCATCTGTGATACCATAACCAGCAAGAGTAGTTGCCTTGTCAGCTTTCTTATCAACAGTGGTTTTTAATGCATCTACCTTACCCTGAGCAGTAGTAGCAGCTTCATCCAGTAACTCAGTCTGTGTCTTTGTATATGTATCAAGCTGAGTCTTATTTGCGTGCTCATGAGCTTTAGCAATAGCATCAGAAAGAGCTGTCATATTAATCTTAGAAGATCTAATAACCTTACCCGTTGCTCCGCTGAATACTACGATTTCTCCATCAATAGAAGAGTCTGCTCCAGTTACTGCACCATCAATATTAGACTGAAGAACAATACCATCATTGTTAGAAGCTGTTCCTTCAGCATAATCCTTTGTAATAAGGATCAGATCGCCAACTTCACACTTCTGACCAAGATATGTTCCTGCAAGAGCAACTACATATTTCTGACCAGCTTTGTATGCTTCTGCCGGGAATGGATGATCTGTGTCAATTACGATCGGTACTTCAGATTTTGCAGCAGCTACGATAGCATCGGCATATTCTTTTGTTGCAAGATCCTTTCCTTCTAATTTAACTGAACCAGTAAAATTCGGATTTGCAAGATTAGCCTTAGTAGCAATATCTGTTTCCAGTTTCCCGATACGGTTTGTAAAGTCTGTAATAGATGCGCTTACATCTTCAAACACTTTCTTCCATTCTGCGCCAGTCCAAATGTAACCAATGTTGTTCTCAATATAGATAACACCCTGTTCCTGATTAGACTCTGGACGAGTACCAATCTGCACATACTGCTTTAACTGAGACTGATCCACACCAATCTCTTTCAGTGTACAATTTCCATCTGTACCCTGAAGGATGTATGCCTTGTATTCGCCATTTACTTTTGCAGTAATAACCTGTCCAGCATAAGCGTTAGGCTGTTTTGCGTATGTATCGGCTTCAGCTTTTGCGCCCCAAATAGAAGACGCATCTAATGGAAGCGGATTCGCTCTTGAGTAGGCCTTCACGGCCACCAGTAAATTTTTAGATTCAATAGCCATAATTTTTTATACCTCCATATTCCTTAGATAGTAACCTTAAAGGTCATGCTCGCAGCAGCGGGTGTCGCCATTTCATACGTATAAACCTTATAAGATTTAACACCATTTGAACCACCACGAGCATCGGCAACATCCACTGTAGTCTTTTTGAAATTACCAGCCATACCTGGGTCATTTGTTTCGACATACATTACTTGATTGATATCACGCAATGTAGCCGGATAAGCAATTACTACATACTGCTGACCAACAGCAATAGGAATATTGAAAACATATCCCTGCGTAGGATTCAATTTCTTATTTGCAAGCCCTCTAACTACATCAGAGGTAAGCGCTGGAGCTTTTCCAATACCCGTACCATAGAACATATTTCTCTGTCCAACGATAGAGTAGTTACTTGAATTTACGCTACCAGCAGTGATATGGCCATTTGGAGAAGGCTGTCCAAGGTTGTTGTTTTTAATAGCACCTTCTTCATAAGTAGCCTTAGCTGTAAAGGTAATGGTTTCATCACCTATTACAATAGGCTCGCCTGAATAGTCGTATGGAGAAGTTGCTCCATTTCCCATAGATGTGCCGCCTTTTAAAACTTCAAGCTTTGTAAGGTTTCCGGCATCATTTTTAGCAAATGTAGCTCTGAGCTTCGGTGTAATGCTCGTTCCAGCTTCGACAGCTCCTGCAGCCTGTCCACCGTTGTTTGCAATGGATACAGTTGGCTTTGTATAAGTAGCTGGGACAGCTTTCTGTACAAGCATTTTAACGATTTCATCCAGAGACTTACCTGCCGGAATTGTTTCGTTATTCCCGATACCAAGTCCAGTTACACCATTGACTCTGATATCTTCCTGTGTCCTTGACTTAATAACCATCTGGCTATTATCAGGTTTGATGAATACTAATTCCTCAGTGTCTTTTGTAGGAATTAAATCACCACTGTCAAGCGTACCGCTGGCAATAGCGCCAGCAATGTCGTTACGATTACCGTAACCAATTTTTGTTTTCATAGACATATTGCATTGTCCTCCTTATATTGTTATATAAAAAAAGAACCTATAAAGGTTCCTCTTTAAAACTCAACTACTTCAAACTCAGTATCACCACAGTCTGAAGGTTCAACTAATTTGAATTCAGCTTCTGTTGGGATAATGGGCAATGAAACCGAACTTGTTCGCATAACATATATTTTTTTACTTATTTGATCTTCTTTAGTTAATACCAAAGATAAACTGACATTACCTGCAAAAGCCGTTATCTTTGAATCTACTGGGAATAAATAACAAAAGTAGCTATCTTCATAAACGACTTCAGATTTGGTAAGAGTTTCTTTCCGTCCTACATTACCTGGAATAGTATATTTTACTGATACTTCAAAATCTTCAAGACTTAAATCTTTATAAAATTTTGGGATTAGAAATTTAATTTTATCAACTAGCGATTCTCCCTGATATAAATTTATTTCAGCCGTTTTAATAAGAGTTTTGTTTTTGTCTATTATAATATTCAACCATATTACCTCCTAAACAAAAATAGAAGAAATATCATTTTGGGTAATTTCTTCTGATACATTATTGTCCAATTCAATGAACATATCTTTTAATATTTTGCCCTGATAAGCATCTAATGGATAACCGGTATCAGATGTATTTAAATTATTTACAGTTTCATATCTTCCAGATAAACAATCCCAAAAACCATCAGAAGTATAATATACATTTGTTCCAGCAGGATATTTATATCCAGCGCCTTCTTTAAAAGTAGAATCGGTAATAAAACTATCTTTTATGTTGTAGGTATATCCAGTTTCTTTACTAACGGAAGCGAGTTCTCGAAATGATATAGAAGAAATGGGGATTAATATACCGACAATATTTTGAGATATATTTTTGGTACGCTCATAATAGTATTTTGCATTGTCAGTAGAATCTCCATCCCGTATACTATTATTTGTACCAACTGCATAACTTTTAGACAGATTGGAATAATTTAATGATTCTGTAGCATTTTGAGAAGAAGCATTCTTATTACGTTCAGATTCTATTAAAAATTTTTCTGCTTCTGTTGCAGAATTAGACGCATTTAATTCATGAGATTGCGAAATAACTTCACTTTGTTTTGCATTTTGGGCATAAAGTTTGCACTCATTACGAATTGTTTGTATAGTAATATAATCATCCGATTCAACATAAATGTAATCCGATGGCATTGGTTTTTCTCTAACTGTAATATAAAACATATATTTACATCTAACTTCAGTACTATTAGTTATATTTATATAACCGATAATTGGTTTTGGATGTGTTAATAATATATTTGGAATTTTCACTTTATAATAATTAGCAACAGATTCAATAGAATCAACAACTAGAGTTTCAGTCATTGAATTGTTGAAAAATTGAACAGCAGAAGGTATATTTTCTCCCAAATCTTTTATATATATGTAAACATTTTTATCCCATTGTACTAAATTACTTATAGGAGTACCATTTTCATCAAATGGTACAATTTTACTTATCATAATAGCCCCCCTTATTATTAATGTATAATCAAAATAAAAATGTAATTTTATTTACTTTTTGAAACTAATCAAAGCTATTTCAATTTGAAATTATAGTGAGGTTTTTCTTCATTAAAAATTTTCCATCTTATATAATCATCTAGTACAATAGCAATTACACAAAGTGGTAAAAATAAAAGAGCAAATTGCCAAGATGTTTGACCCAAAATATTTCCAGGAAGATTGCTATAGTCCCAAATATTCCATCCAAGAATCAAATTAACAACACATCCTGTAATAAATTCAGCACCTAAAACAAACAACCAAACAGAAAAAACCTGTTTCCAAAATGGATAGTTCCAAGGAATATCTTCATTAAATGCACCAGCATATATAAAACAAACCGCGCCAAGTAAATACATCGTCCAATGGCTATATCCTCTAAACAAGATTTCAATAATATAATAAAGGCATCCTCCAAAATTAAATAAAAATAAATTTTTTTTGATCTTAGAATTCATAGTATCACCTATACTCCCTTAGAATCAGTCATCAATAACAGGAGATCCAATTCCGGCCAGGACAAATCATTTCTATCAATAAAATCTTCTCGATTAATCGGTACTAAATCAAACTCAGAAGACTGTGACATTATTTCATTCATGCGTGAAGACCACTCAGATAAAAATTCAGGCTTAACAGAGTCATCCTGAACTTTTCCAGCATCAATAAATTCTTTTCCTAGTTCAGATTTCATTTCGAGCAAAACAGAATAACGATCCATAAGCATTTTCATATTGATCCTCACATTCCATAGTAAAGCTGCAGGTAATTTAATGCTCACATTATTCCTGAATGAATCAGGATTTGAAATTGTATTAACATAATTTTCCAGTGCATAATTGCTTATTGTCTTTTTCATTCCTAACTTCCTTTTATTCCATATTTTTTATTTGTTGCTTTAAATTAAAAATTTCGGTACTCATTTCCTGAACTGCTTTGGTAAGATAGCCAAGCAAGTAGAAACTATCTACACTTTTGACATCCATATACCCATTTTCATCATAACCGCCACCAATAGTTAAATGGGGATCTAATTCCTCTAATTCGTCAGCAATAAACCCAATTTTCTGATGAGACTCCGTATTTTTCCAATCAAACTCATGGAGTTTTATTGCATTAATAAGTGGGAGAGCAGTTAAATTGCAATCAGATATGTTCTTTTTGAGGCGAATGTCTGATGAGTCGAAATTAAGTGTTTTTACAGTGAAATCAGGAGAATCAACTCCATGCTTTCCCGTCACACGAATACCAGTTGTGTTACTGGATAACATGGCTACTTGATTTATAGCACCAGTAGCTGATGCAACAGGTCTTCTATTGACTCCGCTCCAATCAGTAAACCACATACTTTCAAATCTTGGTTCGCCTGTTACAACTCCATTAATGTAAATTCCATTTTCTCCAGGATTTATACTGACCCCATCCATAAAGTTAGCATAATCATTAAACCAGCAATATTTAGCGAGGTATATCTGCGAAAAATCTTGTCCAATAATTAAGTTAGAAACATCGGTTGCTTCCCAACGCAATGCACTTTTGAAGCCACCAACTTCCTGTGAATTATCAACATAAAGATAGATATCCTTTTTTGCTTTAATAGAAGTGGCAATAATTTCACCTTCGACTTTTACGCTTCCGTTGGCGTTAGCAATAAAATTACTTCCTATACTGAGTCCATTGACACCAAAATACATACCACCAGCCTGACCAAGGTTACTATTGCCTCTATACATTGAATTGCTATTAATAGTCCAGCAAGCGATCTGTCCTTTTTGTGTTGCGTGTATTTCAGTAGCAGTAATAATACCGTTTATATTAGCACCTATTGCTGATAAAGCACCTCCAGATGTAACCTTAAACGTATCATTTATACTAAGACCGTTAGCACCAAAGTACATTACACCTTTTTGTCCAAAGTTTTCAGAACCTCTATAAATGGATGATCCTCCAATATTCCATCCACCAATAGTTCCAGTCTTAGCAGTGATATGTCCATTTACTTTTACATTACCGTCTTTATCTATTGTGAAATTACCATTACTGATTGTAAGATCAGAAGTAGCATTTAACAAAATTTTATCCGCATTCATTTCAATGCGGCCATTAGAAGTGACAGAAAATTTAGGCTTTCCAGAAGAGTCATTTACAAAGAATCCCTCTTTATTGAATTTCAAATTACCTTCTGAATTATATATGCCAAGTTCTTCGCCAAGAATCAGTCTACCTATTAAAACTTCTGCATTGATACCATAAGCTTCCTTGAGTTGCCCATCGACAGGATCTAACCAATAGAAACGTCCAACGGCTGTTTTGACAGACTTCCAATTATCATCAGTAATAGCCATAGTAGAATTTACAATTTTAAGCTGAACAGGGTCCCATCCATCGGTAAAATCGCTTTTTCTACGACATAGAAGGCCATTTGAATCATATACAATATCTTGAGAATCTGCACTGTTCATAATTTTAACAGTAGTAGCATCAAGGCCTTTCTGAGTCCATCCATCTAATACCTGATAGGTTTGTTCACCTTTCGATGCTTGACGCTCAACAGAGTCATATGAAGTACTCATGCTTTTTGCGCTGTTTAATATACTTTCAGTGTCTGATATAACATCATTGATTTTTGAAACATCAGAAAATGTAACCGACAAATTCTCATAATCATCGAAATCTAATTCATAGTCTAATAGTCGTAACTTGTACACTTGTTCATCAACTTGAACTCGTATCCAATTTCCAACTGAGAAATGTTGTATGATAGGTTTGAAAGAATCCATTACAAGAATATTTTTCAGAGTACTTGTAATAGAGTGTTGGAGAGTGGCTGATTTTATAATTTCTTTCATTGCAGTGTTAATAAACTCATTTGCATGTTTGAATAATTCGTTATTAGACAGTCCATCAGATATAAAATTATCGTTAGAATAAGTATCTTCCCTGCGGAATGAAGAGAATTCTTTCCACAGATCGGCTCCTAAGTAATTTTCAAAGTTCAATGATTTTTGAATTGATTCACGTATCTTTTCAATTTCATCTTGAAGTTTATAGATGATATCTAATTCAGATTCACGCACTTTTATTTCAGCTTCAATAGCCCCAACTTTGTTAAAATATGGTACATAGATTTTATCATATAGGGGTTTGTAAACTGCTTTATCTGACCCATCTGCAATTCCTTGCTCTATTAAAATATTCAGACAACCTTGTGCCATATTCAATAATGCTTCCAAAGAATCAGAACTATATTTTCTTAATTCCACAACAAAATGAGATTGTTCCAGCTTAAATAAACCACTAATGCTATAGTCTTTGTTATCACCTTTTGCTAAATTCTTATCAATTTGCTGTTTTAGATAGGATTCATAATCTCCGTTTATAGAAACATTAATTACTCCTGTAGTAAACGTATCCTCTGAATCAGCTTCATTAGTAACAACCAATGAGCCACTCCATGTATTTCCATTTAACTGAAATCCATCTACAGCAGTTACCTTATACCGGAAGTCTACCAGTATATTTGCCATAGCCAATACTGCGTTTTTAGCTGTAATAGAAGAGAGAGACTTTATATTCTGCACGGATACCGGAGACAATGACTGTGTGTTTAATTTTTCTGCTTCAAGTTGAGCAGTTGTATCGCTCATTTTTACAGACGGCATAAGACCTGATTCTAAATACAAGCTTAAGTCTATCGTCTCAAAATAAGCATTCATTAAATTCTGATAACCCTTTATTGGAGTCTGGATCGCAGCCAAAGCATCATTATATATCTTATATTTTTCTATAAGCTTGTTAAAAGCCGTTACATCAACATTTGCAATATAATCGTTAATATAACTCTGATATAAAGCATCGTAAGAGTTTAGCTTATTTACCAGTACTTCAGACATATCTTCTTTAGATTCTTCTGTTACGTACCAGATATAGCTTGATCCATTTGGATTGCAGTTAATAACCGCGGCAGTCATAAGGTCATCGCCAGTTTCTAACTTAAAACAGTTTTTTACAGAATCTACATTTGTAGTATATGTTACTTGATTTAATCCATTATCAGTTGATAAAAAAACACTTGTGTCATCACCATATCCCTCATAAACACTTATGCTATTACACTTAGGACATTTAGATGTAAACTCACCTCTGTATCCACAATCTCTACAATTAGATTCCAGATCATATGCAGAGACTCTACGAACAATTTTCCCACTTTCATCTGTAAAAGAATCAAACACGAATAAACAATGGATTTCTTCCGCAATTTCTTGAAATGCATCGTATATAGAGGTGTTATCAAAAGTAAATGTTCTCTGTATCTTTTTTAATGAATCATCTATATGACCAAAGGTAAGATTTACGGCTTTGGTTGTTATCCGGTGAAGAAGAGAAGCTTCACGTTTTTCATCGTTATAAAAAATGGTTGGCTCTTTATAATCTTCGCGAGCAATATCGGCTTCTGTATTAATTTCAGTCGTATATAATTTCAACTGACTTAGCTCTGCCTCAGTTAAATGAGAAGCAGATATAGACTTAACGATTTCATTTGATTCATCTACATCAACGGTAATTTCATACCATCTATCCCATTCAGCAACCCATATAAGACGGAAGTCTTTTATTTTGTCCCAAATTGAGCAATCTGTTTTATATATATTAAAAGTAAATTCGGAAGGTTCGTTCATTCCATCAAAAAATACTAATTCAGAAGGTGATAATGGGGGTAATATCTTTTTTCCACTTCGATATGACAAAATAAGAGTAGGGAGTTCAAGATTTCCATCTATATCAAAGTTTAGTCTTACAGCCATTTATAACAATACCCCCTTTATTATTGGATAATATTCAATTTTTACTTGACATGGGATAGAAAAGGTAATTAAGTTTGCATTAAACTGATAATTATTGGAAATTCTTAAATAAACAAAGTTAAAATCATCTTGTATTTCATGATTAATTCTTGATGTTTTTATATTAAACGCATTATCGAATGTAATAATTTCATTAGATTCACAGTTCTTAATGATAGTTGTACGATCTTCTATAGAATTATGTATGGTTAAATTTCCAGATTCTAAGCATTTTATTTCTATATTTTCTGGATAAATGTAGCCTATCTCATCTGAATTATCTAATATAACACATGCTTTTGAAATATCAGAAACAGACCATAAATACGTTTGTTTTTGACCATATCCAAATGGCTTATCTGTTTCCATTGTTAATTCTAGCCCATACAAAATTTCACCAATTTTTATTTTTGATATATTAAAACTTGATTTATAAAAACAATCTTCTCCATCATAACTTTCATTATTTATGAATTTAAGATTAAAAAACTTTTTTCTATTTAACCATCTCACCAATTCCCTATATTCATCGTTAGTGATTTCCATATTATTTTTATATAATTGAGGATTCTTGCATATACAAAAAACGGATTGAATACATTCATCATATTGGGTACTTACCAAATTAAATCTTTTGCCTCTGGAAAGAGGAACTTTGTTAAAAGTTATATTAGATCCGACATTAACTGTATCTATTCCAGAGCTATCAAAATTACATATAATAAAACCATATTCACTTAAATATCGACCATCGTATTCGAAATCTACAGCATACACGATATAGCCTCCTTCCGTTAAGTATTTTGAGTAATACCTCTTATAATTTTCTTTAATTGATTTGAGTAATCAAGCTTTATTTTATTAAGTTCATCAATAGAAGATTGATATTTATTTTTTAATTTTCTTACTTCTTCCAATTCAAAGTAATATAAACTTTTCGATTCCTGCAAACTATTAATCGTTTGATTTAACATAGAAATTTTTTGTTTAAGAAATTTATTCTCATTTTGTAGAATTTCTACTTCTTTTTTTAATAAAGAATTTAATTTTAAATTTCTATCAATATTTCTTTCTTTTACTAACTTTTTCACAAACATAATTCCTCCATATAAAAAGGAGAGGGATTCCTCTCCTTTAAATTAAGACCACTTATATTTATTTTTATTAAGTTTACTATTTCCACTAATTCGGCCTATGGTAATATCTTGAATAAATCCTTCAAACTTAGAATCTTTACGCATTTTGTTTACAAATTCTTCGTAGTTGTGAACATTTGGTAAATCAAACTTATTCAACACAGATATATTATAATCACTACTATTATTTGGTGTATTTGTAGGAGTAATATTTTTGAACAAATTACCACTAATAAAAGATGATGGATCATTTGCCATTTCCCATATATTTTTAGTAGCATCGGCATTAAGAACACTGTCACCTTTTGATATATGAGTTACAATTGCTTTACTTGTAGGCTTAATGATTGACTCTGTTCCAAGCTCATTTACCCATGAATTTTCATCTTTTGTTGCATATCTTAAACCAGAAGCATAACCAGAAAGTTGAGATTTTGTAACCCATCCAAGATCTCCGCTTCCGAGCTTTTTGCCCGTACTTATATGGTATGGCTTTTTTCCTTTTGAATTTATTTTAGTAACATAAACATATTTACCAAGATACTTTTTACCAGTAGGAGAAGCACCACCAGAAGAGTAATAATATTTACCATTTTTAAACTTTACCTTTTCACCAAGCTGAACTTTACCATTACCTGTAGTACCTTTACTATTATTAGTCACAGTGCTAGGTTTGTTGCTTTGCGTAGGAGATTTTGTCGTTGTAGTAGAAGTTAATGGTTTTGATTCAGGATTAGGCTTAGTTGTAGTTGATATATCTTTTACAGCTTCAAGATTAGCATTCTCTACTAATTTTCCTGTGTACTCCTGTATTTTTACAATTGTTTCTAATGTTTTTACACTATACGAAGTAAATTGTTCCCCGTATTTTGCTATGACATTATGTGCAGAACCATCACTATTCCATATAGAATTCATAGATTCCGTCAATGTATAACCAACGTTTTCACATTCCTGCGTAATAGTTTCACCTATTGTAGAACTATTACTATTGACCATTTCTATAATATTAGAAACTAACGCATCAACATCATTTAACTTCTCATTTAAAATGGTTTCGTATTCTGTGATTAAGGAATCAAAAAGATCTTTTTGATCTGATATGTATCTATCATATTCTGTATCTTTCAGATCTTCCTTTGCTTCTTCAAGTTTTACTTTTATTTCTTGAAGTTTCAAACGACCTTCTTCAGAACTATCACCTGAAAAAGCAGATAATTGTTTTTGTAAATCTGCAACTTTTGACGCTTGATTTTGTATATTTTTTTGATATTCATATAAATCTTTTGCGCTGTCCAGTGATTCAACATATGTATCAATTAGTTCTTTAATAGAACTTATTTCAGCATCAATTCCATCTTTTACAAGATCAACTATAGCCTGTTTCTCTTTTTCAGCAGAAAGAATAGACTCTTGCTGTAATTCAAGTAATTTTTGCCTACGCTCAATAAGTTCGGTATCATATGGAGATTTTGCAATTTCATTATTTAATGAAAGTATTTCTTTTGCATAATGATCGGCTTGAGCCATATAAACATTATAATTCTGTCCATGTAACCCAGAAGTAGCCATTCCTAAATTAGTCATTTGACCTTTTTCATCAAATAATTTTTCACTTGACATTAATTCAATAAGAAAATCTGCTTCATTCGCAATTGAAGAAATACGATCTTCTGTAAAATCAAAGAACTCCCATTTTAATTCACGTAATGCATTTGTATATTCTATAAGATTAAGTTCCGCTTCTTGGATAGATTCTTTTACACTATTAATAGAAATCTGCATATTATACCAAGCTTCTGAACCTTCTGGTATTTCTTTTATTGCATCAGAATAAGAATTTACCAATGCAGTAAGCTCATTTTTAAGAACCGCTATATTTTTACGTTCGGTATCAGCCAAAGATTTATATAAATCTGTACTTCCTTTAAAACCTTTTGCCATTAACAGATCAAAATTATTTTGATAGGAATTTGATAAATGTTCAACCAAAGAAAGATCATTCTCAAATTTGCTGACTACATTATTAAACTTATCCTCATATAGTTTAGCAACTTCCTCGTTTAATTCAGATATTGCATCTTTGCAATCTATAGCTTTTTCATACCATTCTTGATACTTTTGAATCTTATCAGCTAACTTCTCATCTTTGATTGTCTTTATATCAATCTCGCCTTTTTGAATTTTTGTCTTCCAAGATTTAGATAATCCTACTGAATCAGCTTCTTTCATATAACGTTTATACGCAGACTCTTGAAGCTTAATTTCTTTAGTAATTTGCGAGATTTCAGAAGAAACATGTTTATTTCGGTTGCTAAAAGTACTATATGCACTTTCAGCTTTTATTTTTATTCGATCTATTGCTTCGGAAATTCTTTCCAATGCAATTTCAACCAAATCAAATGATTCACCAGAATCTTTAGATGCTTTCGAATTAGACTTATTAGACTTCTTTGGTTTCTTTGATTTTCCAGAACTACTAGATGGTTTATATGAACTACTAGAACTAGATGAACTACTCGAAGAAGATGATGCCCACGGATTTTTCCCTTTACCAGAAAAACCAGAATAACTAGACATTCCATTATACAGACTTCCATATGCGTATGCTTTACCATAGCTATTAGTAGCACCATTATTTAATAATTGCTTTGTTTGTTCAGCATTAAGAATAATATCCCCTTTTTTGAGATTCGCAACATGCATTTTACCTGGAATCAAACTCCATATTCCATCACGTATAATAGACTCTGTTCCTAATTCATTTACTAATGCTTGTTCGTCTCTCGAAAGAGATACTTTTCCTCCTGCATGAGATGGAGTTAACTTATGCATATTGAGTACATTATATGCCGTACCGTCTGCGCGAGCAATAGATACAGAATTTAATGTTCCAGAAGATAATCCTTCTTTTGTATAGATAGCTTTTCCATATAAAGTAGGTGCAGTTAAACTAAAGCTCCAATCTGGACTATAATGAGCAATACCTTGTATATCAGGAGCTGACTTTGGATGCTTACCTAATTCATAATTGGCAATTCCATCAGCGTCAGGAACTTTCTTAGGACTTTCTCCTAATTCCATATTCACCTTTCCAGATGCGTCAGGAACATTTATAGGAGTTTTAACAGTTGCATTGACGTTCATTTCTCCGTCAGGAACTTGTGGTGATTCTTCTACAACAGGTTTTACATTCACCTTCATATCAGAAGTGCCGGTTAATTGAGCAAATTGTGTCTCATCAATTTTAACGGAAACAGGAACATCGACTTCTCCGTTTTGTAGAGACTCTAAATGTTTCCTTGCTTCATCAACTTGGCTTGTGTCGATATTAAGTGTTTTTTGAAGGTCTTCATCAGACATACTTAAAAGCTCATCAACAGTAGTACCTGCGTCCAACTGAGTTCCGATTTGAAGCAGTATTTTTTGAGACTCTAATGCGGAAATTTCTTTGTCTAATTCTGTAACCGCTTGCTGTCCCTCTTCTGTATCCACATTGATTTCATGTCTTTTTTCTGATAGTTCTGAGATTTTAGAGTCGATCTCATCAATAGACATGGATGCCTTATCATAATTAAAATCAACACCATCTAAAATACCAGACTTAGAAGTACTCTGGAGATTTTTTAGGCTTTCTTGTGTCTTATTAGATGATTCTGTAAGTTCTTCCATTTTTTCGTTATAATTTCGAACTTCATCTGAATCAAATGAAACTTCCATTCCTGCATCTGCAAGTGCTTTTCCAAGTAGTTCTACAAATTCAGTTGTTGTACCAAAAGTGTCAGCAACTTGTTGCAATTTATCTCCAGTAAGATCTAAGGCATACTCACCATTTTCACCGACAGTAACAAAATCTTCTCCCAGTTTCAAAGCGACATCATCAACAAATTTCCAAGCACCTTCCGATGTGAAATCACCATCGTCATCAAACGTAAAATAATCACTTAAACTATGGCTAGTACCTTCAATCGTTTTGCCCAAAGAAGCATATGCTTCTCTTGCATCAGAAATTCTATCAGTGCCAAGCATTAAGTCAAGATAACTTGTAACAGATTCATCTGTTGTCCAACCATCGTTAATTAAATTTCCAATATTTTTATAACTATTTGCTATATTTTCGAAAGAGTCTCTTTCATTTCCAGAAGATGACGATTGAACGAATCTATTATAGGCAGATGTTATACCATCATATTGATTAGACAATAACTGCAACATATGTAATTCGTTTTCAATTTCTGATATAACATTAGTAGAAGAGTGGTTTGCTTGAGCTTCGTTTAACTGTTTCTGCTTCCTTGCAATCGCTTCAGCAAAATTATTTTTATTTTGTAATTCTAATTCTGCATTATACTTTTCTAATGCAACCGTATTTAGATGAACACCATTAGCAGTTTCCTCGAAAATTTCAGATGGGTTAAAGTTGTCTAAATCTTTAAATGCAGCGGTTACACTATTGATATCTTCTGTTGTTAAACCAGTTTCAGTACGCGAATTACTTAATGCTGATTGAAGACTATTTTGTGTCGATTTCATTTCATCTAAGGCAGTAGAGGCATTAGAAGTACTTTCAACCATTTCATCAATAACACTTTTAACATCTTCTAACGATTCAGTAGCAGAACCAGAGAGAATACCTAATTCAACAAATTTTTTCGCCAATATGTTAATGCTATCAGATGAAGTATCTGCTATAACACCTGCATTCAAAGCAGCTTGAACCAATTCATTAATCTGTTGCTCACCATCTTGTATGCCATCTGTTTCAAATGCAAGTCTGAAATCAATATCACTTAAATTTAATTTCTTTAATTCTTTCGAATATTTAGAAATATTTTTTGAATCTTTTGATGTTCCTTTTCCGGATAACGAATCATAAAAATCATTTGCTTTAATTGTAGCTGTATCTAACTGATTATATATTTCCTGCACTTGTGCAGAATATTCACTTATACCTGAATTGTTTAACAAATACTGAATAGACGAATTGATAGCATCAAAATTAATTTTTGCTTCGTTTATTTTTGATTTATCTCCAGATTTAAGCGCTTCATTATATTTTTCAACTGCAGAAGCATAATCTCGTAACCAGTCAGCAGCGGTAGCACTTTTTGAGTCAGTTTTATATAACTTATCATCCGCAATAATACGAGCTTCTTCTGCCTGTTTTGCTATGTCTGAATATTCATCTAGTATTTTATTTGATTCATCAAGACCACTTTCGACAGAATCAATAAAAGAACTGATTATAGAATTATCCGTTATTTCTTTCTCTGCATTAGTTAAATCAGTCATAAGATCATTAAAGACATTTTCAGCATCAGTTGCATCTCCTATGAAATAAACATTTTTAGTTATTCCATCAAAGCCATCTTCAACATCAATAAAATCTTTATATTTATCAAATATGCTGTTTAGCACTTTAGAATCATCAGATCCATTATCGAAAAATTCGCCTAAATAATAGCCACCTTTTCCGAATATAGAAGATTGAGTTCCAAGCTGCTTGGATAGTTCCTTTTCGGCTTTTAATATACCTGTTCTATTTTCATTTAAAAATCTTTGAGCTTCAGCTCGTGTAGCACTATTTATTAAGGTAATTTGTTTCTCTAAAGAACCATTTACCAAATCTATTCCGGCAACTTGCTTGCCATATGATTCAGATAATTGCTCTTGAATAGACAAAAGTTCAGATTTCGCATTATATGCCTCTTCTTCAGATAACTTTCCGGAATCAAGTGCAGTACGCAATTCCTGTATTTTGGTTATATAGGATTGTGTTTTATCGTTCGTTTCTTCCCAAGCATCTCCGGCTTTTCTAGCACTTCCTATACTTGTTTTTATAACACCAAATTGTTTAATTATATCATCAATGTACTGTACTATTTTTACAAGCCAATCAATTGATGATTTAACGCCATCAGAACTTATAAAAGACTGAGATAAACCTTCCCATGCAGCTTGAAGCTGCTGTGTCTTTGCCTGAATGGAATCCATCCATTTTTCATGCTCTTTGACAGCAGAATTTTCGGAATCCATAGATGTTTTTAATGCATCTTGAGCAATTTTGAAATTATTCATCAAAGATGATACAACGTTGCCCTGACGTTTACCAGCTATAAGTTCTGTAATACTTGCTTGTTGTATGTCGGTTAAGTCTTCCCATTTTTCGGAAAGTTCTTCCATAATCTTATATGTTGACTTAAATGTGTTATCATCTAACATTATGTCAACACCAGAAAGAGCCTTAATTTCTTCGCGAAGTTTAGCAGTAGATTCTGCCATACCTTCTGTCTCAAGACCAGCATCTTCTAATTCTGTTTTTGCTCCCCTAATTCTCATGCTTATGGTATTAAAAGCTGTACCGACACTAGCAGGATCTTGAATAACGGTATTTGCAGCAGTAATAAGTGCGATTGTTTCATCGAGTGTATTATTAGCTGCAGCCATTGAAGAAGCGGATCTCGTCAATGCCTCTCCGATGCCACCTGATGAGATGGCGAAATTATTACCCACTTCATTAAATTTATCAACAATAGACATTGCATCGCTTGCTTCTATTCCAAATGCTTTTAATGTAGAAATAACACTTGAGCTTGCCTCATCAATGCTATCTATTTCATCGCCAACTACATTATAAATGTTGGCAACCTCTGATAATTCTTGGGCTTCTGATAAATTAAATCCAAGTCTTGCGAAATCAGCAGTTGAATTTACATAATCTGAAATAGTAGTTCCAATTTTAACAGATTTTTCAGATGCAGAATTTAAAAATTTATTGTATGTTTCAGCAGATTCGTTAGTAACCTTTTTTAATTCTGTCATCGCTGTATCAATATTTACTACATTATTATACATATCTTTAAGTCCACGAATGGAAGTATTTATCATAGTTCCAAGACCGAATAAAAGACTTAAGTTTGTCATATTATGTATTAACTGCGAAAAATTTCCTCTACCAGAAATCCCACGCGCATTAGCTTTGGCTTTTATCTTCTGAAAGTCACTGGTAACTTTTTCTAATTGACTTGAATTACTAACATTATTTAAGTCATCTTTTATTTTTTCTAATTCATTTCTATATGAACGAGCAGCTTTAGTGTTTTTGTTCATCCATATTTCAATCTGATTGCTTAAAATATCTTTCTTTGATAATAATTTCTGAGAAGATAAAAGTGAACGATTATTAGAACTCGCTTCTTTGAATGCAATACTTAACTGTTCTACTTCTTGAGTAATTCTTTCAAATTCCGCTTGTTGATTATCTAAACCACTTATATTACCAATATTTGCTAAATCAGATTTTAGTTTTGCTAAAGCAGTTGATTCATTATTCATAGAACCCTTTAATTTAACAAAATTAGCATCTAAAGCAGTAATATCAGCATTTAATTTTGAAACATCAATTCCAGTAAACATTTGTTTCATTGAAGTGGAAACTGTTTCACTGGTACGCTGTATTCTTCCAGTAACAGAATCAAATTCTTTTACAACACTAATTGCTCTTCCCATTTGGTCGATACCATCAACACGAACATTTAAGTTCTGACCATTCATTCTCGTTGTTACCTTTGTAACAGCAAGTTCCATTTCTTGTAAATCGTTGGTAATAGTATCAATAGAAGATGAGCTAAAATTCATTGACTTTAAGGTGCGTTGAAGATTAGCAATTTGAGAAGCAGCATTTTTAACATTAATATTTCCGAGACTGCTATTTATAGAATTGGTGAAATTAGTGCCAGCAACACTTCCAGCTTGACCAAACTGTGATTTTATTTGATTTAAGTAATTATTTATATTTCCGTTTTTTGATACCAGATTCACATCAACATCAACATTATATTTTCCATTCGTAAATGCATTTATTTGTTGTTGAGCTTTGGTGGTATCAAGCTCCGCTATAACATGAGCAATAAAATCTGACATAATTTCACCACCTTATCTAAAAAAATTACTAAATGTACTATCTAAGTCAGATTGTATTTTTCGTTCTGATCTAGCCCAAAAACCAGAACGACCCTTTATATTTGCAGTTCCAGATTCGGCAGCATCAAATACCATAGGAGTAGAAAAATAACTCGAAAATCCACGATCTATAAAATCTGGATTAGGAACTACATAGTTATAAGTTCTATCCAACCAAATATAAAAATGAACATTTTTTCCATATTTAGACACATTAAAATTTTTAACACTTTTTCCAAGCTTTCCAGTTCTTTTATAAATAGTAGGAGAACCCTGTGAATAAAAAGACTGAACTTCATCTTTTGTATCATTTAAAGATTTGGAATGAACAATTGTCATGGCGCTCTGCATCTCATCCAAAATTAATTGTTCCAGTTCTGTCATGTTAGTTGCTCTCTTCATGAAAGACCTCCTTTATTAATGGCTATTTATAAAACGCTTAGAGATGAAGTCTTTCCTTCTATAATTCCATCTTTTGTAAAGTATTTACTAAACTCATCAGAAACTTCGCTATCATTATATAAATTAACCATATCTGAGCTACTCCAACCAAAAAATTCTTGAACAACATTTGCTGGAATATTTAGCTTTAATAATTTTGTATTTAAGTAATGCCTCATACAATGCCAATAAAAATCAACACCTAATTCATTTGAAAAAATATTAGCCCAACTATCAAGTGTGCTTACTTTCATTTGTGCATAAGAACCATCTCCACATTTATGAACAAACAACCATTCACTTTCAATTCCTTCTTTTTTACGTTGTTCCATCCATAAATTTAAATATTTTTTGAATTCATACAGCACATACTTATTTAATTGCTTTCCGGATTTTCCAGATCCTTTTGTTTTAATTTTAGGTGTTTTATATAGGCCACCATAAACAAGGTTAGTTTCGTCAAAATATTCAACTTTAAATCTCAATAGCTCAGATTTTCTTGAACCACTCATTGCAGCTAAAGCAAAAGCACATGCTTGTTGATATCTTCCTTCGATTACTAACTTATCTAAAAATTTATCTACATCGTCATCTGGAATAATAGTTTTTTCTCGTACTGGCTCATTCTTGGGAGATTCAATTTTCCCAATAATTGACCTAAAGTTTTCAAAATTTTCATCTTCATCCTGTAAAATATTTTCAATATAATTAGATAAACTGCTGATAGCAGACTTTACCCTACGAATTCGTTTCGGACTCCAACCCCATTCATTGATTGCATACCCTTGAAAACGTGCAAGTTCACGTTTCTTAATATCAACAAAAAATTTGTTATCATTGCATTCTAAATTCCAGCAGAAAAAAATTTCAAGGTCATTTCTATACCCATTAATTGTGGAAGGGGAACGGTCAACTGACACCAAGTATTCAAGAAAATCTTCATATAGATGTTTATTTTCTGGATTAATTTTTTTAATAGATTCTTCATTTGTGATTTTATTATAAATTGTCGTTCGACTCATAGTTGCTACCTCTTTCTAATGCATAAAAAATAGAAGAGGGCAGCAACCCTCTTCTTACTCTGTTATATTTTTATTTTGTTTATTTAAATTATTTTCATAACTTAAAATTCCATGAATAAGTTTATCTTCTGGAATTTTTGCAAGTTCAGCAATAGACTGAAACTTATTCGT
>NFZD01007779.1_pt1 | contig 110890 bp, 168 predicted proteins | sample 1095381 | NCBI WGS metagenome assembly NFZD01 (sample SAMN03609891, study PRJNA323583) | gut metagenome | isolation source: feces | host: Rattus norvegicus | place: Denmark: Riget | collected 2013 | reverse complement strand
AAAGGATGATGATATAGTCCGATACTCCTTGGAAACGAGGAGAGTTAATGATAAAGAGCATTAACATAACAAATGAGAGTATTTAGCTTTGCTCAAGAGAGTACTAGGTATTGTAATTATGCTAAGGATAAGTTTGGTAAGGAATGTACATTCATTATTCCTTCTTGGTTAGACGTTCCAGAAGGGGAAGCATACTTCCACGATGGTATAAACTTTAGAGTTGGGGCTAATGAGGAAGATATATTTGGAGAATCTGTAAATCCAAGAGCTTGGACTAGGAGCAATGATTGGAAAGAGGTTGATTCATTCTTACGTGCTTTAGAAATCGCTGAAAACCAGTACTTTGATTTACTAAACTTAGGGTGGATAGCTCAACAAGCTAGAGCTGTTCTTCCTAATGCCTTAAAGACCGAGCTAGTAATGACCGGCTTTGTTGAAGATTGGATTAATTTCTTTAAGTTGAGGACAGCTTCCAATGCTCATCCGCAGGCTAGAGAGTTAGCTATTCCATTGCTAGAAGAACTTATCAAAAGAGAGTACATAGAAGAAGGGTAACATTTTATGACTGAAGAAAGGTATCAATATCTAAATTCTTTATCAATTGAAGAATATGATAAAGAAACCTCTTTTGCAGAGTAGAGGGAATTTTGTAACTATCAACAGGCATATCACCCTGAAGAGGCAATATATCTTCAAACTCATGATTCAAACTAAGTAAATTATTATGAACGCGGTTTATACAATTGAGAACACCTACGATGACGGCGATCTATGTGTTCATACTTCTACTATATTTGCCACAGATGACCTATGGATAGCTAGAGAAAGATTTGATTCTTATAAAGAATCCTGTAAAATCAAGAATAGTAAATATAATAATGAGTACGTTCTATATCAATGGGATGGTTCGGATTATGAAATACTAGACAGATGTGATGACTATGATGAATAAGTATAAAGTATTATTTACAGATTTAGATGGAACTCTTATTACTACAGCCAGTAATAAGACATTTCCAGAAGGAGTTTGGGATATGAAACTAAGGTTTGATGTCCTAGATGCAATCAAGAAGATATCTCCTGAATTTGTATGTATTGTAACAAATCAAGGCGGAATAGCAAGAGGATATAGCACGGGACAATTATTTGACATTAAGGTCTTGTATATTCAAGTGTGTATTCAGGAGTATTGTGGGGTGACAGCTAGGTATGCATACTGTTCATCAATGAGCAAGCAGGATCCTAGGAGAAAACCAAATCCAGGGATGTTAGAGGAACTTTTAAGTGGCTCTATAACTGGACAACCTCTAGCTGAGAAGGAAGAGTGTTTGATGATAGGAGACGCTTCTGGTAAGCCCGGACAGTGGTCTGATACTGACAAGAGGACAGCTGAGAATTTTGGAATTGATTACCTTGATGTAGAAGACTTTGTGAAAGGGATGAGTAATGAAAGAACTGGTATACACTAAAGATCTAATTATAGAAGATCTCTTTATTGGTGGGTATAGTCATAAGAATCTCACTATATCTGGTAGAATATATAAAGAGATTAAAAAGTCTTGGTTTAAGAAACCTAAAATCGGATACACTTATACCATATCTACTCCTCTTATAGAGGATCCGTTCTACAATGGGGAATATGGCACTAACGGAGTTCTTAAGGCGTATTCTATACAGATGAAACAGCATTTAATTGATAAAATACAGGAGTTTAAAGAAAATGAAGGAAATGACAGTAGCAGAACTTCTAAAGAAAAAGAGGGATTTAGAGAAAAAACTAAATACGTGTATTTATGAATTTGAAATAGATACTGGGGTAGAAATTAGTAATATGTATAATTTAGGGAAAAATGCATATTCTGACCTAACTGGAAAAAACATTAAGGTTCCAGATGTTCATGTAACGCTAGACTTATGACAGCAGAAGAATACTTTGGCGATTGGATAAGGGTTATCGACAAGGAAGAGCTATTTAAAATTATGAGATGGTTGAAGACAGTGAATCCGAATAATCTTTGTCCTGAACCTAGAAATATATTTAAAGCCTTTAGGGTATGTCCTTATAACGACTGTAAGGTTGTAATACTCGGAATGGATCCGTACCCTCAAAAGGGAGTAGCGCAAGGAATCTTATTTGCTAATTCCGCTGATACTACTGAAGAACAATTATCTCTGTCATTAAGGGTGATAAAGGAGGCTATTATAAACTACGAAATCCTCCATAACGTGATAGAGTTTGATAACACTCTAGAGTCAGTGGCGAAACAGGGAGTTCTCTTAATAAACTCTGCATTAACTTGTGAAGTAGGAAAGACTGGAATCCACTTTAACATATGGAGACCGTTTATGTCAAAGCTACTGCGCAATATGAGCGAGATAAACAGTGGTATAGTATATGTTCTTCTAGGAAATCAAGCACAGTCTTTTAAAGATTGTATAGTTGGAAAACAGCATATTATAATGGACTACCATCCTGCATATTACGCTAGAAGAGGTGAAAAGATGCCATACACTACCTTTTCTGATATAAACAAAATTCTAAAGGGTATGTATGGAAAAGGAATAGAATTTTATAAAGAAACAGATTATGGAATTTGCTAGTAGAAAATCGGTACATGATGACCTGAAAAAGTATGACTACCTATCTAAAGATAGTGGATATGTAGAGGTCACAGAATGGGTTAATGGGGAAGGAATTGATGTCACTATTGAAAGCGGTAGTACTAAATTAATTTCTCTCACATATGGAGAGCTAGATGCAATTAATCACCTGCAAAATGCGCTAAGATACGAAAAATGAAACAGTTTAATGTGATAATTGAGGATATAAACTCCAGGAAGTTTATACCTTACGATGTAATTCCTTATTTAATACAGTGCTATTATGAGGAAGAAGATAGACCAGGAACTTTGGAAGAGTTTAAGGTCTTCATTGAGAGACATAGTAAGTATCAATGGTGGTCTAGATGTGAATATGAAATCATATTAAAAAGCTGGCCCACTGGTGATGTAGAGAAAAAGATTGATGTTCATCAACAAGTAATGATGAACATTGATATAGTTGCTAAATTATTAATGGATGAAATTAATGGAACTAAATCATAATATTGGATTCTCTATTGGAGACTATTGTTGGGACGGCCATTGTCTATATCAAGAATACCACATAGTATCTAATTATTCTGGAGAAGAGATTTCTAAAGCTTACCAAGAACTCTCAAGTGAACTAGGATGGAATTTTCTAGCAGAATGTAGAGGGTATGAAGAGCAATGTCTAACTAAAGAAGGAGAACAACATCTACTAAAACTTGGAATAATATCCGAATCAGATATATTAGCTTCTAAGGAAGAGTGGTATGGTGATACGTATGCTATAGAAAATAGTGACGAATTTGTTGACATATTCTTTAAATTAGTGAAGATTAAAATTCCAGATTTAGTATGGGACTATAGAAACTTAAATGAAGAGAGCGTACACCTACTAGATGGTGCAGGTTATGGATTATTTAGTAATTGATTTATGTTTGAGAATATAAAACCACTGAAACTAGATTCCTCTAAGCAAGGGATCTGGTTTACTTCAGACCTTCATTTTGGGCATCAGAATATTATAAAGTTCTGTAACAGACCTTGGAAAACTGTTGAAGAGATGAATGAAGGTCTTATAGCCAATTGGAACTCCGTTGTTAAGGATGATGATATAGTATTTGACCTTGGTGACTTTGCATTTGCTCCAAATAGCAAATGGAAAGAAATCTTGAGTAGGTTAAATGGTATTCATTATTTAATTTTGGGCAATCATGAAATTAACAAATTTTAACTTGGAAATCTGAGGAAACCTAATCATATTTGTACTGTAATTAAAATTGAATTTTATGAGACAGTACAAATTAAATACAAATTATTTCAATAAAATTGATTCACACGAAAAAGCATACGTGCTAGGGTTTCTATATGCTGATGGATCAAATAGAGGAGATGGTATAACTTTTACACAGGATGTAGAAAGAATAGATATACTTGAAAATATAAAGAGAGCTCTGGAATCTGAAGCTCCAATTAGGGAAGCAAGGCCTGGACACTATATTTTTGAGGTATTTAGTGACATAATGGTTAAGGACATTGAAAAGTTGGGAGTAGTAAAAAACAAATCATTAGTATTACAATTTCCTACTGAAGAAATAGTTCCTGACGAATTTATGTCGTCATTCGTTCTTGGGTATTTTGATGGAGATGGATGTATTTGGAATGGAAAAAGAAAAAAGATGGTAGTAAAGGATTCTAAACGTAAGAATGGATACAGAGAGAGAATAGTTCATAATGTAAAGTTTACCTTTACAGGATGTATATCGTTCATAGAACTTTTACAAGATTATTTAGTTTCTAAAGGGATTGTAAAAAAGAAAACTAAATTAAATTATTCAAAGGCAAAGAACCCAAATACCCCAACTTGCGATAAAGTATGTACAATGGAATATTCTGGTAGAGGACAAATAAAAAATCTCTACGAATATATGTATTCTAAATCTCCCATTTGGTGTAAAGAAAAAAGGTTAAAATTTGAAGAAATATTTTGTGCTTCAGATGAGAAATCATTTGTCGAAACCGTGTTAACTGAGGAGACGGCTGAGATGCCAATCGTCAACCAAGCCTCTACTATAGAGGAAGGCTCATCGACTATCCCTGAAATGGGAGTAGAATCAAGTGATTCGAAATGCACGGCCCCTAACGAATAAAGTCGAGGGTGTGAGATAGTCAGTTCTCATACGAATAAGGAAGTATGAGCTATGGGTACGAGATGCCCTATTGGTACTAGCTTAACGAACTAGTATAAACACAAAGGATACTACTAGATGGCCCGGAGATAAGATAATGGAACTCTTTGAGCAGGTCGAACAGCAAATGATTGTTAAAATCGATGATAGATTTGTTTATTTGAATCATTATCCGTATCTTTGCTACGGAGGTGCTTGGAGAGGGCCAGGAAATGCAGTATGGCAGCTATTTGGACACGTCCATTCAGGACCTACTAGTTCCGGTAAAGACTCTGATAGGCTTGTTAATCTATTCCCATATCAATACGATGTGGGTGTAGACAATAATAACTACACTCCTGTATCATGGGATAAGATTAAAACTATAATGGACAGTAAGATAGAGTGGATAGAACCTGAACGTACTATTCATGACGAGACTTTCAATATGTAACTATGGGATGTGAAGTAGAAGTAAAAGATGATAGAGCTATGGACATACTTGAGGATTATGCTAACAAGAAGATTAGCCGTTCTCAGTTCATAGTAAAAATGATAGAGTTGATTAATACTATCACTGACGAAAGAGATCATTATAGGAGCAGAATAGAGAATTATGAACGACAAATTATATGAATGGTTGCGTAAGGAATTTTATCGTAGCAATCATGCAAAGTATAGACACCTATTTGAGGAGTGGGTAAGGAATATTACCACTTCTCAGATAGAAGGTTTTAATAAACAAATGTATAACAAAGAAAATAACGTTCTGGGATTATGGTAAAGGAAGAGATAGTAGGAACATATTGGTATGTTATTAACAATGGTAGAAGATGGATAACTCAAGGAAACAAGCCTACTCCATATGAGGGTTATTTTCAGAGATCAGGTCCCGGAAATGGGATGGCTTTTGTCTAGATACTCTAGATCAAGGACTGGTATTTTGCAGGTAAAGGTGATACAATAATAAGCAACCGAGATTTTGCTGGATTAAAATTTCCAGAAATTGAACCAGAAACTCCTGTAGAAATAGAAATAGTGAAATCTGGAAAGGTGTTTGTATATGAATCCTAATACCTTCAATAAAATCAAAAGGCTCCTGGCTGGAAAGTCCTTTGTGACCAAGGAGCCTGGAAACTCCATGCTTCCTCTGTATAAGAGTAATGAAGAACATCTACTTACTCCTATAACATGGGATAAGTGTAGTGTGAGAGATGTAGTATTTTGTAAGGTTAGAGGTAATTGTTATACACATAAGGTTTATGCTGTAGATTCTAAGAAAGGGTGTCTTATTGGAAACAATAGAGGACACATGAACGGATGGACTAAGAATGTGTATGGATTAGCTCATAAAATTGATTAGTAATGTTACATATTGTACCTATTCTATGCTTAATATTCTTTGTTGTGTACGTTGAACTTCAATTAAAGAAAGAAATGTACAACATTGAGCAAGAATTTAAAGAACTTAAAGAAAGGATACTTAGTAATAAAAATGAGATAAGAGTAAACAGAGAGAAGATAGAACAAAATCGAAATGATATAACCAAGTTATCTAATGAGTAATCCTTGTGATAATACATTTTATGCTTGTTCTGAGGATAGGAAGAATATAGAGGCTATAATTAAATTTTTCAACGAATGGCCTTACTCTGACATAGACGATAGCGGAGAAAGTGTAGATATTTATTTTGATTCCAGGTGGACTTTTCCAGAAGAAGAAATGAAGAAGTTATATGAATCTATTCCCAATAAAGATGATATATACATGAGGTGTTTATCTGTTGAATATGGGTGTATGTACCATGCTTTATGGGAATGTGATAAGGAAGGGTGGTGCGAAGTATGATAAGAGTATGTGCAATTAGTGATTTTTAAACAAACAAAAATGAGAAAACTAACTACATAGGAATTTATTGAGAAAGCCAAGAAAGTGCATGGAAATAAATATAATTATAGTAAAGTGGAATATATAAAGTCAGGATTGAAAGTTTGTATAATCTGTCCTGAACATGGAGAATTTTGGTAGATAGCTAATGCTCATTTATAGGGACAAGGGTGTCCAGAATGTGCAAAGGAGATCAATGCATATAATTAGACCTACAAAATGGGAAGAGTTAAAAGACATATTTGCATAGAGACATAATAATAAGTATGATTATTCTTAGGTGGATTATGTTGACATGAATACTCCTATAAAGATAATATGTCCTAAACATGGAGAATTTATGCAAAAGCCTAGAGATCATATTAGATATGCTGGCTGTTCAAGATGTAAATTCTTCCAAAAGGTGAACTATATGTCGAGAATATTCTTATAGATTTTGGGCGTTTAGTATTAGAAACAATATCCTATAAAAATATGCTAATACAACAATACACTCAGATTTTTTTTAGTTGAATATAATAATGCTACATATATTATGGAATATAACGGAAAACAACATTATACACCAATAAAACACTTTGGCGGAGAATTAAAATTCAAAAAAAAAACAACTTGATAGGGATAATTATCTAAAACAATATTGCAAAGATAATGGCTTTATATTACTTTCTATACCCTATTATTTAAATAATATTGAGATTAAAGAATTGATAATTAATACATTTAAAGAAAAAGAAAATGCTATCTGTATGTGCGATGAGTGATTTGCATGGCTATCTACCTCCAGTAGAGCCATGTGATTTAGTTTTGATTTGTGGTGATATAATTCCTTTAAGAATACAGGGAAGAACTAAAGATTCCTATAGATGGTTTTCTACAGAGTTCAAGGAATGGGCTATGGACTTGCCTTGCGATAAAGTGATATTTATAGCAGGTAATCATGAGTTAACATTTCCAAATCATTATAATGATTACAGGCAACTGTTTTATAACGATAGTAAGGTAACATATCTATGTCACGAAGGATATATCTATAAAGGTCCAGATGGTAAAGAATATTCTATCTTTGGAACTCCATACTGTCAGGAATTTGGTAACTGGGCGTTTATGCTATCAGATCCAGAGCTAGAAGAGAAATATTCTGAAATTCCGGAGAACTTAGACATACTTATTACTCATGATCAACCTTATGGATATGGTGATGTTCTACTACAAAGGGATTGTCCTTGGGCTAATGGAAAACATATTGGTAATAAGATGTTAATGGAAGCAATTTTAAAAAAGATGCCTAGGTATCAGTTTAATGGACATCTCCATAGCTGTAACCACGAAGCTATTGACATAGATGGTACTACTCATTATAATGTTAGTTTAAAGGATGAGAAATATCAACCTGTATATGAACCGTTGTATTTGAATATTGACAAATGAGTAAACCATTATTTATATATAAATGTCCTGTATGTAGAACTGTGCATAAGGTAAGTCCGGAGGATATTTACCATAATCATCTCACTCAAAATGTTTGTCATGAATGTCCAGTTTGCAAAAGGAAGGCTGTTCTTGTTTACGAATCCTGTTATTGGAAAGATAAGAAACCGCATCTTAATCCAGACATTGATATAATGTATTGGGAAGATTTTGTAGGGAAACAAAATAAAAAGAAGTAATGAAGAAAATAGTATTTTTAACAGGAGCAGGAATCTCAGCTGAGTCTGAGATTCCTACTTTTAGAGGAGCTATTGATGGCTTATGGGAAAATCATAATGTAGAAGAAGTTGCTACAGCAAAAGCTATTAAAGAGCATCCTGATGTGGTTTATAAGTTCTTAAACGAACTTAGAGACAAGTACACAGATTGTCAACCTAATTCAGCTCATAAAGCTATTGCTGAGTTAGAGATGGATTATGATGTTACTGTGATTACCCAGAACATAGATGACTTACATGAGAAGGCAGGTTCTACTCATGTTATTCATCTTCATGGAGAGGCGATTATGCTTTACAAACTGTCTTTAGTTTAGCAGGTATCATAGAACCCATCTATGGAGAAACTCCACGTCTTGAAAGTAGATTTAGAGGAGAGGAAATTGATAAATGGCTAAAGGAAAGGCAAGAACCATATAAGTATGTAATCCTTGACGATGACAGTGATATGTTGGATACCCAGCGTAATAACTTTTATACATACTGACTGGAAGGTTGGTCTTACGGAAGAGAATGTTAACAAAGCAATTGAAATATCAAATGGAATGTGTAAATGATACAATTTATGACTTAATCATAAATGATACAGCTATCTTAAGTCCAGAGGCAGATAACTATACTGAACCCATACATACAGCTATGAGTAATCCTAAATATAGTTCTGGTCACGTAGCTTCAGAAAAATGTGGCATGATTACTAGGTACTATGAGGACGATAGGTTTGCAAGAGCCTACGGTCTCAGGGCCTATGAAGGAGGAGTAGCTATCATATACGATAAGTTTTGGAATAAGTACTATACCGTAATTCTTGGAGAAGATGACGGAGCATGGTTTCCAAGAGAATCGTGGACATTTACTAGGAAATCCGATTATATAGCTTGTATGTCAGAGGCTTTATCTATATTTAACAGTAATTTTAATTATGATTAATATTGATGAATTAATAAAACAAGCAATGAAGTCCAAGAATAGTGATGAACTTCGTGCTTACAAAAACTTGAAAGCTGAAATTCAGCTCTTAAAGACAGCTAAGAATGCTAAACCCTACGACGAGGCTGCTGAAATTCAATTAATTTCGAAAATGTGTAAACGGCTAGAGGAGGACATTAGAGGCTTCTCAGAGGCTCGTAGGGAGGACTTAGAGTTGGAATGTAGGAGTGAATTTGAAGTACTGAAAAAGTTGCTCCCAGAGCCTGTAGGGCCCTCAGAAATCATGTTAGGACTATGGGAATGGGCTGGGAAGAATAATTTTTTAGTCCCATTTAATGAGAATCCGAATAATTTTTCACAACCAAAAATTCCAAAGAAGGAGATGGGAAACGCAATTAAGTATCTAAAATCTAAGTTTCCAATAGCCGATGGTAAAATGATTACTGAAATTGTTAAAACATACATAATATAAAACAGTTAATTGATGAAGATGGTTTGTAACTGATTCTAATCTTTCTAAGAAATTAATTTATCAATGGCTTTTATCGACAATATCCAATTCATTATTACAAAGCTCAACAAAAGTTAATAGAAAATGAATTGATTTGGTCTTTAACTAATAGAGAATGGAATTTTATAAATGAAGATTCTATTTTTGGGTATAATGGGCTTATTATAAGAACCCTAACCTCTTATATGAAAGAAGAGGAACTTACAACCCTCGATGAATTTACTATTGATTATCTTAATAGTACAGGAATAGTAATTTATCCGTGGAATAATAAAAATGGTTTTGAAATTTTTATATTTAGTGGAGGCGATTAATAATATAAAAACATATAGTTTCAAATAACTAAGGCAAAGTCTTTGTAAAATTTTATTACTTTAAATTATTCTCTACAAGTCTCTAAAATTTCTCGGATGATAAGTTGATCGTCTGGAATATTTTAGAGGTCTAGTGGATGTGCTAGAGGTCTATACAATTTGGTATCTGGTAGTTTATCTTGGTATATAGTAGTAATAAGATAAGATAGGACGAAACTCGTAACTACTTGATAATCAGTTAGTTACAAAAATTTTAACAAATTTATAGCATCGGGTATTGAAGTCACAAATTCGTTAGGAAAACTTGTGGCTTCATAAAACAAATTCAATTTTGAGTTGTTAAAAATTCTTAATTTCTAGACTTTTCCAAATTCAAATTTGAAAAAGTAAAAATTATTTTATAATTATACTATATGAAATTAAAGAAAGAAATAATTACGGATTATGTAGATGCTGAAACAGGAGAAGCAGTTAATTTAGTTACTACAAAAGAGTATTCTACGAGAGTTACTTCAGATCAATTCTATATGATGTTTATAGAATATATAGCTCCTTTATATAAGGTAAAATCAGATAATGCTAAAAAGATATTAAATTGGTTATGCTGTTATGCTGAATATAATTCTGGCAAAGTATCATTAACTACTAAAAGTAGACAGCAAATGTCAGAAGAGATTGTAATATATAGCAATACTATTACTAATAATTTAGCCATATTAAAGAAAGCTAAATTAATTTCCGAGAAAAGGGAGATTTTCAAATTAATCCCCAAATTTTCTGGAAAGGTGATACTAAAATGAGAGATAGGTTATTAAAAGATAATGAAATGCAAATAATATTTAGTATAGGTTAGGATAAATAAATTATTTATGAAAAAATATAATATATACGCTGGATTGTCTGGAGGATTTAATTCTGTAAATTATCGAGGAACAATATTAGCAACTAAAGAGACTGCTGAAGATATAGCTTATCAATTTGCTATAGAAGAGTATGAAAGCTATGAAGGTCTACAGGGGTTAAAGACTTGGAATAATTTTTTAGAAGAATATTGTGAAGATAATGAGTTAGATCCCGAAACTTTTGAAGATATAGAACTTATTGATGAAATGTATTCAGAAGAAATAGAAAGTTGGATCGAATATTATGTAGTTCCGTTAGAAGAGGATACTGATTTTGATAAGGAGGAATATTATGAAATCTAATATTTTAAATGATAAAGTAAATCATCCTTCTCATTATAATAGTGGCAATATAGAGTGTATAGATGCAATGGTATCTGCTTATGGAATAGAATCAGTAAAAGATTTTTGTATTTGTAATGCTTTTAAATACTTGTGGAGATTTAAATATAAAAATAAGGATGAAGATATAGATAAAATGTTATGGTATATAAATAAATTTAAAGAATTAAATGCCAAGAAAGAGAACTAATAATGAATTTATTTAGGAATTAAAAATTAAAAATTCTAATATAGAAGCTCTAGAGCCTTATGTAAATAATACGACCAAAATTCTTTTTAAGTGTTTAAAATGTGGAAATATATATAAAACAATTCCTAAAATAGTATTAAATAGACATCTATGTCCAAAATGTGGTAAAATATAGTAGGGGCTATCTTCTAGATCTAATCAAGAAATATTTATATAGAAATTAAGAGAAATAAATTCTAATATTTAGATAAAGTCATAGTATGTATTAAGTACTTAGAAAGTGAAATGTAAATGTCTTATAGACGGATACGAATGGGAAGCTACTCCGAACAGTTTATTAAGAGTAACATGGTTGTCCAGAATGTAAAACACGAAACTTTAAGTATTTTTAAATAAAAGTAATACAGAAACTTTTTGTATAGAAAGCGTCCATAGTACATAATAACAAATATACTTATAATAAAGTTGAATATATTTCTAATGAAATTCCGGTTATTATAACTTGCCCAATACACGGAGACTTTAAATAGACTCCACATAGTCATTTAAACGGATCAGGATGTCCAAAATGTAATAAATCTAAAGGAGAAAGAGAAATAAATATATATTTAGATAATCTTAAAATAAAATATATTAAATAGTATAAAATTAACGTTCCAACTTTGATAAGAAAATCAGGAATTATTTGTGTTGACTTTTATTTACCAGATTATAATGTTATTATAGAATATAACGGTGAGTAGCATTATATTCCTATAAAACATTTTGGAGGTGATTTAAAATTTTAGAAGTAGATCATAAGAGACAACTGGTTAAGAGATTATTGTATTAAAGATAATATATAGTTAATAGAAATAAAGTATAATGAAAATGTTTCTACTATTTTAGATAGAGAATTTAAAAATAAAATCTTCAAAATAATTAAAAATATTTTTAAAACTAATTAACGATAAAATTAATTTGTTAAATGAAAGTAAAAATTGATATAGCTAGAACTTGTTATAGAGGATTTTATTACGGAGTTTATATTAAAAGACATTGGTTTTCTAAATGGAAAAATGTAAAAGACTTTAGTATATACGAAGAGGCTTTACATTTTACCAAAAATCTTACTAAAATTAAACTTCCTTATTATGTTAAATAAAGCACAATACGATATTGGAGATGGAATTAGACTTATTACTGTAGGAATAAATAATATAGTCTACTCTCTACGAAATAATGAAATTAATGAATATGTTTATCCTCATCATGTAGATATTACTGGATTGTTTGAAGTATTTATTCCAGACGATATTTGTATAACTTATGATTCAAATAGTGTAACTTTTAAAAGAAAATAAAGGGCCGGAGCTTAGTACATTTGTACTAGGTTCCGGCCCTTATTTTTTATTCTCCAAATGTTCCTCCCTCACTAGGGGTTTTAAACATATCTGGTTTGAATACATCTAAAGTATTTTTAAACTATTTTGTTGCTGAGAAACTATTTAATACTCCATCCCAAACATCGTTATCTCCAGCCATTATACCCATAGCTCTCTAAAGAGTTCTTATAGTATAGTCAAAGGACATTGGAGTCCACTATACAACTGGCTTTCCAGCAGAATCTATAAAATTAAAATCTAAGAAAGAGTGCTCTAAAGACATTACAGCCAATTTAGCTGCTGATATTTTTAACTATTCAGATAAATCATCTTTATCAGAATCTTTATTCAATTCTTTAACCCAGTCAGTCATAGCTCCAGCCATAAGACCTCCCATGAATATCATTATAAATAAGTCATAAGCAAAAGCTCTAAAGTTTGCTCTATATATCTACTATAATCTAGGATCTGAATTGTTCCATTTAGAATTCCAAGCTTCCATGAAAGATTTACTATTATAAAACTCCTTAGCCATATCCCACATAGTTACAAAGATACCTTCTTGCCATTGACCTTCCCACTTTATAACAGGAACTTCTGTAACTTCTGTGGTCTCTTCTTCAGATATAGATCCATCTGGATTTATCTTATAATATAAATCATTACCTTCTTTATCTTTAGCTTGTACAAATTTACCCTAAAGTTTAACTCCTCCTTTCTATAGATATTGATTCTTTTTTCCTGACCAATAAGTCTTAAACTACATAAACATAGCTCCTAATAAAGTAGCGTGAATAAGAGATTTCTTTTCTTTAGAATAATATCCATAAATCTAGTCCGCAATAGCTTTAATATTTTCAGCCTATTTAGTGGTGTATGCTCTAGGAAGAGCTATAGGTTTATTTAAATATTCGCTCTTAAAGACAAAACTAGTCCCATCCTCATTTTTTGTATTTTCTCTTTCAAATTGTTTACACATAGCCACATATAGCGCCCTCTATCTAGCTACTTCAGGATCTTTGGAATTAGGATTTCTTGCAAACTTATCAAATCTTTTATCTTTAGTCCAATCATATTTTAATTTTCTATCTTGAATACTATGAGCATCTAAACATCCGTCTGATTCCATAAAAGTATTAAAGATTTTTAATCTACTGTAATAATCAGGTCTAGAAGTAAACTTCATTGCAAGTCTTTCTATATTAAAAATACCATTTCTATTAGAAGCAACACCTCTTTCATAATTATCCATATCATTTAAGGCGTAAGTTTCATTTAATCCAGAACTTATAGTAACTGTATTTGAACCCTTAAAAAGATCTCCATATACTAAGGCAGATGCTTTTCTTAAATTTTTAATAGTAAAAATCTTCTCTCCATCTATATTTAAAACAGGATTCTAAACTATTAATTTAATATCATTCCATAAAGATTGTAATGACTAGTATGTAACTTGTAATGGAGATGCTGCTAGGACCATAAAAGATGAAGCTGCTCTTAATTTGCCTAAAATAGCTTCGGCTTTAGGATGTCCAGAGATTGATTCTTTTTTAATACTAGATAAAATATAATCTTCTATATATTTCTAGGTGTTAGTATACCTTTGATTTTGTGAAAATTCAATATTCTAAATACCTATAGATATAGCTTTTATTAATGGAAATACTTGATTTAATTCTTGCTATTCTGTATAACTATATGTATGAGATAATAGTAACCATTCTAGATCAGTATTGATAACAGATTCTAAAGATTTATTACCTTCTGTAAGAGCGTCTATTACTTCTTGTCTATGAATAGAATTACTCTTAGCAAATCTATTATGAATATCAAATAATTCTCCAGTGCTTATCTATTCTGTTTTATCATCGAAAATTCCTAAACTTTCTTCTCTAGCTCTTTTAACTATCTCTTTAGGCATCCATCCTTTTAATTTATCTATGAGTGCATCCATAATACCTTTCTAAGATACTATAGATTGATAGTTAGCTCTCATAAGAGGTAATTTAAAGAATTCTGGATTATCCTCTCTAATCATTTGCTCAAAATTATTATCTGGCGATAATCTATGCTAATTTATAGTTGTTAGAAAGAATTTTAAATAGTCTCTTTCTGCTATAGATAAGTCAACATTGTCTTTCCAAGGATTTTTAGCAAACACATCTCCGTCTCTGAATTCTATCATATTCTTGTAAAGATTAACCTAGTTTCCGACAGTTCTCTCTTTTAACCATCCAAAATTTCTTTCATCTTTAAGATTCTATATAAGTCTTCTCTATTCAGCTATAGGAGATTTTAAAGAATCTCTAACGTTTTGATATGCCTACATTATTAAAGATGTAAGAGTATTTAAAGACTTACTAGAAAGCATTCCAGGATTATCTAAATGTGTTCCTGCCATCTATAGAACATTACCCTCAAAATATTGTTGTACATCTTTTAACTATTGTTGAGGTGTAATCTGACTTAAATCGAGTATAGCTTGTGATATTTGATTATATAGATATACATGAGGTTTATTATTAAAAGACTAGTCTGTAGAAATTTTAGATAAACTGGGCCAGTATTTTTCCATCTGTTTTAAAAGCTTCATTAAAGCCTTTATCTTCTATTCAGCAGAACTATCTACATGGGCATCTAATTCTGATACACTTAATTCTTTAAAGTTAATATATTCATTTTTATATTGACTCTATTCAGCCTTTAACATTATTTCCTAAAAGGTATTTAGAACTTGTGTATATGAATTTATAAAGCTTACATTTTTCTCTTTAAATTGATTCTTTTCTAATTTAGTAGAATCATTTAATCTGGACATCTAATCAAACGTATAATATAATTCTTCATTTGATGCGGAAACACCTTTTTGAATTATTGGATTCATTACTTGTATTTTTCCGATAACCATATTATCTCCATATAGATTTAACGCTTGATTTAATACAAGCATTGCTTCCATTAATTCTATATTTCCATTGCTATACTCTAGCATTAAAGAATTAGATTTAGAAGATTCTACAAGATCGGACTGATGTCCAAATGTAAGTAAATGTTGGCCATTCTCTTTTAATCCATCTAAAAGATTAAACTCTGTAGAGATTTTTATAACATCATATTGTTTACTATGTATATTCTTTAATAGAATTATTCCGAACTATTCTGCAATATCATCTGAAATTATCTCCCAATCTCCTTTCAAGTATGGGGTAAAATATTCATTAAACCATCCTGTACTTCCACTAGTTACTCGATTACTAGTCTTGAAATTTAATACACTAGAATTATCAGAAAATGCCTATTTTAAAGCCCTTTTAACCTGTTGAGTTTGCTCCACTCTACTATTAGTTAATCTCTATTTAAAAGCTAATACAGCGTCTACTAACTTCTAAGGAGAATCAGCTTTTATAGGTTTCATTGTAGAGTTTTCTGGCTTATAAATATATTGTCCATCAATAGGTTCTAATGCTTTCATTCTTTCTAATTCAGTAATTACCTCATCTCTAGACTTATTTTTATTAAAATTATGGCTAGGAAACCATTTTTTTAATACTTCTGAAACTTGACTAGAGACTTTTTCAAAAGTTATATCTGTTGGAGCATCATAATAGATAAATTCATCAAGATTCTCTTGAACATTACTAAATAACACTCCTAAAGAATCTACTCCAGAAATATCACTCCACATAGTCTTTTCATTACCTTCTACTTTACAGCCATCATAAACAAATTCATCTTTTTCTTTTCTAAGATTTCTTATAAGAATAGGTAGGATTCTAACAGTACTGTCACTATTAAATATTATCCCATATTTTTGCAGTAATCTACGATATATAGCTGTTTGATACTAATATGCTCTCTTCTTTGCCATATTCCATTTTCCATAAGGCTTAGGAGAAGTTTTATAATCTATAATATGTACATTACCTTGTGGATCAATAACAAGTAAGTCTATCATTCCTAAAAGGGTATCACTACTTCCTTTTTTTGTATCAACACTCTAATTTAATTTACCTGTTACAATGTATTCTGGATAGAACATACTATCTTCTGGAAACGATGCTTTAATTTTTTGAGCAATATTCCAAGCATTATCAATAACAGAATCAAATATATATCCAGTTTTTCTGTTTATTGCATTTTTAAGAACATAATCTTTAAATTCTTCTTTAGTAATAGTGTCTCCAAAGGGCTTATTATATTTAGAATCATATTTAAAATATGTCTATAATATTTCATGAACGGCATCTCCCATTCGAGCCTATTTTGTCCATTTAGTAGTCATTTCATTCTTTTTATCTATAGCCATTTTACCTTCTAAAGGGACGGCTTTAGATCTGTCTCCTTCAAAGAATAAGTTTACTTCATCTTCAGTATATACATTATCAGGATCTCCTTGTTTTGCAGACTTCCATTGTTTAAATCTTTCTGACCAATAATTGTCTTCTATAAACTCTGGAGTAAAAAGTCCGTGCTTTTGACTTTTTCGTCCTTGTAAAAATAAATTAACACCTATGTAAGGACGTTCAAATATTCTTACTTCTTCCTCATTAATAAATTCTTTAGGAGCTTTATAATACTTACTTTTTAACTCTTTAGAATCTGCTAATTTAGAAGATAATATACTGTGGATATGATTCTAAGATGTTGTCCTGCTGAATACTGTATCGTCTTTTATATATTTCTAATTAGCTACTAAGAAATCATCTAATTCTATTTCAGAATTGAATCTCTTATTACCTATTTCATAAAAACATCCTTTCATATTAACAAAATTCTTTTAATTTTCCTTCTTTTAGAAGTTGAGATTTAGTATTAGCTATAGTTCTATGAAGTTGACTATTATCTAATAAAGTAGTAGCTTTATTATTTAACGTAGATGAATTAACTAATTGTGCAATATTTTTAATAGTATCTAAGTAAGTTCTATTACCTAGTCTTCTTACACTTATATCTCCCATAAGTATAGAGTCTAAAGTTCTTGACAGATTATAAGATAATTCATATTTAGTAATTGGTTCTAAACTATTTAAAATAGATTGCTGTCCAGTAAGTGCTTTTGCTAACTCCCTAACAAACAATTCCTCATTAACGTCCTATCTAGTTCTATTAGTAAATTCTTTAGTTAATCGATTATAATTAGGAAGTTGTTCTACAGTATTTACTAAATTTATATACATTTCTGGATTTCCATACCTCAATCCTCCTAATAATATGTGTAGATTTTCATGTACAGGACTATCTACAGTAGCAATGTCTGTATTTATATAAACTTGACCATCCAGTACAAATGCCTTTGCAGTATATGCTTCCGGAATCTAAGTACCAAATTGCTAATTTATTTCTTCTGTAGTAATGGGAATATGATTTATTCCATATAAAGTTTGTAATTTACTAATAGCAGAATTAAAAAAGCTAAAGTTTAAAACGTTATCATCAATCTAAATCTACTCTTTAATTTCTGAATTATAAGGATTCGGCCTATGTTCAATATCTACAAAAGCATTATTTCCAATTGGAGTTATTCTTATTTCTAGATCTCGGTGTTCATTATTTAACTTCTAGGTGGCTTCTTGAACAGAAGATACTCCTGTATAATTTATAATATTATTTATAGGAGCAATTCCATCATTAATATTTATATTCTTTTGAAGATAGAGTTCTGAGTTAGATGATGGAATTTCATCTAAATTAGGAAATCTATTATATCTAGCCTAAAATCCTGTACAAAATGTAGATAAGTCTGATTCTGAGAGCCCAGACTTTTCTTTTAAAGTCTGGAACTCTACAGAATTTATATTAATACATCCAATCATTTACATCCATTTATTAATTTTATTATTTCTCCCTCTATACTTAACTCAGATTTTCTTATTTCGTTAGTTATAGTTATAGGGCTTTTTAAATTAATTCTTTTTCCGTCTAATTCATAAGAAGCTATCTAATTATGATTCTTAATATATACTTTTAGATCTTTACCGTTAATGCTATTTCTCTTAATAGTTACTGTTGCAGTATTTTGAATAGGGCCTTCAACAAATAAATTATAATTTATTCCTTCCCAAGCAGAATCAAAAGTAAAGCCTTTACTATTGCCAACAAATTCTTCGTCTAAATAAAGTCCAGCATCTTCGTATAATTCGGAAATATCTTTCTCTTTTCTAGCAAGTTTAGTGACGAACTTATCTTTAGTAAAGAATACTTCTTTTCTAGTAGTATAACCACTTTCTATTCCTAAAATATAGGGATAAACTTCTTCATCGTTAACAAAATCTTTTAGATTCATTTGCTAATCATATTCTTTTTCGTAATTGTAAAACTCCTAAATAAAACTTTGATTTTGTAAGTCTTCAAATATAGACATTAAAGATGATTCTCCTAAGCGGCCTTGATTACATATTAATCCGTAATAATAGAATAGCTATGTAAGAGGTATTTCAATATTTCCTGGAAATTGGAAAGTATAGGCCTGAAGTCTATTAAAGGCATCTTTTAATAATATAAACTCAGATCTTTCTGAATCTGATCTAGGCATCATAGTACTATTAGGAGCATAATTTATTGATGTATTATGGGATACATTATTAGTAATAATTTTAGGTTCTAAACTCTACACAAAATGATTTTTTTGTAATAAAGAAGACTATACGCTTGAATTTATACTAGATAATATGCCCTACTTTATTTTAGGAATAACTACTCTCTCCATAATAGCTTTAAATGTAGCATTTCCATATTTAGTTCCTAATCTAGTAAACTATTTTCCAGTTGAAGGCTTTTCTGATTCTCTATTTCCTTCTTCGTAATACCTCATACCTTTTGGAATAGGAATTACTATATTCTTACTAAGAAAATAATCATCTCTCACATAAGTATCATAAAATCTCTATACTCCTTTATAAAGACGTTCTCTATCTTTTTGTGAAGATAGTTTTAAATCTTCAATTAAACGGCCTCCGATATTTTTTATTGCTTCATACTTACCTATAGTAGATTCTAAAGCTGAATGTAATATACAAGCAGTTTCAAAATATCCTCTGAAATGCGGAACTGTTGATATGACATCAAGTATATTGAAAGTATGCTTTATTGCGTCATACTCTTTAATTACATTATTTCTGTAATTTTCAAATAATATAAACGATCTTAAATTTATTCTATCTTTAGTGGATATAGGCTTTTCTCTCTATCTCAGTCTTTCCTAATTAATAACTTTAAGTCTATTATTAATAATATTCTCCATATTAGAAGTCATATTAATAATTTCATTTGTAGAAACTCTTAAACCTTGATTTAATCTTAAAAGAGATCCTAAAGTTCTCATTTCTTCTGCTCCTTGTGACAATTCTTTTAATGCTCTATAGGCATTATAATTCTAATTTACATCTTCCCACTAAAGTAAATATTCTTCTATAAAATCTAAATACTAATTTACATTAACTTTTAGTTCTATTATATCGTCATTTACCTTATTACTGAAGTCTTTTGAAGATTCCTCTCTTATAGTATCTATAATATTTAATTTCTATTGTATGTTCCCATTTCTTCCTATCTTAGGTAATGTATAATCAGCTCCAAAATATTTTTCTAAATATTTTTGAATATAACTAACAGCAGAATTATTTGTTTTTCCTATAATTTTAGTAAAAATATCTAAATTTGGACCAAGTTCAAAATAATTAAATGTATTATTTAATGAAAATGTTCCTGGATCATCTTTATATATATTACCATTTAAAAGTTTAGAGAAAGTTAGTCCAACAGGTGACATAATGATGTCTCCTAATTCTTCAAAGTTCATTCCTATTGTTATGCCATAGATATACATTCCTAATGTTTTGGTAGTAGCATTTAACTTACCTAAAGTAAGCTCTTTGGCGTTCAATTATGTTAACTCACACTTTCATGTGAAGTTCAGACTATATCTTAATTTAGAAAATAATTCTAAATTCCCAGCACTTCGGATTTCTCCTACTCTACTCATTTATTCGGATTTCTCCTATACTTTCGATAGTCGTTGCGCTTTCCCCTAAGGGCTTAGTTCCGGATTATCCAATCTTTAACCTTATTACTTTACCTGAATAATTACTTCAGCCACATTAATGCTTAGTAGTTAAAGCTCTAAGGACTTTCCCGGAGTTCACTGGGTATTTTATCCTACAGACTGCGCTTGTAGTATATTTAAAAATTTTAATTTATAAAACATTGAGGGTATCATATATGGATATATTAGTTGTTCAAAATCTAATCTAGATTTTTGAGATATATAAATAATAAAATTTGCTTGATTTTTTTGAATAGTACATTTTATACCCCATTTATTATACATCCAATTAACCAAGAGAACAACTTCTTCATAAGAAAAACAATTAGTAGATAATACTCCATTATTAGAACCATCATCCATAAACCAATATGCTAATGCTATAGGACTATTAATCTTATCAAGATATTCCTGAGTAATAGTTTTAGTTCCATCTATATATAATAAATTATATATTTTGTTAAAGTTCTTATGAGCTTTACTATTGCCTCTCCAAGTATGATATGTTTTCTCAGTTCTATTATCATATTGTGAATATAATTTATAAGATCCCATAAAATCTCCAAGAATTTCTACCTTTTTCATAAAAAGTTCTTCTTGTTTATGAGAATGCACTATACATAGTTTAGAATTTTTCATTTCTTTGGTCCAATCTATAGATAAATCACCTAATAAACTTCCTAAAATAAATTGTTCCTGTTCATAAGTAAGTTCTATATCTTTTTCCGAGAAATAGTCGGTTCTATTAAATTTTCCAGCATTATTTCCTCTAGTGCGATAAGATTTTATCGTTATTTCTTTAACTCCAAAATAATCCGCAATTTCTTTGTCAGATTTACCATCATTCCAAAGTTTTTCAAAATCTTCTTGATTTATTTTTTTAGAAGATCTTATTTGTATTCCTAAAGTTTTTAAATGCCCACTAATAGTTCTCTCTGATTTATTTAAAAGAGTTCCAATTTCCTTACAAGTTTTCCCGGATAAATATAAATCCTTAATTTTATTTTTATATTCCGTCATTTCTACAGTTTCTTGTCTAGGCTTGGATGCTTTAGTTAATCCATATTCTTTTAATCTTCTACTTATAGTATCTTTACTACAATTAAAGATTTCTGCAATTTCTTTAATAGTTTTCTTTTCCTCAATGTGTAACTTTTTTAATTGCTCTTTTGTAATTTCAAATTTTTTCATATTATATAATTTTTATTTAACTATACAAACATACAAAAAATTTAAACATTGCAAAAAATAATTTCTGTTAATTTTTAAAACACTATGATTTTAGTTCTATCTGTAGCCAAACTCAACAATGCTGATGCAAGCACAGCTGAATCTTCATTTGACTCTGACTTAACCTTTAAATATTTAATCCAATTATTATATGAAGTTGGATCTTCTAGATTTAATCTAGCTGCTTCATTTAATATTTCAGTAGTGTCCAGATAGAAGTTAGCATTAGCTAAAGTATTATATGTTTTACCATTTATAGTAATACCTCTTCCATTTGGTCCTAATCTAGTTCTTAATTTCTGAGCATATGTACCATATTTTAATATATAATTAACATACTATTGTAATGCTGACATTCCTTTAAGACCAGTAGCACATATACTAATTCCATTTTTACCTACTTGATTATCGTTAATACCTTCAAATTTTTCAAAAACATTTCCGGTATTTCTAGTGTTTAAAGTAGTTTTGGCTTTACTAGCTTGTTTCTTTAATGGACCAGTAGTTGCATCAACTGAAGTCATAGCTTGAACCTAGTTAATAGGATCTGAAGCAGCTTCATATAAGTTCTACATATTAAAATTCTTAATAGCCAATTCTTGTTTATCTCTATTTAATTCATTAAAATATGTATTATGTTTATCTATTAATCCTATAAGTTTATCTATTGCATTTCTTGTCTAGTTTTTATTAAACGTATTACCTGTTAAAGTATTGAGTATATAAATTAATGATGTATCACTAGGATAATATATAGCTTTAAATTCTTGTATAAATTTACCTAAACTTTCTATTTGTTTAGAAGTGTTTAAAATGAACTTTACTTTAGATTCAGTATCGTTTAATTTAGATATACTTATAAATCCACCATTATTTACAAGATTATCTTGTAATATTTTTATTAATTTCTATTTAGCCCATTCATCTATCCTTCTTTTTGCTTCAACTCTATCATTAGCAGATGTTAAATTATTATTTTTAATATATTCATCTACAGTATCTGCAAATTCATGTTTAATAATCTTTTCAGAAGTGGGAAAAGGAAGTTCCGTTGACGCTTCCATTAATTCCTTTGAACTTATATTTGAGAAAGGAGACCATGTTTCAAATATGCCAGATGAATTAACTCCGAATGTTGCTAATGATACACAGTCTATGTCAAAATCGGAACCTTGGAGCCATATTTGGCTTGAACTTACATAAGCTCTATTAACGTCTTCAGTTTCAAATGCAACAACTTCCATACTCATGAAGGATTGATAAGACTGAGCAGGAATACGAGCAGCTACTATATTAAGAGTTTTTAAGAAAGACTAGTAAATTCCATCACCTTTATTACATAGGTTGTTAAACAATTCATCATGTTGTCTTAAAGAGTCTAATTGCTCTTTAGTCATTCCGATAATGTTATAAGTACCTATTTTATTATAAAAACTATTTACTTTTGTTCTATCCTATATTTTACTAAAAGTATTATAATATCTCTGTGCGGTCTTATTTTTAGATGTTTTAAATATATCTAATAAGTTATTAAAAGCTTCCTCACTAGTAGACTCTGAAATATTAATACTATTATATCCTAAGCTATTTATATAAAATTCTGGATTTTCTGTATATAAAATTTCATTTCCATTCTCATCTACATATAAAACATCATTATTACTACTTAATTGATATAAAAGATTCTTCTAATCATTAGTAGTCCTATAAAGATTTCCGTCTTCTGTGTATTTAAACATAGCCTAAACTTTTATATTGTCAGATATTTTAGACCTGTCTGTTAGAAGATATATATGTTTTCCATTAGTATTCTTTAATTCTATATTATAATTATTAGAATTAGATACTTTAGTAGCATAATTTTGAATTATTCTTTTTACAAAGAAGTACGGATCAGATTTTACTTTTTTAAGAGTATCACCTCTTTTTAGACCAAAGTTAGTTGCAAATACCTTAGGCATTATAACTTCAGCACTATACTTAGTTATAGATTTTTTATCAACAGTATATAAGATTCCATCTATTGAAACGGTACTGTCAGAATGGTGTTTAGACAGAGCATTTAATGATTTCTGAACTTCTTTTCTAATTACTTTTTCTAGATTAGTTTTTAAGTTTTCATTAACTTTTACTCCATATTTATATGCCAATTTTAAGGCATTAAATCCTACAAAATTAGATTGTTTTAGCTAAAAAAGATCTTGAATACAATCTATATCATATAACTAAAATTTTCTTCCATCAGAAGTCTAGAATTTTACATTATATGATGCTAGATCTCGTCCTTCCATTACATATTCAGTAGCAGATTTAACAAATCCTAAATTAACAAGAGTTTTAAATCTGTTATATTCTATAGGAGATTCTATATTAAATACAGGATTCTTTATTATAGATTCTAAGTCTTTTAATAAAGCAACTATTCTATTATTAAGATCCGTATCTGCTTCAACAAAATTAGAATAAGAATCTCGAATTACTTTCTGTATAAGTTCTTCTCTAAACTATTCTAATGTATTGCCGTTTAACTATACTAAATATTTTCTTCCTATATTAATATTAGATAGTTCATCTACTATATTAATTCTCTTTACTTTATAATTAGTACCATCAAATTCTGCAATTCCGTCTTTTACCAAATTATCCAAAGCCTATCTCATATGTTCGGATAATCCAGAAATTTCAAAATCTCCTACTTGTTGAGATAATTCGTATAAAGTTGCTTCTGTTATATTTTTCGGAACTTTAGTTGAATAATTTACTTCTCCGTTCTATAATATTGATCCAACCTATTCTCCATTATAGTAAATTAAATATGGAAATACAGGATTATCTCCCTACACTATTCTAACATTAGTGTTATATTTATTACCAATAGACGCTTTTATACTATTTTGTAATTCCTAAAGTTGTTCTGTAGGATTATAATAATCTGATAATAGTGTATCTCCATAGATTTTCATAAAGCCATGAGATGGATGCAATACAGATAATGTGCCAGGAACTTTTACTTTAATACCATTATTAGTTAAAAATGATGATATTATTTGAACAACCTTATTATAAATAGTACTATCACTTAAGGGCAAATTACTATTTTTAAATGTAATTTTTTCTCCATTATTAGCTCTCTTAATTAACTCTTTTGCAATACTTGTTGCAAAATTTATATCATTTGTTGCTGTAGAGTTACCTAATTCTTTTATTACTGTATTTATTACAATATCTTTTATCTTATTAGGATCTGTATCTAAGTCTTTAAAAGCTTCTCTAAAGTTAGCTGTTCTTAGCTTAGTAAAAGAATAAAGACCTTCATACATTCTATTTACAACATCCATAGTAAATCCATTAAAAGCAGCTCCATTAATAACCTAAGTCATTAAAGAAAGTTCTGCTTGATCAGCATGATGTTCTTTATCAAGTTGGATTCCAGCCTATAACATTTTTATATACATATAGTTTAAAATAGCATCTGGATTTCCATATACCGATTTTGAATTTTTATTAGCTGAACCTTGCTTAATAGCTCCTTCAGTTACTAAATAATTTATATTACTATGTTTTAATGGCTAATAACCATTTGAATCTTCTATATTAATAACAGCATTTACTACTGCTTGTATAGAGGCTTCTGAAGGCACTAAATTCCCGTCTATTAAAGAATGGGAAAAATATCCTCCATATAAATCATGTAATTTATAATTGGTGTTTACATTTAAAAAGCTTTGCTCAATAGGTGTATCATCTATTATATTTCCATTAGAATCTACTTTTTTAATAATTCTAGTGTAATTATTGTCTAATACTTCTGGATTCTCCTATTTTATATCTATAATTTTATAGTAATTTCCGTCAGTTCCTCTAAAATATAGATTCTGAAATTCTAATTTACTTATATCACATGAGAATGGAGTCTTATTATCTTCATTAAGCCATACAATATTATTACTCTATTTATGCATTGCTCTAAACTCAAAACTCTTTCTCATTTTATCATTAGTGAGCCCAAATCCAGCAGTCTTAATTATACCTCCAGTACAAGTTTTTTCATCATAGAAATGTACAAACTACTTCTTATCAACTCCAGCTTTATCTCCATTAAGAGAGTTGTTTTCAAGATATACTGTGATTGGATCGACAAAGGTAGCTCCCTCTAACGGTTTGATTCTTTTAGTATAATCTCCTGATACATTGAATCCAACAGCTTTGGTATCTTCTATAATAGCTATTTTATAATGACTTGGGATTCCGGATTTTTGTCCTAACTAAAATGAATGTGTTTGTGCAGTCATAGATACATTACGTTTATGTTGAGCATTATAACGTAATGCTTCTTCTATTGTAACATTAGAAGTTTTATATTTAGCTGGATGGGCAATATGAGATCCGACTGTTGTTATCATCCATTCCTAAGTAAAAAGATAATCTAAAAGGTTCCATTTCTCTAATTCTGGATGTAGAGTAAAAGAATCGGCAATTAAATATAAACTCTATGCTTTAGATAATTCTTCAGTTATTCCATTCTCTATCATAGATTTTTCTATCTTATTTGTAAACTTATTATAAAGTTTGATAAGATCAGTATTACTAGATATATTATAAGTTTGTCCATCTATGATAAATTTACCTAGTATCATTTTAGAAGAGTTAAAGTCAACCCAATCAGAAATACCTTTTAAATATGTTAATTGTGGTTGTTTACCATTTAGAGTTAATTGAAAATCGGAATTTATAGCACTTACAAATACATCAAAGTTTTTCCTCTTTTGCCACCAAGATAAAACCTTAACATTATTAAGTCTATTTATTAAATCTAACAAAACATGATTAGAAGATAGAGTTCCATCCTCATTTACTACGAAATGCAATTCATCCTTTATCTCAATAATATTATCAGGATTAAGTAAGTTATAATTTTTAGCAGTTTCCTAGATAAGGTTCACTACATCTACTCCAGATTTAATAAGTTTATTTAATCCACTGAAATCTGTGCTTATTTCATGATGAGTATCATATTTACTCAGAATTTGATTCTCATTAAATATAGTCTATAAAGTATGTTCTAGAGTTCGTAAAGTTTCTTGGTAAATAGGGGCTAATTGTTGTCTTACTAAATTTAGTAATTCAAAATTATTAAAATCTTTTATAGCTTTTGTACCTCCAGTTATAGTATTATACTAATAAGCTAAATTCATCAACATTCTACTTATAGTGTTCTTATCGGAATTTACAGATGGAATAAATCCAGCAACATAATTTCCTATAATATGACGTTGATTAGTTTGAATAAAACTTCCTAAGTAATCTATAACAAAATTACTATAAGCATATTCAGAAACATTCCATTCAGTATTTTCTTTTTGAGATCCTCCTGAAATAGCTTCTTTAGATGTATAAACCCCCTTAAATAAATTATTATCTAATATAAGTAAGTTTCTAGCAGTCGGATTCTTCTTAACTTGCTAATCCCACTATGTTCTAAATGATCCTAAAAGTCTACTTAAGGTTACAACACTTTGAGAATTACCTAATGAATCTTTTACTGTAGATGCAGTAATTAATCCATCAGTTATAGCCTTAGCTTCTGCTAATCTTACAAGTTTAGGAATTTTAGTATTTCTAATATAATTAATATCAGCAAGATTGTAGTTCAACTATATCTAATCATTACCATATATACTATCTACTTTTGTTTTCATTTCTAAAGGTGACATTCCGTCTTCAAAAGTATGAGAAACTGCCTAATTTGTAATTATATCACTAACTAATTCCATTAAATCTGTTATAGCATCAGCTTTATACTTATAAATTTGTTCTAAAGCTCTTCCGTAAGCAGTATTTTGATCAATTCCTATGTTCAATCGTAATACTTCCTCAATAAAAGATTTTAAAATAGTGTTATCAAAATCTTCATGTTCAAAATAATAAGGTTTTCCATTAACATCTGTAAAAGATACTTCTCCAGATTTTACATTAACCTTAACATTTAACAGTACCTTATTTCCATCTTTAATGGCATAAGTCACCTCACCTTCACTATACTATATATTGTATTTAGCCTTTCTCTATTCATAATCACACATAGCTTTACTATTATTAGCGTAAATAATAGTTTCTAAGTTCTTTGATATTTTATCAATACCTTGATTAGACAATGTTCTGACTTTATAAATTCCATTATCTGTCTTATGATATTGTAAATATTCTACGTTATAAATACTATCTATAGTTTGAGTTATATATTGATAGTATTTCATATTTTTATTATTATGAGAGATAGATCTAATAGAATTATCTTTTTCGCTAAATATTTCTTTATATAAGGTATAAATTAAATTCTTATCTATATCCTTCAATTCATTAACTAATTGTATCGAATTATTATTGGTGTAGAAGTTCTTATTAGATAATATTTCAAATATAGCAGGTAAATGAATTATAGGGTTAGCTCTTATTCCGGAAATAAGTTCTCCTAAATTTTCGTATTTATCAACTAAGTTTTTAGTATTTTCCGATAACTAATTATATACTTCGTAATAATCTTTACTTATATTTATATTATATATAGAAGGATTATTAGTTAACATTTTGATTTTACCTACAATATATCCAAATGAACTAAAATCTAGAAAATTATCGTTCATTGGTAAACCTGTATTAAAATCATACATCTTACAAGAGGTTATTAAATGTAAAGTTATGTTATCAATTTCGGATTCTACATCTATATTTTCATCAACTCTCCAAGTGGTGTAAACTTTACTTCCTGAATCTGAAAAAGCATATTTATGTTCGTTAGAAAATGATCCGAAATCGTTTATAACAAATGAATTTCCGAAATCCATTGCTAAAATTTGATCAAAATTTTCTAAGAATAAATAAGAATTGATAGCTTTTAATCTAGTAATATCTAATCTAGATCCATAATTATTCTTAACTCTTTCATATAGTTGTTGTAAATCAGATTTGTTATTAGCAATATATTTATCCGTAAATCTTTTTATCGCTTCATAATTTCCTGTGTAACTTCTATCAGAATCATATAGAACTAAGTTAGAATCATTAAAATCGGAATCCATTACTTTAAGATAATCTACAATGTCTTTAAATAATGATTCTTGCAAATTTCTGAGATTTTCATTAAGAACTGAATTATTAGTAATAATAGTCCCAGTATTTCTGTTTATTATAGTAGCATCAAGTAAACTTCTTAATGTATTTCTATTAAAGGACATTTTAGCTCTAGCAGCAGTTCCAAAGAAACTGTCCATATAAGTTCTAGTTATCTTAGAACGTCTTTCTAATTTTTCGTCTGTATACAGATTATTTACAGTTTCGTATGCAATTTCTTGAACAGTATCTCCTAGTCTTTCTATAAGAGATTCTTTCGATAATTCACTGGAAAGTAGGGATAATAAGTTAAAATCTTCATCGTACACTTCTCTTATAGTATCAGCGATTGCAGATTTTGATTGCAAATTATATGTATTCTTAGCGTAATTTAAAATAGTAGTAAGAGACTTTTTTGCTAGATTAAGGAGATCCGGATTTGTTTTATCCAGATCTCCTATCTCATCATACAAAATGTCTCTTATATAATCAGAAAATTCTTCTTCTTTACCTTTATAAGAACATTTATTAGCCATTATATTATAAGCATTATTGGTATTATATATCCCGTCTAACAAAGAGTATTATCTTCTTGTTTTTCAGGAGTCTTCTTTTCTAATATATCTATTATCTTCTGTAACTACTCAAAATTTCCATCACCTTTAGTATATTTATCACGTAATTCTTTCAGGTGTCCAATAACCTGAGTTATTTGATTTGGTCTTTTGTAAACTTTAAGAATATCTTCTACCGTAGCATTTACTTTTGCAGCAGTCTTCATTAGCCTAACCAAGCTAGTTTTAAGCCCAGAATCTTGTGATAATGACTCAAAGAAACCCGGATTAACATCTAACTTTGTTATGTTTGGTATTTCTGGCTATACTGAATTATTATCAATCTTCTTCACTAGAATATTATTGTTATCCTATTCAAAAACGTAATATTCTATAATATTTCCATTTTCTAATGTTCTAGTAACTTTCCAACAATAGTCACCGTCTGAGTTTTTAAATCTATCGGAAATCCAAATACTAGAAGTTTTTAGATTATCGTTAAATATAGATTTAATAGTCTAAAATGGATTATCTTTTATTAAAAGTGCGATATTTCCATCATTATGAGATAAATTAAAATCTTTAACTACCTCAGAATTTGATTTTACTGGGGGAATATCAACTAAATTAGAATTTCCGTATATGTACTAAGCTGTATCATCTGATCTATAACTAGTTCCATCGTGAGTCATTTTTTTATTTAGATTTTCTACTATAGATATAAGATTATCTCCTATATAAATAGGGGTATCAATTTTTCCATGAACATAGAAGTTATATCCATCTACTTTATGATTATCCTATTTTATAATATTAAAACCATTCTAATCACTACTTTCGCTAGCTTTTCCAAATCTAAATCCTCTATAAATCTTAACTTTATCTCCTATTACTGAATTTATTTGATTTAAATTATTTAAATTCTTAATGCCGTTTTCCTAATGAGGATATACAATATCTTTTAATAAACTATCTAGAATCTAATATACTGGAAGTAATTTAGATTCCTTTCCGGTAATCTATATAATAGCATCTTTAGCCTACTATTCTAAAGATTTGTCAAGTCCATTTTTTAGAATCTCAACTTTATTAGGAGCCTCATTAACCTATCTTAAAATAGAATGAATTAAATTAAGTCTTTTAGGATACTAACTTTCTATCCAATTATAAAATAGCTAACTTTCAGTTAATAAGTTTAATATCTAATAAGACGTAAGCTAATTTCCTATATTTTCGGCATTAATGCCCTTTTCATTAATTACTTTATACAGATTATCTATATATTGTTCTACACTGGCTTTTTCAGGAACAATTGATACAATTACTACTTTCTTAGGAGCGTCTTTATTCTCAGCCTAATATCTAGCCTAAGCTAACAAATCATTTTCTCCCTTTAACCCAACTATTACATAAGGATAACCAGCTTTTAAACCAAATTTTTTAGCATCTTTATGACTTTTAAAAGACACTATTGGACTTACTGAAAATCTAGGATTTTTTACAAAATCTTCTAATGTAATCCAACTTTGTTCATAATTAAGTCCATTTTGGAACATTAATTGTCCTGCTTTTGTAACTACATTAGGTCCTGTATTACGTAAATTCTAAGCTGGCATCCAAGTGTTAAATTCTGGTCCTAGTACATTCTAGTCAAAATATCCTACTCCCCATCCAGTATATCTATATAATTTGATTAATTCTACAAATTCTTTATATTCAGGTTTGTTTGATAATTCTTTTAATAAATAACCTAGAGGATCTTTTAAATTCTTACTTAAAGCCCAAGTATATAAATCGTACGCTTCTCCATATATAAAGTTTCCATTTTTATCCTTTGTCTACATTATAGATAATGGACTAGATAATGTAAATAACGGAACTTCTAAAATATCAGAATTATCTTTTCCAATTATAGCATATATCTATTTATTTCCAAAGTTTTTACTATCTATATCATTAGAATAAGTAGATTCATCAAATAATTTTTCTTCGCTAGATTGATGTAATCTCCAAGGTTTATTAGGATAATTTCGATTATTTAAATCTATAGAAGATCTATAAGCAAATGTAATATAATAATTTGAATTATCTCTCTATTTAAGATAATATTTTATTTTATTTATAGCTTCTGTCTTTTCAGGAATTGTTAATAATGTATTCTATATAGCTGCTAAAAGATCTTTGTATTTATTAAAGTCTGAGACAGATATTTCATTAGAGTTAATTCCTAGAATTTTTAAAATTCCATTTAAATTATCTATTCTGCTATTGTTTCTATCTATAATCTATACAGTATTTTCTGTAATAGAGTATTGAAATCCTGGAGCAAAAGTATTAAAGGTATAAAGTAGGGGATATACTGGGATTGTTTCTCCTGCTTTTACTGTAGGCTATGGTAAATTTGAAGTATTGTTATTTTCCTCTGTTTCCTTATCTGCTTCTGCTTTTCTTTCGTTATCATTTTGAAGGGCATTATTAGCAAAAGGATTCTCATCTTCTTCAGTTTGATCAAATTCGCCTTCTACTTTGTCTTCTCTTTTTATAGGAGGTTCTACTTTAGGAGCCTACGTTTTCGGAACATTGTTAAATTCAACATTTTTTCCATCCTTGATTATTTCATTTAATATATCTAATCTCTGTTTAGAATATATTAATACCTATTGATAAGGATAAGATACTATATGTGTAGACTTTTCCTATTTACTTTCTATAGAAATAGTAGAATTCTCTTCTCCTTCTTTTACCATAGGAGCTACAACAATAGATCCAATTTTAGTTCTTGTTATAGCTGTATTTATATCTTTTTTATAGGATTTAGATTTAGGATCTAATTCTATTAAATAATAATCACCTTCAAGTCCTTGTGCATCATTCTTACTGTATCGTTTAATCCATTTCTAATCTGGATCTAATTTATCTATAGCTTTATATACTTCTGAATCTAAACTCTAATAAATATATCCAAAAGTTGCATCTGAATGTTTCTTATGGAGATTTTTAAAAGTATCAATTATGCTATCTACTTCTTTCTAAGGTATAGATTTTCCATAAGTAATTACTTTATTTCCATATAAATTATCTTCAGTCTAATAATAATGTAGAGTTATTCCCTTTTGAGAACTATCCTATACAAATGCCTATAATGCTGCTACATCTTTTACCATTTGTATATTAGCAGTTCTCATACTAATGCCTAACTTAGGATTATGGACAAATAAAGTCTTAGTTATACCAATCGGAACTGTAAGATCTTTTATATCCACCTAATCATTTATGCCGCTCTAATTAGTATCTCCAGCAACTAAAACTTTTATATTATTTTCATTTGCAAATTTATCAATAGCATCTAAGTCAAATATTGATAAATTAGTTACTTCATCTATTATTATTAAAGATGGAGGAGTATCAGTTTTATTTACTTCTATATCAGATTTCGGAACATTATATTCATCAAAATTAAATGTATGTTTAGGTCCGTCCCAATGTGTAGATATGACATTCTTCATAAAATCAGCGTGATTGTATGAAGTATATTTCTCTAACCCACTATCATTACCTAATGTTTCAGCAGATTCTTTAGTTTTATTTACTATAACAACATTATTAAGAAATTCTGGATAATTAGTTTTTAACATTTGAAACAATGTCTTAAATATACCTTGCGTTTTACCGCTTCCTGCTATTCCTTCCGTTAATATAATATTATCATATCTAACAGCATTGGACATTAAGTTTCCAAATGGTTTTATTTTTTCTAATTCTTCAGCACTAATAGTCCTTTTATTTGCTCTTTCAGGATTAACCTTATTAAGAATTTCTGTAATAGAAGTAATATCTCCAGACTCAAAATCTCCTTTAATAATGTCATTAATAGCTTTCTAAAATATATTAAACTTCTCTTTGTTAGCTAAGAAGGCATAATCATTAAATATAGCTAATTCTTGAGTTGGAATAGGAGCAATTCCTAATTTTTTAGATTCTTCCTAATTTTTTATATTAGTTGCTAGTGTATTCTTGAACTCATTATAGAAATTAGAACTTTTAATTGCAGCTCGTGATGCTAGCCACCATATAAAAGTTATATCATCCATTTGTTTAGAGTCCTAAGTGAGAAGAAGATCGTTATCTGTATATATATCAAATTTCTTTAATATTGGAGTGAGTTCTTCTACAGTAATATCCTAAAATAGATCATATATAGCATCATCAATCTGCTATCTTTCTTTCTCTAACTCTAATTTTTCTTCGTAAGATAAATCTAAATTCTTCTATTTATAATTATCTAAATATGTTTGAGCAGAATTTAATACTTCTAAGAATTTATCTTTTTTATCACCGTCAGGAAGAGCTTTTGCTAAAATATTAGTTAACTTAGAATAAGTTAAATAATTCTTATTTATAGCAGCATCGTCCTAAACTTTAAGTAATCTTCCCTAATTTATAGTATAAACTTGTTTAAAGAAGTTTAATCTTTTATATAATGTACTAAGTTCATTTAGTATAATATTAGCTGAGGTTTCATCTAATTCTATTAAATTCTCCCACCCTTTAGAATTTAGTTTAGTATTTACTTCATTAGCAGTATGATTATATCCATATAGATTCACAGCATCGAGCTCTATAGTCTTAGCCCCTTCTACTGTAGAAGAGAATAATTTAACTAGAGTTAAGGCATTATCTAACATTGGAAGTAAATCTGTATCAAATCCAAACTAAGAAAGATCTGATTCGTGTTGATTAAGTCTTTCGTTTAAATCTAACAGTAATTGAGAAAAATTTAGGTTATTGCCTATAGCTAAAGCAAATTTATTTAATTCCCCAATTATAGGAGATTCACTTAAATTACTTAACTTCTCTTGTACTTCATTTAAATATGTCTTTGCTTTATTTCTAGTATTATAAGCCTTAATTGTCTAGTTTATTTCGGGAGTAGACTCTCCTATAGGCATCATATTACCATCTTCTGCAATATCCGCCAACCATTGTTCTGCATATTCCTACGCAATATCTGAGTTAGTAATAGTTATATATGACTATAAACTAGAAACAAGTTTTGATAGATTATTTTTAGCTAATGGATTTAAGAATGGTTGTTGAATAATAGGATCAATTAATTTTTGAGCATTTTCAATTACAAAATCTTTGAGAATACCTACTAATTGTCTTTCTTTAGTATCAAATTCTTTGGTTAATTGATTTCTTTTAGCTTTATCCTAAGTATTATTATATTCTTCTCTTAGTTTTTGTTTTTCTTCTTGTAAAGTCTGAATTTTTTCAAAAGGCGTAAAATTTTCTAATATATCTCTTCCGGTAAAACTGAATATATTAGATAGATATGCTAATTTATCAGAATCATCTCTAGACATATATTCTAGTAAATCATTTATTCCAGCATGTCTCTCTGTTATGTCTAGTAAATTTCTTATAGACTATTCAGCCGAATTAATCTAGTCGTAATCTTGTTGATATTTACTTAATAAGTTACTAACTTTTCTAGATATATGTTGATATACTTGTGAACTTAAATGAACTTTATCTGCTCTATCATTAGCTAACTAATCATACTATTTCTTTAATTCTGCCTATCTTTCTTTAGAAATACTATTAAAATTTTTATCCTCTACAGACTCAGCATATCTCTTAAAAGAAGTTTCTGAAAACTCTTGTCCAAAAGGAGTCATCTCAAATAAAGCATCTGCTATAAATTCAGGAGTTCTTTTTCCTTCTAATAAGTCTTGTATTTGATTTTTTACTTCTTTTAGTTCAGATTCTTTAGCTTTTATTTGAGTTTTAACAGAATCTGATAAATCGTTATGTCTTTTTTCGTAATCTTCTACTTTTCCAGTCTTATTTGTATCAAGATCTTTAATTTGAAGATTCTCTATTTCTGTAGTTAACTGTACTAGTTTAGAATTAAGAGTATTAAATTCTCTAAGAAATCTTCCAGCAGTTGCTGAGTTAGATAAAGCTGCAAACCTTAAATCTCCTAAAGTTAATTTATCTAAGAACTAACTGTCTTTTAAATTAGTTCCCTCAGCTTTTAAAATATTCTAAATTAAATCAATTTGCTATTTAATAGCTTGTTTTACACTTAGGTCTTGATTATCTGTTTCTGTACCAGCTTCCCAAGAATGAGTTTCTTCATTATATTTAGTTGCAGAAAGAGCTTTATTTCCTATATCAGTAGTATCAATAATTTTTTTGAAGTTATCTATTTCTCCATTATTGATTTTATGAATAAGAGTCTGCATAGCAGTTTCTGTAGTAATAGAATTCTTTAAAATAGAATAATTACTAAGTGCTGAAGTTAATGTACCTCCAAGTACTCCGGAAACCATTCCCATTCCATACCTATCTAATTTATTCTCCCATGATGTAAGTCTTTTATCTCCTCCATTCATTTCAGCAATAGCATTATAGCAAGATTTAGAAAAGTCATTTAAGAACTCTTCAATATCATTTATTAAACCTGTCTCAACGCCATTAGCAAAACTAGCTCCTAAAGTATTCCATATATTCTAAGCAGAAGTTCCTTTTATAGTAGCTATGGATGCACCTTTGTCTGCTAATTTACCTCCTTTATTAACAAGAGATTTAAACCAATTAATTTTTTCAGCTTTAGAATTACCAATTTTCTTAGATTGTTCAACAACACCTCCTAAGATTTTAGCTAACTATCTATCCTGTAATTTAGCAACTCTTAATTCCGGAAATATAGCATTTCCAACAGGAGTATTTAACAATGCCATTTCAGCAGCAAATCGTCCTAATGTTAATGCCGCAGCATCGAAGTCATTAAGACCTTCCAATTTAGCTTCCTCATACATAGAACTAGAAATAAGCCCAGCCATATATACTTTAGAAAGTTGTCCTCCAAGACTTTGATAATTTTTAAAATATTGTTCGACTGCTCTTTTAGCTCCTTGTGCTGAACTATATGCTAAACTTTTTGATAATACTTCAGGATTTATAGGTTTCCCACTAGCTAATCCCTTCTTCATTATTTCAGCAAATTTAGTATTAACCATAGCTTTATTAGTATTTTCTACAGCCTTAATCATTTTTTCGCTATTAACTACTAAATCTCCTGTTTTTATATATTTACCACTTACTATGTTTTCAACATATTGACCCTTTCCTTGAAAGAAAGGAATCATATTAAATATAGCACGTTGCTCCTTTAACTATCCCATTAAATCGGCAATAGAACTAATCACATTTTCATATGACCAAGGATGTGTTTCTGCATATTCAGTCCTCTAATATTGACGATTCATTGATTTAGCCCAACCTTCAATATTAGATAAAGTAGAATTTTCAGAACCTGTTAATATTTTATCAAGTTTGGAACCTAAATCTAACAAATTTATACCCATAGTTAGTCCTGCAATTACTGGACCAACATAAGGTAAAAACATACTACCTATTAAAGCTGTATTTCTTGCAAGAACTCCTACTACACTTTTCTATTCAATATCATCACTATCAAAAAAGTCAAAGTCATTTAACCAAGAGCCATCTGTAGTTAAGACGTCTCCCTTATTAAGAATTTTCTTTCCATAGGGACTTCTTCCATTTAACTTTTCGTAATAGGGTTTATTATTTTCATTTAATTTTAGCTGTCCTTTTTTATAAACAACTTTATTAGGGTCAGAGGTAACATTTCCGTTTTCATCTGCATCGTAGTCCCACTAAGCTAATACTAAAGGATCGAAAAAGTGTCCCCAAAAAGAATCATTTGGAGAATCACTAAATGTTCCATCCATATTATCAACTTTCTAAGTTTGAGCTATTTCAGCAATAGAAAATTTCTGTTTATCTTGTTGAACTCTGCCTAACTGAATAGTACTCATAGACTAATCTGAAGGCCCCTAAAGACTAAACATAGTAAATCTAGGACCTTTTTGTCTTTGCTCTTTTGGAGCTAATGTATCAGTTCTACTATACTATATTAACTTATCTGCATTTATTTTATTATTGTCTACTTGTGCCATGTAATTATAATTAATCTACGCAGCATCGTAAACCCTATTAAAAGATTTCTCATCAAATGTTCCATCTGGATTTTTAAAGAAATCCTTTATATCATCCTAACCTTTATAAAATTCTTTAGTATTTAAAGATGTATTAGAAGTATTTAATCCTCCGACTATTAGGTCGTTGATAGTTTTATCTGGATTAGCCTACATACTCCATATAAGGTCATTTTCTTTATTTTGTATCATTTATAACTTCTTCCAGGATTTAACTATATTTGTTCCTTATCTCTTTGAGACCAACTCTATGCTTCTGTAGCACTCATTCCTTTTCCTGATTGTGCGGCAATAATACTATTGTCTACAGGTATAAATACATTTGCTTCTACAAAGTTATCGAAGCCCCCTTCAATCCAACCCCAATCATTATAATCTACTTTAAGAGGAGTAGTCTTATCTGTCCAATTATTAAGATCGTTTAAAGTTCTTATGATTTCTTTTTGTCTATCTTCTTCGTCTATTTTATTAAACCAAGAACTAAAATCCTTTCCGTCAGGGTCAGATAGAGCATTTTTATAAGCGTAACTATGAATAACTGCAAACTATGTATAATTGGTATTAATTAATTCTCCATTATTATCATACATTGCAGGTAAATGGTTTTCTTGTAGAATTTTATTTATAGCAACATAATCATTAGATGGAATGTTGTTCTATTTAATAATTCTTTGCACTTCCTCCATTTTAGAAGCATAGTCTAAATCAGGTTTTATACGTCCAGTTCTCTGAAGTTCTTCCTAGTCTATAGGTAAATCTACAGTAGTAAGTGTTCCATCTTCCGAATAGACGTAATCTAAACCATTCTAATTTAGGAATTGATCTCCAATACTAGCATTAGAAAAGTCTAATACAGCTGCGGCTCCTGTTCTCTATAATTGACGAAGGGTGGCCTAGCCAAGTCTTTCATTTTCAGATTTCATAATAGCATGTTTAGTTCCTAAAACATGTAAACCTTTAGAATCTCCCTATTTAATTATATTGGTTTCTGTATCTACTCCTTTATTAAGTACAATCATAGACGCTTGATTATATTTAGACTTATCTCCACTACTACTTCCATCACCAGAAACTTTCTTCTCACTTCCTATAAAGTCTATAGATTGCTTCTATTTATTATCAATTCCGCTAAATAATCTCTATAATATAAGATTTCTAGCATCCTCATCAGTTCCTTTCTAAGTTTCTATTTTAAGTCTAGTTTTAGCATTTGCAGGAAGAGTAGAATAGATATAATCTAAAGCAGAAGCTATCTATTCTCTAGTTGACTAAGTAGCATCAGTAGTTATTTTATAATAACCTTCTGGACCTAAGGCTATCATATTTTCAAGAACTTCCATACCTTTAAGAGCAGACCCTTTCTTATAAAAAGTCTCTCCAGAAGTTTCTACACTTCCTATTTTAGACATTCTTTCTTTAATCATTCTATCTACACTTTCTAGACCTATCCCATTTTCAGTTATCTAAAATAACCGATTATTTCCTATATAATTCGGATCATGAGCCCGGAGCCATAATAAATTGGAGTTAGTTAAAGGGGCGTATTTGTCTTTATTCTGAGCAAATTCTTCCGGATCTACTTCTTTTATAGTTCCTTCAAAATCCTACACCATAACTCTATTACTTGGAGATATAGCTATATCATTTAAACTATTATTAGCTATAGTCTACTTTCTAGCATCTTCAAATTGGGCTTTGTTAAATTTAGCTTTTTTAATTTGATATAAACTAGAAATATATTTGGAAGCAATGGTTCCACTATCTACGCCTGTTAAATTACTTAATTTTATAGAAGCCAATAAACTCTATGTAAGGGCTTCCATTTCGTTAGGAAGCCCATCTAAATCTTTTAACATACTAAATAGATCTTTCTCTGTAAGTTCTCCATTATCAGAAGAACTACTTTTTGAGGTTCTTTCAGAACTTATTTTCTAAGTTTCCGGAAATATATATTGATACTGAGTAAAGAATCGTGAAAATCCTCCACCTTTCTATAATTTAGGAATTATTTTCATTTTCTTAACTATTTAAGGACTGCACCTAACTTCGCATATTTAATCTATTGTAATTTTAAATCGTGTTTATGTCTAAGTTCTCGTAATTTATTAATATATTCAGCATTAGTCAACTTTTCAGAATCGCTTAAATTATTATATTCTGCATTTAATGCTGCTAACTACTTTTCATAATTATATTGCTCATTATAAGCTCTATTCTAAGCTAAGAACTATTTATTAAGTTCATATTTATCTTTAGCTTCTTTTTCTAATCCACCAACAAAGCTATCTAATGAAGCCCAATCCTTACCAAGTCTACTAGCTTTAATTTCAGCATTACGCTCTGCTAATCTATTTTTGGTATCTACAAGAGCAGCTCTGTTTTTATTAACTACATCAGTTCTTCTAGCCATATTATCCTCTACTCTAGCAAGAGCTTCAGCTTTAGTTCTTTTAATTTCTTTATCATCAGCAAGAAATCCTTGATATTCTAAATCTGTAGCCTGCCTATTAGCGTCAAGTTGTCCTGCTAAAGTTAATGAAGCATCTGATGTAAATGGTCTAGATGCTTGTCTTCTTACATCAGCAGCTTGTCTGTTTCTAAACTACATTTCAGAAAATGCTCCAGTTACTGGAGAATATCTTTCGTAAGTCTATAAAAGAGGAGTATCTAGATTTATTTTTAAAGCATCTTCTATCTTCTTATTATAACCTAAAGACATTGCTAATCTTCCGAGTCCATATAATTTAGACCAATCGAATGATTTCTTTTCTTTTGGTTTTTCTGCAACTCTCTGTTGTGTTTCACTTTTAACGGACTCTGGAGTTTCAATAGAAACGTTTTCTTTAATAGGTATATCTTTAGGAGTCTCCTAAACATTATCAAAAGCCACATACCCATCCTAATTAGTATCTTTTGTAGCAATCCACTAACCTTTTCCAGATATGTCAGTATAATAATAAGCTCCCGTAGCTCCTTTTCCTTTCCAATAATCACCCCATTTTCCAAAATCCTTTGTATTCGGGTCAGTTAAAGATAAAACCCTATGATAAGTTTGTGCTCCTAAAACATCATCAATCCATGCTTTAGACTTATCTTTATTATAGGAGTCTCCAGTACCAAGAGGTTTATTTGGACCTTGCAAAGACTAAACTAGTCCAGAATTCATTGTAGTTCCGAAGAGAATATCATTTAATGATTTACCATTATTCTAATATCCTGTATTAAACATACGAATACCTTCATTTTTTACTTTAATATTTCCATTATCAAAGTTATTTATTCCATGAAGCATCCTAAGGTCCACATTACCTTTAATAGCTTTTTCAGCAGCACTAAGATCTCCTCCCCACATGTCATCATAGGCTTTAAATATCTAATCATTCTATAAGATATTACCTAATGCATTATAGTTATCAAGAGTAGTTTGAATTATATTCTTGCCTCCTAAATTGAATTTTAAAACAGCACCATTCTTAGCATGTTGAACAAAATATTTATCAAACCTACTATCATCAGTTTTTCTATATTTAGCTACAATTTCATCAAGTACTTCGGAAATATCTAAGTCTGATATTTCATTAAGATTACTTCCACCATCCCATACCAAATGAGTATTACGAGCTTTAGCTCCTATAGGTAAATAGTATTTATTATCAGAAGTAGTTTTTAAAGCTCCTCTATCTTTTAAAGAGTTCAGTGCTAAATATATATAATAATTAGGATTTAATTTGTATGGACCTTTAATATAAGTTTGTAGATTTTCATCTTGACTAGGATTGTACCCTTCAAGACCTTTTGCTATCATTGCCCACAATTGTTTCTAAAGAGTTTCTGTAGGAATTTTATTAATATAATCTATATATCTATTGTTTGTCCAAGTAGCAAAATTTCCATCAAAAGTATGCTATGCTGAGCCAATTCCAGCTAATTTACCTAGTCGATTTCCTTTAAATCCATGATTAGCTAAAATCTAATTTTCAAGATCCTATCTAGTTTCTTGTATTATCTATTCTTCTGTTTTTTCTGTAGTAGGTGTTTCCTTATTAGACTATATAACAGTATTTCCTAATAACTTTCTCCATTCTAAAGGAAGTAATCTTCCTAAATAAAAATAATCTCCAGCATCTACAGTTCCATCAGTAGTAGCTGTTATAGCCTTATTAAATAAATTATTGTATTCTGCTAAGTCTCTATCACTTATATTTCCGAACAATGAACTTAGATTATTTTTAGTATTAGTGAATAAATCAGTTAGATACTTTAACCTGTTAGTTGATTTGCGTTCACCATTAACTTCAGAATCCATTTCTATGAAGTTATTAACATCTCCTGTATATAATTGATCAGATAGATATTTCTAAAGAGCTTTTCCATTGTCCCAATCTGGGAGATCACTTTTAGGTTTTTCAGGAACATATTCTTTAGCATTACTCATTAAACTGTAAATATAATGGGCATTGTGTCCATAATAATCTTTATTCTTATTTTTAGAATTAGTATATTCTCCCTAAGAATCATAAAACCTTCCATCTTTAAAAGTTACTCGTCCCGATCTTAATCCACTTATAAGATCTGTTCCAGCTTTTATATACTAACCCTAATCTTTCATTCCTCTTTTCCACTCACTTAATTTATCTTCAATTCCAGATAAATAAGCTTTTTCAAGATCATCTACTAGATAATCTTTTCCATAAAATGAATATGTTTGTGCCATATATTAAAAAAGGGAACATATAAAAATATGTTCCCAGTTAATTATTTCTTAATTCGACGAACTAAAATTCCTCCCTTTCGGAAGACAGGCTCAGCAGGAGTTTCTTCCTGACTACCTTGCATTTGTTGTACCATTTGAAGGAACATTTGTGCTCCCTGCGCAAGAGCTTCACAATCTTGATTCTGTAAACCTTGTACGAATACTTGAGCGATCATCATAATAGGATCTTGCTCTTCCCTCTAATCAGGAGCGGGTTCTTCAATAGAAGCTGCTCCCGGAGCTTCAGTAGCCGGCTCTTCTACAGGAGCATCCATCTAACCTCCAACTTGGAATTTACGAGTTACTTTAGGTGTAATTTTCATAATTTAAAAATTTTTAAAATTAATAATATTAAATTTATAGATTTATTTAAATAATTCAAAAATATCGTCAATAATATTCTAGATATAAATTTTATTATTTATTAGGATTCTATACATATTCTGCTGGTCTAGTATCCTATGCTTTTATTTCTTTAAACATTTTTCTACCTAAAATCTTACATATTCTATCGAAATCTTCAGATGAACCTTTAACAGAATCAGCTTTCTTACACCATTTTATTAGCTGTTTAGTAAAGGCTCTTCTAAATATTCTTTCGCCTCCCCATAGATAATACTAATCAGATCCGTCAGATCCTATAACTTTCATAACAGGACCTTCATCATCTTTTAATTCTAATTTATCTCCGACTTTGATTTCGGAATTAGGATTAACTTCTAAAACATACTCAATATAGTCGTCTTCTTCTGTAGTATCACTGACTACGAATTTCTATCCAGGTTTACAATTAGATTTTATATCAACAACTTCTTGATCCTGATTAATAAAGATAATATCAAGAGGAATTTTTACACCTTTCATTGTAAAAACTTGTTGACTTAATTCGTCATCCATATAGAAGAGCATTCCTTCATTTTCCGGAAGCTCTTCTATATCTTTTAAACCCTTGTGTAATTCTTCTTCTGTTTTAGCTTCTTTTACGTTATATTCTTTCTTACCTATTGTTATTTTCATTCTGATAATATCCAACCGTTAGTTATATCATCTATGGTAGAAGACTAATTTACATAAACTGGACTAGTAGCTTTAGCAGCAGAGTCTGTTTTCTAAATAGTTTTATCTTCTTTAGGATTTAACTATTCTTTAGCTTTTGATTCTCCATATTTACCCATCAAACCATATACAGTAAGATTTTTGAAATAGGGATAGGTCCAATTATATTCTTTACTATCATCCTAATTCATCTAATTAAATTTATACTGTCCTATAGCATTTCCACCTATTTCTATTCCTCCTACAATTGCGGGTTCTACTGCAAGGGCTCCCACTGCTATCTTTTTTGGAACAGAACTAATTAAAGATTTAGCCTTCGCTTTAGTTCTCTATAGTCTACTTAATTTATCTTTAGGTTGTTCTTCAGGTTTAGGAACTTCTGGTTTTGAAACTTCTGGTTTTAGTTGTTCTCCAACAGGTTGCCTAGCTTCAATAGGTTTTTCTACAGAAGCTTCAACTGGTTTAGCTTTTTCTGCTGTTTTAGCAGCTTCTTCTGCCCCTTCTCTTTTTCCAGACTCTTTAGCTATTCTCATAGCTCTCTACGCAGTTTCACGAGAAACAGTATTTGTCTTTCCTTGTAAAACAGGTTCACTTGGTGTAGGAACGACAGTCTCTTCAGGAAATACAAATTCTTGCTAAACAGACTATGTTTTAGAAGTTTCTACAGGTTTTGGAGTTACTGTCTCTCTAATAATTGCTACACCTCCGGGCTCTCTCTAAAAACGTGCTGCTACTTCTGGGCCTGCCATTTTTAATCTAATACCTTTAGGAATAAACTTACGTACCATTCTCATAGATTTTCCGACATATGGAAGGGTTAATAACCCAGCATTAACAATATCAGAAGTTCCTAGATTACTTGTGCCAGACTTGTAAACTAATTCAGGAACTATATGAGTAATACCAAATGGATCAAAAGATTGAGCTGCATTGACTACTGGATTATTTCCCTCTCTAGTTTCTCTAATAGTTCTTGCTAATGGAGCAAGAGGACTATTAGCATCTACAGTATTAGCCCAATCTACTATATTATCCCAGACTTTAGCAGGACCTCCAAGAGTATTATAATTTTTAACAGATTCTGTTATTTCTCCTTGATTAACATTTCTATGAGGAGTATAAGTTCTATTACCCTAATCCCTGAATGTCCAATTACCTGGATCATCTCCTATCTACTATACAACTGTAAGAGGATATTCTTTATTTTTATCGCTAGCTAAATAAAAATTAGATCCATCTGTTACTAAATCTTCTACTTCACGTACTGGAATACTTTTCCTCTTAGGAAGTGGTTTCTTTTTATCGCTCATATATTAATTTCTTTTAAAAGTCCTATTTTATCGTCAGTATTATATAATGTCTCTTTAACAAGAAGTTTTCCTGCTTCTAATGCTAATTCGTCCTTTTCTTTTTTAGAAATACCATCAGAATAATACTTCTTTTGTAATTCTTCTAGTTTCTAGGTTATCTCTAACCTAAAGATTAATTCCTCTTTCTCTATCTCAGCTTGTTGTTCTCCATCGTTAGCTACAACAGGTATTCCTTTATGAGTTATACCTTCCATATCTATATTATGTTTTCTAGCATGCAGTGCTCCTTCCGGAATAAGGTTAACAGATCCTCCATTTTTAAATTTATCAAAAAATTGTGGCCATCCAGATTTATAAGCAGTTCCATAATTCTAATCTTCTGAAAAGAATATTTCTGCCTCTTCTGGAGACATTATAAGAATATTGTTATTTTCAATAGCTCTGTTATAAGCATCCTTACTATTAAAAAACTTTAATTCTTTATCTACTTCTTGTATTCTAGGATATATTATAGCATTACCTTTATCATCTGTACTCCATTCTAAATAATGAGATCCCTTAGCTTCATTTCCGTTATCGTCTGTAAATGTAATACCTCTAGAAGGTTCAGACAATCTTTGAATAAATCTAGGATTCTATTTCTTAGCATAAGTTATGAGTTCATATAGTGTTCTAGGTTTTTTATCAACAGAACTACCTTCTTTAAACTCTGGAATAGGTTCTGTTAATTCAATAACAGATTCTTTAATTATAGAACCGCCCTCCTTAAATTCAACAATAGGCTCAACTAATTCTATAACAGAACCACCTTCTTTAAACTCTGGTTCTGTTATTTGTCCGCCTTCTTTAAGTCTCTTAGTACAAACAGTTCCATCTCCTTTTAGATATAAATCTTGACCATTCTTATTTTTACCAATAAACTTTCTTCCTGCTTTCTAGTCTTCATCTAAAGAAAGTACTTCAATATAATCGTCTGTATCAATAGGAATTTTTATTTTCTTTTTAACTATACTTCTAGCTTTATCAAGATTTATTTTAAGACCTTGTTTTCCGACTCGCAAAGCTCTCTAATCATATCCTCCTTGTAATTCAAGAGCATATCTATTAGAGTTAATAGCAGACATAGAACCTTGTAAGGCTTTTCGTGTTCTAGATTCATCTGCTATGTTAGACATAATTCCCTATTGTCTTTTAGCTTCTGCTATAGCTGCGTTAGCTTTATCTCTTTTGCTTCCAGAAAAGATACCGTATTTCTTTCCGGATTTAGATAAAGCGTCTGCCGCATTTGCAGAAGTTCCTCCGTAAGAAGAACCTACTTCTGCAAATGCTTCATCATCTCTAGTAAAAGTATCAGCTTTCTTTCCACCAATAGCATCAGCTATATTCATTACAGAAGTTAATGCTCCAATACCCATAGATACTGCGCCGCCTATTGGACCAAAATTACTAGCAATACCTTGTATAGCAGATAAACCTTGTGCAATACCTCCACGAATGGAAGCATTTTCAGCATCTACCCCTCCTAAAGACTATGCTAATCCTCCTGCAATACTAAGACCCTAAGCATAAGGAGTGACGTTTCCTAAAAAATTAGATAAACCACCTCTATTACTTCCTGAATTCCCAGAAGTAGGAATAGTGATAGAACCTAATTTCTTGGTTAAGCTCTTATTCATTGTAGTAAAGGCAGTATTTATTGCAGACTTTCCTAAATTCTTAATAACTCCTGAAGGACTATCTAAAGCATCTATAGCAAACTAACCCATACCTTTAAGGTAAGTATTTTCTAACTTATTTTGTTGAAGTTCTAAATCTTTCTACATTAACTACTACATTCCAGGAAGTTGAGGTCCTTGCTACAGAGATACTCTGAAATCAGGTTTTATCTCTGTAGAAAAGGATGGAAAATTAGTAGTTAATGGACTACTTGAATAATTAGGCATAACTTATACTATATAATGTATTTATAGCAGAAATGATTGCTAATTCATTTCCTTTATATCTAATTCTAATCTTTATATATTTATCTTTAAGTTTAGCTTCTTTATTTAAACTTTCTAAATCTCCCCAACTAATTATATTTTTAGTCCAATCTTTAGGAAGTTCTAATTCATTAGGATAATTAGGCATAGCAAACAAATTATGAACTACTGGAGCAGATAATTTATTTGGATCAGTCTCACTATATTTCTCTCTCCATTCATCTATAGTTTCATTATGCTAAACTAAGTTAATCGGATTAATCTAAACATCCCATTTATCTTCTTTATACTGCATATTTCCCTTTAATCTGCCTTTATCATTTAGGTCTACAGCCATAACGTTATTTCTTATTCTATACTCATAGGGATATTTAACTACTTCTGCTCCTGCCATTTGAGAAAAGTCTTTATTGGAATCAGTCATTAAATGATAAGAATCTTCTATTTCATTTATAGTATCTTTTCTATAATAATATTGTGGAAACATTGTAGATTTTTCATAGTATGGAGAATTTGCATTTATTTGTCTAGGAACATCAGAATCTAATTTTGTATAATCATAATCATATACTATATCTTCTCCATTATATTGATATAATTCTTTAAGAGCTTCCTATCTAATATACATATTTTTCTTATCCTTAGCAAATTCATAAGAATTTCCAACTACTTCATAATGAAATGATTTTGGCTTTGCTTTATTACTAATTATTTCTAAAGAATCAAATATCTTATGTTTATCAGGATTATTAGCAACTATAAATTCGAATTCAAATGAATGTTGTCTTCCATACCAATATGATGGTAGAATTGGGTCTTTAATATCAAATATTCCTGCTTGCCCGTGCTTCCAGAAATCTGTTGTTAAGAACTACATATTATACTCTGGGATTACAGCTACTACTGATTGATAATATCCAGCATCCATCTCTACTTTATTAGAGAATCCCTGCACATAGGCTTCTGCCAAAGAGGTCTAACCAGTATAATTTGCAGTAATATTAGCTCGGATATTAAGATAATATACTAGCTAATTTCCGTTAATTTGATTATCCTTATCTAGATTCACTCTCCTTCCATTGTCATCCTTATAGATTTTTAAATCTAAAGAATATACATCTTTTTGAGATTTATCATTTGGAAGAGCTTCTCTAATTTTGGTATTTTTATTTATTGCAGTCTTATCGTCAGATCCGGGATTGTCTAATAAATAAGTTTTGTTTCCAATAGTATATTCTCTAATATATAATTCAGAACATAAACTTTCATAAGTAACCCCGTCACTTAATTTCAATATATAATCAGATCCGTCTTTAATAATATGAAACCTATTATGATTTCCATAATTGTCTCTTTCTTGTATATATTCTATATTACTAGAAATATCATCTCCTGACGGAAGAGTTCTGTTAGCTAAACTTAATTTAGTACTCCAGGAACTATCTTTAATAACATTATCTTCCATAACAACTCCATCAGCAAAACTACTTCCAGCTACACTGGTTCCGAGTTTAGCAATCCATTTAGAAGTATTTCTATCAAAACTAAAAAATATATTATCTATATTTTCGGAATATGACGGAACCCAACTATAGAATGTTATCCATTTACCTAACAACTCATTATAACATAAATTCCATACTTTCTCTTCAAATCCATATAAATTGTCATAGAAAGTAAACATTACGTCATTTTTAAATCTATTAAAATGAGTTTTAACATTTCTAACTCCTATGATAGGTTCTAGTTCTCTTTCTGTTAAGGATATATTGTTATTTAAAAATTCTTGTACGCTAAAATCGGAAATACATTCAAATTTGGATCCATCGGTTCTCCAAATCTTTTTTCCTACAGTATCAACTCCGTAAACCCATAAATCAGTTTTTATAACAGATTCTCGCCACTAACTTCCGAAAGTATCTGAAATAACTTTAGGATTTTCAGGTAATACATTAGCAGTGTTTATGTAAACATTACCCCCACTACCTTCTCCAGCTACTGTTCTTTCATTAACTGGAATTAAACATACTCCATGTTCAAATACACAAAGTAAATTTCCGCTTAATTCTATTAATTTAGTGATGCTGCCGTAAGTTTTAGGGTAATCTCTATAAGATGCTCCTTTAAATGTTCTAAACCCATTATTAAAGGCATCTTTAATCTAGATTTCAGAATATGCTATTCTATTACTAAATTCATTTTTTATCCAAGGTACTTCTGGATAAACAAAGAATGTTTTTTCAGAAAGGGATGTTTCAAAGCCCTTATTGTAGCATAGAGCTTCTGGAACTTTATAAGGGCCATCATTAGACATTGCAAAATAAGGATAAAAACCTCTAGGATGACCTACAAGCCCCATTTCATCTACATTAGATTCATCTATACTTCTAACATTTAAATTAAAAGTAGATCTGACAAACATAGTCATATATAATCCTTGCGTAACAGCATTTAAATCTCCTAAATTTATCTTTTCAAATTTATCTGTTTTTACAATCCCGTCTTCTATATCATAATTATTTTTCCAACAATTTGGATCTACTATCTTATCATTTATTGGAGCAGAAGGATCTTGAAAATTTCTATTTACTCTATGTGTGAATCTACAAATATAACAATCTCCTCTATATAAGGGATCATTTAATGAATAATAATCTCTTTGTTTTGTAAAATATTTAGAAGTATTTTCAATACTCATTCTGTAAGATATGGGATAGAAGGGGGATTCATCCTACATTCTAATGCTAAAATATGTATCAATGTTAGATTTCTAATATCCTGGGATCTTTATAGTATATAAATCGCATGTACCTTGTACGTCTATGCCTGATATTCCAAGATAAGGACCATACGCACCTCTTAATAAATTAGTAGCATCTTTAGATTTATTTTCCTATCTAAAATATTCATATTTTGTAGCATCTTCAGCTTCTCCAGCTCTTGCACTGAATAGATTCTCTCCTATAGAAACTAGTTTAACATTATCTTCTACTCCTATAATATTTATAGATACTAATTCTTCTAATGGTGTTATTGTAGGGCGTACAGCGAAGTGATTGTAAAGAAGCTTATTAACAGTACATCGCTCCTACAAATACGCCACAAACTGCTGGCCATTAAATAATGTATTTAAATAGGAACTGTTAATATCATACTCTGGACATAACATTGCGGGAGACACCTCATATTTATTTTCTTTATAATATCTATCTCCATAATAATGATCCAATATTTTTTGGCTAGTTAAAAATCCCTCAGCTAAATATTTATTTTCCTCATTGCATGGGATTACTGGAATATGACTTTGTTTATCTACTCCAATTAAGTATGCCTAACATAGTGTTGTTGGAATTCGTTTTTGTCTAACAAACATTAGTCCGCTTACATTTAATTCATTTTTTAAATGATTAAGAACTTCTGATTCGATAAATATATTAATTCCTAATATCTTGTCCATTTGATAAGAGTTGAATTTAATAACTCCTTTGGAATTTTCTCTTAACTACTATCCGCCATTTCCTCCGATTAAATTATAATTAGAATCTATCTATATATAATTTCTAGATTCTGCATTTTCAAAGTCATATGTTTTATAAGCATCAACAGAATCAGGAAGATTTTCGATTCCTCTGATATTAAACACATTACTTAATGTTTTATCTTTAAATATAAATACTACTCCAAGCCTATAAATCTCTTCTGGATAATAACCAGTATAGTTATAAATAAAGTCCGAATCCTAGTAAGTATTTTGAATAAGATTAGAATAATTATAATCAAGACTTTCTATATTATATTGTTTAGTAGTAACAACTGGAAGGAATCTTAATGCACAATCTGCAAGATCTTCATAATTTAATTTAACCCTATCTAAGTTTCCAAGAAATAATCTATTCTATGCAGAAACCTAGGTTTCGACTGACCCATATTGTTGATATAAGGGATTAATTTCACTTATATCTACCTAAGAAATATCCTCCTATCCAGTTATTAATATTAATGCATCCTAAGACTCTGATATACTATAAGAAGTATTTATCTTATATGCATTTACTATTCGATTCTCAAATATATCTGAAGTAGCTCTAGTAAAATATACTAATATTTTATTATAAGCAGGATCAGCACTTTGTATTCTAAATTTGACTAATTTACTAGAGTTCTAATCCCTGAATCCTGAATATATACTATTAGCAGAATTTCCTATGAATATAGAAACCATTCCTGTTTCCTAAAAGAAATCAGATTCATTACCATCACCATCAACATATTTAAAATAGAAATGATAATTTCCTATACTTAACTGCCCTCCATAAAATACTCCTAAAAAAGTTACTTCTGCTATGTTGGAGGTTTTTTTATAAAGTGAAGTATCTATATCAAATTGTTCTCCTTGATCATAGATATTAGTGTCTACGCTATTTAATCTATTGCATATCTAATATTTATTTCTTTTAGTAACTGCAAATCTAGTATTTATTAATCTTGGAGGGTTTTTCCCGTCATTTAAAATAAGATTTACTGAGTTATCGTAAGAATATTGAGGAAGTATATTAACAGGATTATTTAAATCAAAATCTAATTCGTCTGTTTCAAAATCTATTATAGAGCCTTTTTGATAAAATATCGGAGCTTCTTCAGTTTTAGAATAGTAGGGATTTCCATTACTATCTATCCAAGATTCTATAGGAGTAAATACCTTATCCTAAATTATTCCAAAACATCTTTGTTCTGAATTATATTTAACTCCTCCTGATAAATTTACATCAAAGTCTTCTAACCTCCATAATTGCTATTTATAATATATCATGTCCTCGTTTAAACGATAATTATGGAGAGGATTATATTCGTAAACTAAATCTCCTTCTTGCTAAAATAATTTTAAAGAATAGTCGAAATTTAGTGTATTATTTAATTCAGTAACCATATCCAACAATCATTCTAATTCCTTGTATTCCTACACGCTGTCCTTCTGTTTTATTAAATTTTACATAAGTAGTTCTTCCGCCATAGTCTCCAGTATCCGAAGTAATTCTTAATCTCCCATTTTGAATTTGAATATAAAATCTATCTGGATTTTCTGGATTCTTCCAATTCTATACATCATCACTCTTAACTATAGAGCCGCCAGGAGATCGTCTATAGCGATCTATAAACTCGGGATATTTAAAATAATCAACAGGGTGTCCTGATTTTGAATACACTTTAGTTAAAGAAATTCCTGATGGAGCTTCGATTGGAGTAGAGTCTCCTTCTATCAAATAGTATTGACTATAATCAGTCTAAACATAGAATCTATTAATTATCATCTATATGTTAGGAGCATGTGTGAAGTTATAATCAATAACCTAGTCTATTAATTCTGTATAATTAAAATTATTAATATTTAAAATAGTTGGAATTTCAACATCATTAATTTTTAAAATCCTTCTATTATTAAATTCAATATTCATAAATACTTTAAATTTATAATTATCTAGATATGATAAAGTATTCCAAGTGTATCTCTATACTACCGAAGGAGTATTTACAAATTTATAATAATATCTAGCATATTTTTTAAAACATTCTTGCATACCTTTATCATATACAGTTGGACTTTGTCCCATTGTAAATCCTCCATAAAATATTGGTGGTAACAAATTTAATTCATAGTTTGTTCCATTTGTATCCCTATAACCTTTATCGAGATATCCCCCAAATAACCAAGCGTCTCTTTTTCCACCTTCAGTAACAGTAGGCATTTCTCCCTATAAAGCAATAAGCATTACTGAATTCCAAGAAGTTTTTACCGCATAAACAGAAGCGTAGGCACAGGCTGGACTTCCTCCAGAATAATACATTCTCTAATTGCTATCAGAGATGACTCCTAATCCTAAGTCCATATCAAAACCGTCTCCCTTTTCTTTATAAACACTAATCCCTATTGGTAATATATCATACTAATTTAACTTATCTAGTAAAAATGATTCCAACCCTGGCTAATATGAATTATGTATATCTACATTTACGGATGCTCCGTCACCAAAACTGTTATACCATATACTATTATTCTTTGCGTCCTATATGTGCTCTCCATAATATTCGGATACTACCATAGAACATCCCTTTTTACGATTGCATAAATATAATAAATATCCCGGACCCACATCTAGAGGTTTTAATTTATATGGTACAGTTACTTCTGTAGGTCTGTTATATAATACCTAAAATAATAGGTCTGCCCATAAGTGTAGTCCTACTGATATAGAACTGAGTGAATTTCTTACCTCTATTTTATCAAATATTTCATTTTTTGTCTCATCTTCTGGATCACTTGGAATAAGTACAGAATTATTTTTATTTATTTTAAAGGATCTAACCATATCATCAGTAATTTCGACATCTTTTAATTCCCAAATTCCAGCAGAATTCTTCTAATACTGTTTTCCCTAAAAATACACTCTATTAACAGGAGGATTTATAGGGGTCTGAGTTAAGCTACTAATATTAGTATAAGATTGATCTCCGGATTGACTTATAGAAAGTGATGTGTTATCATAATTGGCACTATAAATTTCATCTTCCCATTTAAAAGTGTTAACTCCATAAGTTGAATGTGTCTAAATCTATATTGTATCATTCCTATCATATTTATATTTTTGTACTTTATCAACATAAGTATCATTACTGTTAGGAACATAATATTCAATATTATAAGTAAAGTTAGAGATTTCTGAGGGATTGTTTGAATAAGTTAAGTAAGTCGGATTTACTTCATCTAGTTTTAAAGAAGCAAAATCATTAGTATCATAATACTTATGATTAAATACATAATCTGTATATAATATTCTATAATATTTATATATTTTTTCGGAATTATAATTTATAACTATCTCTACTAAATAACAATTATTATTATATATATTTTTATCTAGAAGTTCTGAAAAGTGTCCAGAATAAGATCCCTTATTATCAAGAACTTCAGAATTATCCCAATTAAATATTATTAATTCATCTCCTTCCTTATATTCTATTTCGTCTTTTACTTCCTAGTCTAAATCAATATTAGTATAATCTCCGTTATTAAACTACTACCATGTACTATTATTAGACTGTAATATCCTAGAATTATCAATTGTTATCCCTAATTTACTTAATATAACTAATTTATCAATAACATTTTGATTTAGTTCTTTAAAATTAAAAGTAACATTTTGTATTTTTTTGTTTCTTTCAGGATATGCTTCCAGACCCCAACTAAGTCTAATATAATTAGTTTCTACAAAATATCTATATTCAGATAAATGAATATAACCCGTTCCGAGCTTATTTAAATCTATCTAGAATGATTGTTTCAACCAAGATAAATAGCCATACGGCATTGACGGAGTTACTTCTAAATTAAGTATATTAGCGTTCTTTCCAGATTGTTTTGTTATTTCAACAGGTTGCTCTATTAAAAAATCAAAATCTTTTCCATTGTTAAATCTAGGAGAAAGAGTGTCTAATTTATTTTTATAAATAGAGTTTTTTGAATTTATTGATAAAATATTATCTATATAAGGAGGAGATAAAAATGTTACTTTATAGTTATCGTTATCTATAGCTTGATATTGTAATATATCAGTAGATCCTAAAAATCTATCTAATTTACCTTCTCTTATATATTCTATAGGATAACTTAATTTTATTTCATCAGTCGTTGTATTACTTCCTAGTTTTTTATCTATTTGTATACCATATAAATTTATTTTATCCTAAGAAGATTCATTAGAATAAGTCCAATTTACATAAAAATAAAATAATATAGTATCTTCATTTTTAATATAATCATAAGATACGCTAAATGAATTTATATACTCTAATTCTGCTATTATTCCAAGTTGCCCAGAGTATTTAGAATTAAATATATTATAGTTACTTTGTACTATATTTCGATATTCATCAAGATTAGTAGTATTAGTATCATCAGATAAAGTCTTAAGATAAAAATATCCGTCTTCAGCTGGTTGCCAAGTAAGACTACTATTTAAATTGTTTATCTATCCACTGCTATTTATAGCTACAACATTTAACTTGATATATCTAGGAAGTAAATCTGGATTAAATTTAGACTTTTGACCATAAGCACTTAAATACATAATAGCATCGTCTGCTTTAAGTAGTATCTAATATTTATCCCCAGGATTCAACATTTGATCTAATAAAATTATTTTTTGTACTGAAGTATTTAAATTAGATTTCGAGCTATAAAAATCAATACAATTTATAGATAAAGGAGTACTACTATTAAAGTCATTACTATTAAAATTTCTCTCAGGAGAAGGGAAACAACCAATCTAAGATTTTTTAGTAAATGGGTTATAAGAAACTATATAAACTATTCCTCCTAATTCTGTAGTACCTACTGGAATATAGCCTTCTGGAAGATATGCTGTTTCTACTCTTCCGTTTCCCATATCATTCTATAGAGCATTTTCGTTACCATTCATAGTAACTAAGGTAGCATTTAAAGCATTAGTTATAACACCATTAGGAGTAGCTAATGGATTGAAGTCCATCTATAAACCACCCTAAAATGTATTAGTTGTACTTTCTCTTTTCATAAAAGTTCATATTCATTATCATTAACCATTATATCTTTAAACTTTAGAGGCTCTCTAACCAATATTAATTCTGCTTTATCGGATTCAAAATTAGCTCTATACATACTATATTTTACGTGTGTTATATAAGGGACTCTGAAGATATATCTTGCTCCATTTTCTCTAATCTTACATTCGTCTAATATTTGATATAGAAACACATTGCCGTAAACAAAATTTTTTCTAGGTCTGCCTCTTTTCTTTTTCTATTGTAGATATTTATCATATTGATTTTTAGTTAATCCAAAATAATAATATCCGTCCCATTGTATTTTCCTCTTTCTGTAAAGAACTCTTATTCTTATAGCTAATTTTCGGATATAATATCTAAAATGTTCTATAGGATTTCTTTTTAGATTACCAATATAACTCCAAAAATTCTAATCTTTGATTATGGTATCTCCACCATAACTATTATGTAAATATAATACTTTCCAAGAATAAGTCAAAATTCTTTTAATGTCCGATTTAGGAATAGTAGGAAACATATTAAAGATCTATTCATGATAGTCTTTTATAGTTTTATCGTTGTTATTATCTCCGTAATTGAATCCTTCATTAGTTTTTTCAGTAATTCGGTCTCGTAAGGTCCTACTTACATATATATGTTTTTTTCTCGGAGTTCTATTTCCCATCATATAAAAGCCAATCCAATATCCAGAAAACATAGACTTTAAAAAATCAACATCCATCCATTTTCCATGCTATCTATAATGTTTAAAAGCATCTCCTGTAGTTCTATCCATACAGAGATAACATTTACGAGTTCCAGTTAAAGGAAGATGAAAGGTTATGTTATTTTCGATAATATCATTTATGACTAATTTGAAACATTCTTTAAATATTCTCCGAACTAGTAGATGTCTATGATAGTCATTATATAGTTCTTTACATTTATTACAATCAGACTTTAATTTCTTTAATGGAAATGTTTCTAGTATCTCATCTAATGTAAATGCACATCCCAAACTATATCTCATTGATACATTTTATAAGAATGATTAAACTATTTTCTATTATGACTTACTCTAGCATCTAAAACTTCATCCCATTGATTTTGAGAAAGTTTACAAGTACGTGCCTAATCACATTGAACATCCCAATTCTACTTTAAAGTATTTGCTATCTATATTATCTAAGGATTATTTGTTTTTAATCCTTCTTTATATTTAACAATATAAGCACAATAAGTAGCTAATGCCCTAGCTTCTTTATCTGTAATTTGTGGAAGTCCGTTTTCATCAGCAAGTTCAGATCTATACAGAATATTTATTTTTCCATAAGGTTTATCAAAATAAAGCATATCTCCAACTTGTTCGTATTTTATAAACTTTCCGGGAGCATATAATGGATTTTTAAATTTCTTTCTATACTCTATATAGGCTTCTATAAATGCAGAATTTGAATCTCCGTTTACTGTATCATTAGTAGAATATGCCCATTCTTCAAATCCAGTTGTTACTGCTTCTATATCATCAACACCGCAAGGTAATTGGACCCCTTCGTGACAATTAGTTACAGTAGTTTGGTATCTATTTAATTTAGTTCTTTTATTTCCGATTAAATTCCAGCCAACAAGTGCAATCTCTTCAAAAGTATCTTCTTCTAAGTCTATATCGTATAAAGTATTTAATAAACTTAATGCGTAATGAAAATCATTCATCCTTCAGAATATGTTTGATCATTCTATTTAAGTGGTACAGCTGCTTGCCTATACCATCTTAAATATTTTTCAGTTAATCTCTTTATTATTTCATTATCTAAATAAGTTAATGTATTATCTTCTATACAACATTCAAATTTAGATAACTATCTCGGATCTTTAAATATTGCAGATACTGATATATTTTTCAAAAGAGGTGCATTAAATACATAACAATCACAATAACCATCTTTATTCGGAGTTGTATCTATCCAAACAGACGGTCTGTTTTTTCCTCTTTTTCTGTATTTTCTATTTCTAAATGCTTGTGGGGATGTATAATAAATAAAAGGTAATTGTCTATCTGTAGAACCTATATAATCTATAGCTCCAAGTTCGTTTAATATTTGAGGTATTTCAAAGTGGGCTATAGGAGGTTCTGAACAATCTTCTATGTTTCTACAATTGCACCTTTCTAAATCTTTACAATCTATAGGAATACAATTTATAGATATATATAAATCTTTTTTCGGAAGTAATCCCTTACTTGCATATTCTTTTATAATTAATAGTCTTTCTGCTATTACAGAGTCTTCTAATAATTCATCAGAAAGAGACATGTTAGTATGAAATCCTCTAAGGCCACTAACAAGATTATTTTTAATAGCTGACGCTAATTTTTCTATATACATATAAAATCAAAAAGGGTGAAGGTGATAACACCCTCACCCCATATTATTAAGGTTCTGTTACTTCTGCTACTTCAGGAACTTCAATAAGTTTATTATCAGGAGCAATACCAGAAAGTGCAGTTTCAAAATCCGTTGCAAGACTATCAAGTACATAGAAGACGTGAGTTGTAAGAGATTTGGAAACTTCTCCAACAGCATTCATTCCCATAATACCGCGCTTCTTACAATAATGAATTGTGTACTGATTGTACTTAGCTCCAACAATTGGAGTCTCGTCTTGATTAGTACCAAAAGCACGAGTTCTAGTCTATGTCGGAAGACGAAGATTATGGAGTAAGAATGAATATGTACCAAACCCTTCAATACCTTCAAAGTAAGCCTCTGCTTTACCTGTTACTTCAGCATTATGTTCTGCCTTAGTAGCAATATCTTCGAGAGAACGAACTACGGTATATTCACCCATTCCATGATAAGCGTCCTTATTAAACTTTTCAATATTTACTTTCTTAAATCTCTGATACTCAGTAGTTGCTTCGATAGTAATAAAAGTAGTACTATAAGAAACATTAAGAAGTTTTTCGCCAAATACCATAAGATTATATTTCTTAATAGTATCGACCAACTTCTTAGCAGTATCAGCAGCACTCTTATTCCATACAAAATCTACAGAGAAGGGCTTACCTTTTACATAGAGATCATTAGAATACCGAGAATCTGTAGACGATTGAGTAAGTCCAACATAAAGAGAAATTCGGAATTGATCTCCATCTTTTCCTCCAATCTAAGAAAGGTCAAGAGTAACCTTGGCATTTTCAGCCTCAACTGCCTTTGCTTTATAAATAGCAAGAACACTATCAGCTTTAAAATTGTTTACTCTTTTTACATTAAGACTAGCAGGAGTATCGTCAGTAGCTTCTTGAAGTGTCCATAACGGTTTACCTGTAGTAAAATCATTTACAGAATTAATTACATTAGTAGTTGTAAATTGAAACATAATTTAAAATTTTTATTATGCCTTAGTAGGCTATTGTGTCTATTGCTGAGCTGGGTTTGCAATAGACTATGAAACTGTAGCATTTGTCTAAAGTCTTGGGTCAGCAGTGTTTTCCATTACTAACAGCACCAGCTCATTTATAATCTCTTGACATACATAATCCGGAAATTCCAGAATCTGTGATGTATCCTTAGTTAAATCTACTTGTTCCTATGTAAGTCTGATGTACTGAGGGGTTTTAATATAATCAACAAAAACCTTTTTTAATTCAAATACATCGTCGCTTCCATATCTTATTTCACATCTAACTGATGAAGCGTTTCCGTATCTAACTGCTGCTTCTTTTTCTATTACAGATTTATTTGCAATATTGTTGAGAGATATTTTTCTTGGAAAATTTGAGTCTCCAGACGTAGGTTCAAGTTCTTTAGATTCAGAATTTTCTTGGAACTATCTTGAATACATAGAAGACATATCAGTTCCTACAGTATCAATTTTTAATTCTGCTTTATATAGAGGGACTTCAGCATTATTTTTTTCATAACGCTATACGGGATTAGTGGGTAAATCGTCGCTAGTATTTACATTATGTATATAATAATAAGGTCTCTATGGAAGAGGTCTATTGTAATAGTCATTTATAATAACTGACCATGAATCTCCGGTTAATCTTTTAGCAGCGAATTGAACATTATCTCCTTGATTATAGCACTTATACCTTTCTTTTACTTCGTATATACATATACAATTTAATAAGTGCATATAATCTAAAGGTAGATAAACTTCATAATAAGCTCCAAAAAGGTTAGCTGATCCAGCTTTAAACTCTTCTCCGTATATTGAACCTGATTTTTGAACATCCAATATAGCAGTAGACTTTAGAACGCGTAAATCATCAGTAGTCTGTTGATTAATATCATAGATATTATATCGTTTATTTATATATTGATTGACAGCTTTATTTATAAAGTAATTAAAATCCTACAAGAGCATGCTAGGAGCATTTACTTTACTGAGTTCTGTCAAAAGTGATTCCCAAAGCCCTTTGGCTGTCATTTAATTGAGAATTTTAATTATAATGTTTTAATCTTGTGTCTTTTTATCTTTCTTAGCGTAATACTCAGGATATGTATCCTGCTTAATTAATTCCAGCACCTTTTGATTCTTAGGCTGTTGCATCCATGCAATAACAGCATCATCAGTAGCTCCAAGAACAACATTATCTCCGTAAAGGTAAACCTTATTCTTAATATAAATTACTTTCTTTTCTTTTGCTTCAATAAATAAAAGTCTAAGAGATATATCGTCTCCAGTATAAAGATTAATAATCTTATTAGGATCTTTTTCTGCAATTCTAATTAAGAAATCGATAACATCTGCTATAGGTTGATTTCTCATATCTTTTCCGAGTATTCTAGCCATATTAAGCTGCCCATCGGCTCCTCTAGGATCATCATAAATGTACGATTCTGCTTTATGTATGAGTTGTTTCTTAGATACTCTACGTTGTGTTTCAAGTCCAGGACGGTCAATATACAACTCAGCAATACCATTACGAGTAGGCTTTTTAGGTGTAGACTTAGGACCATCAATTATAAGATTTCCATCTTTATCTTTAGCATCTCTATCTTTAGCAATTAAAGGGCAGTTCTAAATTGCTTCCCATTCTGCTTTTTCGTAAATATCATCTAAGTGATAAGTCTTTCCACTTGTTATAACAAAAATATGATTTTCAGGAAAGAATACTGCTTTACCTTCTGAGTAGTCATTTCTTTCTTTTTCACTCATAATCATATCCCCAGCAGAGTTAACTCTCTTTACACATGAAGGCCATTGACCATATTTATTTTTACAAGGTTGTATAAAGTATTTTAATCCACTTTTATCATATATACCTCTAAGAATAATTACTTTATCATTAAAAACAATGTCTGTTGTGCTCATATTAATTCATTAATCATTTAAAAAAGTATCTAGGAGAGGGTATTAAGGCTCTCCTAGATTTATCTAAAATACTGTGTTTAATCTAATTATGCTTCCATGAGAATTACGGAACGGTACGGTGTTGCAACCATTATACCTCCATAGCCATGAATTGTACGACGAGAGCCAGCAACATTACTAGAAACTGCTCCAGAAGTACGTCCGTCACTACCGCCTTTGGTAATTATCTTTACTTTTATAAAGACATAGACTATATCTTTAACTTTTAATCTATATATTTAAATATATAATTATGACAGTGTTTAGCTATTCCATTCAATACTTTAGATACATTAGGAAATTCTTTTTTAGCTGATCTTAAAGTATTAAATACTTTTATTAATTCACCATCTTTAGTATATTGTCCAACTTTTCTAGCTATTTTAATATTATGTTCTTTACTAGATACTAATTCTACTTTTTCTCCTCTAACCCATATAGAATTTTTATAAATTGAGTCCATTTTTATAGATCTATTTACCTCACATATTCTATATCCATAATTTTTTAATTCTTTAGAATCCTGATACGACCTGATATATTTTCCAGTTATGTCATATTGATGTATTTCTCCAGAGATATTAAAAATAGGTTTATTAAATTTAGGAAGTAGTTTTAAAGATACATAATATTCATCAACAATGTTTCCAAGTTTAGCACATCTTTGTATTTTACATAAAGGAGTATTTAAACTTCTTGCGCATTCACTTATAGAATCATATTTTTTAATATAGTCTCCATCTAAATTATACAAGTATATTGGAATTTTGGGGTTATCTATATGATATTTTGTTAAATCTAATTTATCATATTTATCAAAAGACCATAAGCATCCTCCAGAAGTTCTTTTATAATTTGCAGCATGTCCGATTGCTCTAGCATTTATATTAATACTATTTCCAGCTTCAACTATAGACTTCCACTCTTTAATAAAATTGCCATTAAGATCATATTGATATATAATTTTATTATGTAATGGAGGCATACCCCCACCAAGAGTAATATTATAAGTATCTTTTCTCTTAATAAACTCTTCGTTTACAATAATTCCTTCTAAATCCAATGCTTCTCTTTCTGTATCAAATACTTGTATTGTTTGTCTCTTAAAAGCACTATATCCATATTTTTTTACAGCTTTGTAAAAAGGCAGTTTTGGATTTTTTAATTCTGGATTAGATTTAAAAACATTTATTGAATTTCCAATGTAACCATCGAAAATATCTGGATTTTCAGTACCATGAACTCCTACATAAATATGTAGGTTAACTAAATTAGTTGTTAAATATACAATATATTTCATAAATAATAGACTTTTTAAAAAAGTTATTTCCTGTTTCCACTTATTTGTGTACGTTCATTTGAACTAGTCGTTGAGCTTTATTCGGAGCTGGTTTATAACCTTGCATATTCCGAATCTTAGTTGCTGATTGTCCAATCCAATTAATTTTCAAACATTCAAACTTGACATTACTGTCTACTTTGTAGTTTAATTGGCTCTAAGGAGTTTCCAGCAGTTAAGGAAATTTATTCTCATAAGAATCACTTCTTATGCGGCGCAGGCGCGGAAGTTTACGCCGTCTTGAGTATTGATAATCATATCACCACCCTCAAGAGTTACCTTGCTAATAGCAGGCATTGCAGAAGTTTTATCTGCGGTTAAGTCAATACATACACCGTATCCCTTGTCAGGATACTCGCGTGAAAGGGCTCTATCAACTACAAAGCTGATTTCGTTGCCCGCATATACATATGTATCGAATGTGGCTCCTACTTTTACGTAGCCACCCATGCCAGAATTGGCAGATTTTGAGTACATATAAGTACCATCGGTTCTAAAGTTAGCGAGATACTCGCCAAGAACCATATTAACGTCATTCCATAGCTTGCGGTTAACCACAAATACTAACTTATTGCCAGTATCAGCTTGTGCTTTATCAGCCATGTCAGACATAATCATATTAAATAATTGAAGATTAGGCTTTCCGCTATAAGAATACTTATTAGCACCTGCTTCAATCTAAGGAATTGCTCCCTCGCCTATATATCATTCTGTTAATCCGTTATCACTAACGGTGTCGGACTATATCTTTGACTCATCAAATGAAAATTTAAACTTTTTACAATGGTTTCTTTTTCCCAAACATACCTATAAACAAGATTTAAATTGTTTACTACATTCTGTTATAGAATCCCATTCTCTGACAAAATCTCCTTCTAAAGTATATTGATACACTTTCTTAGGAGTTTTTAATTCTAGTTCAGGGTTTTCTAAAAGAATATTCTCATATTTAGTATATGACCAATAATAATTTTTATAAAGAGAGTTGTTTTTTATAGCTCTTTTTATGTCATTTTTATTATATTTAAATTCTTTTTTTACTTTAGATATATTTTCAAATTCTTTATAAAATAATCCCGATATATTATATATATATACTTTTGGTTCATTTTTTATAGACCCATCTAAATAACTCTCGATAGTTTCTCCTTCTTTTAAAAACCAATATCCTGAAGTAGCATATTTTCCATAAATTGCATTGGTAATCTTCTCTCTTTCTATATCAAGCTCCCTTGCAGCCTCTGATGTATTTTTAAAAGATTTTAGAAATCTTCCTTCTGTAGTATACTGTCTAATGCTACCCCTAGCACTAGGCCTATAGTCAGATACATCCATTATTTTAAAGCATTCTTCGGACCAATACGAACCTTCAAAAGATCTTTTATCATTGATTACCATTCGAATTCTATCCTTATTTACCTTATAATAATCAGTTATAGATTTTACAGACTCCCATTCTCTAATAAAATTTCCATCTAAATCATATTGATATATTTCTTTATTAGGAGACGGAGGATAACCTCCTCCAACTGTTTGATTATAAACATCGGTTCTTTCTATAAAGGATGGGGAAACTATTTTATATTCCATATCTAACGCTTCTTTTAAAGTTTCATATACTTTTAAGGTCTTTCGTTTAAAATTTTTAGGCCCATACTTAGCTACAGCACATTGAAACGCTGTTTCTCTACAATTATAAGACTTCGGAGAGTTAGAATAGACACCGTTTCCTAAATATGTATCGAATTTGTAGGGAGTTTCTGTTTTATGTACTCCTACGTAGATTTTGGAATTAATTAAATTAGTTGTTAAATATACAATATATTTCATTTTATAAATTGTTTTGTTTACTTATCATTTATAAGTCATCTTCCACTTCCACCAATTAAATATTGATGTACTCTTATTACTAAGATAGTCTCTGAACTTCTTTAGGATCATGCTTAAAAGTCAGTATCCTAAATTTAGCTGCTGATTGTCTTCTATTAAAATAAATAAAGAGTTCCAGCAATTCAAAAGATTTATTCTTGTAGTTATTACTAACTACCCCTACATATTCAAGCGGCGAGCATTTGAATGTTTATAGGTCGACCCGTCAATTTGTTACCCATAGAGCTTTTTATCTCTATGTTCTTATACTTCATATTCGTATAAGTTCAGCATATATTTTAATCCTAATAGGATTGGAATCACTCGTGGAGATATTTTATTCTATAATTAGTTTCAATCTCTATGCGTTACACTGATATAAGTATTTTAATCCTTATATTTAGCACGGTATTCTCATCTCAGAGTTCACCGTTTTTGATTCCTGTTTCATTATATGTTACCATATAAAGCGACACTTTTGCATCGGGGTCCTGAATTGTGGCTTTGTTATTGACCATTTATACTATATATTTCTATATAGATTAGACTATATCTTTAATCTATTTACTTTAACCATAAATAGACTACTCTCTGTTTCCATCATTGAGATGTACTCTACTCAGTTATTCATAATAGTATTTCTCTATTATTATCCTTTCGATAGTCGTTGAACCGTATTCTAAAATTATTTAGAATCTTGGCTGCTGATTATCCTTTCGGACTTCCCAGCAATTAAGAGAGTTTATTGTGAACTATCAGTTAATCCACATTACCCTTGTTAAGGAGTACATTTGTTACTTTATATTACTATAAAGATTAGACCATATCTTAATTTGTATATTACAAATCCTTCCCTTTTCCACCATTAAGGTGTACTCTACTCGTTTATTCACCTTTTAAGGCTATACTTTCGATGGTCGTTGAACCTTTTTATAATTAAGATCCTATACTAACGTCTATTAAAGGATTTTTATCTCCTTCTATTATTTTAATAGATTCTATACATAAATCATAAATACCATGTCCCCAAATTCCGAAAAACTGAATATTAGATGAATTCTTTTTAGCTTTTCTTAAAGACATTGCTTCTTTATGATAAATCTTATGATATGTTTTACGTATTTCCGAAATAAGCTCATATAAAGACTTGAATTTTATAGTCTCTTTTACGACGACTTTAAACGGATAACATAAAAATAAATCGGCAGTAATTTCCCTTTCAAAGAGAATATTCTGACAATTATAACTATTATTACAAATGGGTTCACATATTAATTCTTCATTAAGTTTATTGAACCCATTAAGAACTTTTTTATTTTTAAACAATTCTGAACAGTAAGCAAAGTTACTTTTGTTTTCGTTAGTATTATAAATTATTTCCATAGCTACTACTATTATTAATTATAAATTTGGCTGCTGATTGTCTTTTTAAACTACTAGTTGCAGAATAGTTTAGTTAAGAGTTTCCAGCAATTAAAGAAGTTTATACAGGCCAACTCTCTAGCCTGTGTTCATCGCATATACATAAGTGTCAAGAAGTTCCTTCTCCTTCTTTACCATCTTATATACACCCTCAGACTTTGTTTTGTCCTTGTCATCACAGATTTCCATAAATACCTTTTCCTGAAGTGCATAGAGCGAAGACCAAGAGGTATCGCAGCGGAAGGTGGTCATGAAATTTCTATGAAGTTCGCTTTGAGATTGGAATTTTGAATATCCCTCTTCGCTTAATTCTGTAACAGCCACTGATTGGAACGTTGTGGTCATTCCAGGCTAGCAGCCATCAAGATCAAGAAGAGTATCATAGTTATTATCAATAAGGCGTACTTGCATTTCCCAGTAGTCATCTCTTTTGCGAATAGGACGACTTACAACCTGACATTGCTGCTTTGTTTCATCAATACGGAAGATGTCATACTTCTGATAGTAGTTCTCCCTAAAGGCCATTGTAATTTCTGATCCATTTTCACCCTATTCGATAGGAGTTTCAGCAAATTCGATCTTTTTAATTTGATTAGACTCAACAGACCATTCAAATACCATTGAATTTACATTCTGGAACTTGCCAGGCTTTTCCTCATTATAAAACACATTCCTCAAACCGTCTGTTAAATAGCTAAGTGTATTATCAGTGTACATTCTAGCAATTACACCAAAACGGTGAGGCTTTGCGCCTAAATACTTTGACCAATCTTCATAAGTTTTTGTATCCATCTTGTTATTTATAGGCTCTTTATCCTATAATTCATATAATTTATCATCTTATATGATCAGACTATATCATTTTATATCCTGCGCTCGTGTCTTTATATATTCTCTATTAAAGAGTTTCAAAAGTTAGTCGTTGAACGTTATAAAGATTTTAACCTTTATCTTCGCTGCTGGTTATCCGAGAATAATATGTTATGATGGACTTCCAGCAATTCACAGGATTTTAAATGGGCAATACATTCACCCATTGTAGGGATCTTACTTGTAAAATTTGCAACTAACATATTATTTCTTTATAATTTTAAAAATCGTCTAAATCTTCGTAAAAGTTTTTACTTTCTACTTTTTCTTTAGATTTAAAAACAACATCGGATTTATTATCTTGTTTACCTTTATTATAGCTCTATTGTCTAACGTTTGTAATTTCTCTCTAGAAATATTCAGTAATATTTTCAATCATATCTTTAGCATTTAATACAAGCCATGCTGTTTGGACAAGTGTTTTCGGGTCTGACAAGGCCTTACTAAAATGATTTACACCTGCTGCATCGGTTCCAGTTATAAAATCATATAACTCTTGCATATCATCTCTATCCAGATTTAGATCATATCCAGAGAAATCTGTAAAATTATTTATTTCATCTATAATCTTATTTGAGAACTGTTCATACTATTGTTGATTATAAAGCTCTTGTTCAGCTTGAGCTTGACGAAGATTTTCTTCCTCAATCTGCTTATATTCATTACGAATAGCATTTATTTGTTTTGTAAACAATGTCTCATTAGACTTAGCTTTCTCTAATGCTTCCTGAGCTTCTTCATCTGAAACTTCTCCCATACGACTAATAAAATCTGCTATAAATAATTCATCATCACTATACTCATCTACTGTGTAAGTCGGAGTCTGATTATTTTGGATGTAGCTATCAACACCTTGTTGTTGAATATGTTGAATATATTCAGACGGCGACAATCCACTTTCTCTAATAGCATTTATAAGCTATATTTCTGTATCATCTAATCCAGTGTCTTTATCATCATCAGAAGCAGATAGGATATTAAACTTATCCTCATTGCTTAATGAATTCCAATCTACTTCTTCGACAACACCTTCATCGTTTTCATATTTGATTTTAGTTTTGTCTTCTATACCTCTAGCCTTTAACAGAGAAGTAATATAATCTTCTTCATCACCTGTTTTTGGCGGTTCTTCTGTCCCCTCGACAGGAGGATCTATAAGGTCCTCATCAGCGGGCTGAAAATCATCAAGATCGTCCATTAATTCATCATCCATACGTTATTATTTATTTATAAACTAAGTATTACCTGTAGTTAAATCAGTAAAATGTGCGTTATATGAAGTAAAATCTACATTATAGAAAAAGTTTTGTATTGTTGGAACTTGCCCAGGCTACTAATCCTATCCCATTCCTAATGTTGGAATTAAATTTCCAATAGTTAAACCTATTATATTAAAATCTACAACATAACCAAAAGTAGATATTCTTCCATTAGTTTGATAAATATCCTAAGCTGGATAATACCCAATACTATCAGGAGAATCAGTAGTTGGAGGCCTTTTACCTCCAAAATATAAACCTAAATATCCTGCGCCTCCATTTATTAATATATTCTAATAGTAGAAGTTCCACCCAGTTACATTATTATATAAATGTTTGTTCTAATTTAGAAAAGAAGATATTACAAACTGTAAAAACAATTTAACCCACGATTTATCATTCCAAGAAGCTAAATTTCCTATAGAACAATCTCTATATTTAGAAACAATTTTACCATCATTTATATTCCACCAACTATACTAGCTTGGAGAAGGACCATCACAATTACACCATTTAATTGCGACTTCCTCATTAACTGTACTATTTTGAAGATTATTACTTAATTTACTCCATACAGTATAATCAGAAATATCTGAAGGGTAGGGCACTGCCCATAAATAAGGATAATTATTATTTTCTGGTTTTATATTATGTTGAGGTCTTGTAGATAATAAAGATTTTATTTTATCCAATCTTATTCTTGTATCTGATTCAGTTGAAGTACTACTTATATCAATATATTTACTTATTCCGTACCCCAATTCTACAGTATTGTTATTTTCTACAAAACATAAAAAACCACCGGGAAGAGCAACATAATTATTAGAATATTTATCTTTATAATCAAAAACATTAGTACTTCTTATAAAGATATATTCCTAAGTATCTTCAATATAATTATCAACTAAAGTCCAAGAAACTCCGTCATAATACCATAAATACGGAAATTCTTTAGATGTATTAGATTTATTAGTTCCTACATAAGTAAAATCTTCAGGCTAATTATTTACCATATTTTTAGATAAATAATATCCATTATATCTAATAAATAATATATAAGAAGATAACTCCGAGACTTCATAAGTTACTGGATTAAGTAAGAAATCTAAAGTTCTTAAAGATAAATCACCATCTTCTGTAACAGCACTTACATTTCCAGTTATATGAATTTTCTCAACCTCTGGCTATAAAGTAAGATAACCATATTTAGCACTTACTAATTTAATATTAGATTTAGCTAATTTAATTATTTCCTTAAATTTATCATTTTTAGTAATCCAAGTCTAAACATCCTAAATAGACGCCGTCTTAGATGTATATAATAAGTTTAAATTTACTTGTCCAGAAGCTATATTCTAGACCCACTCTGTAGATGCAAACTTAGAAGAATTATCATCTTCTGGAAGTATATAATCTTTAGTATATTGTGCATTTAAAAAAGCTCCGTTTTCAGAGTAAATCCCATATCCTTCAATAGAAATTTCTTCTTGTTCATTTACTCCCTTTAATTCTAAGTCAGTCAGATTTCCATATCTGGAAATAATCTTATCGTTCTGTTCTATATCTAAATTATTTTTAGATAAAGTAAGAAGCGTAATACCATTAGATTTATAAAGAAAACAGGTTTTACCAGATATTTCGTTATAAATAGGCTCAGAAGCGATCCATATACTGGGAGCTCTATCTTCTTCCGATTCTTCCGATTCTTCTTCCTTATTAACTAAAGTTAAGTAAACAGGATTAAATTCGGCATTATAAACTACTATACTATCTCCTACTTCATAAGTATTGTTGAAAGCAAAGGTAACATTATAATATAATTGATCAACTTCGTTAAAATCAAAACTATAATTTTTTGAATTCCTTACAATACTAACTAATGCACTATAATCTAAAGATTCTGTATAACTATGCTCTATTCCTTCTTCTAAAACTGGATCTCCTAAAATTACTATTACATAAACAGTGACATTATCGTTTAGTTGTAACATAATTACTTCTTCTCCATTAGAAGTTTCATACTAAAATGAACTCGGAACATTGTTAACTCTTATATAATATTCTTCCTATTCTTCCGATTCTTTTAATACTATATACCCATTTCCTATTTCAGAAATTATTCCGGAAACAGTATAATGACTATTATATTTAATATCAGATTCATTTAAACCAAGAACTTCTGATACCGATAATGTTTTGGAAGATTCTTCAGTTTGATATTCTTCTAATTTTGTAATAACATTATTACTATAGAACCAATATTTAGGATATAATAAAGACTCATCTATATCACTATCGTCTTTATTTCTATGAATTAAATTATCTATTTCTAAGGTAGATTCTCCGTTTAATTCATATAATCTAAATCCTTTATTACTATTAGCATTTTCAGACTATATTTTAGAAGTTACTATAGAATTATTGAACTTACTACTATCTTGATTTATAGTAATAATATCATTTGAGTTTATTTGAATATTATAATTTCCAGAGGAATTAAAGTAAGTATCAAGATCAGAATAAATAGTTAAAGAGTCTAATTTTAAAGAGTTGTTTTCTCCAGAACCTTTTATTACAAGAGAACCCTAAGATTGATCATTTTTCTGAATTATTATCTGTTTAGTGTACGGATTTGGAATGTCGAGTTTAAACTCTTCTATTTTCCCATCTTTTATAATATATAATTTCTATTCAGATTCTATATAAATCAATCCACTATTTACATCCTTTACATCGGATATATTTTCATAAATAAATCCTATGTTTTTTAATGCCTATATTTTCTATTCTCCAGAAGTTTCTTGGGGAGACATAAAAGAAACATAAGTAGTTCCGATTTCTCCAATAAGATTTATTATCTGTCCATCAACAACTAAATCAACTCTATCGTCAGTTACATAAATTCCATCTTTAGAACCAACAGAATCCTATTTAAAAATAAATTTAGCGTCAACATTTATTTTACCATCTTTAATAAGATCTATAAATTTGTTTCCCCACTAAATTTTTACTTGTCCTCTAGTTTTTATTAAAAAATCAGAAGAAGTATTACCTACATCAGTATAAACTCTTCCAAAAAGAGCTTTACCTAATACATTAGTCATTATTGTATTGTTATAGTAATATCTTTTTGGTCTTTAATAAGAGCATATAACTTTTTAAAGGTTTCCTTGCTTTGGGTTAATCCTCCTATAATAGTATTGTTTCCAACTAATATACATCCAGATGTAAGTCGAGCACCATTAGAACCTTCTCCAACGTGTATTAAAATTCCATCAAATCCAGGAACGTTTAATAACCTTGGAAGTTTTCCATTGCATACTTCTTTGTAGAAAGATTTTGATCCAAATTTAGGGCTTACTATATCTAAAGTGATTTCATAAGTCCCAGTCGGAATAGCTGTTTTATTTGGTACTTTTATCTTTTTTATTTCTTTTAAGGGCATAGTCTATTTAAGGTTCCTATCTTTATCTTCTAATGTGTTACATATAAATTTTCCATCAACATAAAGACGTCCTATTGTGTAGGTATCTTTTTTCCACTTTCTTTCTACTAAAATATTCATTTTTCTATCAAACGTTAAATTTTAAAACAAATATATAAAATAAAACCTAACTCCAAAAATATATTCGGAATTAGGTCTTATTTATATTTAAATCATATCTTCCCATTCAATAGGTATTCCTTGCTTAGCCATATCGGCATACCATCTATTAAAAATTAAATTACTCTCTTTTTCAAAAATATCTTTTAAAAAGAGAACAAAATGTTTTTCATCAGATATACTAGATCCATATAATGTACATCTACACCAATTTGCTACATAAACATAATCATACAATTTAGAATTATTTAATTCTATACCATGATTTTGTAACAACATATCTAACTTTTCTTTTGTATATTCTCTTCCGGGAAGCTATTTACATGCAAAATCACACAACTTCTTATTAAAATGCTCTCCGTAATACCTGAGATAGTTTATAAATTCTCCAGGTCTAATATCGTATATAGTTAAATCCTCTTTCATATTAAAACAAAAAAAGGTGGTAACTTATAGCCACCACCTACCATTATTAATAACCGTATCTTCCACCTCTTTTACGACCACGTGCTTCATACTCTTCATCTTCTCCGTATTTATCACGATCGTATATTTCAGAGTGCTCTTCCAATTTCTTTATCATCTTACAAGCTATGGTTTTTAATCTATGAAGATGTTCTATGGTATCTTCATAACTATCCTAATTAATTTCAATAAATCCTTTCATATAGTTAATTTTAATTGCTTAATATTTTCTTATATCTGTTATTCTTTAGACTATTTATCTTTAGTAGTTATATTTTTATCACCTTTAAGTTCAGCTAGCAACTGCGACATCATATTTTCAAGATTAGCATTAGTTTGTGCCATAGCTGCAACTTGATTTTTTAAAGTAGCTATCTCAGCTTCCTATTTTTGCTTTTCAGCATATTCAGGATTAAGCTATTGCAGAATAGCCTCATAAGCGATAATTTTTTGTTTTTCTTCGTCAACACGTTTAAGGTGTTCTTCCGAACGATTCTTTAAAGTAGTTAGCTCATTATTCATAGCATCTCGACTCATAGAAACGACAATATTACCATAGCCGTCTCCAAAGTCTGCAATCTCTTTATTAGCTGGAAGTCTTTGAAATTGTTGAGTAGCTCCATTTACTGAAACTACTACATCTACTACATATTCTGGCTAGGAACCTAATCCTGCTGGAATAGTCGGAAACTTAACTTGTGGTGCCGAAACCGAAGTTACTGTACCAACATCCAATCTAGGATTAGTTCCTTTTGTCAGAATATAAAATTGCTAGTTTGTTCTTAGTGATTGAAACATAATTTTTCTACTACGTTAAGCTGCTGGGGTAGCAGGAATATCATTTACTACTTGGAAGATTCCCTAGCATTTATTAAAATATACTAAAAGATAACTTCCGCTAACTACTCTATTAGAAGCTATTGGTTTCCCAGAACCTCCTAATAATGGAGTTCCTATAGATCCTGTCTATGGATTAGACTATGTTTCCAGAGAAACTGTAAATGCGGCTGAACCTGCTCCAGCAGATGGAATCTAAGATATACGAAGGAGCATTAATCCTTCATTACACAACTGTTTAAACCGCCACGGACAGAGTTGATAAGTAACTACACTACCAGTGGTCGTTACCGATATAGTTTGCATTTGTGGAATACCTCTGTTATTAACATACTTTATAGGAAACTTTCTAGAAAGCATCTGATTACTCCACTAAGCATAAGGTAAATAATAGGGATTAAACATATAAATTACTATTTATTAACATCCACAATTTCCGCCCTAGTAAGGGAAGTAATCACTCTGACAACCATAAGGATTGCAGGTAATATACGCAGGAATTGGGCAAGGACGTAATTGATTAACTAAATTCTGAGTTTGTGCTTGCTGAGATGCTGATAACTGGAAGGCCTAAACTTGATCACGCAAGTTCTGGTTCTCACGAGCCATTTCACGCATTTCAAGCTGACAAAACTTATCATTAATAACTTGTGTCTAAGCAGCAATAGCATTTTTTAACTCACAAGTTTGCTGAGCTGTTTCAAAATTAGTTGAAGCAAACCCACGCTCAACAGAAGAATTAACAGAATTGATAGCTCCTTGAAGAGTATTAGTTTGGTTTACTGTTGCTAACTGATTCTCATAACCTTGACGAGTTATAGCATCACGGAGAGTGCAGCAGCACTCTGAAAGCTGTCTGGATATTTGACAATCACCGCTCTATACAGCATTAATAATACGCTCAGCAGAGAAACCAACCTGACCAGCAACTTTATCAATACCACCACGAACATCACATATAGCGCTGTTGAGAGTATTAAAGTCACAATTAAGTTGGCCAGAAAGCTGTTGGATAGCAGAATTATTTCCCTTAATAGCATCCATTAAGAGATTAGAGTTCTGATTAGTATTCATCTGTTCGCGAAGTGCCTCAAGCTGACTCTGAACTTCAATATTCTGAGCACCTCCAAAGCCCTCATTTCCCCAGCCATTACCAAAGAAACGATTAGCGAACATCATCCATACTAAATAAATGACAAAATTATATTACGAATATACCGTGTCCGTATATTCTCTTTATGTTACCATAAAGTTTAGACTATATCATATTTTGAAATAACTTCAAAACCCTCGCGCTTCGATTTCACTTGAAATCTACTTCATAAAGAATAGTCGTTGCACCTTTTTAAAAGAATCTTTTAAAACTTGGCTCATAATTGTCCCATAAGGAGTTTCCATGAGTTCACGAGGTTTTAAATCCGCTCATTTTATTAACGGATTATTCCACTAGCCTCCCATGCCTCCATTCATCATAGCGGCCATTGCGAGAGGATTATTATCATCCCTCCGATTAGCTAAAGTAGCCCAAAGAGCAGCATCACCGTGGCTCGTTTGTCCTGTTTCAGGAAACATATAAATTTTACTATCTGACATAAAATTATTTTTAAATTTTTTGAATAAAATTAATCTGAAAATCTAAGTAATCTATTTTTATACGCGTATATATTTTGTACTAATTAAGTACGTTACAAATATACATAAGAAAAATTATTACTCAAAATAATTTTATGTTAATAAGTGTTAAAATTTTTTAGAGAATATACAAAAAAAATTCCCGAGTTTAAATACTCGGGAATTTTTAATAATATTTATAATTTCAAAATTTAATGTGTTGGTAATTTATAATATCCATAAAAACTTAATCAGAAATTACATGTACTGTTCTAAAACCAACGGTAGTATTAGCAATATCTAATCTTAATTGCGAATCATACGCACCCAAACCACCCTATTTATCAATAAGCGCAGTACTGCCCATAAGCGATATCTTAGGAGTACCTGTATACGAAACATTATACTAATCACACGAATATGTATCACCATTTCCTCCAGTTTCTTTTGGAATAATATCCGCATGATTTCCTATGTGTCTATCTTTTATATACCTAGATAATCTTGGTTGTTTAAATATTCTAGAAATTTTTCCAGAAAGCTCATTTAAATTATCTGTATAATTAGAAGCGTCATTTATTATATAACACGTAGGCAATATATTTGAATTCGAATTTATAGGAGTGTCTATTAATATTCCATCTAATGCAGTCCAAATATCTCCAAATGGATTATCAAATCCTCTCCATCTCGGAACATTAAGTAAAGGAATATTTATCGGAACTTTGACAACACTGGTAGATTCTACAGATAATGTAATATTACAAGTACCTGTAAAATTAGCTCTTATTTCTCTATTATATCTAGAGGTTCCCCAATTTACTTCTACCAAACCTTGTGATGAAGAATCTACAGTAGCGATTATTACATTATTAGATACAAACTGTAATTCTTGTCCTTCTTCTAAACCAGAAACAGAATATACATGTAGTCCGCAAGCATAATACCAAGATGCTGAAATGCCAATACCGTTTGCCTTTTTTGATTCTGTTATTATAATAGATGTTCCAGATGTTGCAGTAGTGAATACTGAAGAATCTCTAGTATACTAAGTCATATATGAATAAGTATGGCTATCTACATTAAGATTCTTCTCTTGTATTTGAAGTAAACCTGTGTGATTTCCAATACTATTACCAAATCCGTTTTCAATCAACGGCATTACGTAATTATAAAGAGCCAAATTACTGTAATTTAAGGTCGTTACTCCTAAGCCAAGACCACCTTGTCGAAATCCATCAGAAGTAAGTGTGCTGTTATACGCAGCTTGTGAATTAAAATTAGCATATTCTATTACATACAACCAATAGAATATCCATTTATATTGTTCATAACTTAATAATTCAGCTCCAACCTTTCTAGCATTAGTTCTCATTATAGATCGTTGGACATTTGTGACAGGCTTATTTAATTGTGTTCTCATGGGATCTGTTAATAAATATTCATCCTGATAACGATTATTATTTCCGCCTCTACAATATGTAGAACTATTTACTATAGAAACAGTACTGTTTACAGAAAGAGTACTTAAATACCCCATATCGCTTGGAACTTCTCTCAATATAGTACATTTATAAGCATCTATTAACATTGAAGGTATTTCATCCCATGTTTCATCTACTTGTATTTCAGATATTCTAACACTACGTTTATTTCCATCTTCCCAAGATCTACCATAGAATTTAGGAGTATGTACTTTTACTGTACCGTCATATCCTGATAGATTAGAACCGATTAATACATCATAATTCGTATTAGTGATTAATACGCCACTTTCATTTAAGTATATTGGCTCTATTATAGCTACAGAATAATTATCAGTGTTTCGTGTAACAGAAGTAACTTTAAATCTACTACCATCTATTTCTATATTCTGATGTATATGCATATACTGAGTCAAATCTTCAGTAGAATCAATAGAATACCATGTTTGGCCATCTTCATCCTAATTTACCAATAATGTACAATTAACATATTCATCATTTTCTTTATAGAACCAATCATTTTCATTAAGATAATACATTATCTAATTTCCCTAAGCAACACAACCTCTCATTTTAGACTATATAGGCAAAGTTCTATGCATTTGCATATTACCAATACGTTTCAATATAGGACTAGAATTTGTTATATCCCATTCTACTCCATAAGATACTATGTCTTTATTACGTACAGTAAGCATGTTATCTATAACCCATTTCATTTGCTCTTCTGTTAATTCTACATCAAATAACATGAGAGAATATAAAGCCATTTGCGGAACATAATTACCGTTATTTGATGTCTCATGACCCAAGATAATTTGAGCATAATTAGGTACTTTTTGATTAACACTGACTACTTGTCTTTGCTGGAGTAGATCTAAAACGGTCTTATCTGTATTAAGACTCCCATTTATATAAGTACCTCGATTATTTCTTTCCCTATAAGCAATTATTTTCGACTAATCATGATTAGATGAAGACGCGCTAACATTTATAATTGCAAAGTCAGACCCGCTAATACCAGCGGGTCTCTGACAATAATACCAAGAATCAAGCTTATCTGCAAACGGAACAAAATCCATCATCATACATTTTACTGTATTTAATGGAATATTAGGAATATCTCCATACATTCTTGTTGTATTGTCTCCATAGTTTGGGAGAAATTCAATAGTAAAATCAAGATTATCATTTGGAGTTATAGCAGTACCATCATTTTTAAAAACTCTTATCCAATGATAAAAATAAGCGATCTTTCCGTCAGTGGGAGTAATTGTATTACTATAAGAGGGAATTATATGAATTCCATTACTAAAACTAGTATAAACACCAGACCAAATATTATTACCAGTAACTCCAATACTTAATTTATAATCATCCGGTAAATCTTTAATGCGTATCTTAAAAGATTTTATATTGACGGATAACGTCTGCCCTTCATTGCCATATATAGTAGTCGATTTAAGAAAGGGATTAGAAGTATTTATTTGATCGTAACCCGTGTCAATAAAAACAACGTTATTATTAATCCACTTTACAATATTTTCTAAGTTATGACCGGCTCCATAAGTTGTTATATTATTCTTATTATAAACATATGTAGGAGCAACACCATTAAATACCAAAGAATTTGGAAATGCTTCTACTTCTGCACCACTATATTCATTAAAATTAAAATTGTGAAGTTGCAATGGGCAATCACCTGTTTTAATAGACATATTTCCAGAAAAATTAGAAAATATAAATCCGGATTCGGTTCCTTTATTTCCATAATTTGCTGGAAGTTTAGTATATCCACTACTATTTATAACAATATTATTTAAAACACCATTTTTATTATAAAATCTATATATAAGTTCAGTATTTATATTTGAATATTGAGTTCCCACATAGAAACTCGGCACATATCTATCAGTACGTAATGCTAAAACTTCATCTGGGTTATTTGCAGCATTGATAGTTATATTATAATTATCTATTAAAGAACAATAATCATTATTCGGAGTAAACCAACTAAAATCAACTCTACTGTTTGATAAATTATATAATCTTGGAAAACTTTCTAAAGATTTATTAGTCGCACCTTGTTTTGCAGGACTATATAAAGCTATCATGTGTTCATTAATATAGTCCTGCATTGTTTTATCATATATGGTTTCATTATTCAAATACGCCCTAAAACATTCTTTTTCCCCAATTGCTATTTTAGGAGTATTTGAACCTAATTTAATATTATTAATCATGATATTATTCTACAAATGTTAAATCAATCGGATTATCGCTTTTTATAAAGTATATTGTATTTTCATCTTTAGTTTCTAAAGCATCATATTCAGATTGAGTAAGTATTTGTTGTTTCGGTAATGTCGCAGTTCTTCCATCTGTTGTAAATACTTTAGTAGGATCATTTTCAATACTTCTGAACCCTTTAGCATTTATTATTGCACTTGATTTTGGATTTGTAGTTGTTTTACCAAATGTTATACTATAGTCTTCTAAAATACTGCCAGTACTAGATAAATCATCATTAAGACCTAAATGAAGTAAATAACCATTGAACAGTCCAGTAAGATTGCTATTGGATTTATTTGGTCCATTATAAAATCTCAAAACATTTGCATTTAATTCTGACCACTATAAATCTTTACGTATATTCAAACCAAAATAGTCCTCATAAACTTCTGTAGATATTTTATCAGCGACGCCTTGTTCTAAAAAGGATCTAAAAATTTCAAACCCGTCCGAATTAAATGTACTAAAAGCCATTGTATCACCAGTAACATTATCTTTATCCATCGCTGTTATACCGTCACACGATATGTCTGTGGTAAGAGATGCACTTTCATTTGTTCCGTTTCTAAACTCTACAGTTGCATTATCAGACATTGTTCCTCCAGACAACTTAAGGTATCCTGATAAATCGACAGCTTTCGTATCATCTACATATACCAATTCTTTACTACCATCTGGGAGTACCTTATATATAGAATCACCATAGCTGTTTAATCCAAAAGATATAGAATATATATTAGTCCATCTATTTTGGTTTAAAATAAATGTTGCACCTTCTTGTAAAGAAAATACAGTAACTTTAATATTACCGCCCGTGCGAGTATATACAATGTGTTCTGTATTAGAAAGTGCATCTTTATCAGATTCTACAATTAAATAGCCGTCCCAAGGAAAAAAACTAATTTTTATCGGTCTATTGCCCGATGATTCATTATATAAAGCGGTTTTGGAATTTGTTTCTTTTAAAACTATACCATCTCCGACTTCAAGCTCAGTCTCTAGCTAATTAAATATTAATCTGTGCATATATATAATGCCGGAAATAGATGATGTTCCTTCATTTATACTCCATCCTGTATTGGAAAAATCATAATTAATATCTCTAGAATAATAAAAATCTGTTAACACATCTTTAACATATTCTCCGGATGTAGTGTTTACATAATTATCAAGATCTGATTTTTTAGCATATCCAGATAAACTAGGATTGTGTTTATCTATCCTTTTCCATTCACCATAATTCATTTGATATGTACCATCTGGATTCTAACTGCCTTCTGTAGAATATACATAATATTGATCACCTACACTTACGCCAGATTTATTAGCACCGCTTGTAAGTTCTAAATATAAATTATTAACGCCCACCTTTTCTACTTTAAGAGAAAATGCCGTTATGTTAGTTGGTTTATTAGTGCATGAATTATTGTGATCTGCCCAATAAATACCAGGAGTGAGTGTAAATAAATCTTCATTGGTCAATTGTTCACCCTCAACAACATACTTCTTGTTTACAGCATCTGTATCATCAAATGTATTTTGTGGAATAGTTACTTTGTTAGATCCTTCTCTACATTCTGCAAAGTTTGCTCCCAAGTATCCAAAATATTTAAGATAGTTTGGATTAGTACCATCGGATTCTTCATAATCAGTATTATATTTTATTATAGGATCCGATTCTTTAGTAGAATTAGAAGAAAGTCTATTTAATGCAAAAAACGTATCATGATAATTCTTTAACAAATTATTTTCTCCGTCTCCAATTTCTATACACTAGCCAGAAAATAACAAATGATATGTTGATTTTGACGTTATGTCCAAAACATTTCCAGACATTCGCTGATAAAAATCCTTTCCCTTTAACCTAATACTGTTAGTATCCATATTAAGTTCGGTAACATATGTAGAACCTGCTGAGTCTAGGCTATTTTCACTTGTACGAAGCCTTAAATAATTGTGTATATTATTCGTAGCATTGTAAATATGTATTCCGTTTGCATCACTATTGTCATTACCGATATCAATATGTTTACAGCTAGTTCCAATTGAAACTTTTTGGTTATCCGAATTTATTTTAATAGCGTCTATAAATAATTTATTTGGATATTCAGAAGTTGGGTCATAACTAAGATACCCTCCACCTGGACCTAATTCAAAATGAATTTTATTATCATTTTTGTTTTTATAATAGCGCAATGCGTCTTGAATCAAATCCTGCCCATTAGAATCTGTACCCAACTTAGCTTTTATTCTAATGCCGTTTTGTGTAGAAGGATATTGATAAGTATAATATGTAGTGAGATTGTCAACATTTGTAGATAGTTTTGAATCCCCCATCTTTAACCAACCTTCTGCGGTGGTTCTTTTTGTAACATCTACAAGCATATATTGTGCATTTTCATCTTGTACAGTTACTATCATATTTGGATAATAGTTGTTGTTCGGATATGCTGTATAAAGATCCGCTTTAGTAGGAACCAAAAGTCTAGCGTCAAATGGCGATTGACCTGTTGGCTCAAAATTTACTGCAAACTATGCTATACCTTTATTTCTTGCCATTATACTTTCTAAATATTAAAACGTAATTGAATAGCACCACTAAAATTTCCTGTGGTTGTCCATCTTTTATAACTCACTGACTTCCCTTGTATTGTCTTATTGGCTATAGACTAAGACCCTCCTGAAGTGGTAAAAGGCTCCCAAGCTCCTGAAACAGTGTTAAAAAACTCTACTTTATTTACCTTAACAGTAGCAGGATAATCAAAATACAATCTATTTTCAAGTTGCGCTTCTGAAGCAAATTTACATCCAACGTTAATAGCACTTGTATAATTTACAAGAGAAAGTTTGGCATCCTACATAGTAGACGGAAGATTAGGATCTCTATTTGTATTACTAGCACTGACTCCATTTACAAATATAGGATAAACTCCTGTCAATAAAAATTCTTTAGTAGCAGTAGGAGCAGTTAATGTTCCAGATTTTGTAGTAATCTAGGCAGTCTTTTTATCAGAAGTTGTATTACCTATATTTGATACTATATAAACGGAATTAATAGCTGGACAATTCCAACTATAATTCTTACCTGTAATTTTTACAGATACTTCATTAGAACCTTCAGAAACTTCTAGAGACTTATTTTGATAACTAGCTGTATCTTCAGAAGTTTCTACCGTTTCTATAGTTCCATTATTAAATCTAGTTATAGAGGTTTCTAATTTATTTTTAGCTCCGTTAACTACAGTATATACAACATTTTGTGTTATTGTAGTAGAAGTAGTTATATCTCCATTAATGGTAGTAGCATATCCATAAGTTAATCCACTAACTTTAGAAGAGGCTGCTTTTGTCTGTGTAGCTGTAGAACTAGCTTGTACTGTTACTACACTTCCAACCTCTATCAACGAACCAGAAGTTAATGCTGTAGTTCCTGATTTAATAGAAACAGTTGGAGCAGTAATAGAATTTGAACCAGATGCTGGCGAATAAGTAATTTGAGTTTGGTTACCTAATTCTGCTTCAGAAGCATCATACCAAGAATCACTAGTATTATTATAAGGATATAACTCTTTTAAGAATAATTTCTGTAATAATTCTTGCATAGTCATATCTTTAGGAATCTCTGTAATGCCAACAGCATTGAGAGTAGAAGCAAGAGGTCCTCCTTTTACTACTATAGTTTTATCTACTATTGTAGATTTGGTATCTATAGATCTTACTGCTAAGCCATCATCTTCTAGAACTAAATAATTTGGGGCTTCTGTAGAACTTTCAGATAAGGCTACTTTTATAGCATTATTTGTAGCTTCAAGTCCTTGAGATATAGTTATGATAGTATTGTCACCTTCAAATTTTTCTATAACTAAATTTCCTTCATCATTTATTTTAACATCAGAAATTTGGCCACCATAACTATTTCCGTTCATTAAAACCTCTTTAGTATCTATAGCAAAATAAATGCCATTCTCATGATTCTAAGAGTCGTAATTATTTTTAATGCCTCTATAAAATTTTATATTTGATGCCATATATTAAATTATATCATTCCAAATTAATGGAAGTTGCTCATCTGGAACAACTCCGTTTACTAGGTCCGCTTTGAACATAAGCTTAGAATCTACAATAGATAATATTTGTTCCTTAATATTATTGCTCAACCCTAGTATATTATCTTCTATTCTTTCATTAACCCAATTAGTAGAAGGTATTCTTTGTGAAGAATCATTCTAATCTGGGGAAGTTTCTACTTTTGGAACGCCCTTAAGTATCGGAGAATCTACATTAGCCTTTTTAGATAATTCTTCTTCTATATTAGCAATATTGTCATTAACTGTAGATAATGCAGACTGTAGCTCTGAATTTTCTAATTCTCTAGTATGTATTTCGGAATTTAACTAAGTTTCTGTATTAGTAATAGCTTCAGATAAATTTGAAATATTAGAATTTATAGAATTTATCTGTTCACTATGTTTTAAAATACTATTAGTATTAGAATTAACTACACCTGTTAAGTTATCTAACTCTTCTTTAGAAGAATTATTTTTATTCTGTATATCTAATATTACCTAAGTTAAACTTGTTCCATTATATTTAATAGAATCAGATGAACCATCTACTAAAAGAGAGTTTCCATCCTTCTAAAGAATATTATTAGGATTAGTAGATATTCTAACATCAGCAGAAAGTTTATCTATCCCCGCTCCAATAGCTACTTCTTTTGTAAATTCTATAACTTTATCAGGAAGTGAATTATCTATATCCCATTCTCTAATAAGATTGCCTACAGGAATTTTAACCCTCTAAACACTGCCGTCAGTTAATTGAAATATGATTTCAATAACTTCATCAGTTGGATTATAAAAAGCATTTTCAACTATTGAAGAGAATCCAAGTATATGAGAGTTTATAATATTTCCATTTACTTTTAATTGTAAGATTCCATCAGAATATTCTAATTGAACACTATTATAAAGTCCATCTGTTTTTTTAATAAGTTGATTTCCGTCAGTATTAGAAAGATTAAGGGCAGCAGAAATAGTATATTGCTCTCCTACTTTAGATACATCTAAAGGTACTACATCTGTATTAGATACATCTACAGTAACAAGTTGTCTCTACAAAGATTCATTGATCTTTCCATCAAGAATCTATAATGCGTGCATTACAGAAGTAGAATTTTGTAAAAAATTAGTAGTCTGATCAGCATTATAAGATCCATCTCCACTAAGTCCTACTCCAACTTGTGTCTAATCTAATTCAGATTGAAGATTATGGACATTCTATTCAAGATATACTTTAAATTTTAAGAAAATATCTTCTATCTTTTTTAATGTATCAAAATCTTCTGTTACGCCTCCTTTTAGTCTCTCTTCTAAATCAGAATTTTCATCCTCTGTATATTTCTTTAATTTTTCTAAATCATTAGCTACTTTTTCTTTAAAGTCATCTATAACTTCTTTTATATTATCTAAATCAGATTTATTTAACTCTTCTGCTGTCCATATACCATCGGCATAAGACTATACTAAATATATATGATATTTATCTGAATTTACTGCTATAAGTTGCCCAAGATATGGTTTACTAACATCCTGTCCATTTAAATAGTTCTGAAATTCTATTTCATTATTAAAAGTACAAGACGGATCAAGGGGAAAACTAGAAACTCTAAAAAGAGCTAGTCCCCATTCAGTAGTATTCCAATTATTATTTATTATTGTACTTCTCATTCTATTATAAATGTAAAGATATGTGTATTACTAAAAGGTCCGTATCCTGTTAATTGATAAATTGTATAATTAATAGCATCTTTTCCAGGAGTTGCTCCATCTACAAGTATAGTTCTAACTTCTTTAAAATTAGAAGTAATATTGGCATTAAAAGCATCAGTATCTATAATTTTTATAATTTCCTTATTACTTGGAATAGCTATCCATAAAGAATCCTAATCTAAAGTATAATTGAAAGATTCTGTAGATAATACACTATCACTATTTCTTATACCAGTATTATTAGAAGGAGCAATTCCGTTTCCGATAAAGTATTTTCTAGCTCCAATAATATTTTTTTGAGCTTTAAGCTATCCTTGTGGAAATACTCTAGACTCGGAATATTCCACTGTAAATTTAATTGTATTAACACCCTCCTTTATTCTATCTCCAAATGATACAACTATAGTATTTTCGGATAAGAAAAGATCATCATTATGTGAATCTAAAAATCCGGTAATTATACAAATAGCACTTTGTAAATAGCCTCCCTAAAATTGTGTATATGTAGCTTTTGCTCCAGTTACTTTAGTTCCGACTTCTACGGTAGCGATTTCTCCATCCTAATCTAAGTTTACAGAGTTATTTATAAAATTATTTACTACTAAGGTAGGAAGTTTAGGATTAATAAGAAGTTTAGTTACAAATTCAGTAAAAGTCATTCCTTCTGGAAGTACCTATCCATCTTTAATATTTCCTACAGTAATATTAGTAGGTGTAATTTCTTTAGTAAGTTTTCCCCAGTCAACTTCTTTAAATTTAAAATCCGTACCTTCTTTAACAGCCCAAAATAGTTTTTGTCCTACATCGTCAATGACTATCTTAAATAATCCCTCGTGTAATATAGGAGTATTATTTAAAGCCCACTAATCTAAGGCTTCTTTAGAATCGAATATAAGGTCAGCTTCTAATGGATATGATCCAGTCCTGACGAAGCTACCCATCATTTCACTATACTGACTCATTGAAATTCAAATTTAACTTTCTAACTAAGTTTAGAAAGGGCTTGTTTATATATATACATCTTATAGATTACAGGATGATCAGATCCAGGAATTGTGTAAGGAATCATATTAATAACTTCAAAAGCTTCACTAGAAAACTACTAAGATGAATTTGAAAATTGATATAAATCCGGATAATCAGCAGGTAATACTATAAAAGGATGTCTCAACTAAGGATCTTCAAAATTATACTAATGTTCGATAAGGACTACATCCTTTCCTACTCCAACAAATGTATTATTTTCAGGATCTTCGTTATATAATTCTGTTAAGTAATCGAAAGATACAGTATTTCCAAACTTCCATTTAGGAAGCAATCCTATAAATATAGGAGGAGCACAATATATTACTCTGGTTTCATCATGAACAGTTCCGTCTACATAAGTAACCTTAAAAAGAATTTCTGTATCATTCTGAATAGGGAGACTGTCAAGTGTTAAACAATGGTCTTCAAAATCATCCTTGGTAAGTGTATATATAAGCTATCCATCTTGATAAATTTCTCCAAAATCCATTTCAGCAGAAGCTCCCTAAACACATACTGTAATAGGAGCTTTCTAAGTAATAATTACATATTCTGGAACTTCTAATACAATACCTTTTCCATAAAAGATTCTATCCATTATTTCTTGGAAAGAAACTGTAGATCCGAATAAAGTATTAGTAGAGACATGTCCAACCTAAGAAGTAACAGGCCCAGAAGTCTTCCATTCAAATTTATCAATTTGAGAGGTTGCGTTCTTAACTATTGATTGAACCTGTCTTAATGTAGTTAAATCTGTATCTTCTATTGCATCTACACCCTATTGAGGATTAATAAAGGGTATAGATCCGTCCTACTTTGTATATTTCTCTTTTCTAATAAATTCTAACTTATCATTAATTCCATCTACATAGTCATTAATAGAAGATTCTACAACTTCATTAACAACATTTTGTATAATAGAATCAATCTAAGTTCTAGAATATGTTTGAGTTTTATCAAACACATCTTTCTTTTTAATATAGGATGCTAATCTCTAATTTAATATAGTCGTAAATCCATGAGGATCTATTTCTAATAGATGATTTTTTAAAACCTTATCAGCATATCCTTTTGTAGCAAGATGCCAATCATAAACAGGAGTAACGCCCTAAACTGGGGAAGTAAATCTAGTACTTCCGTTACTCTTTACGTACTAACTTAATAAATTATCAATTTGAGACTAATTATAACTTTCATCTTTTTTGAAAACTTCTGAAGTACGTACATATTTTTCTAATTTTGTATCTACTTGAGGAAGAATGTTGTGAGGATCATTAGACTCCTTATGTTCTTTAATTAAATCTTTAATATTCTTTAAAGTTGCTAAGTGTTTATCGCTTGTAGCATAAATTCCAGACTATACTTTAGTAAAAGGAGTTGTACCATTATCTTTAACCATTCCTTCCAATCTAGAATCAATATCATTCTATAATTCTAAGGGATCAAAGTCTCCATATTTTTGAGATAAAATGGTTTTAACTCCATTTACTATTAACTCATTAATTTCACTTTCAGTGAGAATACTATCTACAGAAGGAACTCCAAGAACTTCATCTCTAATAAAAGCTACAGCCTCTTCATTTCCTTTATATTCAGATAATCTATTATCTACTGTAAGATATTGTTGAGTTTCCTATAATATAGGATCGTTTTGTATCTAAGTATGTCCAGGTGTTAAGATTGTGTTATCTGCCATTGATTATTTAAATAATATTGTATAGCAGTTAATAATAATTTATTATCTATCTCATCCTTTTGTTCAATTAGGGATATTTCCTCTAAAAGAAACTCGTAATTTAGTCTATATCCTTTTCCAGTTTTACATAAAAGAGTTATAAACTCTTCAGAAACCTTCTTTTTAAGAGCAGCCACATCCATTTCCATTACTCTTTAAGTTCTAAGGACATATTCCGTTGCAAGACTATATGTTTTCTATTATTCTCTATACTTCTTCTAACTACTCACATTCTGTAAGATACTTAATAACATTAATAGCCATCCATGCAAAATCTCTTTTAAAGATAAGCTCGCTATCTACATTACTTTTACTCCAACATGAAGAAAACATTTTATTATTAAATATCTGCTAACACAAATTTATATAACATTTTCTCAGAAAACAAATTGACACATACTTTTTCTCAACATTATATACCGTATATTTAGCAGCATTTAAATTAAGATTAAGTATTTCTTCAAATGGAACTATTTCTGAGGTTGAATCTATATATTTATAAAAATTTTCACCATCTGAATAATATACTATATCGTAATGGGATATTTCTCCTTTAGAAGGTTTTTGAAACTCTCTATCAAACCATTCTTTAGTAGGAAGAACATAATGAACTATTGAAAATACACCATCTATAGTTACTGGAATCTACACAAGACTATCTTCATGGTTAGAAATTATAATCTCTTTAGTTATATCCTCCTATAGCTTATTCTAAATCAATAAATCTACAGATATTGTATCTTGAAGATAAAAGTTATTGAAATCTCCAAGCCCGTCGTTATCCTATCTATAGGTAGTTAAATCCTAAACATATACTTTACAAGTATTATTAGTAATTACATTTATTTTTAATTCCATTTAGATTATATTTTTCGAATTTTATCGTTATAAGGATTTCCGTCGTATAACTATCTTAATTCTACATCAGTTCTTCTTTTTTGTTCTTCTATTGTAGATTCTTTATAGTCTCTATCAGTATGAGCCTTGAACCATTCAATCTGATATTTAGATTTAAGTTCATTCTGTTCTAATTCTAACTTAGCCTAATTAAGAGTTTCTATTTTTTTCTATGCTTTTTGTAACTCTGACTAAGATTGTTTTAGTTGCTCCTATAATTGCTATAGTTGTTGAGTTAACTGTTGTATCTAATTATTTTCTTCTTTTTGTATCTACATTGCTTTTTTTATTTTATACTTCAAGTCTGGAATACTTTTTGAAGTTATAGCTTCTATTATAATGTCTGGTGGTAATCCTCCTGATTTTACAAACTCTGGAATAACCTATTTGATAGATTCTAGATCTTTTACAATATCTGTACTTGTAATAATACGAATATCATGATCAGTTAAAGTAAAATAATCAGGAAGAGCAGTAAATGTTTTCTAATACTTATCTCCTAATATGATAGTTCCGGTTAAACCGTTTTTAAAAACTACCTTAGCAAGATTTAAAGAATCTAATAGAACCTCATTTACTAATAAATCCATCTAATGATAGTATTGCTTAGTAATAATAAATGAATTATTCTATCCTATTTTTACATTAGTTACAGCGTCTCTCTATTCTATGCCGTTTAGTCTTTCTCTAAATACACCTGTAATAGATGATGCTGTCTTTTCTATAGACTCTATTGCTAACTCTATAGCCTAAATAGCTTGTACCTTTACAGTATTATCATACCCATTAAAAATAGTATTTAAGGGAGCCTATCCGGAAGCTAATCTTCCTTCTTGTGATGAGTCTAATACAGCTAATCCTTGTTTCTTTAAAGACTACCATTTAACTAACCTTTCAGGAAGAGAGACTCCTAATTCTGCTGGAATAAGAGTGTAATCAATCCAATCCCCAACAGTTCCGCTATTAGCTACTAAATTATCTCGATAGAAGATTAGGAGGTCATACTACAATTATCTTCAGTGTAAGTCGTTAATTTACACCCGTGCCAGATTATGCACTGCTCTGATTTTCATCAGAAGTTGAGACTATATCATATCTTAAAGATTTCCGCGCTTCGAGCTACTTAGCTCTACATACATAGTCGTTGAACCTCACTTTAAAGTTTTGGCTGCTGATTACCATATCTTTCGACTTAGGTTTCCAGCAATTCACGGAATTTAACCAGGACCAGTATAATCAAATCCTGGAGGTGAGCACAAGATAACATCATAGAGTAAGGTTGATAACTTCTATTTAAAAAGTATATACCATTAACCGACAGTCCACAATAAGAAGGATTGGATACACTTCTAATAGCTTTCTCGTCTTTACCTCTTAATATGTAAATCTCTTCACCTATTCTAATAGTTTCGTATCTCTGCATTACAAAGTCTTTATCTGTTTCTATCCATTCAACTTCATATACAGGAATTAATTCAGTCCCAGATCCATTATTATCAGGATAACCCGGAGTAACTTCTATTCCAGCTTGTATTCCTCTAGTAGCTGGTATTCCAGATTTATCTCGAAGTTTTACATAATACATTGCATTATCGTAAAACTCAGACCATTTATCTTTTAATAAATTTATATCCTCCTAAGTCATTTCTTTTCCATACTTATTCAAAATCTAAGATTTAGTCATCCAAGTCCGTACAACTGAACGATAAGAATCTTTAATATATGGAGATTCAAAATTTCTATCTATAAAGGTATTAAGAGGATTTAATGGTCTTATTTTTATATTATTGTTATTAACCGATGGCTCTACTTTATAAAAAGCATATCCAGTAATTAGCAAATCTAAAAATAACTTTCTTAAAACTGTTGTAATATCAGTTTCTCTAGACTGCATTATATATTCTATAACATTTTGAGCAGCAATTTCGTATTCAGAAGTAAAAGTATTATTTATATCCGATTTAATATCTTTTATTTGCTACTCAACTAATCCATCATTTATATTTTTTCCATCTACAAAACTTAAAATAGAATTTTTTAAATGTGATGTTAAGAATTTATGTATTTCTTGTGCTATTTTTAATTGCTTTTCTCTGTTAATATTATTAATAGTATTACTATCCTTACAAAAGATTTTAGGAATAATTGGCATACCTAAATACTCTCCTACTAAAGCGTCTATATGTTTCTTTATAAGAGGAGTAAAGTGAAGAGTAGTCGGAGTATTCATTCCGTAAATTTCTTCTAAATATCTAAACTAATCAGCATCTCTTATGCAATTATAATAATTATATGCTTTCTATAGATTGTATTTAGGTTCTACCAATTCTGCAATAGCCTTATCGGTTAAGTCTATTAATTTTTCTTTAGTCATATTGTACAAGATTTAATTCTCCAAAATCAACTAAATTAAATCTTCTATTTTTAAGATCTTCTTTAATAAATTTTAAGAAGTCTTTATCTTTTAATTCTGCGTATATAGTAATAGGTTGATTTGGAGTATTCATACCTAATTTTACACAATAACCATAAGGATTTAATTTCTATATATTAATCTTACCTATATAATGTTTATTATATATATCCAGAATATAATCTCGGATTACTTGTTCTAATTCCTATATTTTCATTTTCAAAATTACCGTATAATACAGGTTTTTTATTAATTTTTGGTATAACTCCAAATCTTTTATTTCCTTGTTCATCTGTATAGAATCCAATATCTTGCCATGCTTCTTTTACTTCAACTGCTTCCTTTGGAACTACTCCTTGTAATTCTTCATCCGCTAATAAACACATAGCAAACGCAGCAACAATATCAAACTTTCGTTTGTTCTCATCAGTATATCTACTAAATTCATCTAACATTTCTTCAAACCATACTAAATGACAATAATCATTTATGTAGTCTGCTATAAGATCTGTTTGATGATCAATAATAGCTACTGTTGCAGGAGTTCCATATTGTTTATTGGTATTTCTTGCAGATTCAGCTAGAGTAGCTCTCGGCCTTTTCATAAATAAATTTAGAAGTTTTTTATCTCTAGCCCAAGGAATAATACTCTATCGTGTAGCTTCTATGTTTATAATAGCATTATAATATTGAGCTAATTTAATAGATATTTTATATGCCTCTCTAATATCATTAGGTCTATCTTTATAAATAGCTACAGGCATTGGCTCTTGTAATCCATAAGCTCTTTTATAAACTATTAAACAGAAATCAGAGGGATCTTTAGTACTATCTGATGTTTGTGCCTTACCAATGTCAATTCCGTCAATACCTATTACATAAAGATTTCTGATCTTTTCTAAAGGAGGCTGCCAAACAACACTTCCATTTTCATCTTTCTTTTCAGGAAGATTCCATAATGGATGCTCAAGTATTTTTATTTTACCATTCTAGTTTGGTATCCATTTAAATCCGGAAATATTCTATTCTGTATGCTACCCATTTTTATAAATATACTCTATAAATCCGGTTTCAATAGGAGGGCACTTTTTTAAAGCTCGAATATTAGTAAGTTGTTCTGCAATATTGACTTTGTTAAATTTATTGTCACCTTCTAGAGAGAAGGCTTCTTCCGGACAAAAGCAAAACTCAGCAGAATAAGTAATTAAATCTTTAGGGCTATTAAAATATTTCTCTCTAAGTTTTTCGTAATAAGCTCTTCCTTCTTTAGGATTAGTATATCCTCTAGAATCCATATATTCTCCCTTGACTATAGAAAAAGCTGGAAGAAAAAATCCTGTTAAAACAGTATCTCCGGTTTGAGAGTAATTATGTTTATATGGAAGAACATTAAAAGCATCTGGATTATAAAAAATTGTTCTTAGTCCTTCAAGTTTAGATCCAGAATCTCCACCAGTCGTATGTTATCTCTAAGGCTTTTTATCCTTAGATTCTAGTACTTTGATTTGTACTAGTCCAGCGTACATTTTCATTTAAATAAATGTCGGGCACTCTTGGAAATATTATATTCTCACTTGAGTTTCAATTTCTACGCGTTACACTGACTAATTATATTACTAATTAGTTTAGCACGGTATTAGCATCTCAGCCTTCACCGTTTTTACCCGATTAGGAGGCAAAATCATTAATATAAATATTTATTTAACGATTATCTGGTGTTTTACCTCCGATTACTTTAAAACCGAACTATTCACCCTAAATGTGTATAAGAGCATCTCCTTGTATGAAGGCTTTGGTTGAAGAAACCCATGAACCTCCCTCCTCATACAACAAAAGATCACATCTATCTCCGCGTATTTTATTTGGAGTATCTGCAACAATCCCTTTTATCTAAGCTTTACTTCCAGATTCTACTTTTAATCCATTTCTATTTTCTAGATAAGAAGCTCGTCGTGACATACTAGTATTTACTACCTGAGCTAACTAAGAAAAACCATCACCTGTACTATCATTTAAAAAAGATAAACAGTTCCAAACTTTAGACAAAGTATCTTCTACATATTTAGCTAAATTTGCAGATATAACAGTATTAGAATTATCTCTGACAGTGTACATATTACAAGCTAGAGAAGCGTTCATCTCACTAAAACCTACATATGTTATCTTATAGGCTTTTTATCCTATAATTCTATATCTTTCGATATAGGTCAGCGTACATTTTCATCCTAAAAAATAGGATGTTCCGTACTCTTGGGAGGATTATTACTCTCATTAACGTTCACCTCCTACGCGTTACGGTGTTCAGCGATTAACTGACTTACCTCGGTATTGACATAATGATCAAACTTGTTAAATTTTTGAGATAGATAAAAATTAGAATTATCATAAAGTAGATGAAATATCTTTTCTACTTCTTTTTTAGAACCAGTAGTTAGTCTATACATATCATCTCTTTTTAAATAATTTAAATTTAATTTAATATTATGTTTAGCAAAAAACACTAAAAATCCACTTAATAAGTGATTATTTTTTGCATCTATATCAAATCTTATTCTAAATCTAGGATTTTTTCCTTTTTCCTATAGACTATATCCGGTTATACAACCATCACCATCAAAATATCCTCTGATAAAATGTCTAATTAAGTCTAAGGGAATTTCTTTTGGAATTGATAAATTACAATATGTTTTTCTATATCCTATTCCAAGTTTTACTAAGGAATTCTATAATTCTGCACTCGTTATATCTACTCCAAAAGATCCATGTCCTTTAACGATCATCCCATTTCTTCCTTTTGTAATCTTTTCTGGAACACTATAAGTTCTTGCATCTGGACTTATAGTATCCTTATATAGATAAACAAGTTCTGAATCTTTGTTAGATAAATGAATTCTAAAAGTTTTTCTTTTTTCATCAATACTTCCATCTGCTGCATAAAAACCTAAAAGATATGCCTAAATTTCAGTTCTTATGTTATTAAAGAATTGATGACGAATTCTTCGATTTGATATATGATTAGTATATAAGGGATAATTATCCTCAATGAATTTTAATTGTTCTTGCTTATTTATAGTTTAAAATTTTTTAAGTGATTGATCACAGTAGTTTTTACCGATTTTACGGAATTATCATCTATATATTACTATATAGCGGGGCTAGGTTCTAACCCTCTGGCCTTCATAAGAGCAGCATTCTTTCTCAGAAGTTTACACATTTCTAAATAATGAAACCATTCGTACTATGCCACATAAAAATCTGGAAAGTCAATAGATCTTCCAGATCCAGCTTTAATAGTTTTAAGATTAGGTAGTCTATAATAGTTTAAGAAAAAGTAGTGATCTCCTGTAATAGTATATCCGTTAATAGTAATTCCATTTTTACAATATTCAAACTATTTAGTCCAAAAATCATTAAACGCTTTAGATCCAAAAGGAGCTTCGCAATATTGTCCTGTTCTATTAAACGTATTCCTAGCTTCGAGGAAACCGTTAGGATCGAAGTCTAGTCCTTTAGTATCAGTAATAGGTTTATATCCTGTTAATTCATAAGATAAAGTAGGATCAAAAAATAATATTGATTCTGTTAAAGGTACATCCCAATCTGTAGTCTAAGTATTAGCTTTTATAATATCAACTTTAGGAATACTCTTTTCCTATACTTTATCTACTAAAGTTTGTATTTCTTCTGGAAGTTTGTTTTTTCGAGGGCGTCCTCGCTTACGTTTTACTTCTTCTGCCATTATGCTTTAGGTCTAAATCCGTTCCTTGCACCACCTCTAATATTAGATTGTGCAGTTATCTGTTTCTTAACCTATTCTTCTAAAGCAATCATAGTTTCGTGAACATCAATTAAATTTTTTAATTCTGCTTGAATATCTTTTACTTTATATATAGGTTTTCCTGTAGCTTCATCTCTATCAAGTGGGTCGGCAGTATTAAAATAGTCAATAAACTTATCTACCATTGCTCTGGCAGAGTTCAAAAGTTTTATAGACTTATTAGATTCTTGAATATCTCTAAACTTTCTACAAGCAGCTCTAAATTCAGGATTATTCCATTCTTCTTCAGTAAGTCCGGAATCATTCAATGCTTCTTTATGCCTAACCTATTCATCATAATCAGCATATATAGATTTCCAACAAATAGCTAACCAAATATAAGTAAATTCCCTAAAAGCTCGAAGTCCCATTACTCCGCTAGGATCTTCTTTACATTTATTTCTTTCAGGTTTTAATAATTCTGAAAATTCTTTTGTTAGTAATAGTTCAGGAGTATTAATTTCTACTCTATTTAGCTAGTTATTATATATAAATATATCATTAACCATTAATTCATTTTAAATATCATATTATTTTACATACTTCTATCTAAATAATTCTATTAGACTTTTCTTGTCCTCTTTTGCTTTCTTTATAGCAGCTTTATCAGTAGAATCTTTTAATTTAGCCATACGTACATTAATTTTATGAACAGGTTTTGTAAATTCTGGATAATTCTCCATTCTACTCCAATCATACTCTGTTTTAGCTCTATCCATTCTACTATATCCGGCACTTAAACGTCTACGATCTCCAGTCTAATTGAACTATTCTAGTTTATCCTATTTACGTTCTCGAAACTTTACTTTATTGGTTTTATCTTCTACTTTAGTTCTATAATATTTTTTAGAGCGATCATTAGCAGCCGCCCGTCTTTCAGCATCGGAACTATATTTTTTATTAACTCGAGGTTTTAAAGTAGTTTTTTGAACATGAACTTCAACAGGAGACTCACTAATTATAGGTTTCCAAGGATATCCTTGATCCTCTAAAAAATCCTTAGCTGCTTGAGCTTCAGCTCTATTAGTAATTGGGTTACGTAAATTTTTTATAGGAGTATTCCTTCTAACAGTAAATCCATTTTCTATTAAATCTTCTATCATCGAAGGAATTACTCTAACCTCATTACCTTTAACCATTCCTTTACTAACTGCTTTACTTATCAGTGTTTTTACTCCGTTAACATTTCCTGGTAAATATTCAGGAGCGCCTTGGATCAAATAAGGATTCTGTGGATCATAAGCTCCAAACAAAGCACCTGCTGCATTGTATAAATTGGAAATAGTAGGAGTAGATGCTAACTACTTAGCTATGTTTAATCTTCTACTGAATTGGTCAGAGATAGGCGAGTTAATAAATTCAGTGTACTCCTAATATTGCTATGGTTTCCAAGGCATAATTTATTTATTTTTCCTATTATAAGGAGCTTTGGTTCGATCAGGAATCCACTTTCCATTTTTAATTTTTCCAGGTCTCACTTCCTATACTTCCTAATCAGCATATTTATTAGCAGCAATAGAATCTCTAGTTGCCTCATCGTTGTAATATACTGTCTTATTTTTTCCGTTTTTGTCAGTCTCTACCAACGGATATTTCTTTTTCTTATCAACAGTACCACCTTTCTGCTTTTTCTTCATCTTCTTTCCACATTTATTAAAAGGGATGAATCCTCCGTTTTCACATTTCTTTTTCTTCATTTTTCTTCCACACTTAAACTGATCAATTGGATCTTGTGGAAAGTCTCCGCCCTCTTGCATTGCTTGTTTCTTCATACACTTCTTACAAAGTTGTCCCCCAGCTTTATAATATTGCATTTCATAACCATCAGGACATTGGCCTCGAAGTTGTTTAATATAATCAAGTTTAGCCCCAAATTTAGCAGCCTATACTTGCTATTGTTGTAATTGCTAAGCGACTGATTGTATCATTTGAGCAAGTTGAGTGGCTTGCTAATCTCCTTGTTGAGCAGCATACATAATTTGTTGAATTTGTTTGTTTGCCTGTTGATTTCCACCCATTGCAGCTTGTACAAGCTGAATAATTTGCTATTGTAACTCTTGTTCGTTCATATTTTAATTAAGTCTTTAGTAGAGAAAACTGACTCTTGAAGTTCTCCATTTGTTGTAAACCATCTGCATCTTATTCCAATAAGAATTGGTTTCTTATCCTATATTCTTTTTCCATCATGTTTAAAGATAGAGGTTTCTTTTCTAACTACTACCATAATAGGCTTATTAGGAATATCCTAACGTAACTAAACACGATCTCCGGGATTTAAAAATACTCTATCACACATTGCTTACTACATTATTAAATCTTTCTGTAAGATTTTCATTAACTGCTGCTAAAACATGATATTCACCAAGGTCATAAAATCCTTGTTTAAAAAATGGGACAGGAATAGCATTACGTTTGTGATAGAATACTACATCACCTACTTTTAAATACTTAACGGTAGGTCCAACTTCCATAACACAACCTGTAAGGATAACTTGTTCTTGTTCTTCCATTTTTCCAGTTATAGGATTTTTATCTACATTTATTTTAAATCCATTAGTTTCAGTTATGATACTTCCCTGACGTTCAATTCTCTGAAACGGATTTTGCTTATAGGGTTGGATAAGAATATGGTCATACATAGGTTTGATTTCCAATTTACTCGGATCGGTACCTATATTATTTCTTATTTCTTCCATGACTCTATCATGTTCTTTCATCTCTTCCATATACTTTTCAAGTTCATCATTGAACTTATTTTCTTTCTCTTTTTGTATGATATTATTAATATCATGCTCTTTCATATTCACAATTGTTCCATCAATACCTGCTATTGTTTGTGCAAGTTTTTCATTTTCAGTTAATTTTACTCTTACCATTTGTTCACTGGACATTTAGCTTCCGGAAGTCTAGTCTTTGATTTCAATAAACAGCCGCAGCCTTTAAGGTATCCTTCCTTTTTAATTGTACTTACATCCCCATTGTTGGGATTTAACCATAATCTACTATTACATACTCCTCCTAACTTTTTCAAGAAAAGCGGACAAGTATAACATATCTACATTCTTCTATTACTAATATCTTGATTTAAATTAAAGATATTTTTAACAGTTCCGTTAGCAATATCGACTAAGTTCATTAATATTCAATTCTTTTTCGTCTGTCTCTCTGATTCTGTATAATAAGTTTCTTTCTATAATCTAAAAGCATACGTTCGACTTCTTTTTTCTTATATTCACAATGATATAACGTGTTATTACCATTGTGATCATAATGATTTAAAATTAAGTCCTTAATAATAAAATTAGGATTTAATTTCTGAAGCATCCAAGCATAAGTAGAAAGTTGTAATGTATAATGAGAGTAATTACAGTCTTCCAAAGTGTTTAATGGATATTTCATCTTAGCAGTTTGTTTAGTTTGAGTATTAAAGCCTCCTTTCTGATCGATTTTCTTGTTGCTCTTGTGATCAACAATAACGATCTCATTACCGGATTTAATAATTAAATCGACTTGTCCAGCTAATTTTAATATACCATCCTCAGATTCTCTATAAATTAGATATTCTGGATATACACCATATTCCAAATCTAGATCATAATAGTCTTTTTTACATACAAACTTACCTCCAATACCAAATCTCTGTAGACTTACATTGTCCCCTCCTTTATAAAAAGAATGTTCTAGTTCTGCGTGAATTTTTGTACCACGATCGCATGCTTCTCTTTTTTCTTTATCCCATTGATCTAATATTTCTTGTTGAGCCTTATTAAAATCTAATTCAGAAATATCATACAAATCTAAAATAGATTTATCAAACTTTTTAGTTTTTAAAAGAGACTTTTTTTCTATTGCCCAAGAGTCCTTAGGTAATAATTGTTCTAACGCCTTGTATGCGCTCCAAAATTCCGCACAAAATGGATTTGTGTACTGATGAATTAAAGTAGTTACACTTATAAAGTTCTTAGATTCATCAGTTATATCAAAATATACATGTTCTTTCTCAGAGAAAGCAATATTTCCATTCTTTTTATCAATATTCATACATTATTTCATTTATCCTTGTTGAGCTTAGTTTTAAACATCTGGTAACTATAATTATAATCTATACCAAGTATCGCTCCTACAAACGTACTAGTTTCTCCAAAGGCTACTAATACAGAACTATCAATTACCCCAAGTGGGGGTACTGAAAATCCTGCAATTAGCAGCCCACATCCTACTATTACAAGCAATGCTGCAATAGCTAATCTAAAATTAAGTTTTGTCTTTTGATTCATTTACAAACTCATTAATAACTTAGTTTAAAATTAATACTTTGATTTTAAGAAAATACTGATAGGTATTTGTTTTGATGAATATGTAACAAATCCTTTAATTAAACAAATTTAATTATTAAATTTGAATATTCAAAAATTATAAATATAATATATAATTATGAAAAATTTAAATTTTAATTTTCAAAGTAACTCTGAGTTTGCTAAAGTATGTGATAACAATAAAGACTCTATAATGTAGTTCTTTAGTGATTCTGCAAATTACGGAATAGACAAATTCAAGAATGGAAGTAAAATCCATATTAAAAAGAAAAATAGAGGTAAGTTTACAGCGTCTGCTAAGAAAACAGGACAATCTGTACAAGAACATGCTAGATCTGTATTAAATAATCCTAATGCTACTCCTCTACAGAGGAAGAGAGCCAATTTCGCTAGAAATTCTGCTAAGTGGCATCACAAAGATGGAGGAACTTTAAAATGATTAAATGGTTAAAAGAAAGTAATAGAACTAAGCATTTACTCTATGCTATACCAATAGGTTTTGTATTTACTATACTAGCAGTAATTGGATGCGCATTTGGGATGGAATATAAAGATAAGCTATATGGCAATAAGTTCGATTGGTTAGATTTAGTAGCCACATTAATGGGGGGTATTATCGGATAGGTACTACAATTATTAATTTTATTATGCCTATAAATTAGATTAGGTCTGAAGTTAGACCTTTTATGACGGAGGATTTTTCTTATAGATTCCAGAAATTTCATCCAAATATTTCTTAGAACGATATAGAGTAGAAATATGATAGCACTCCTATATATGAAGCTCCATATAATGATATAAAATAGGATTCTTATATGTTTAGAATCCCTTATGGTAAGACGGCTTTCTATACACCAAAGGTTAGTACTGAATTTAAAAAATAGTTTAATAACAGAAAACCTCTTTATAGTAAAGATTACTTTAATTTCGTTAAAAATGTCTTAAATACCAAATAGGGTACTATAACATTAGATAATTCTCAACCTTATCAAAACGATCTTCCAGATACTGTAAGTCATGAAATTAGACATATGTATGACCATGAACTTGAAGGTATAACAGAAGATGAATAGAATATATTAAGAAAAGCTTATCCGAATTTAAACCTACAAGAAGGAGATGATTGGCAAAAAGAAGCTATTTCAACAAATACTGAACTTAGAAATCATATTTCAAGGGCTAATAATGGAGTTATAAAGGAAGATTTGGATAAAGTTATAGATAATACTAGTGATTAGGATTTATATAACATGTATTTATCTCAAAATGGTTATACCGGAGATAATAACTATTATAAGAAGAATAAATATTAGGAATTTTTAGATTATTGGAAAACTCCTAAATATAAATCTGAGTATCTCCCCTATGTTAAGTATATACAAGAAGAGGATAATTTAAAGAGAGATTTGAGAGCTTATGATGATGCTAAAAGAATGGGTTATGGTTACTATGCTTTAAAAGAAGCTAAATGGAAAACTAAAAATGCCAAGAAACTCTTAAAACAGAGATCAAAATCAGGAAATACTTTTAATGCATCTAAATAGGTTATAGATATGTATAATAAATATGGCAAATTTCCTAGTGATACTAACTTTAATATAAAGGAACTAGATCCAGAAAAATGAATATGATGAGAGACGCATTAAAACAAGTTGCTCAAATTTATAATCCTGAATAGAAAAATTTCTTTGCTAAGAATGGAACTAAACTTATTAAAAGAAAATGACAACTATAAGGAAAGGTAGCAATGAATATAAACAGAATCTATCTAAACAATAGTTTTTAAAGGATAATGGTATAAACGTTAAATTAGACGGATCTTGGGGACCTTGGTAGCAGGAACAATATAGTAGGTTAAAATCTATAAATAAATAGAACTGGTTTACTAGATCTATGATAGGTACAGCTATGGCTGATTAGCCTGCGGTTATGACAGCTAGTGGGTGGACTAGAAATAAAGATGGTAATTGGATACAAACACGTAATAAAGATACTAATTAGTTAGCAGATAATTTAGCGTCAATATCTGAAGCCGGATGGACAGCTCCAACTTTAGTAGGAGATATTAAAGCATTATATGGTATAGTTAGACACCCTGTACAATCTGCTAAAACTGCTTATAATTTAGGTAAAGATACGTTTACTGTTTTAAAAGACCCTAAATTTATAAAGTTTCCTAATTAGGCAGGAGGTATAGGAACAACAGATATTTCTTCTAATGCTGTTTCTGGAATAAATCCTTTAAAACTACATGTTTCTAGATTAACAAATGGAGGTATAGAGAAGTTAAAACAACGAGGTGGGCAAATTTATACAAATGCTGTTTAGCTACATGTTCCCTAGTCTCTTGTTAATGATCCTAAAATAACTTAGTTTTTACAAATAGATAATATTAAAATAGTTCCTAACAATACTATAGGATTTGTAAATGCTGGTATAGAGCATGGAGGAGCTTTCGGAGGTTTTCCTGGAGGTAACTTAGAAGGAATAATAGGTATTTATCCTCCAGAACTTAGTTTAAATAGGATTTTTAGTAGTAAATACCCAATGGTGATATCGCACGAATTAGACCACGTAGTACAAATTCCCAATAAGCCTGCTGAAGGGTTTAACAATTTATCTAATTATTTTACTCATTAGAATAATACAGAACTATCAGCAAGAGGTTCACAGATAAAAGATTATTTAGGTTTTATTAAAGCAGATTAGGAAATAACTTCAGAACAACTAAAATATGCTGCTGAACATTATGTTAACGATACCGGATTCGATAATAATATGACTGAATTTTTTAATAGTATAGTAGACTGGAAAAAAGCTGCTAAATGGTTAAGCGAAACCTCTACTATGATAACAACTCCTATAATATTAAACAACAAAAGATGATATTTAAAGTTAGCGACAAACAATACGAAAGAGCACAAAAAGCTCTACAAGAATACGGTAGTTCTGATTTCGTAAAAGAATGTAGAAAACAAATTATGAAAGAATGGAAATAAAATAGTATAAGTTAATTCCTGAATTATCTGAAAACGAAATATTATACTATATAAATAATAAAGTAGATATTAAACGTTTACCTTTTGATACTGTATTTTCTAGAGCTAAGTTTTATATAGAAAATAATAAAGTTCCTGAAGAATATAAACAACACTTTAGAAGTATATTAAGAACTTATTTTAAGATTAACGATAAAGTAGTAACTAATATTTAGCTAGATAAATATTTAAATAAAGAAATATAGTTTAATCAGATTAAAGAAATTTGGGAAGAAGCAACTTAGTATAATATAAAAGAACTATGGATATAGACGATGTAATATATTCAGAATTATCTAAAAAGAATCCTTCTAAAATCAGGTTGAGAAAATTGTATTTATTAATAAATAACCCCTCGATAATAGCTGGATTATAATGGATAATTATACTAATTTAACACCTCCAGAATTAACTCCTAAAAATACTATCTATGATTTAATGATAACTCCTCCAGAGGGTTATAAAGACCCTACTTATTCTCCTTATACTCAATAGGAAGAAACTCCTAAGGAAAATAATAATAATGATGTTGTAGATGTTGCAAGATAGTTTATAGGGACTAATTACTCGTATGGAGGCATGTCTCCAAAGACAGGATTTGATTGTTCCGGACTTATAAAATATTCCTATAAATAGATGGGAATAGACTTGCCTAGAACAGCAAAGGAGATGGAAAAAATAGGTACAGAAGTAAGTTTACAGAATGTTAAACCTGGAGACTTAATTTGTACTCCTGGAACTGGACCTTCTGGAAAACATGTTAAGATGGTGAGTAAAATAGATAATGGATAGATTTATGTAATAGAAGCTATTGGAAAGAAATATGGAATTAAAGAACATCTTTTAAAGAGAACAGATAATATTACCACTATTAGAAGAGTTGGAACATAGTTTAATAATAGACAAGAGTATGCTAAAACTATGTACAATTATTTATATAAAGCATTAGAAAATAATGGATTAGATGGGGAAACATGGGCACCTATATTAGTAGCTCATACATCAATAGAATCTAATTGGGGTAATAACTTTTCTAAACGACATAACAATTTTGCCGGAATAAAAGGTAAAGGATCAGGATAGGTAGGCACTAAAGAATGGAGTCCTACTAAAGGATATTATTCTACTACTAGTTCTTTTAAATCTTATCCAAATATTTCTGCGTTTGCTGATGATTATGTAAAAAAATTAAAAAATAGATTTAACGTTTTTAGTGGAAGTCCACAATAGTTCTTATATAATTTGAAAAATAAAAACTATTTTACGGCTAAATTAAGCGACTATTAGAATATGATGAATAGTAGATTAAAAATCGTAAATAATTTATTAAATGGGTAAACAAGATAATTTAAGAGTTTAGAAACCAATTATACCTTTTGTAATTTATAATCCTAAACTTCCTTTAATAACTTACGCTAGAAAACCTAAAGTACAAGCAACTATATCCGATACTAAGAAAACTAAATTTTATGCTGATAAATAGAAGATGTCTAATTCTAGTTTATTAGGATAGAGCGCTCCTACTAATTATGATCCATCTACAGAAGAGGGACAAAATAAAATAAACGCTGCTTTTGATGTTGCTGCTAATTAGTCTAAAGATTTAATTTATAATGCAGCTGGTTCAGCTATAGCAATTCCATTTTCTAGTTTAGTACCTAGAGGTCGAGTTGTAGGAGGAACAATAGGAAGGCTTGAACAATTTACTCCATTTAAGATTGGAGAAGGTGCTGAGTTTGATGTATTTAATAATAGTTTAGGTACAGTATTAAAAATTGGAGATACTAGTAAAAAGGAAATACTTAAAAGAAGTACTATTCCAAATTCTATTAAGACTAAGTTTATAGGTTATGTTAAAGCTCCTGGCACAAAATTAAAAGCATATACTTAGAATAAGGTTAAGGTCCTATCTAAAGATAACTATTCTAAATATATAGGAAAATTAGATAAAGCTATGGAAAAATCTGGGTTTAAAAGAATTAACGATCCTCAAGTACAGTATCGAGCCTATACTAATGGTAAAATAGTTATAGATGATTTATCTCCCGGAAATATTGGATTAACTACAGGAAATGTTTTGATAGATAAAATTGTTCCTGACTTTATGAAATAGCCCAAAATAATTGATATGGCTTACCAGACTATTCCTGAATGGAGAGCTATGGGATATAAGTTATAGAGAGGAGGAAAGATAGATTGGAAAGCAGTATTAAAAGATCCTGAGTATAAAGCACTTGGCAACTTTAAAATCTATCCTAAAAATTTATCTATAATGGAAGATTCTCTGCATAATAGAAGAGCTACATTTCCTATGAGAATAGCAGTATTAAGCTAGGCTGTTGCGGAGAATGGAGGAAGTCCAGACCCTCATGGTAATGGTGCAACAGGAACTATGGGATGGAGGGGAGAAAGAGCTATTGGACTTCCTAAAGATTTAGCTGGACAAACTCATAAATTAATGGTTGATATTTATGAAAATCCTAAAGCTAAAGATTGGTCTCATGGAGGCAAAGGGACCGGAGTCAATACTGGAAGAGAAATGCGATAGTTATTCTTAAATACTAATAATGTATAGTAGGCTACTAAAGCATTTATGAAAGGTTATGTACGTCCTGAAAAATCGGAACACGAGAAACGTTTGAAATTGGCAAATATATTAAAAAGGCATGTGGATCAAAGTAAGAGGAATAAGCGGTGAATATTAGTATTAGAATACTGAAACAGGAGAAATAAGAAATACTATTCCAATTGAGTAGAGTACTACTATAAAGAAGCCATAGATTATAGAAACTGAAAAGATGTCTGACATTGCTGGAGAACGAGCTGTACGTAAAAGATAGGAGAGAAGACAGAATTCTAAGTTTGATGAAGAATAGGATAAGTTAAAGACTTAGATAGCAATATCTTAGATAGAACCCTCTAAATTAGGTTATATAGCAGATGTTATAGATGGAGCAATGATGGGATCTATGTTTTTACCATATCCACTAAACATGGCAGGAAATACTTATTATGGAATGAAGGGTGCTAAACATGCTAGTCAAGATTAGTATTTTCAAGGAGCTATAGAAGCTGCTCCTATTTTAGCCTAGCCTGTTGTATAGGGATATAATTTTGTTAAACCTATGATTAAATTAAGAACTCCGGAAACTCCTATCTTAACTCCTAAAAATTTACTTAAATTAGGAGATATTGAAGTTAATAATCCGCAGTTAGCTTATAGACAAGGGAGTAATTTAGTAGATGATTTTCTTAAAAGTGGGTAGGTTAGAATCCCAGAAGGATCTTATGCTAAAAAAGAAATAATTGTTGGTAATAAGAGATTTAAATTGGGAAAGTCTTTTGAATCACCTATATTCTCACAAGGATATTTATGGTATGGTGTTCCTAAAAACCCTGGTAAATCTGAACTATTGGTAACTTCCGAACCTTTAGGAATAGGTACTAAAAGAACTACTTTAGTAGAAAGTGACTTAAATGGAACATTTGATCTTCGCAATAGATTTATTGGAAATTTTGGAAGAAGAGTTTAGTTATTTGAAGATTAGCTGAACCCTAATAATACAACTGCTTACAGATGGCATCCTGATTATGGATATAGAAAAGTTGCTTAGGAATCTCCAATGTCTTTAAAGTTTTATGAAAGACCTTCTAAAATATCTGAAGCTGAACGATTAGGACTTCCAAAAAGTGAAAGATTTTTACCTCTAAATATTAATGATGATATTAATACAACTATTACTTATGGAGAATCTCCAGAAAGACAGCAATTATTTAAAAAAATTTTAAATAGAGCAAAACTTAGAGGTTATATAAAAGATCCCTCTCTGTTTGAGTTAGAAAAGCGAGCACCTTTAAAACCTAAAATTAAAGTAAAGTTACTAAATAGTGATATTTATGGAAAATATACTCCGAAAACTAATACTATTACACTTAATAAGAACGGGTATAAAGAAACTACTCCTTATCACGAACTATTACATTATAATAGAGTTGGACATTCTCCTAGTTTTCTTTATAACAAAGAATACTAGTTACTTAATGATATTAGTTAGATAATGAGACGTCCTAATATTAATTAGGTAAATAAACAACTTGATATTATAAATGAGCATAAACAGTTAGATAAGTATTATAATGATGCTGTAAATAAATTAGTATTTCCAGATACACCTGCTTATTTTAGAGATCCTAAAGAGTTTGTTGTGTATGGATTAGAAGCAGGTAAATCTGTTGGACTTTAGCCATTTTAGGAAGCTCCTAATGTTGAATTAATATATAAATATTTTGATAAAGCTGTCAAAAAGAATCCGTGGCTTTCTGAGATAGATAAGGATAAAGCTAGTCCCTATGCTATATGGAAAGTTTTGACTGGAAATTACCTTCCGTTAGCTGTTATAGGAGGATTATATAATAGTAAAGACTAATAGAAATTTTTAAAGTTTATGAATGAAAATAAAGAATTTAGATCTTTGTGTGCTTCTTTAGTATTAATGATGTGTAACAAACCTTTTAATTCTATAGAAGAGCTTAAATAGTATGGAAGGGAGGTAATAGATTTTATTGATTCCAATAAAATATTAAAATTTATTAAAAACATAAATTAACAATTATTTACTTTTTAATTACAACTAATAAATTTATATTTGCTGTATAAAATTAATGATTATGATAAACGAATTAGAAAATTTATTTAACTCACTTTCTCAGCTCATTTCTGAAGAAATGGAAGCTGAAATTAATGGAACAAAATTGTTTTGTTCAAACAAAGATGGAGAGATTACAATTAAAATTGTAAAAGACGAGAATAACGAAGTTGTAGAAAACTTTAAAAAGAATATTAAAGAACTTGATGATTCTATTTTTCTTGAAGCTCTTGAAAGAGCTAAAGAAGTGATGGATATTAAAGAATTTAATTATCTTCTCGATAATTATGATGAAAAGGTTCTTGATATGATTAATGACTTTTCGGAAATCATTGTTAATGTAATTGATGAAAAGGAAGCATCTTTAGCAGAATTTAAAGATAAATTTAACATCAAATAATGTTTCTAGATATTTAAAATATCCGAGTCGGTGAAAGGCCGACACTTGTCTATTTAGTTCAATGGTTAGAACGAGTGGCTGTTAACCACTAAATGATAGTTCGATTCTATCAATAGGCGCTTGATTTATTATTTACAGTGTTTATTTGACTTGTCTGTTAAGCATAACCTTTAAAAATCAACACTGCCCTCTCATATAACGGCTAATTATGCCAAACTCTAAATTTGGACATGTGGTTTCGACTACCACGGGGGCTACAAATTATGATTTATATTAAATCTTTAAATAAACTGTTTATGAAACAGATTAAATTCAAATATAATGGTAAAATTTGGTATCCCAAAAATCCAGAGAAAAAATTAAAGCAACTCGGAATTACTTGGGATGATGTAAAAATAATTGAAGAAGTAAGTAAAGAAGTCGTAGACGAACCAGATACTTCAATTAAAAAATACTATTTTAAAAATAGTAAAGGAGAAACAATAGTTTCGATATATAATAATTTGAAACACTTAGAGGATATAATTCCTGATATTGATGATTATGAACAGTGTTATAAGTAATTAGCTTTTAAAGTTATTCAGAGACGGAAAGTTTCCGAATAAACATAATGAAATTTGGACTATGTGTCAGGTAATTTTAAAGATGGCTATAGGAGTTGTAGAAGAAGCAGAAAAGCATAATATGGTGGATAAACAGTTTTTTATTGAATTTGAGAACGCCATTAATCAATTGAGTTGTAGAGATCATTCATTATATATGACAAATGATAATCCAGAAAAGAAAGAAGAAGATATTAAAGACTTTGCCGATACTATAAATAAATTTTATGCCGATCCAGAGTAATCTGAGTCGGCATTTTTTGTTTATATATCAAATTTATAAAAAGTAGATCTAGTTCCCTTTATCATTTTTTGTTTTTTAGTACAGGTAGGAAAGAAATTCTTTATTGATGTATTTTTACTCCATTTAAGATTATGTTCTATAAATAAGGGTTTAAATATATTTTCTAATTGTTCATAAGTATATTCTAATTTATTTAGTTCTTGTAATTTCTGAATTACCCAAGTTAACCCTTTTACTGATTTACTCTTTTCTATAGATGGGATCATGTTATTATTTATACATTCAGTAAACACCGAGATGGTACTATTATAAATTTCGGATATTAAATTATAATTATAAACATCCATAGATTTTAAATTCTCGTCATAATAATATGTATTATTATATTTTCTAACATAAAAAGTAGCAAATGTATCTTTATTATAAGAAGCATCTAAAGTATCTTTGTCTATAGCACTAGCTTCTCTATAAATTTTACACCAGTTATTACCTTTAAATATAGATTTATCTACATTATTCATAAATTCCTGTTTTGTAGTTCCGGCATACCTATGCTTAGAAGTGTTTAATATTAAAGTAACTTTATCTTTATATTTACTATCTCTTAATCTGCCGCATACTTGTCGAACTTTAGTTGATATATCTAGTATTGTTGTTGCTACATGGGTATCACATACTATAATACAATAACCATCAGGATCATAAATATCACATCCTTCAAAAGCACAAGAGGTGTAGAAATTAATTTTTCTAACTTTAGAATTGATTTTAGCAAAATTTTTAGGTTTCAATTTACTATGTTCAGAACATACTATTCTGTAATCTGTTAAGTTTAGTTTATCAGCAATAGTATTTATAGTAGAAATTGAATTTAGAAATATATGAAGATTTCTATCTTTATAGAGTTCTATCAAGTTAATAAGTTCTTTCTGTATAAAATATGTATCTTTTATTTTAATATCTACAAGTTTTGAATTTACCCATTCAAGATTTAGTTGATCTATATCTCTGAGTTCCTTTAATATAAACTCTTCTTTTAAAGGTGTTGCTGTCAGAAAAGCCCATCTATTGAATTTCCGGAAATTATTCAGAACATACAGTATAGCTTCATCTCGGAAAGAGTAGTCATTGAAAAGCAAGTGATACTCATCTATTAAAAGAAAATATTCTTCATAATTATCTATAATTTGCATAAGTCTTTCTAAAGCATCATAAGTAGCTAAAATCTTTTTATAAGAAATATTTGATTTTAAATAGTTTTTTATTTGTGGATTTGTAGTATCTCCGGTTACTCCTAAATACCCGTCTTTAGTTTTTGATGTTACTAAATTTTTAGTTGGACATAGAATAATACTATTCCGTTTAGCTAGTAACTCTACAGTAGTTCCTCCACATCCTGTAATACCTTTATTTATTAAATACCCTGACGGTAATTCCTTATAAACTTCAGATAAATACTTACATCCGTTAATTTCTTTTGTAATACTTTTCATAATTATTAAAATTTTTGATTTAAATACTAAATATAAATTTTTATTTAAAGGTTTAGTAGTATCCGTTATATACACTACTAAACCAAAGAGCCTATACTTACTAAGCCATATAAATATAGAAATTTTATTTTATTATCCAAAATTAAAATGACACAAATTTATAAATTAATACAAACAACCGAAAATCATTTATACAGTATTCTTGAAGATATAGAACGATTTTATTATAGCCCATTTTGGGAAAATAGATTTAAATGTAGATTAAAAGAAGAGGGATTAAATTATAATCCCATAGAGCTAGATAAAATACTAGGAGCTACAACTTGTTTAAAAGAAAATATAGAATTTATTTATTTAATTCCAATCCTGTGTATAACGGATATTCTAAAGGTAAGCTTTAAATGTAAACTTAGATGATTGGGAGAAGAATGATACACATATAGAAAATGTTATAATGCACGGTCATTTGTAGTATGAGTGTCCGGAGTTCTGGATTGTAGAATATTTAAATGGCCGTATATTAAATTCCCCCTCCCCTATTGGTTTGGAAAATGAATTAGATTTTGAATATTTTACTAATAAAAATGAAATTCGATAGAGAATGATCCCATTAGTAAAATAGTATTTAGATACTGGATAGATTACTTATGATGAGGTTTATTAGAATTCCGATTTTTGGATTCGAAATATTTTGTGATAGTTTTAAAAATTTTTGTGTGTTATGAGAGTGGGGGTACAGATAGCCAAAAGATCCCCCTGCCTGCGGCCGGGGAAAACGATTATAAAATCATAGGAGTAAAACAAAAAATTTTGGACTTCATACTCCGGGTCCTCATTATTAACATTTTAAAATTTCACAATTATGGCTAAGACCTATGTGACCATCGCTTCGGCGACAGATCAAAGTTGGCAGAGTATGCCGACAAGTACAAACAACCCGTTTCAGGACGGACAAGTGTTCACAGTTACAGGATGGACAGGCGTAGACTTGTTCGAGAACTCTGTTGGCGACAACGGAGTTGTAACTAAGAAACAGTTAAACACTCGAGGGCCACTCCCGGTCCTTATCACCGACTTCAAAATCGGTGAGGAGGATATAGAGGAGAACGGCCAGACCGTCAAGCGAGATGTCTTTGCTCATATATTTATGAGCAGTTTCTCGAAAAACTTTGTTAAAAGTGACGGGACAATCGTTCGTCCTAAAGGGACGGTCTATGATACTGTTCGTAAGGTCATTCCAGCAGGAAAGACCAATGAACAATACCTCAATGAGGTTTTTGCGGCTTTAAAAGGCCGTAAAATTAGGGCAACCATAGACTGGTTTGCAACGCTTTCTCGTCCTGACAAAGACAATAAGCGCTACGAATATTCTAAAGCGCTCATGAATCTTGACTTCATAGATTAAATGAAGTTGTCCTAAGCATGACATTAAACTACTTATTCTTTAAAATAAAGGGGAGGGACTTCGGTCTCTTCCCTTTATTTTTACTAAAATAAATGCTTGAAATAGATATTATCAAAATAAATATTATGAGGGGGGGGGGAAATAGTGAAGAAATTTAATAAAAGAAATAGCCTATGTATAACGGCTATAGTATTTTAGCGGAAATACCGTGGTAGTTTAAAGACTACAAATGTATAATTTAAAAAATAAAAAAAAGATTATGGCAAAGACTGTAGTAGAATTGGCTAATGAGCGTACTCTCGCTCAGGCTGAGCAGACAAGAAACGTTGAACAGATTGAAGGATGGGAAGGTACAGTACGTGCTGACATCGCCGTCTTTAAGAAGGGTGATACATTTACCGTTAATGGTGATGAGCCTATCTTCAAGCAGACAATGGGTGAGCGTAACGGCAAGCCTGTTTATGCTTACTTCATTAACGTTGAAGTAACCGAGGCAAACGGAGCTAAGGTTGCTAAATCCCTGTATTCCGGAACACTTACCAAGAGTGCAATGGAGTATGATAAGAGTACCCATGACGGAATTAAAATGCACTCAACAACTGGTACAGCGTCTACGGAATACCGCAAGCATGTCCAGATTGCTGATGCAATGGCTGCTATCAAGGGTAAAGCAATCAAAGTTACAGCAGATAAGGAGATTGTTACACGTCGTTTCGGAACTGATGGTGACAAGGCTTCTGATTATGTGACCACACACATCTTCACTTTTGACTTCGTTGCTTAAAACAGTTAGAGGTATAAAGAAAAGTAGCACTGTTCTCAAGTCTGAGGATGGTGCTACATTCTTTATTAAAGATGATTGGTATCCTGAAGATGAACTCGGATATTTTTTAATATTCCGAGAAAATAAGCTTTGGAAGATACTTAAGTTTTTAAAAATTACCTAAAACAAAAAAGGAAAACTATGTATACGAACGGATTCCCAGATTGTTATGACAAATGGACTGATGAGTGTGCAGGTATACGTTGTACCGATGGATGGATTTTTAACTAATAAACACAAGCAGTGTAAAGATCCTCTGATGAGTCGTTGAAAATTACCCAGATCGGAAGAGCACACCACACAT